>Ga0070686_100001722_pt1 | contig 12236 bp, 2 predicted proteins | sample KBSS23LmetaG_FD_65654 | JGI IMG/M metagenome (GOLD analysis project Ga0070686, IMG submission 65654) | Switchgrass rhizosphere microbial communities from Kellogg Biological Station, Michigan, USA - KBS S2-3L metaG | ecosystem: Host-associated > Plants > Roots > Rhizosphere ...
GTCGATCCGCGGCGCGTCGGACGACTCGGCCGCGATGGCGGCGGCGTCGCACTGCAGGCAGAGGATCGCAGGCCCCGCGGGGAGGCGCGATCGAAGTGCGGCCGTGGTAACGACGACGGAGACGCCGGAATCGCCCAGCATGTAGGCGACTCGGTCATCCGGATACGCGGGGTCGAGCGGGAGATACGCTGCGCCGGCCTTGAGGATCGCCAGGATGCCGACGATGGTTTCGACGGAGCGCTCGACGAAGAGGCCGACGAGCGAGTCCGCCCGCGCGCCCAGGGCGGCGAGCCGGTGGGCGAGGCGGTTGGCGCGGGCGTCCAGCTCGGCGTAGGTGACGGAATCGTCCCCGAACGTCACCGCGACCGCGGCCGGCGTGCGCGCCGCCTGCCGCGCGAAGAGCGCGGGGAGCGACTCGATCACCTCGAACGACGCGGTGGCCGAGCCGGCGGCGACCAGCGCGGCGCGTTCTTCCTCGCGCAGCGGCGTCAGCGCGCCGGTGTCGCCGGCGGCGCCGGAGACGAGCTGCTCCAGCACCGCGCGGTAGCCTTCCAGCAGCGCGCGGACGCGGGCCGGGTCGAGCCGCGTCGCGTCGTAGGTCGCCGTGGCGCGCATGCCGCCGGCCGCCGGCGCCACCACCAGCGAGACCGCGTAGTTGGTGCGCTCGGCCGCGCGCGCGGCGGTGACGGTGAACGGCGGCTCCCCCCCGCTTCCCCCGCCACTGATGGGGTAGTTCTCGTAGACGAAGATGGTTTCGAAGAGCGGCGCCTCGCCCGGCAGGCCGCTCCAGGCGCGCACGCGGGCCAGCGGCGCCAGCTCGTGGTCGCGCGCCACCGCCTGCTCGGCCTGCAGCCCGCGCAGCCACTCGGCCACCGGCAGGGCAGGGGGGACGCGGATGAGCACGGGGACGGTGTTGATGAACAGCCCCACCATCTCCTCCACCCCCGGCACCTCGGGCGGCCGCCCCGACACCGTGGTGCCGAACACCACCTCGCCGCGCCCGGTGTAGCGGGCGAGGACCACTGCCCACGCCGCCTGCGCCAGCGTGCTGGCGGTCACCCGGTGCCGCCGCGCGGCCTCGGCCAGCGCGTCCACGGTGCCGGTGGGGACGATCACCGTCTCCTGCCCGTGCTCGTGCGCGGGCTGGCCGGCGCGCGCGGGGGCGCGGTCCAGCGGCAGCGGCGTGGGCTCATCCACGCCGCCCAGCCGCTCGCGCCAGAACGCCTCGGCCGCGCCCTCTCCGCGCTCGCCGATCCACGCCACGTAGTCGCGGAACGCCGGTCGGCGGGGGAGCACGATCTCACCCCCGTCGTGCGCGGCCTGGTACGCGGCGGCAAAGTCGGCGAACACCAGCGCCATCGACCACCCGTCCAGCAGCAGGTGGTGCGACGAGAAGAGGAACCGCCACTCCACGCTCCCCACGCGCGCCAGCGCCAGCCGCACCAGCGGCGCCCGGCGCAGCTCCCACCCGGCCGCGCGGTCGTCGTCCAGCAGCGCGGCCCAGCGCGACTCGATCTCGCCGGCCGGGAGCGCGCTCCAGTCCTCGGTGCGCACGGGCACGGGGGCCTGGCGGAAGACCACCTGCATCGGCTGCTTCACGCCCTCCCACACGAAGCCGGTGCGCAGCGCCGGCGTGCGGTCCACCACGGCCTGCCATGCGGCGGCGAACACGTCGGGGCGCACCTCGCCCTGCAGCGTGAGCACCACCTGCTCGGCATACGCGTCGGCCTCGGGCGAGTGCAGCGCGTGGAAGAGCATCCCCTGCTGGAGGGGGGTGAGCGGATACAGGTCCTCTACGTTCTTCCGAGTCATCGACAACGTCTGCGGTGTCCCCGAGGGGCCGTTCCGCCTTTGGATAGAGTTCGCGCCGCGCGGATTTTCGTCCGGGGGCGTGCGTGTGTTCTTCGTACTTCCGTGGTGCGGGCGAGCCCGGCACCGGCGGCTGAAGCCGCAGCAACAACTACGAGAAGCCTCGCGAACAGCGCGAGGCTGGCCGGCGCGGGGGCGGCATTGGGGCCCCGCCCCGCCTTCACGCCCCCGATCCTCTGGCCTCGACCGAAATCAGTCCCGACGATCTTCCCCAATCCCGCTGAGGCGCGCGGCATCGTGGCACGTCCACTCGACCGACGCCGCAAACCGATGTCATCCTGAGCGGCGCCGCTGCACTGGATTCCAACCGGCGACGAACCTTGGCGGCGCCCGAAGGATCTGTGGCCGGCGCTCGGGCGATTGGCCGCCTGTCGCTCAAACCTCGATTCTAGATCCTTCGGTCGCCGCTAAGTGCCTGTGTGGATGTCTGTTCCGGCGCGGCGGCTCGCTCAGGATGACATCCTACGGGTTCGATTCAACTGTCCCCTACGGCGCCAGGCTGGACAGGTCGCCGCCCAGTTCCTCGAGCAGGGCAGCCAGCGCTTCCTCGCGCAGCACGTCGATGCGCGCGGCCAGGTCGCGCAGGCGCGGCGTCTCGAACACGGCGCGCAGCGGCAGCTCCACGTCCAGCCGGTCGAGCACCCCGCCGATCATCCGCATGGCCATCAGCGAGTGGCCGCCAAGGGAGAAGAAGGTGTGCGCCGCACCCACCCGCTCCACGCCCAGCAGCTCGCCCCAGAGCGCCGCCAGCGCGTGCTCGGTGGGCGTCTCGGGCTCCAGCCACGGCACCTCGGCCGCGGCGGCGTCCACCTCGGGCTCGGGGAGCGCGCGGCGGTCCACCTTGCCGCTGGTGGTGAGCGGGAGCGCGTCCAGCGCCACGATGGCAGCGGGCACCATGTGGCCGGGAAGCCGCTCCGCCGCGTGCGCCAGCAGGGCGCGAACGTCCGCCAGCGCCGGCGTGACGAACGTCACCAGCCGCCGCCGGTCGCCCTCCCCGCGCAGCACCACCGCCGCGTCGGCGACGTCGGGATGGCGGCGGAGCACGTCCTCCACCTCGCCGGGCTCGATGCGGAAGCCGCGCAGCTTGACCTGCGCGTCCAGCCGGCCGCGGTACTCCAGCTCGCCGCCGGCCAGCCAGCGCACCCGGTCGCCGGTGCGGTACATCCGCGCGCCCGGCTGGGGGGAGAAGGGATCGGGGACGTAGCGCTCGGCCGTGGCGGCGGGGCGGTTCGCGTAGCCGCGCGTGACCCCGGGGCCGCCCAGGAACAGCTCGCCGGGGATGCCGGTCGCGCAGGGACGCAGCCCCGCGTCCACCACGTAGGCCCGCGCCCCCGCCGCCGGCCGGCCGATGGAAACCTGCGCGTCCCCCGCCTTCGGCTGCGACCAGGTGGCGTAGACGGTGGTCTCGGTGGGGCCGTAGAAGTTGCGGATCGTCCGCACCGTCCCCGTGGCGAACAGCCCGTCCACCAGGTCGGCGGAAAGCGGCTCGCCGCCCAGGTTGAGCGTGGCGACGGCGGGCGGGATGGCGCCCAGGCGCAGCAGCTCGGCCGCGGCGGTGGGCACCATGAACGCGGCGCGCACGCCCGTGCCGGCCACGCGCGGCAGCTCCAGCGCGTTCTCCACCAGCACCAGCGTTCCCCCCGCGCACAGGGTGCCGAACACCTCCGCCAGCGACACGTCGAACGAGAAGGAGGTGGACGCCAGCACCACCTGGCGGTCGTCCCCCGGCATCACCTCGCCCAGCCAGTCGAACAGGGTGGAGATGGAGCCGTGCTCCACCATCACCCCCTTGGGCGTACCCGTGGAGCCCGAGGTGTAGAGGACGCAGGCGAGCGACGCAGGCTCGATCTCCACTCCCACGCTCTCCGCCGGCTCCGCGTCGATCTCGGCCGCCGCCGTGTCCAGCACCAGCAGGGGGACGGTGGACGGGAGGAGGTGGGCGAGGTCGGAGGTCGACACGGCGGCGTCGGCGCCCGCGGCGATCAGCACCGCGGCCAGGCGCGCGGCCGGATACGCCGGGTCGAGCGGAACGTAGGCCGCGCCCGACTTGATCACCCCCAGCAGCGCGGCGATGGCGTCGGGGGTGCGCTCCAGGCACACGCCCACGCACGCCCCGGCGCGCACGCCGAGCGCCGCGAGGCGCCGGGCGATGCGGTTGGCGCGCGCGTTCAGCTCGCCGCGGGTGACCGTGCGGCCGCGCCAGCGCAGGGCGGGCGCGTTCACGTCTTCAGCCACCCGCCGCTCCCAGCGCGCGGGGAGCGAGATGAAGGGATGGATGCGACGCTCCGTGCTGCTCCACTCCTCCAGCAGCCGCCGGCGCTCCGCCTCGTCCATCAACGCGATCCCGGCGAGCGGCGCGTCGGGCGCGGCGGCGGCGCCTTCCAGCAGCGTGGCGAGCTGCCGGGCGAAGCGCTCGACCGTGGCCGCGTCCCACAGGTCGGTGGCGTACTCCAGCACGCCGGTCACGCGGCCGTCGGGCATCTCCAGCGTGGCCGCCATCAGGTCGAAGCGGGCCGAGCCGGTGTCGATGGCCGCCAGCGGGCTCGCCTGCGACAGCGCCTCCGACCCCAGCAGCGCGCCCATCCCCCCCGCCACGCCGTCGTGCGAGGCCACGGTGGCGTGGTGGAAGTAGAGCACCTGGAAGAGCGGGTGGCGGCTGGCGTCGCGCTCCACCCCCAGCTCCTCCACCAGCTTCTCGAAGGGCAGCTCCTGGTGGGCGTCGGCGTCGAGCACCGCGCGGCGGGCGGCGCGCACCGCCTGGCGGAACGACGGCGCGCCCTCCAGCCCCAGCCGCAGCGCCGCGCTGTTGGCGAAGAAGCCCAGCACGCCCTCCAGCTCCGCGCGGTTGCGGTTGGCCAGGATGGTGCCGATCACCAGGTCGCCTTGCCCCGACCAGGCCGCCAGCAGCGCCGCGAACCCGGCCAGGATCACCATGTTCAGCGACGCCGCCTCCTGGCGCCCCACGCGCCGGAGCGCGGCGGCCAGCTCGGGCGACAGCGCGAAGCCGTGCAGGTGCCCGCGGAAGCTCTGCTGCGCGGGGCGCGGCCGGTCGGTGGGCAGGTCCAGCGCGGGCGCGCCGGCCAGCACGCCGCGCCAGTAGCCCACCTGCCGCTCCAGCTCGGCGCCGGTGAGCCAGCCGCGCTGCCACAGGGCGTAGTCGGCGTAGCGCAGCGCGGGCTCGGCGAGCACCGGCTCGCGCCCGGCGGCGAAGTGGCCGTACAGCTCGTCCACCTCGCGCCCCAGCAGCTGGAAGCTCCACCCATCGGCCACGATGTGGTGCACCGTGGTCACCAGCGCGCACCGCTCGTCCGACACGCGCAGCAGCGCCACGCGCATCAGCGGCCCCGCGGCCAGGTCGAAGGGGCGCGCGGCCTCCTCCACCACCGCGGCCCGCACCCGGTCGTGCAGCGCGACCCCGCCCGGCGCCGTGCGGCCGCGCACGTCGCGCACCTCCACCCGCACCGGCGCGGGCGGGAGCACCACCTGCCGCAGCTCGCCGCCCTCCACGCGGAAGACGGTGCGCAGCCCCTCGTGGCGGCGCACGGACAGGGTGAGGGCGCGCTCCAGCGCCTGGACGTCCACCGCGGCGCGCACCAGCTCGGCGCCCGACACGTTGTAGACGGGGCTCGCGGGGTCGTACTGCGCCACGAACCACATCCGCTCCTGCGCGAACGACATGGGGAACGCCGGCCCCGGCCCCGCGCACCGGGCGATGGGCTGGTGCGCGGGGGCCGCCGTGGCGTCGCCGCCCAGGCGCCGCCGCAGCAGCTCCAGCTTCTCGGGCGAGAGCCCGTCCCGCCTGCGCGGGGTGGTGTCCATGGCGTCAGGCCTCGTCCAGCAGGGCGAAGAGATCGTCCAGCTCGTCCTGGTCCATCCCCGCGGCCGGGAAGTCGTCGGGCGTGAAGTCGCCCGTGGGGCCCGAGCGGCTGTGCTCGATCAGCGCGCGCAGGGCCGCGGCGTACGCGTCGGCCAGCCGCTGAACCGTCTCGGCGCGATAGACGCCGGCGCCGTGGAAGAAGCCCATCCGCAGCACTCCGCCGTGCACCGCGCCCTCCACCGAGATGCCGTGGGTGCGCGGCGCCTCGGGGTCGCGGGTGGGCCCCATCGGTCCAGCCGCGGGGACGAACAGAAGGTCGTCGTCCGCCGGCGCGGCGGCGCCCTGGCCCAGGTAGTTGAAGCTCACCCGGGCCGCCGGGCGCGCCGCCAGCCGGGCGGCGACCTCCGCACTTCCCAGCCAGCGCAGCACACCGTGGCCGATGCCACGCTCGGGCACCGCGCGCAGCATCTCCTTCACCCCGCGCAGCGTGGCGCCGGGGTCGGCCCCGGCGCGCAGGTGCACGGGGTAGACGGAGGTGAACCAGCCCACGGTGCGCGACACGTCCACGTCGTCCCACAGGTCTTCGCGGCCGTGGCCCTCCACGTCCACCAGCAGCGAGTCGCGGCCGCTCCAGGCGCGGAAGGCCTCGGCCAGCGCGGCGAGGAGCGCGTCGTTCACCTGCGTGCCGTAGGCGGCGGGCACCTCCTCCAGCAGCGCCCGCGTCTCGGCCGCGGTGAGCTCGGCGAACGCCGCGGCGGTGGCACCTTCGAGGTCCGCTGCATCGGGATCGTCCGCGGGGAGCGAGTCGGCGCGGGTGGGGAGCGCGCCCAGCCAGTACGCCGCCTGCTCCGCCATCTCCGCCGACCGGGCGCGCTCGGCCAGGCGGCGGGCCCAGTCGCGGAACGCCGTGGTCTTGGGCGGCAGCTTCGCGTCTCCTCCGTCCGCCAGCTGCCGGTACGCCGCCTCCAGGTCTTCCGCCAGCACCGGGAGGGAGACGGCGTCCACCACCAGGTGATGCGCCGCCAGCAGCACGCGCTGCGGGCGCGCGGGGCCCAGGTCGAAGAGGGCCACGCGGAAGAGCGGCCCCGCCGCCAGGTCCATCCCCGCCTGCACCCCGGCCGCCCGCGCCTCCATCTCGATGTCGACGTCGGAGTCGGCGACGTGGGTGAGGTCGAAGTGGTCGAACGCGGCCGGCCCCGGCTCGGCGGTCCACGCCCGCCAGCCGTCGGGGGACGGTTCGAAGCGGGTGCGCAGGGCGTCGTGGTGGGCGACCACCGCGTCCGCGGCGCGCTGCAGGGTGGACGGATCGAGCGTGGCGCGCGCCTCCAGGGGGAGCGCCATGTTCCAGTGCGCGGGGCGGGGAAGGCCCATCTCCAGCATCCAGCGCTGTGCCGGGGTGGGCGGCGCCTCACCGGTGACCGGGCCCTGCTCGGCGGCGACCGGCACGGCCGTGTCGGCGGCGGCGGCCAGCTCGGCCACGCTCTGGTGCTGGAACACCTGCCGCAGCGCGATTCGGACGCCCTCGCGCGCCGCGCGCACGATCACCTGGATGGAAAGGATCGAATCTCCCCCCAGCTCGAAGAAGTTCTCGTGCACGCCCACGCTCTCGCGCCCCAGCACCTGCGCCCACACGCGCGCCAGCACCTCCTCGGCGCGGGTGCGCGGGGCGGTGGCGTCGGCCTCGTTGCCGGCGGCGGCGTCGGGGGCGGGAAGGGCGCGGGCGTCCAGCTTCCCGTTGGGCGTGCGCGGGAGGGCGGCCAGCGAGACGAAGGCCGACGGGACCATGTAGTCGGGGAGGCTGCCGCGCAGCGCCGCCCGCAGCGTGTCGGCGGTCACGCCGTCATCCCCGGCCACGTACGCCACCAGCCGCCGCGCGCCGGCGGCGGGCTCGTGCACCACCACCGCCGCCTCGCGCACGCCGGGGTGCGCGAGGAGGGCGGCCTCGATCTCGCCCGGCTCGATGCGGAAGCCGCGCAGCTTGACCTGCCGGTCGGCGCGGCCCACGAACTCCAGCCCGCCGTCCACGCGCCAGCGCACCACGTCGCCCGTGCGGTACATGCGCGCGCCGGGTGTGCCGGCGAACGGGTCGGGCACGAAGCGCTCGGCCGTGGTGCCCGGGCGTCCCAGGTAGCCGCGGGCCACGCCGATCCCGCCCACGAACAGCTCGCCGGGCACGCCCATCGGCACCGGCTTCATCCCCGCGTCCAGCACGTAGCTGGACAGGTTGGGCAGCGGCCGGCCGATGGACACGCGTCCCTCCGACGAACCGGGATCGAGGGCGAGGGTGGCGCAGACGGTGGTCTCGGTGGGGCCGTAGGCGTTCACGAAGCGGCGGCCGGCGCCCCAGCGCCGCACGACGTCCGCGGTGACCACGTCGCCGCCCGATGCGACCGTCTTCAGGTGGGGGAGCCCGTCCTCCGGCAGCGCCGCCAGCAGCGTCGGCGGGAGGAGGGCGAAGCCGATGCGCTCGCGGCGCATCAGCTCCACCAGCGGCTCGCCGCCGCCCGCCGCGTCTCCGTCCACCAGCACCAGGGTGGCGCCGGCCAGCAGCGCGTTCGCCGTGTCCCACACGGCCATGTCGAACGAGAACGAGGCGAACTGCAGCACCCGCGTCCCTTCGCCGATCCCGAAATCATCCCGATGCGCCGCCGCCAGGTTGCCCACGCCCCGGTGCGGCACCACCACGCCCTTGGGCCGCCCGGTCGACCCCGAGGTGAAGATGACGTAGGCCGCGTTCTCGGGTTCGACGGCGACGTCGAGATTCGAGTCGTCCTCCGCCTCCAGCGATTCCGCGTCGATCGCCACGACCGCGACATCCGTCGACGGGAGATCGGCGGCGAGACGCGAATGGGTGAGGACCTCGCGGGCGCCCGAATCCTCCAGCATCCAGCGCCGCCGCTCGGCGGGATACGCGGGATCGACGGGAAGGAAGACGCCGCCCGCCTTGTTCACCGCCAGGAACGCCGCCACCAGCTCGGGCGAGCGCTCCAGCGAGACGGCGACCACGTCTTCGACGCCCACGCCCCGCGCGCGCAGCCGCCGCGCGAGGCGGTTGGCGCGCGCGTTCAGCTGGGCGTAGGTGACGGAGGTGCCCGCCTGGCGCACCGCCTCGGCGTGAGGGGTGCGGGCGGCCTGCGCCTCGAACAGGCGGTGCAGCGGCGCGGTGTCGGCGGGGCGCGCCTCGCCGCGGCCCCACGCCTGGAGGAGGGTGCGGCGCTCGCCCTCGTCCAGCAGCGAGATCTGCGACAGGGGGCGCTCGGGCTGGGCGGCGGCGCGCGCCAGCAGGGTGACCAGGTGGCGGCAGAAGCGCTTCACCGTGGCCGGGTCGTAGAGGTCGGTGGCGTACTCCACCACGCCGGTGAGGCGCGGGCCGTCTTCCAGCGTGGCCAGGGAGAGGTCGAGCTTGGCCACGCCGGTGTCCACCAGCGCGGCGCGGTTCTCCTGGTACACGGGGCGCATGGCCAGCCCACCGTCGCCCGCCGCGGTGTGCGAGGGGACGAAGGTGTGGTGGAAGTACATCACCTGGAAGATCGGGTTGCGGCTGGGGTCGCGCTCCACCCGCAGGTGCTCCACCACCTTCTCGAAGGGCAGCTCCTGGTGCGCGTCGGCGTCCAGGATCAGCCGGCGCGCGCGGCGCGAGGCTTCGGCCAGGCCGGGGTCGTCGGACAGGTCGAGGCGCAGCGCGGCCGAGTTGACGAAGCACCCCACCACGTCCTGCAACTCCAGACGCCCGCGGTTGCCGAACAGCGTGCCCACCACCACGTCGCGCGTGCCGGTGTAGTGCGCCAGCAGCGCGGCGAAGCCGGCGAACAGCGCCATGTTGAGCGTCAGCGTCTCGCGCACGCACAGCGCCCGCAGCGCCGCGGTGGTCGGCTCGTCGATCACGAAGTGGTGGAAGGCGCCGCGGTACGACGGCCGCGCGGGGCGCGGCCGGTCGCCCGGCAGCTCGGTCTCGGGCGCGCCGGCCAGCATGCCGCGCCAGAAGTCGACGTGGCGCTGCAGCGTGGCCCCGGTGAGGTGGGTGCGCTGCCACACGGCGTAGTCGGCGTAGCGCAGCCCCGTGGGCGGCAGCTCGATCGTGCGCCCCTCCACGTAGGCCGCGTACAGCGTCCACAGCTCGTTGAGCAGCAGCGGATACGCCCACCCGTCGGTGACGATGTGGTGCACGGTGATGATCAGGGCGCACTCGTCGTCCGACACGCGCAGCAGCGACAGGCGCACCAGCGGTCCGTGCTCCACGTCCATGGCGCGGGCCCCCTCCTCCGTGACGATGGCGCGCACGTCGCCCTCGAAGTCGGCGCCCACGCGGCCGCGCAGGTCGCGCACGTCGGCGCGCAGGGCGAAGGGGGGGAGCACCACCTGGCGCAGCGCCCCGTCCACCACGTGGAACACGGTGCGCAGCCCCTCGTGCCGGCGCACCACCTCGCTGAAGGCGCGCTCCAGCGCACTCACGTTCGCGTCGGCGCGCACCAGCACGGCAACGGGCACGTTGTAGACGGCCTTGTCGGGCTCGAGCTGGGTGACCAGCCACATCTGCTCCTGCATGAACGACGCGGGGAAGTCGGGCCCGTCGCCAGCACAGCGCGTGATGGTCTCGGGCGCCGGCGCCGCCGTGTCGCCCGTCCCCGCCAGCCGCTGCTTCAGGAGTGCGCGGCGGTCCAGCGAAAGCCCGGCACGGCGCGAAGTGATATCCATCTCTCGTCAGGCTCGAGTTCGAAGTGCCCAGTGTCTAGAGTGCCCAGTGCCTAGTGCCCAGTGCCCAGTGCCCAGTCCTGTTCCACAGATGGACCGTCGGCGCAGAGCGATGTCATCCTGAGCGGCGCCGCTGCGCCCGATCCGCGTCCGCCGCGATGCCTGGCGGCGCCCGAAGGATCTGTGGCCTACGCGCGCGCAACCGGCCGCCAGTCGCGCGGATCCGTCGGCGGGACGACCGATCGGCCAAGCGCCCTCACCGCGCCACCATCGCCGCCACCTCGTCGTCGCTCATCGCCTCCAGCTCGGCGATGATGGCGTCTTCGATCAGCTCGGCCATGCGGGCCACGGTGGGGGCCTCGAAGATGGCGGCCAGGCGCAGGTCCACGCGGAATAGCAGGCGCACGCGCGACACGATCTGCGTGGCCAGCAGCGAGTGCCCGCCCAGCGCGAAGAAGTTGTCGTGGACGCCCACCCGCTCGATCCCCAGTAGCTCCTGCCACATCTCCGCGAGCTTCTGCTCCACCTCGTTGGTGGGGGCCGCGTAGTCGTCCTCCGGCAGCGGCCGCGCGTACCGCGTCCCCCCGTCGGCCGAGGGGACGGCGGCGGCGGGCGGCTCGGCGGCGGCGCGAACGCGATCGTCGAGATCCGACGTGGAGACCAGCACCACCGGCTCGCCGGCCAGCGCCAGCGCCAGCACTCGCTCGATCGCCGCCGCGACCTCCGACTCGCGGATGCCGTCGCCGTCGTCCGCCTCGCCGTCACCCGTCCACCGGTCCCACGCCACGCTGGTCCACCCGCGGCCGAACTCCCGCCAGCGCCGGGTGGAGAAGGCGTCGGTAAGCGCGTTGGCGGCGGCGTGGCGCACCCGGCCCACCACCCCCAGCACCCCCGCCAGCGACGACTCCACCAGGCAGAAGTCCGGCACCCACGCCGGCGGCGGCCCCGCCTCTGGCCTGGGCGGCGAAGAGTCGGCAGCTGCGGCGGCGTGCGTGATCGCACCCTCGAGCACGCCGAGCTTTTCGCCCACCTCGGCCACCTGCTCGGCCCACTCCGCCGGCCTGGCCTCGGCCACCAGCGCCAGGCCGGCGGCGTCGCCCAGGTGGGGCGAATAGACCACGCCGTGCACGGCGCCGAGCCACGCCGCCGCCTCGTGGACCGCCGCGGCAAGCGCGTTCCGGTCGGCGTCGTCGGCCTCGAAGGTCCGCACCGCCGCGCCCAGCGCCTCCAGCCGCGTGGCCAGGCGCGGGTCGGCGGCCGGGGCCACCAGCGCGATGCGCACGCCCGGCGTGGCGGCGATGGCCTCGGCGAAGCGCGCGTTGCGGCCGGCGGCGTCGCCCACCAGCAGGTACGCGCCGCCCTCGCGCAGGGCGGTCGCGGGCGGCGCCTGGAAGCGCTGGAAGCCGCGCACCCAGCGGTGCCCGCCGCGGTACGCCGTCACCGCGTCGTCGCGGGTGCCCACCACGTCGGCGGCCAGCCGCCGGGCCAGCTCGCCCGCCTCGGTGCTCTGCGGGCGCAGCACGTCCACCACGCGGCAGGCCAGCGACGGGTACTCGCGCGGAAGCACCGCGCAGGCGCCCAGCAGCGCGGCCATGCGCGGGTTGATCCCGTCGCCCACCACCTCCTGCGCCGCCGCGGTCACCACCACCAGCTTCGCGGGGCCGGCGCCGGCCAGCGCGTCGGCCAGCAGCAACAGCGAGCCCAGCGCCGGCTTCCCCGTGGTGTCGGCGGGGCGCACGTCCACCACCACGTCGGGGCGCAGGCCGTCGGCGGCCAGCGAGTCCACCAGCGCGCGGTGGTCGCCGCGGTCCAGCGGGCGCAGCGTGCGCAGGTGCCCGTCGCTGGCGAAGTGGTCGCC
>Ga0070686_100001724_pt1 | contig 12223 bp, 10 predicted proteins | sample KBSS23LmetaG_FD_65654 | JGI IMG/M metagenome (GOLD analysis project Ga0070686, IMG submission 65654) | Switchgrass rhizosphere microbial communities from Kellogg Biological Station, Michigan, USA - KBS S2-3L metaG | ecosystem: Host-associated > Plants > Roots > Rhizosphere ...
CGACAGGAATTCAGGCTCCGGGACTGCTCCGCTGCGTGCGGCAGGAGTTTCCCGAGTTCCATTCGCACCGAGCCGCGTGGGCGCGTGGTGGTAGAGAATTCTTCGCAGGGAACGAGCATCCCATCCGGCCGCCGTGGCGGTACAGAGCAACATAGCGAGACACCTTTGGTGGGCGGCAACCGGTCAGGCCAAGCGCAGTTCGGGTTGGGCCAGGGCGGCGGCGATGACGCGGTCGACGCGTTCGCGCGCTTCCTCGACCAGGGTCGATTCCGGCCAGCCCCAGAAGAGCTCACGGAGGGGGGCCCGAAGGATCTCGGCGTCAGCAGCGTTATGATTCGTATCTCTCATACACCTATTACTTACGAATCGGAGGGCGGGGTCTTACATGGAAAACTGCGTCGCGCCAGTCGGCAGACCGCCGCATACCGCGAAAGCTGGGACGAAACAGGAAACAGGGGCGATGAAAGAGGAAGTCACCGGCTCTCTGCCGAGAGCCGCTACGGGGCTTCCATGGTTGGGATCAAGGTGCGGCGGCCTTCGATGAATTCCGCTACAACCTGATTCGCCAGACGCAGCTTTTCCACCCAAGGTATCTCCGGGCAATGCGATAGCAGCATGGCGCAGACACTCAGGACATCGCCGGTGCCGGTGGCCATGACGCGGCGAGAGATCGGAGCTGCCGGTTCGATGTGGCATTCGCCGGCACTGAACCAACCGGCCCCGCGGGCGCCCAAATGCGCCACGACGCCGCGCACGCCCCATTCCAGCAAACGCTGCACGGAGGCGGAGAGTTCTGTCTCGCCGGTGAACTCGTTCAATTCGCGCACATTGCCATGCGCCAGGTCGACCAGCGGCAGCACGCGTCGCACCGCGGCTTTGCGTCGCGCCACGTGCTCGGACGAAGCGCGTCCCCAGTGGGGATCCCAGTTTAAGTCGATGGAGGTGGTCACGCCTAGCTCGCGAGCCGCGCGCAGAAGCCGCTCGTTGCCGTCTTGGAGCATCGCTTCGGAGAACCAGATGTCAGCCCGCAATAGATGGTCCGCGCCCGCCAGGGCGGTGAGGTCCAACGCGGAGAAGGAGAGTGTCTCGTTGTTGGGAAGGCAGCTGAGGAAATGACGTTCGCCCGTGTCGAAGACGAGATTGACGGTTGTGCCCGTGCGCTGTTCCGGCGTTCGGTGCAGGGCGCAGGCGACGCCGTGCCGTCGGAGCGCGGCCTCGAGCCGGTCGCCTAATGTGTCCGCCCCGATTTGCCCGATGAAGGTAGCCTGTGCGCCCAGAGTTGCCGCGATGGCCGCGCTGTTGGCCCCGCCGCCGCCAATCGTCTCGCTGACTCCGTCCAGGGACGTTTCACCATCGTGGAACAGGTATTCGCCTGGACGCAACGGGGCGGTCTTGATGTCACGATTGAGGTTGCCGACGACACACAGCCGCCGGCCGGCGAACGGTGTGCCCGCCGGCGACAAAGAAGTGGGAGCGTTCACACGTCACACGCGCGCCGGGGAATCAGTCTTCCGGGAGCGGGCGGCCCTTGGTTTCGGGAAGGAACAGCAGCGCGAGCAAGCCGAGCAGAAAGACGCCACTGAGATAAGTGCAGGCATTGCGGAACGCTTCCAGCTTGGCTTCCGATGTGGTGGCGCCCTTGGCGAGCCAGGCTTGCAGCTGGCCCAGCGTGAACGGCCCGCTCGCGGCAATGAACCGTCCCACATTGTAACAAAAGCTCGTTCCGGTGCTGCGCAGCCGCAGCGGAAATAATTCGGGCAAATAAATCGCGAAACCGGCAAACAACGCCAACTGACAACCGCCCATGACTGCGCTCATCCAAATGTCTCCCTTGCCATTGAAGAGACGGAAATAACCGACGGTGGCGCAGAACGCGGCCACAAACGCCACGGCGAAGGCGGGCTTGCGGCCAAAACGTTGCGCCGCGCGGGTGAAAAGAAGCATGCCAAAGAAGGCGCCGAGATTTTGCGTGATCATATTGACGCCGGTCCACATGGTCTTTTGCCCCGGAATCCGGGATGCCTCCACGCCCTGACTGCGCAACGAACGCTCAATGACATCGCCGACGAGTTCCGGGCTGAAGAATCCCACGCCCCACAATCCCACCACGCCCGCCACGCACAAAAGCATTCCCACCAGGGCCGGCTGCCGCCAGCGGACTTCACCGAACAGACTGCTGTAGGAACCGAACTGAGCGCCGGTTTCGCGGCCCCGTTGCCGGGCCTGGAGCCATTTCTCCGGTTCCTTCAACCGCCATTGCAGAAACACGCAAAGAAACGCCGGCACCGCGCCGATGAGGAACATGTATTTCCAGGCATCGCCTGCTTTGAAGGACGTACCTTCAATGCGCCCAAGCCCAAGGCTGATCAGCCCGGCCGTGATGTTCCCGACCGCAGAGAGGGCCTGGAGCATTCCCAGCGCGCCCGGACGCGCCCGCTCCGGCAAGCCATCGGCAACCAGCGCCACGGCCAGCCCGAAGACGCCCCCCACGCCAAGTCCAGTGATGAAGCGGTAGAAAGCGAAATCGATCCAACCTTTGGAGAAGGCAGACAAGCCGGTGCACAGGGAATAAAGCAGCACGGTAAGCGTGAGGGTGCGCGCTCTGCCGATGCGATCGCCGACCGCGCCGAAGATCAATCCTCCGGTGGCCCAGCCGGCGACGAAGATAGTCGTGGCATAAGCACCGAATTGTTTGAGGTCGGACCCGGGCGGCAGGAGCGCCTTCATGGCGGAGCCACGCGCCAGCAGGAACAGCTGCTGGTCGAGGCAATCAAACAGCCAGGCCAGCGACGCCATGGCAAAGACGAACCAGTGATACCCATTTAGTTCGCGCCACCAGGCTGGCGCATGGGGGGGTGCGCTGAGCGCGGAGGGTGCGGAATTCATGCGTGGCTCATGTGTTGGAAAGCGAGTTGATACCTACACGTATTGTTTGCGCTCGCCAAGGCTTATTTGACCCACGCGGCGGCGGCCGCGTGCGTCAATGACTCAAGATGCCAAGCCAGCGACTCGGGATGCTCGGCCGATTCTCGGGAATCCGGACGGCCCATTCGACAGGCTTAGGGCGCCCCAATGCGATGCATAGTCGGCCACGCCAAACGGATACTCCGCAGGTTTGGATACCTCCGATACAGCAGGCGTGGAAGCCTGCGCTCGTCGCCGCGATACTCGACGCCCGACAGACACCCGACACCTATCCCCGTCACTCGGCTCCGTCCGCCTACTGGGCGACGATGCGGTAGAAGTGGGAGGAGGAGGGCGGGGCGGCATCTTCCATTTCGAATCGTCCGGTGGAATCAGCGACGAGAACGGCTAGTTCGGTCCAATGCACCATGTCGGAAGAACGTTCGACACGATACACGGCGGCGGCCGTGCCTTGGGCGAGCAAGCGAATCCGGTCGTTCTCCAGCATCGTGGCGCCGCGGAACTGCGCGGCCGTTCCAGGTGGATGCACCACGAGCGGAACGGTCTTCACGTCCATGGCCCCAGCACGATCTTTCACCGTGACGGTGACAGTAAGATTCGTGGGCGTGGGGAACATGCGTGGAACGTTGATTTGAATCCTGCCGGAGGCCGGATAGTTCACGGTGTTGGTGGTGCCATCACCCCACGCGACAGTCAGGGTGAGCGGATCGCCCACATCGGGTTCCCAGATGATTCCGCTCAGCGCATTGGAAGCGCCGGCGGTGAATGGAGTGGCCGGGGCCAGGTTGGTGAGGAGTGGTGCGTGGTTCTGACCGAGCGCGCCGGCCAGGCAGTTCTTGGAAATGGAGAGGAGATAATCGCCGGCGGCGGCCGTGCCGGCAGCGTTAGGAGAGATGCTGACCCGGGCGTAGAAAGTGCCTTCCACCGGCGAACGATAGACCAGGCCTTCGCCCGGTGAGGTGGGGGAGAACAGCGCGGGACCGTTTGTCATGGAAGTGGCGGTGGCGTCGTCGACCACCAGAAGCTGGCTGCCGGTGGAATCGAGCAACTCGAGCCGGGCGTTGATGGGAGAGTTTGTCCGATGCGGGTCGCCGTCGAGGCTGAGGAAGATCAAATCTCCTTCCGAAACGCCGAAGGCGTACCAATCGGTATCTTGAGCTTGGACAGTTCCAAAAAAGTAATTGCCTTCATCGAGATTGGCGCGGTCGAGGTCGTTGTTGGGTTCAGTTTCTTCGACGGCCCGGCTTAAAGGAGGCTGGACGACGGCGTAGAGGCGGTAGGGTGCGGAATCGAACAGGGCCCGGTTATAGCTGACCAGGAGATAAGCGGGTTCATCGGTGAGGGGGGTTCCGGCGATGTTGGGCGAACTGGCCCCGAACGCGACGTCGTTATCGCCTTCGTCGTATTCGAGAGTGTTGGTCACGCTCGTCACGCGCAAATCGAAGTCTGGATTCTTGGCCGCCTCGCCATCCACCAGGGCGAAGACGCGCCAGCCGGCGGGGAATTGGCCGAGAACAAAGAAGTCGAGGTCGGAGGCGGGAGAGATGGCTCCCTCAATGCCACAAAGCAGCGGCGAGGCTTCTTCGGGGGAGTTGTTGGGTTCGCGTTCGCGGACACACCGAATGACCTCCGCCGTGAAGGTGCTGCCGGCGCTGCTGGCGTTGTGATCATCGACCACGACCAACACGCGCTGCCCGGCTGTCATCGGGTAGCAAAGAATTTCTTCGGCGCTATTGACTCGGGAACGATTGGCCACCGACAGCGCATTGCTGACCACGGCGGGGTTTCCCGCCCCCGGGCACGATGGCAGAAGGTAGAGGACCAAGTCCTGATTGAAATCGTAATTGAGCACCTTGAAGGAGTATTCGCCCGCGGTCGGCGCCGTGAACGAGTAGAAGACTTCTCTGCCGGCCGCGGTGGAAAGGATCTGGTCGTGGGTCCAGAAACCATTGGTGCCGGAGAGCCGGAGATTATCAGTGGCGCCCACCGTGCTGCCGAGCACCGGCAAATTCAGCGGAATAGGCTGCGCGCCCGAACAGGTGTCGTTGGGCGGAGCCACGGAACCGTTCACCAGCAGCTGCAGAATATTCAGGCCGTCATCGGTGCAATTGTCGCAGTATTTCCACACCACGATGTAGTAGGTCGTATCCGCCGTCAGGGGCAGCGAGACCGCGGCTTGCGAGGTGTTCGGCCCGCAATCCTCGTCCCCCAACTCGCCGATGGCAGTGAAGGGGCCAAGACAGCCGCCGGACGACGTGTAGACGGACAGGATCGTGTCGGCCACACTGGTGGCGGTGCCGGCATCGGTGCAGGTGGTGATGGTATAAACGGCGCTGGCCGTCGGCGTGAAAATGTACCAGACACTTTTAGCCACGCGGGTGGAGAGGAACGGATTGCTCAGAGACGGATCGCTGGGACTAATCGTCGCGTCGGTGATGTCAATGAGCGGGGTGTAGTGAGGGAATGGACCGGCCCCGGGAATGGACATGGCTCCAGCGCAGGAATCGTTAGCGGGGGCGGCGGGACTGGGGGAGGCCGCGCCGAGAAACGCGAGGAGGCACCAGAGCCACCCTCGGAGCAGGGATTTCGTCATACTGAAGTGACACAACTGCAAAACCCCAGAGAGCGGGGAAGCAGTATTGGTTTGATCATACGTCTCTCAAGCCAACACGAGACACCGACGGGCGGGTGTGCGCGAATGAGTGACCGATGAAACCAAAATGGAACCAAAATGTCAAAGCTCTTCTCATTTTGCGGCCGGCGGAGCGCGGCCTTCAGGCCGCTACGACATGGCGTCGCGGCTCTCGCCAGAGAGCCGGTGACTAAAAGCCCGGCGAACTGGAGCATTGAGAGATGAGGTGTGAAGGCAAGAGTGCGGCGGTCGGCCGACCGCCGCGACGCCACGCCCGCCAACTTCTCCGTTTTTGGCTTGAGAACCGACGTGCAGTTGTCGATAGTGGATCCAGCAACCGGCTGTGGTGCCGGGTTCTTTGGAAGCTTTTTCAGGTTTAACCCTGCCATGTTCGTGATTGCTGACAATCTCCTTGAACCGTAGATTAAAAAGCCTGGAGCCTTAACTTCGCTGGTCTACGACAGGCCTTAACTGGAAGTCGGACACCATCGATTCGGTTCCACCTGTTCCCTAGAAGTTCAAAGGAACTGTCAAACTGCACACGGCATTACGGTGGGGTTTATTTTTGGCCGGAGGCGCAGTCCCGGGCTTGCGCCATCTCCGCCCAAAAACAAACCCAATAACCAAGTCTCGTTATTTGCCGGTAAAGGTCCTAATTTACTGGCATGTCGAGAGATGATTTGTTCTCCCTCGCCGCGCCGGCGGGACCAGAGAACACCTCTACGTCGGCAGCGGCGGCGCCGAAGCCGGTCGCGGCCGCCCCACTGGCGGCGCGTATGCGACCGCGGAACCTCGACGAATACGTCGGCCAATCGCATCTGCTTGCTCCAGGCCTCCTGCTCCGCCGCGCCATCGAAGCCGACCGCCTCCAATCCCTCATCTTTTACGGTCCACCCGGGACCGGCAAAACGTCGCTGGCCCAAATCATTGCGCATCAGACGAAGAACCGGTTTGAACGGTTAAGCGGGGTGGAGTCGAATGTGGCGGACATGCGCCGCGTGCTGGCGACGGCGGCCAATCGGCTGGCCAACACGGGGCAGCCCAGCATTCTGTTCATTGACGAGATCCACCGGTTCAACAAAGCCCAACAGGACGTTCTGCTGCCCGATGTTGAAGCCGGCACCGTCCGGCTGATTGGAGCGACCACGCACAATCCGTTTTTCTTCGTCAACTCGCCCCTGGTTTCGCGTTCGCAGATCTTCGAGTTGCGTCCGCTGACGGAGGAGGAATTGCAAGAATTGATGCGAAGGGCGCTGCGCGAGCCGGAACGCGGGCTGGGCCATCTGCGCCTCGAAGTGGCCGACGAAGCCCTGCGCCACTTGGCCACGGTATCCGATGGGGACGCTCGCAAATGTTTGAACGCGCTGGAGATTGCGGTGCTGACCAGCCCGCCGAATGCGGACGGTGTGATCCGAATCAGCCTGGCGGCGGCGGAGCAAAGCATTCAGAAGAAAGCGGTCGTTTACGACGGCGATGGGGACGGGCATTACGACACCATTTCGGCGTTCATTAAATCGATGCGCGGGAGCGATCCGGATGCGGCGCTCTATTGGCTGGCCAAGATGATTCATGCGGGAGAGGACCCGCGCTTCATCACGCGGCGGATCATGATTTGCGCGGCGGAAGACATTGGGCTGGCCGACCCGATGGCCTTGGTGCTGGCGCAGGCGGCGCATCATGCTTCCGAATTTGTTGGCTGGCCCGAAGCGCGATTACCTATTGCCGAGGCGACGATTTACCTGGCCACGGCGCCGAAGAGCAACAGTGTGATTCGTTCGGTGGACGCGGCGCTGGAGGATGTGCGTTCGGGGCGCACGTTGCCGGTGCCGGTGTCGTTGCGTGATGCGCATTACAAGGGGGCCAAACGGCTGGGCCATGGCGAAGGCTATGAGTATGCCCATGATCACCCGGAGCATTTCGTCGCGCAGGATTATCTGGGCGCGGAGCGTCGTTATTACGAGCCGACGGAGCAGGGGACGGAAAAGAAGATCAAGGAACGAGTGGAAAAATGGCGGGCACAGCAGGCGGAGGCTCGAAAAACGGGCGAGGGCCGATGAGCGGTTCGATGGCCGAACAGAAGGCGGCGGTGCGCCGGGAACTCCGGGCCCGTCTGCGCGAGTTGTCGCCCCAGGCCCTCGCCGAGGGTTCCGCGCGAATTTGGGAGGCACTGACACGTCTGCCGGTGTGGCAGCGGGCGCGGGGCGTGCTCTGTTTTCACCCTTTGGCCGGGGAGCCGGATGTGGTGCAGGCGCTGGCGGTCTCGGCGGACGAGACCGGCAAACGGCTGCTGGCATTTCCCCGTTACCTGTCGGAGCAAGGGGTTTACGCGCCTTTCCACGTGCGGCGCATTCCGCAGGATTTGGTGCGAGGCCGCTACGGATTGATGGAGCCCGGTCCGGACTGCGCCAAAGCGGACGCAAACCAACTGGACTTGGCACTCGTCCCTGGGATAGGCTTTACCTTTAGTGGCGAACGGTTGGGTCGCGGCGAAGGGTTTTACGATCGATTGCTGGCCGGTTTTGCCGGATTCAAGTGCGGGCTGGCCTTCGATTGCCAAGTGCTCGACGTTCTGCCAGTTGAACCACACGACATTCGTTTAAATGGCATTTTGACACCGACGCGCTGGCATCCCGTGATGCCAAACGCAGATCGGTCCTGAAATGAGTTGGTTGGAATATCCCGTTGTTCGGGCCACAGTTTTTTTTGTCGTCGGCGCGGCGTTTGGGTACTGGCTTTGGCGTTGGAAAGAACGCAACCTTCAGGCCGCCCGCAAGCTGCGCGACGAGTCCGCCATGGAAGAGGCCCGCCGCCGGGCTGAGGTCATCACCCGTGAAGCCCGCCTCCAGGCCAACGAGGAGGCCCTGAAACTACGGCGTGAAACTGAGGAATCCTTCGTGGCGCAACGGGCAGAAATTCAAACCGCCGAACGCCAGTTGGTGGAACGCGAGACGCTCATCAACCGCCAGCTCCTCAGCCTGGTCGAAGAAGAAAAACGCCTGCGAGTGCAGCAGGAGCTCTGCGAAAAGAAATCCCTCGAGCTCGACCAACTCCGCTCCAACCTGTCCGAACTCTCGTGCCGCCGCCGCGAGGAACTCCAGCACGTCGCCAAGCTTTCCGAAACAGAAGCGCGGCAGCACCTGCTCAAGGAAGTCGAACAGGAGACGTTGCACGACGCCAGCCAGTTGACCCGCCGCGTGCTCGACGAAGCCCGTTCCCGTGCAGAAGAAAAGGCCCGCCAGGTCATCAGCCTGGCCATTCAACGCTACGCCGGCGAACACACCTATGAGATTTCCAGCGCCACGGTGGCCTTGCCCGGCGAAGACCTCAAAGGCCGCATCATCGGACGTGAAGGCCGCAACATTCGCGCCTTCGAGGCGGCCACCGGCGTCACGGTGCTAATCGATGACACGCCCAATGCGGTTGTCCTTTCGGGGTTCGATCCGGTTCGGCGCGAGATCGCCCGGGAATCGATGGAACGGCTCATTCTGGACGGGCGCATTCATCCCACTCGCATCGAGGAAGTTGTGGCGAAGGTGTCGCAGGAGATGGGCGAAACCATCATTCGCATGGGGGAGGACGCCGTGCTGCGTATTGGCTCGGCTCCGATGCATCCGGAGATCAACAAGCTGCTCGGGCGCCTGCGCTTCCGGCATAGCTTCGCCCAGAATGTCCTCGATCACTCTGTGGAAGTGGCGCATCTCACCGGCTTGCTCGCCGCCGAGTTGGGCCTCGACCCTGTGCTCGCCAAACGCTGCGGGCTCCTCCACGACATCGGCAAAGCCGTCAATCACGAGATCGAAGGCGCCCACGCCTTGATTGGCGCCGACCTGCTCCGCCGTTACGGCGAATGCGACCTGGTTGTGAATGCCGTCGCCGCTCACCACGATGAGGCGCCGCACATCGGCCCCTTCGGGATCCTCGTCAGCGCGGCCGATGCCATCAGCGCTTCCCGGCCCGGCGCCCGCTCCGAAACCATGACCACTTACATCAAACGGGTGGAGGACCTGGAAAAAATCGGCATGTCATTCGACGGCGTCGAGAAATGCTACGCCGTGCAAGCCGGACGCGAATTGCGCGTCATGGTTCGTCCAGAGCGCATCACTGACGACCAGGCCTTCAGCCTGGCGCGAAGCATCTCAAGGAAGATCGAAGCCGAGCTGAATTATCCAGGCCAGATACGCGTGACAGTGCTGCGGGAAACGCGCTGCATCGAGTTTGCGAAGTAGGGCGGTCCGGTGGGCCGGGCGGGCACATCCGCACCGTTGGTGCGGCTAAGCGCCTGCTGGGCCTAGCGTCGGTCGTACTGGTTGAAACCGGGCAACCCGGTTTCCCACTGGCGCGGGGCGTTCCAGGGGCGGGAGGCTTCGTTCTCGGCGGTCTCCGGTGTTTTGCAGCCGGCGACGAAACCGAGCAGAGGCAAGGCAAGGAGGCAACAGAGCAGAGAGAAGCGGCGGTGAGAGCAAAGGGTGTGCGTTTGGGGGACGGACGCCGCGTTGGTCGTGTTTGAGTTCATGGCAAACACCGATTTGTTTTGCCGGAGCTAATACGCCAGGACGACATCGCCTTCAGTGACGTCCTTCAGTTTCCAGCCGGGCATGATGTTGGCGATGGAGCGTTGGTCCTGGACATTCATCACGCGCACCTTGGCCACGAGTTCGCCATTGCGACTGACAAGCAGCACGCCTTTCTCGGGCACTTCATTGCGGGCTCCGACGTCCAGCACCACAAAATCCCACTTCGGATCCACCACCAGCACTTTGCCTTTCACGGTGCGCGGCACGACCGGGTCCGTGTTCTTGTCGCTGGTTAACTCGATGATGGTCTTCTCCTTTTTCTTAACTTTTTCGTGCAGTAGTTTGTTCTCTTCTTTGAATGCCTCGACCTGGCCGCGTGTGTTTTTCAGGTCCGTCAGCATGATGGGAATATCCGTGATTTTGACGCCGAGGTTGGTCCAGGCATACAGATCGTCCTGGGCGGATTTGAGCAGGGCGCTGAGGCGATCCTTGTCCGCCTGCAACCCGTTGGCCCGCTTCTGTTCGTTCTCAAACCGGGTCGTGGTCGCTGCCAATTGCGTCTTGGTCTCCTCCAAAGTCGACTTCGTCTTGGCCAAATCCTCGGCGGTTTCCTTGAGAGTTTTCTTGGTCTTGGTCAGCTCGGTTTGGGTCCGGTCCCATTGCCGCTTATTCTCGTCCCGGGTATCGCGGATCTCAGTGATTTGTGGCCGGAGGACAAACTGACTGACTCCGATAATGCCGAGTCCGGCCAAGATCGCGAGGATCAGAGAAATGCGCAATAACATGGATTCCGAGTAAGTCGGGTTAAATTCCGGCACAGCCTAGTTGCGACCCCAAACCGTGTCAACGATCGGCTATAATCTTTTTGCAATATGCATGAGCGCGCAACCCTTCGGGGCGACGTGGATTAGACAAGGCCGGGCGTTCTCCGTTACGCCTGCGTTTCGCCTCGCAGCGGGTCGGCCGACCGCCGCATTCTGCAAGGTGGATGTTGTGGGTGAAGAGAAAGGGTGGAGATGAAAGTCAGCGGCTCTCGGCCGCGAGCCGCTACCCGGTGCTCCCCGCACAAACTGCTTGGTTCCAAGCGGGCGCTGACTATGCTCGGCGCGCGAACATGAAGTTTCGAGTGTTGGGAAAAACGGGGTGGAAAGTCTCGGTGCTGGGGTTTGGCGCCGCGCCTTTGGGGGGAACACACGGGGCGGTCGACGAGAAGGAAGGGATTCGGGCCGTGCACGCGGCCGTCGACCTCGGCATCAATTTCATCGATGTGGCGCCCTATTACGGCCTCACCATGGCCGAGTCGATTCTCGGCAAGGCGCTGCGCGGGATCTCGCGCGAGAAATATTTTCTGGCCACCAAAGTGGGCCGGTATGGCGCCGATGAAAAGGATTTCGATTTCTCGCCCGAGCGCGTGATCCGCAGCGTGGACGAAAGCCTGCGCCGGCTGCGGGTTGCCCACATCGATTTGATCCAATGTCAGGACATCGAGTTTGTCTCCTTGCCGCGGTTGGTGGACGAAACACTTCCTGCCCTGCAACGGCTCAAGCGCCACGGCAAGGTCCGGCACGTTGGCATCACGGCCCTGCCCCTGAAAGCGATTCGTCGCGCGCTTGAATGCATGCCGGTCGATGCGGTCCATTCCTATTGCCATTTCTGTCTGACCAACACGACCCTGGTGCAAGTGCTGCCGCTGTTGCTGGAACGGCGGGCCGGGGTGATCAACGCCGCGCCGCTGGGGATGGGATTGCTGACGGAGAAAGGCCCGCCCAAATGGCATCCGGCGCCAGCCAAGGTGCGTGACATTTGTGCCAAGGCGTTGGCCTATTGCCAAAAGCGCAAGGCCAGTCTGCCCAAGCTTGCACTACAGTTCGCCACCTCTCATCGCGACATCGCCACAACGCTGGTGGGAACTTCCAGCGCCAAAAAGGTCAAGGAAAGCGTCAAGTGCATCGAGGAACCGCTCGATCAAAGTCTGCTCACGGAAGTCCAGGATCTGCTCACGCCCATCCGCAATCAAATGTGGTTGAGCGGACGCAAAGAAAATAATTAAGGTCCAACCCCAGCCACCTTGAACTCATGCATCTCATCGATCTGAGCCAGCCACTCTACGATGGCGCGCCGAACTGTCCGGCTCATCCGCCGGTGAAGTCGG
>Ga0070686_100001725_pt1 | contig 12222 bp, 9 predicted proteins | sample KBSS23LmetaG_FD_65654 | JGI IMG/M metagenome (GOLD analysis project Ga0070686, IMG submission 65654) | Switchgrass rhizosphere microbial communities from Kellogg Biological Station, Michigan, USA - KBS S2-3L metaG | ecosystem: Host-associated > Plants > Roots > Rhizosphere ...
TCCCTCAGTACCAAACTTCCGCGAACTGATCCTGCTCCTTCAGCCAGGGTGACTGTTAGTCCTGTTACGCGATCACCTGATTTCACATTAATCCAATTCTTTGCGACGTCAATCTTCTGATTAGAGAGAGCCGTTTTTGCTGAAGCCGCTCCAACGGTCGTGTGCGTAATTGATTGGAGATACCAGTAGCGCGCGAAGAATCGAGGGATGATTGCATACTGTCCACCCACAAGATTCCTAAATGTGATAGCCCCATCTTTATCTGGCGCAGCAAACGCCGCGGTACGCCTGAGCGGAAGTGGGACTGTCTCTTCAGGAAGGCTATTCCGTTGTGCCGTGAGCATAATCTCAGAGAGCACAGGCCGTAGCTTTCCCGCACACTCTGTCGCCGTTGAAGGTTGCAGCGCTAGTACGCCAGTGATCGACCCGAGTGGTTTAGTCACAAGTTCGATTCCGGAGACGTCGGCGCCCTTGACCGTAATTCTTCGTCCGTCGGAAAAAGAGATTTCCGGTGGTCCACCGGGAACGTTAGTGCTTTGCTGTGCCAGGACATCGTAAACGCCGTCTGCCACTCCATAAAATGCAAACCCACGATCTCCCGGACGTTGGAATGTGTTGGTTGACGTCATCCAACCACCATTCGCAGGGACCAACGACACATTTGAAGGTGTCTCGCCGAGATTCTTCACGCTACCACTTACAACGTGACCGGGTTCCGCGCGGTATCGAACATCAATCGTGCTCTCCTGACCTGACGCGACCGTTATCTCCATAGCGTCGTCTCTGGTTGACGACGGAGCGTACGTTGGTCCATCCAAATCATATGGCATGCTGGTTCCACTCCCACCGAGACCAGGACCACCAACCTGTACGATGTAAGTACCCGGTACTAGACCGTACATTCGATAGACACCCCGATCGTCTGTTGATGCAATGCCCAGTGCCTGTAGTAAGCCTTTCGATGCGTTGCCACTGGCGTCACGGATCATCAATGCACTAACTCGAATCGAAACTACCGGTTCGTTCTCGGCATTGGTTACCGTGCCCGTAATCACACCGCCGCGGATCAATTCAAACTTGACCGAGTCACCGGGCCTGTAGACAGGTGCCGGAGTATCACGATCCCTTGGTGGCGATACGTATGCTGCCGCAGTCACGAATATCGAGTACAAACCTTGTTCGAGATTTGTTGCGGCGAAATTACCTTCGTTGTTTGTTGTGACTTGACGACCGGTGCCGCCAATCACATTGAGTCGTCTAACGATAACATTCGCGCCCACCAGTGGTTGGCCTCTGTCGCCTGTTACAGTTCCAGTGATGTTCCCTCTCGACGATCCAGTTGTTTGTTCCGCAGACCCCGACTGCTGCGCATTGGCGATTACGCCGATCAGCAAAAGTGGCAGACACAAAACAATTTGTTTTAGATGCGTTGGTCGAATGGTGGTCACGGCTGTTTTGGATCGGACACATTAAATACGATCGACACTTCAGTAGCTGCGCCCGCAGCGACACTCACCTGCTGTTTCACTGTTCGTTGATTTGTCCTGTCAGGAGTTAGTAGCGTGGCAATTACCTCGTAGGTTCCTGCCTCAACACCTTCAATAACGAAGTTTCCTCGCGCGTCTACTTGGCCAACGCTAACGGGCATCGTGGTTGCTGTGTCACCGATTCGCCCAAGTCGCACTGTGAAGCGGGAGCCGGCCGGTAACTTTCCGTTTTCCACCTTAATTGAGCCACGAACAGTGGCGTCTCCATAATTCACAACCACTCGCACTCCTGTTACTTGTTCGCCGTCCTTGATCTCGAACCGGTTTGCCTGTTGAGGCAGACCATCACGTTCAATGCGGACGATTTTGAAGTTGTTGATTACACCTGTCGCATTGCTGCCGCCGGTGAAGTAAAACGCGATCATTCCAGGCGGCAAGCCGCTCATTTGAAACGTTCCGTCACCTGAAATCAGCGCAAGGCTCGAACGTCCGCCAGTCCCACTTGGCGGCATCACGTAACCGCGAATCTCAATTTTTCGAAGCTTGGCAATTGCCTGCGGACTTTCGTTTTCAAGAGCTATGACTCCTGAAATAGTTGCGCCTCTCGTTAGTCGCAAGACGACGCCTGAAATGTTTCCCTCGATGACTTCGACGGGAGGCGCTTCAACGACGCGTTCATTACCGCCAACATTAATGAGCGAAAACGCGTATTTACCCGGCGCGACACCATCGAATGTGAACTCACCCTGCGCGTTGGCTGTTCCAAAAGTTGAAAACGTCTGAACGCGCTCTCCGATTCTTTCCAATCCTAAGCGCGCGAGAGGTACAGGCTCACCTTTTTCTCCATCCACAACCCGTCCGCTGATTGAATAAGTCTCGACTGGTTTTTCAAGCGTTATGTCTACACCAGTAGCTTCGCTTCCCGGCGTCACTTCGATCACCGTCGCTCGCGCTGGATCGCTCGTGTCAGGATGAAAGACGCGCTTGTAAGTGGCTCGACCTGGCGCTTGTGCCGGATTGAAAGTATCGTCGCCACGTCCGACGGCAACTTTGTATCGTCCAGGAATTAAGCCGAACGCGCGATAAATTCCCCGGTCGTCGGTCATCCCACCACCCATCGCAAAGATTTGTGGCTGCTGATTCGGTCCTTTCGAATCCCAAGCATCAGCTCGATAGATGTAGACCTGTTGTTGAATCACGGGCCGAGCATCGGCATCTGTGACACGCCCGGTGATCACCCCGCCGCGAACCAGCGCGAAATCTATCCCTTCAACATTCTCACCTTCGTTGACCATGATTGTTTTGCTTCTGGGAGAGCCTTGAACGTCTGCGAGGATGTATGACCACGCGGCAGGTATGGTCTCGTAAGTTCCCTCGGCAACGTTCGTGATGCGGTAACGGCCGTCTTGATCAGTTACTCCGCGCGCGACGATCTCATTGTTGGGCGTGCCGTTGCCGGTTCGTCGTAGGCCAACGGTGATGCCTGGCGTAGGCTTTCCTTTGATTGTTACTGTCCCGGAGACGGTTGCGGGTAGGCGTTTCGTGGTTGTTTGCGCAAACAGAATTTGCGTCACCAACAGGCAAACACCGCCCGCGACAAACACTCTAAGTCGAGGTGCGAGGTCCATGTGGCGATGCCTCCAGGCTGCGGGTTGCGCGTGATGTTATCTGAACGCCCTGGATTTGTCGCCGTTCCAAATTGTGAAAACGACAATCAGAAACGCTACCGACTACAATCTTGTAATCCTGAAATTCTGTCCAGTTATGTTAGGATCGATTTCCCATGGCGCACTTGAAAATCACTGATGCGAGCGGCCGGCAATGGCGGTTCACGTTTACGCCGGACTCCATTTGTACGATCGGTCGTGCTCCTGATAACACCGTAGTGCTCGATGATCCACGCGCCTCACGCTATCACGCACATGTAAAGACCACTGACGATGGATCATTCACGATCATCGATGGCGCAGTTATCAACGGCCAACTTCGACGTAGCGCCAACAAGGTTTTCATCAATGGCGCCAGCGAGTACGAGCACAAGCTAATAAACGGTGATCGGATAACAATCGGTGCCAGCACGCTGAAGTTCGAACAACCCGTTGAAGAGCGTACGAGTGACGTTAAGTATGACGATCGACCGCTGGGCCATACGCAACTGCTGATATCTGCGAACGATGTCATGAACACGGTATTCCGTGCGAAAGCAGAAGAAACAGCTCCGACGCCGGTTCAAACGCCGCAGCGCGACAAGATGCTCGATACGTTGCAGCGGAAAGCGAACATTCTCACGGCGCTTTACGAGATGAGTAAGACGCTCGGTTCCGTGTTCGACCTCAACGCGATTTTCGACAAAGCAACTGATGTCATCTTCAGGTCTACACCAGCGGATCGAGTTGTGGCCTTATTGGCTGAGTCGGGTTCAAACACGGATGAACCCAAACTGACTCCGATTGCCATGCGCGCGCGCGACAACAGACTCGACGCTCATGCCAGACGACTTTCAATCGGCCGCACGATCACGCGGAAAGTTATGAAGGAGCGTGTCGCGCTTCTATCGCAAGACGCTGCTTCAGACGAGCAATTTGCTGGCGTTGATTCGATTGTGTCGCAGGGCGTTCGTTCAACGATTTGTGCGCCTTTAGTCGCTGAGACGCGCGTCCACGGCGCTTTGTACGCCGACCGTCTCGACCCATTCAGCTCTTTCAAGCCTGATGATCTTGAACTGATCAGCGCAGTCGCGGCGCAAACTGCTATTGCAGTTGAAAACGCCCGCGCGCACGAACGACTGGCTCGCGAAGAAGTTGCGCGTGCGAACTACAGCCGGTTCCTTCCGGAGTATGTTGTTAAGCAGATGCTGGAGAATCCGGAGTCGTTCAAGCTCGGTGGCGTCAGCCAAACAATTACGATTCTTTTCGCAGACATACGCGGCTTTACTCGAATCTCCGAGCATGCGCCTCCGGAACGAATTGTCAGTTTGTTGAATCGCTATTTCTCTGCAATGACTGACATCATCTTTGCGCATGGTGGAACGCTCGATAAATACCTCGGTGATGGATTGATGGCTCTGTTTGGTGCGCCGACAGCCACGCCAGATGATGCGAACAATGCCTTGAATGCTGCTGTGGCTATGCAGCGTCGCGTGCTTGGCATCAACATTGAATTGCAAGAAGAAGGGTTGCCGGAGATTGGCGTCGGCATGGGCTTGCATACCGGTGAAGTGGTAGTCGGTTACATCGGATCCGAACGACGATCCGAATACACGGCGATTGGAGATGCAGTCAACACCAGTTCGCGCTTGGAATCTAATGCGCGAGGCGGTGAGATTCTAATGAGTGATGCGACCGCCAAAGCAGCGCGGAGTCGCTATAAGCTGCAACCACGTGATCCAATCACAGTAAAAAATCGCGAACAACCGATCGCTATTTGGGAAGTGGATTGGCAGAAGGCAAGCGGAGCATTTTGATAGTAATAGGAGTCTAATAGGTCCTATCAGCCTATAGGGCTTGTGGGTCCTATTTTGTTTTTATGTCATTCATAGGGAAAACAGGGTCATTCATCGGCCTCAACGCACTCAGGAACCTCGTGTCGGAATCGTTGGCGATCGACATGGGTTCAGCAAATACGATTATCGCCGTCCGTCGTAGAGGCATCGTAGTCGACCAGCCATCTGTTGTTGCAGTCAATAAGATCAATGGCGAAGTGATCGCAGTCGGCAACGAAGCGAGGAAAATGCAAGGACGTGAGGCGCGTGACGTCTCGGTGATTGCACCTTTAGTCGACGGAGTCGTTGCCGACTTCGAACTTACAAGAGCGATGCTCGAACACTTCGTGCAGGAGGCGCGGAGTGGCATATCGCACGTCAGCCGGCGGGCGATCATGAGTGTTCTTTCGGAAATGACCCAGGTCGAGCAGCGCGCCCTTTTGGCTGCCGCCGAAAAGGCGCGTATCAGTCGGGTCTATATGATCGAAGAAGGGCAGGCCGCCGCGATCGGTGCCGGTGTTCCCATAGATGACGAACACGCGGCTGCTGTAGTTGATATCGGTGGCGGGAGCATGAACGTTGCGGTGATAGTCAGAGGTTCAATTGTCGCTTCACGAGGCGAACGTGTCGGGAGTTCGGATATTGATACAGCGATCATGGATCGTTTGCGGCGGCATCACGGTCTAACCATCGGTATTCCCTCGGCCGAGAGAATTAAATTGGAACTGAGTTCGGCTATAGAACCAGACGATCCAGATAGAAAGCTCGAGGTGCGCGGCCGAGACGTGCAAACTGGGAGTCCGGGGGCAGTCGACATAACGGCCGGAGAGATCTATGGAGTGACGCAACCGATTACGCGGCGAATCGCCGATGAGGTTCGCACGATGTTAACCGAACTCGCACCGGAAGTGGCGGGCGATGTCTACAATCGAGGTGTGATTCTCACCGGCGGCGGTGCGTTACTCGAGGGCCTGCCGGAGTACCTACAAAACGAATTGAATCTTGCCGTGCGCGTTGCTGATGAGCCGCGGTATGCAAGTGTCCGCGGCCTATCCCAACTGTTCGACGAACCCTTGTTACTACGTCGCGTCGCACGCACTGAGCCGCATCCACTGATCGATCAGGACGCGGCCGCTTTCGAAGCATAGCGTTACCCCATGAACGTCCTCGGCTTTTCCAGACGCACAATCACTGTTGCACGCATCCACACTATTCCTGTCAGAATTGATTTCCGCTGGTTCATCGTTTTCTTCCTCAGCGTTTGGTTGATCGCAGTGAATCTTTCACACGGCGGGCTCTGGGTTATGCAAGGTCAGCTTCTCCCTATCGGAGTAGCGGCTGCCTGGGCACTCGGAATTGTGACGACCGTCGGGTTGTTTTTATCTGTGCTGGGCCATGAACTGTCGCATGCGCTGATGGCGCGCGCCGAGGGGATCGAGATCGACGAGATTGTGCTGCACCCGTTTGGTGGCTTAGCCCGACTGCGGAATGAACCGAATAGTCCGGGAGCGGAGTTTCGAATTGCTGTCGCTGGACCAGCGGCGAGTTTCGTATTTGCAGTTGTTGGATTTCTGGTGATGTACGTTGCTCGCCTGGCTGATTATCGCGTCATCGCCGGTGTGCTGGGACTGATCAGTCTTGGCAATTTGCTGCTCGCTGTCTTCAATTTGTTTCCGGGTTATCCGTTAGATGGCGGAAGAGTTTTGCGGGCACTGTTGTGGCGCAAAACAGGAGACATCAAGGAAGCGACGCGAATGGCAGGCATTTGTGGAATGTTGATAGCTGCGATTCTCATCATCTTTGGCGTGTACATGACTATCGCTCCAAACTTCCATTCCTACTTCATGGGTTTGTGGTCAGTGTTGGTAGGTTTGTTTTTGTTCGACGCGGCCTACAGTGTCGTCAAACATTCACGACAACGAATGCGGCACGTAGTTAGTGAAGCGATGTCGGCGCCATTTTCAATTGAGCCTGACACGCTCATCAGCCAATTGATTGACACGATTCTTCCTATCCATCGACAGACAGCGTTTCCGGTTGCGCTTCAGCAACGTCTTCACGGCATGCTTTCACTTGAAGATGTGAAATCGTTGCCTCGTGAGAAGTGGCATTCAACACGTGCAAGAGATGTCATGCGTCCGATTGCACCGCGCTTTTTTGTCGAGCCAAATACGACTATCGACTTTGCGAAAGACTTGATGAGTCGCAACGGCATTGGGTCGCTTGCGGTGGTTGGTAAGAACGGTGAACTCGTGGGATTCCTTCAGAACGGGACCTTCAAACGAAAGAAACGGTCCAAGGCGGCTCGATCATGACGTCAAGTGACCCAGCTTTCGCGTGCGACATGAGCGCAATCGATGCTGCAGATCGGCCGAAGCATTTAGCTACAATAGAAGCCCTCTTTGGTAGCGTTCGGGAAATGGCAGAACTACCGAATGGCTACGCATTTCGTCTTCGTGATGAGTCAAACGCGTGGGAACTTGCGACCGACTTTGTCACGCTCGAACGGCTCTGCTGCCCCTTCTTTGATTTCGATTTGAGAATTGAACGACAGACCAACTCCATCTATTTGAGATTAACGGGGCGCGAGGGTGTCAAGCCGTTCATAATCGCCGAGGTGGGACGCCACCTTACGCAAATCAGACGTCAGTCGAGCTGATTGTCCTTTCATCAGCGTAGTTATTGCCACTCCTCCTCTTTTCCGCGATAATCCGAGCGGAGCTATCATTCCAGACCTGAGGGACTTTCTGTATGTTGGCGGTGTTGGGCGCGCTCTTTGCCAACGCGTTGATTACTATTATGAAACTGATGGCCGCCTTTATCACCGGCTCATCAGGGATGATGGCCGAGGCGTTCCACTCGGTGGCCGATACCACCAATCAGATCTTTTTACTTCTAGGACTTAGGTTCTACAAAAGGCCAGCTTCGAGAAAGCACCCTTTTGGCCACGGCAAAGAGCGATTTTTCTGGTCTTTCATAGCCGCTATATTCATTTTCGGTGTCGGTGCAACCTATGCCATCTACGAGGGAATCATCAAGTTGGCGCACCCCCACCCGCCGACGAATTTGATTTGGGCTTACGCTGTTCTGGCAGGTTCCTTTGTCCTGGAGAGTTGTTCGATCGGATTGGCGATTTATCAGGAGGTTCAGGAAGCTCATCACGAAGGGCTTAGTTTTTTCGAGTACCTGAAGCTCTCGAAAGACCCGACAGCAAAGACAGTGCTCTTTGAAGACTCGGCGGCTTTGTTAGGAATCATCATTGCCGCGACGGGAATAGTCTTAACAGACTACCAAGTCGGCGGAGCCGCGGGAGCTTACTGGGACGGCGTCGCGTCAATAACCATCGGAGTGGTTCTTGCCATCGTCGCTTTTGCTTTGGCGCGCACATCGCGCGGATTATTACTGGGTGAAGCGGCGAACAGACAGACGGTTCGGGCAATTAGAAAAGCGATTGAAAGTCATCCCAACGTTGAAAAGGTCGTAGAGTTGCTGACGATGCACCTCGCGCCGAAAGAGATCCTAATCAACGCCCATGTCGAGATGCGCGATGATTTACTAACAGATCAGATCGTGGGTACGATTGAAGAGGTTGAAGCTTTGATCAAACAGGCCGAACCAAAGGTCGAAAAAATTTTTCTGGAAGTGGCGCGCGACAAGCGCGACCCCAACCGCGCACCGGCCGCGGAACAAGTCGGATAAGCTCAGGAGATCTAGCTTGCGCTTTGGAGAAAACAAATTGCACTCACTGAATCGCAAGTCGGAAATCCACAAACATACGAATACTAGATGTTACTGCTACTGCCATACGCGGAGTATTTAAGACGGGCCATTGAGCCGCGCAATCTCGCGGACATTGTCCTTGTCTTTTTGCTCGTGTATGCAGTGTTGAAGCTCCTCCGCGGCACTCGCGCCGCACCAATGGCCGCCGGTATCGCCGCTATAGTCTTCCTTTACTGGCTCTCCGTACAACAGGATCTTGCGACACTCGAATTCGTTCTACGCAATGGGCTGCTCTATATCGGTATCGCGATCATCGTCCTGTTTCAGTCTGAAATTAGGCAGGGTCTGATTTCGTTCGGCAACAGGTTCCGTATGCCATTCACGCGTGCGCATCGCGGCCAGTTCGGCGAAGGCGTGTACGATGAAGTCGTCCTGGCAGCGTCAACGTTAGCATCGACGAAGACCGGCGCCCTGATCGTGATTGAAAGAAATGTCGGCCTTAAGAACGTTACAGATGGCGGGGTGCAGATGGATGCGGAACTCAGTTACGACCTGCTTGTCAGCATCTTCAATCCTGCGACGCCTCTTCATGACGGCGCGGTTGTGATTCGCCGGCATCGCATTGCCGCTGCGTCGTGCTTCCTGCCCCTGACTTTGAATCCAAGGCTCTCAAAAGAGCTGGGTACGCGTCATCGCGCCGCAATCGGCGTCACCGAAGATACCGACGCAGTTGCGGTGGTGGTTTCGGAGGAGACCGGCCTGATTTCTTTTGTGCAGGACGGCGAGATTAAGCGCGGTGTTGACGCAACGAAGTTACGCGCTTTGATCTTTGAGGCACTGGGTGTGGGTCGACGAAAAGAAAAAGACAGTGTCAAGGTCACTGACACCGAAACGGATGAAGAGGAAATAGCCCCGGTTTACGAGAGGTAATCTATGCCGTTTCAGGACATCGACGAAGTAGGCGAGGACACTCCACGCGCGCCGAGCAATCTGAATCGGATTGTTCGTCGCCTGTTTGTCGAGGACTGGAACCTGAAATTATTGTCACTCGCGATTACCCTGGTTCTTTGGTTTGTGGTGACGGGTCAAAACACGCCCGTCAATGTTCACGCCACGGTGCAATTGAAATTTATCAGGCCCGAAGCGTTGGAGATAAGTAATGACCCTCCGAAAAGCGTCGATGTTCTGCTTACGGGGAGTAAATATAAGCTCGATGAATTGAACAAGACCTTCCTCATGGCGACAGTTGACATCAGTGATCAACGAGCCGGAGAGCGCATCCTGAGATTGGTAGAACGGGCGCGGCTCGACTTACCACAGGGTGTCGCTGTCGATGCATTTCAACCTAGCACGATTTCAATCCGGCTAGAGCCGCTGATCGATCGGCAGTTGGATATCGAAGCCAAGGTTGAAGGGACACCGGCAGAAGGTTTTGAAGTTTACGGTGTTCGCCTGGGAAAGAACACAGTCAACGTACATGGTCCAAGCAGTCACATTAACGCGCTGCCCAAAGCACCTACGGAAACTATCTCCGTCGCGGGACGCAAAGAGTCATTTACGGTTAACAACGCAGCGATTGACATCTCAGATCCCAAAGTCGACGTACTTGAGCCCACAGTCAGCGTAGACGTTGACATCGGCGAGCGACGCGTCGAGAAAGAGTACGCTGATGTGACCGTAACAGCTCAGTCGGCGACATCGGTGGAACCAACCAAAGCGACCGTGGTTGTTTATGCTCCCCCAAGCGTTCTAGCTGAATTGAAATCGACTGATTTAAAGTTGATCTTGCCGCCCGACGGCGACGTTTCCAAGGCTACGATCGAGGGTCCTGCCGCGATTCAAAATAAGCTTGGTTTGCGATCAGTAAGGCCTTCCAAATTCAAATCCAATAAGTGATCCATAATTGATGAAAGCTCTCTTTGGTACCGACGGTATTAGAGGCGAAGCCGGAAAGTTTCCGCTCGATCGCGACACGGTGAAGCGAATCGGTTTCTCGCTCGCAAGTTATCTAGCGAAGTCGTCTGCGGCACCTGCGGTGATTGTCGTCGGGCGCGACACCCGTGAGTCCGGGGCCTGGTTGGAGGAGTCGTTGGTCGACGGCGCGAGTAATGCTAGCGCACAGTGTTATTCCGCCGGAATCATTACCACTCCAGGCGTCGCATATTTAACCGGTAAATTGAAGGCTAATGCGGGTGTTGTCATTAGCGCGTCGCACAATCCGTATCATGATAATGGCATCAAAATCTTCTCGCCGTCAGGCCAGAAAATCGCTGATGACGTAGAGCGATTAATCGAAGCAGACATCTTCGCAGGCGTTGAACTACAACCTTCAATTCCGAAGTCAGACAACGTACCTGCTGCATCAGATCAACTTCAGTCACATTACTTAGACTTCCTTGCCAACCACATCGGTCATGGTCTCTCGCTTGCCGGGCTGAAAATGGTCGTCGACTGTGCTAACGGCGCTAGTTATCGACTCGCTCCAGCACTCTTCCAAGAGCTTGGCGCAACCGTCGTCGCCATTAATGCAGAACCCGACGGACGCAACATCAATCTCAACAGCGGATCGCTCCATATCGAAGGCCTGCAGCAGAGAGTGGTTAATGAAAAAGCGGATCTCGGCGTCGCTTTCGATGGTGACGCGGATCGGTCTTTGTTTGTCGATCACGAAGGACGGTATGTGGACGGCGATGCGACATTGTGGGTACTCGCCGGTTACCTTCAGGCCAAGAACCAGCTGAAAGACAACACGGTCGTAGCGACAGTAATGAGTAATATCGGACTCGAGATCGCGTTCCGCGGCAAAGGCATAAAACTGGAACGTACCGACGTTGGCGACAAATACGTGCTTGAAACGCTCTTACGCCTGGACGCGAGTCTGGGGGGCGAACAATCGGGTCACGTGATTCTGCCGGCGCTAAGTCTTGCTGGCGACGGAATGATCACTACCTTGTCGCTGCTCAGAGCTCTACAAGAATCCCAGAGTTCACTGGCCGAGATGACCCATGGATTTCAGCGATACCCGCAAACCCTGGTGAATGTACGCGTCAAAGAGAAGCTTCCGTTTGTGGATCTGGCGGCGGTCACGCAGGCCACGAATGAGGTGGAACAGCGCTTGGGTCAGAACGGTCGGCTACTCCTGCGATACTCGGGGACCGAGCCCCTTGCAAGGGTAATGATTGAGGGGCAGAACCAGGCTGATATCGAATCGTATGCGCAGAAGATTGTCGCCGCTCTGAAGCAAGAAATCGGCGTGTAAAGACTGCGGCGTCGGAAATTTCTACATGCTGATCCGAGAAAAATCTACACAGAATTTTGCTTGGCAACACATGCAAGATCCAGTGCTTGATCGCTTTCACACAACAAACATCGGGTTCGATCACGCGCTCCAAAAACCCGCTTGCACGGCACAGCCGTTGCGATGTATATTGTGGGGCAAGAGAGACGGTTGGTGGATCCTCCGTCTCAAGTGGTTGCTGGGGTGAGGACAGTAACCACGAATATGGATGGGCGCGACGCACTCCCACGTATGTC
>Ga0070686_100001727_pt1 | contig 12210 bp, 12 predicted proteins | sample KBSS23LmetaG_FD_65654 | JGI IMG/M metagenome (GOLD analysis project Ga0070686, IMG submission 65654) | Switchgrass rhizosphere microbial communities from Kellogg Biological Station, Michigan, USA - KBS S2-3L metaG | ecosystem: Host-associated > Plants > Roots > Rhizosphere ...
CCCAGAACCCAGAACCCAGAACCCAGAACCCCGAACCCCGAACCCCGAACCCCGAACCCGTTCTTGTGGCATAATAGCCGCCTCATGTTCCGCGGTCTGGCGCTTAGCCTCCTCCTTACCAGCGTCGGCATTAACCTGCCGACGTGCACGGGGTGATGTAGCCAGGCGGACCGCAAAAGCGAGCTCAAGCAAAGGGCCATCACCTCCAAAAAAGGTGATGGCCCTTTCGTTTTTCGCACTCCAGTTCGACGAGGAACGGCCGACAACACCAGAAGGGGAGACCAGCAGTGAACGCGCCATTCGACGCACCACGACCTCGACCGACGCATACGGTGTGGCCGACCAGCCGCCCGCAAGCCAAGCCCGCCGCGCCGCAGCGCCAGCCGCAGCGGATCAGCGAGGCGACGCCGGACCCGCGCCGCGACGACGAACACGCGAGCGACGAGCCCGGCTACGGCCACGGAGTCTGAGCGCTGCGCGTGTCGGGTGGGACTAGGGACTAGGGAGCTAGGGGACTGAACGCAGAACCCGAGAACCTAAGAACCAAGAACCAAGAACCCCGAACCCCGAACCCCGAACCCCGAACCCCGACACGCGCGCGGTGTACTCTTGCGCGCGTGCATCTCTTGATTCTGTCGCGACGCGCGCGCGACTACGAGCGCCTGGTCGCGTCCGCCGCTCTGCCCGACCTCGTCATCACCGCTGCCGCTGATCCGGCTGACGTTGCGCCACGCGCCGCCGACTTCGAGGTCGCGCTCGGCGAACCCTCGCTGCTGCGCCACCTTCTTCCCACGCTGACCTCGCTGCGCTGGATCCAGGCCACCTGGGCCGGCGTCGAGCCGCTGCTCGATCCGGCGCTGCGCCGCGACTACGTGCTCACCAATGCCCGCGGCGTGTTCGGCGGCCTCATGTCCGAGTACGTATTCGCCTACCTGCTCGCCCACGAGCGGCATCTGCTGGACAAGTACCGGGCGCAGCTCGAACAGCAATGGGACCCGACACCGCACGGCACGCTGCGCGGCAAGCAGTTCGGCCTGCTCGGCGTCGGCACGATCGGCGCCGCGCTGGCGCGAACCGCGAAGCATTTCGGCATGCGCGTGAAGGGCTACACGCGCGAGAGCGAAGCGTCACCCGACGTCGACGCCTATTTTCACGGCGACCGGCTGCGCGACTTCGCCGCCGATCTCGACTACGTCGTCGCCGTGATGCCGGCGACGGCGCGCACCCGCCGGCTCGTCGACGCCGAGTTCCTGCGCGCGCTGCCGGCGCGTGCCGTGTTCGTGAATCCCGGCCGCGGCGGCGTCGTCGACGAGCCGGCGCTCGCCGAGGCGCTCGAAGAAGGACGCCTGGCCGGCGCCGTGCTGGATGTCTTTCAGCAGGAGCCGCTGCCGCCCGACCACGTCTTCTGGCGCACGAAGAATCTGCTGATCACCTCGCACACCGCGGCGCTCAGCATCCCCGAAGACATCGCGCCGGTCTTCATCGACAACTACCGCCGCTTCGTGCGCGGCGAGCCGCTGCAGCACCGCGTCGACTTCGACCGCGAGTACTAATCGAAAGATCGCGTGCCGCCACGAAGACACGAAGGCACGAAGAAGATCCTTTTCCAAGCAGAGATCTTCGTGTCTTCGTGCTTTCGTGGCGTCCCCGAATGCAACGGTCCTGTCAGGCTTCCGCTGCGACGGCCGCGATCAGTGCCTTGATGTAGCCGAAGGTGAACGCGAATGCCTGGGCGCCGCGCGCGTCGCTGGCGATCGAGGGGACGTGGTCGGGCATCATCATCCCGTCGAAGCCGATCTCCTTGTAGACCCGCATCGCCTTGAGCATGTCGACGTCGCCGTCGTCGATGAAGGTCTCCTGGAAATTCAGGAAGCCGCCGCGGATGTTGCGGAAGTGGACGTTGAAGATCTTGCCGCGGCTGCCGAAGTAGCGGATCACGTCGAAGATTTCCACCCCCGGCTTGTGCAGCATCTCGGAGACGGTGCCCTGGCAGAAGTTGAGGCCGTGGTACGGGCTCTCGGCGATGGTGACGAACCGCTTCAACCCGTCGACGGTGCCGAGCACGGTGTGGACGCCGCGGAAGCCGCGATCGGCCGGCATCGCCGGATCCTGCGGATGGAACGCCATCTTGACCTTGTGCTCGGTGGCCACCGGCATCACCCGCTCGAGAAAATAGGTGACGCGCTCCCAGTAGGCGTCGGCGCTCACCGGGCCGGCTTTCGTCAGCGGCGGATCCTGTTTCGCCTGGTCGTAGACGAACGTGCTGTAGCTGGCGCCGCCGCGCCCCGGCGTCGGCGCGCTGCGCGGCACGCCGAGGAACGTCAGGTTGTATTTCAGTCCGGGGATGCCGGCCCGCGCGGTGTTGCGGATCATCTGGCAGATGTCGTCGATCTCGCGATCGCGCTCGGGGCTCTTGCCGAGCATGATGTTCGGCATCTCGAACTTCTCGAGCTCGTTGGAGCTGAGCGGCAGCGGGACGAGATCGAGCGTGAGGCCGAACGACTCGACGCGTTCGCGCAGCCGCGACAGCGCGTCGACCGACCAGTTGTCGTCCAGGCGTTCCGACGGCAGGCGGCTGCAGATATGGTTCACGCCGAAGGCGGCCATGAACCGCAGGATCTCGTCGCTGTCGCCGTGCTGCGTGCCGACTTTCATCAGCGCCTTGCGCGGCGGCGCGCCAGGCGCGGGCCGTTGCGGCGCCGCGGCGACCGCTGATTCGGCCGCCGATGCGCCGGCCGCCACGCCGAGTCCCGCCAGCCTCACGAAATCTCGTCGCTTCATGGTGCGGCGATTATACTGGCGCGCATGCACCGCGCCTTGAGACTGTTTTTCGTCGTCGCGCTGGCGTCAGCCGCCGCGGCCCAGCGCCCGACGCAGCTGCACATCCACTTCATCGACGTCGAAGGCGGACAGGCGACCCTGTTCACGCTGCCGTCGGGTGAATCGCTGCTGATCGACACCGGTTGGGCCGGGTTCGACGGCCGCGACGCCGAGCGCATCGCCGCGGCAGCGAAGCGCGACGGCGTGTCGCGCATCGACACGCTGGTGGTGACGCACTACCACGCCGACCATGTCGGCGGCGTGCCGGCGATCGCGCAGCGGCTGCCGGTGCGACGCTTCGTCGATCACGGGCCGACCGTCGAGAGCGGCGCGCAGCCGACGGCGCTGTTCAACTCCTACACTGCGGTACGCGACAAGGCCGAACACGTCGTCGCCAGGCCGGGCGAGGCGTTGAAGGTCGGCGATCTCGAGCTGCGGTTCGTCTCAGCCGGCGGCGAGCTGACGACCAACGCGCTGCCCGGCGGCGGCCAGCCAAACGCCCTGTGCGCCGACTACAAGCCGAAGGACGCCGATCCGACGGAGAACGCGCGCTCGGTCGGCATGGTGATCAGCTACGGCCAGTTCCGCATGCTCGATCTCGGCGACCTGACGTGGAACAAGGAACACGATCTCGTCTGCCCGAACAACCTGCTCGGCACCGTCGACGTCTACCTGACGACGCATCACGGCATGAATATCTCCGGCCTGCCGGCGCTCGTCCACGCGGTGCGGCCGCGGGTGGCGATCATGAACAACGGCGCGCGCAAAGGCGGCACGCCGGAAGCATGGAGCACGGTCAAGAATTCGCCCGGCCTCGAGGACTTGTGGCAGATTCATTCCGCCGTTGCCGGCGACGCCCACAACGCTGCCGACATGTTCATTGCCAACGTCGATGAGAGCAGCGGCAACGAGTTGACGATCGCCGCCGACCGCGACGGCAGTTTCACGGTCACCAATCCCCGGAACAAGCAGACGAAGCGATATGCGAAGAAGTAGGAGGACGCACATGGTGAAGACGACGGGCCTGATGCTGGCCGGCGCGACGGCGATTTTCGTCGCCGGGATCGCAGTCGGCAGCACGATGCAGAACCTGGCGGTGGCGCACGCGCAGGCGGGGAAAGTTTACGAGCTGCGCACCTATACCGCGCCCGACGGCAAACTCGGCGACCTGCACGCGCGCTTCCGCAATCACACGATGCGCATCTTCGACAAGCACGGCATGAAGAGCGTCGCCTACTTCTCGCCGCAGGACGCGCCGCTGTCGCAGAACACGTTGATCTACGTGCTCGAGCACCCCAGCCGCGACGAGGCGAAGAAGCACTGGGCGGAGTTCTCGGCTGATCCCGAATGGAAGAAAGTTTCCGAGGAATCGCAGAAGGACGGCCGCATCGTCTCCAAGGTCGAATCGGTGTTCATGACGCCCACAGACTATTCGCCGCTGAAATGAGGCGGCGCTGTCGGGGATTGGGGATTGGGGATTAGGGATTGGGGGGATTGGGGATTAGGGGAAGTAGTGAATCATCATCACCAATCCCCGGTCACCCCAATCCCCAACCCCCAATCCCCAATCCCCGCTCTGCGAAGGAGGAGCAACGTGACTCGGATCGCGGTGTTGCTATGGCTCATGCTGGCCGGAATCGTCGCGGCGCAGCAGGCGCCGCTGTTCACCGGCAAGTCGGACGTGATGGAAGGGAAGGATCTGACGGCGGCGCGGCGGCATTTCGACGCCGGCGCGCGAACCTACTGGCATAGCCACGACAACGGTCAACTGCTGCTGGTCGAGCAGGGGCGGATGCGCACGCAGAAGAAGGGCGGTCCGGTCCGCGACCTCGGCGTCGGCGAGAGCGACTACGCCGGCCCGAACGTCGCCCACTGGCACGGGGCCACGCCGGATCAGCCGCTCGTCCAGATCAACGTCGGGTTCGGCGGCCAGACGAAGTGGATGGAGCAGGTCACCGACGCCGAATACACCCGCAAGTGATCCGTATCGTCCGCCTGGGGACGCCGCGCGCGAAGGACGAAGGATTGCGGCTCGGCACCGTGCGCCGGCCGCCGCGCGGCGTCAGGAAAAGCGACTACGGGCGCCTGGATTACTACGATCTGTGGCTGCCTGAACTGGCGCCGAGCGCGCCGCTCGTGTCGTGGGCGCTGTCGAAGCCGTGGACCGACGCGCGCTGGGCGCAGTACGCGCGCCGCTACCGCGCCGAGATGCGCGCGCCCGCCGCGCAGCGCCTGATCGCGCTGCTCGCGGCGCTGTCCCCGCACGCCGACTTCAGCGTCGGCTGCTACTGCGAGGATGCCGCGCGCTGCCACCGCTCGCTGCTGGGCGCGCTGCTGCAGAGCGCTGGCGCGCGGGTTGATGGCGCAGCCGGACGCTCGCGCGCGACCTGAACGTCGCGAGCGTCTGGCAGCACATCGGGTTCGGCCACCCGCCGCGAGTCGCTTTTTCCGTACTTCTCACTTCTAACTTCTCTGGCGCGCTCGCGCCGGCGGCCGCGCTTGGCGTAGGATGTGCCGTCGAAATGCATCCTCGAGCTGGGCTATGACCACGAAACGATATGTGATCGCCGCGCTGGTCGCGGCGGTTTCGGCCGCAGCGGCCGCGCAACAGTCTCGCGCGGAGCCGGAGTGGGCGAAGGTCGAAGAAGAGACGATGCGCCATTACCAGGCGGTGCTGCGCCTCGACACGCGCAACCCGCCGGGCAACGAGCACATCGTCGCCGAGTACGTGAAGAAGGTGCTCGACGCCGAAGGCATCCCGTCGCAGATCGTCGGCTCGGACATGAACCGGCCGAACCTGATCGCCCGGCTCAAAGGCAACGGCCGGAAGCGACCGTTGCTTGTCATGGGGCACAGCGACGTCGTGACCGTCGACGATGCGAAGTGGAAGTTCCCGGCGTTCAGCGCGACCCGCGACGGCGGCTATGTGTACGGCCGCGGCACCGTCGACGACAAGGACAACCTCACTGCCGCGCTGATGACGATGCTGATGCTCAAGCGGCTGAACGTGCCGCTCGATCGCGACGTCATCTTCGTGTCCGAGTCGGGCGAGGAGGGCAGCACCGGCGTCGGCATCGGCTACCTGGTTCGCGATCACTTCCCGGAGATCGACGCCGAGTACTGTCTCGCCGAAGGCGGCGGTGTAACCCGGATTGGCGGCGAGGTGAAGTACGCGACGGTGCAGACGCTGGAAAAGATTCCGCGCGGCATCGAGCTGGTCGCGCACGGCATCTCCGGACACGGATCGGTGCCGCTGAAGTCGAACGCGATCGTCCACCTCGCCGGCGCCGTCGCGCGGGTTGGCGAATGGCGGCCGGAGATCCGCTTCAACGAGACGACCGGCACCTACTTCCGCAAGCTCGCCGCGATCTCGCCGCCGGAGGTCGCGAAGTACTATCGCGACGTCCTGTCCACCGATGCGAAGACGCGCAAGGCGGCCGACGACTGGCTGTTCGAGAACGAGCCTCGCCACTCGTCGATGCTGCGCACGTCGGTGTCGCCGAACATCTTCGCCGGCGGTTATCGATCGAACGTCATTCCGTCGGAGGCCAAGGCGACGCTCGACGTCCGCGCGCTGCCCGACGAGAACCCGGCGAAGTTCCTCGAGGAAGTGAAGCGCGTCGTCAACGATCCGGCGGTCGACGTGCGCTTCACCGGCCAGAACGAACGGCCTGCAGGTCCGGACGCGCGGCTCGACTCTGAAGCGTTCAAGGCGCTCGAAGCCGCGGCGACGCGCGTCTACAACACGACCACGCTGCCGACGATGAGCACCGGCGCGACCGACATGGCGCAGCTACGCTCGAAAGGGGTGCAGTGCTTCGGGATCGGGCCGGCGACTGACATGGAGGATGGTCCGAAGGGCTTCGGCGCGCACAGCGACCAGGAGCGGCTGCTCGAGAGCGAGCTGCACCGCTTCGTCCGCTTCAACTGGGACGTGATCTCGAACCTGGCGAGAGCGAAGTGACGCGCGTTCCCAGGAGCGCGAGGCCTCCGGTAGCGCAGCCCTTCAGGCCTGCCGACGGCCGCACGGGCAGCCCTAAAGGGCTGCGCTACGGACGGCTGACGATCGTCGCTGCGGCGGCCTTGGCCATCGCGCGTCTCAGCGCTCAGCACGCGGCGCCGGACTGGAAGACGATCGAGGACGAGACGCTGCGCCACTATCAGGCGGTCCTGCGGCTCGACACCAGCAACCCGCCGGGGAACGAGCGGCTCGTCGCCGACTACGTGAAGGGCGTCTTCGACACGGCCGGGATCCCGGCGGAGATTTTCGCGCTCGACGCCAACCGTCCGAACGTCGTCGCGCGCCTGAAAGGCACCGGCGCAAAGCGGCCGCTCCTGATCATGGGGCACAGCGACGTCGTCACCGTCGACGCCGCCAAGTGGAAGCATCCGCCGTTCAGTGCGACCCGCGAGGACGGCTACGTCTACGCGCGCGGGACGATCGACGACAAGGACAACCTCACCGCCGGTCTGATGACGATGCTGCTGCTCAAGCGGCAGCAGCTGCCGCTCGACCGCGACGTGATCTTCCTCGTCGAGTCGGGCGAAGAAGGCAACTCGAACTTCGGCATCCAGTTCATGGTCGCGCAGCACTTCGCAGCGATCGACGCCGAGTTCTGCTTCGCCGAAGGCGGCGGCGTGACCCGGATCGGCGGCGCGCCGCGGTTCGCGACGGTGCAGGCCACCGAGAAAATCCCGCGCGGAATCGAGCTGGTCGCGCGCGGCATCTCGGGCCACGGCTCGGTGCCGCTCGCCTCGAACGCGGTCGTTCACCTGGCGGCGGCGGTCAGCCGGATTGGCGAGTGGCGGCCGGACGTGAAATTCAACGAGACCACCGGCACCTACTTCCGCAAGCTGGCAGCGATCTCGCCGCCCGACGTCGCCGCCCACTACCGCGACGTCCTGTCGTCGGACGCGAAGGCGCGCGCCGCCGCCGACGACTGGCTGTTCGATCACGAGCCGCAGCACGCCTCGATGCTGCGCACCTCGGTGTCGCCGAACATCGTTGCCGCCGGCTACCGCTCCAACGTGATTCCTTCGGAAGCGAAGGCGACGCTGGACGTCCGCATGCTGCCGGAGGAGGATCCGGCGGCGTTTCTCGCCCAGGTGAAGCAGGTCATCAACGATCCGGCAGTCGAGGCGCGCTTTTCGGCGCAGAATACCCGGCCGGCGGGGGTCGTGGCGCGCACCGACTCGGAACCCTTCAAAAGTATCGAGGCGGCGAACACGCGCATCTACAATGTGCCGACCTTGCCGACGATGAGCACCTTCGCGACCGACATGGCGCAACTGCGTGCCAGGGGGGTGCAGTGCTTCGGCATCGGCCCGGCGGTGGATCTCGAGGACGGCCCGAAGGGGTTCGGCATGCACAGCGACCAGGAGCGGCTGCTCGAGAGCGAGCTGCACCGCTTCGTAAGGTTCAACTACGAGGTCGTCGCCGACCTCGCGCGATCGAAGTAGGAATCGTGTGATGTCGCCCGGTCCTGCCGGACCGGGCAAGAGGGAGGGTCTGATGCGGTACCTGACAGTCGCGCTCGTGCTGTTCGGCGCGCTCGCTATCGCCGCGTTCGCCGGACAGACACCGCAGTCGCAGCAACCGGCGGCGCAGCAGGCGCGTCCGCAGCAGCCGACGCCCAACGCCGATCCGTACGCCAACAATGCCAACCCGGGCGAGACGCAGTTCCCGCTCGCCGCGGCCGCCGGCAAGGACAGCAACGCGCGGAACGTGGCGCCGAGCGGCGCGATGAACACCGGCCCATTCGATCCGACGACCTGGAAGAACGGCCACGCGTTCGATCCGCCGGCCGGCTCGAAGATCTGGAACCCGGTGAAGCTGAAGATGCAGCGCGGCGAGAAGGTGACCGGCGGCACGCTGTTCAGCGCCACCGATCCGGCGACCTATTGCGCGATGGCCAACGCCGGCTACGACTTCATCTGGACCGAGATGCAGCACAACGATCGCGACTGGGAGGCGGTCGCGCGGATGTGGCGGACCTGCCCGTACGCGAAGGCGGTCCCCGGCGTCCGCGTCGCCTACACCGACGAGCGCGAGATCCAGCACGCGCTCGACGCCGGCGCGCTGGTCATCGTCGTGCCGACGATCGACTCCACCAAGGAGGCGATCGAGGCGCGCGACTGGACCTACTTCCCGCCGCTCGGCCGGCGCAGCAACGGCGGCGGCCAGGCGTTCGACCCGGGGATGTGGGGCGGCGTCCCTGGCGGCTACCGCAACACGATCAACGACAACGTCGTGCTGATCGAGATGATCGAGACGCTCGAAGGGCTGAAGGACGCCGACGAGATTGCCAAGGTGCCCGGCGTCGACGCCGTGTTCGCGGCGAGCGGCGACCTCGGCAACTTCTCCGGCTTCCGCCAGGGCACGCCCGACTACGAGCGCGCGATCAACATCGTGCACGACGCGGCCCTGAAGAGCCGCAAGCGGCTGTGCGGTCCGTTCGCGTGGCGCGATCGTCCCGACTTCACCTGCTTCCAGGCCGGCAGCGAGACGGCAGCGATCGCCCGCGGCGTGGCGGCGGAACTCGGCAAGCTGGCGAACACCCAGGGCAAGCCGGAGGTCGGACCGTTCGCGACCACCCGGTAGCTGCGGATTGCGGATTGCGGATTGCGGAAATTTGAAATTGATTCCGCATTCCGCATGCCGCATTACGCGCGCCGGAGGCGCGCGACGCGGCGCCTCACCCAGCGGACGATGTACGAGGCGAGCGTGATCATCGCGACGAGGAGCACGATCGCGACGACCGCGGCGGCGTAGGGGTGCTGCAGCGCGAAGTAGGACAGCCCGATCGCGACGGCGTCTTCGCTGAGGCTGAGCACCCAGTTGCTGAGCGGCTCGGGCGAGGTGTTCACGGCGGCGCGCGTCCCCGCCTTGGTCACGTGCGTCGTCATGGCGATCGAGCCGCCGAGAAGCGCGGCGAGCCCGGTCATCACCGGCGAGGCATGGCCCATCGCGTTCACGGCAACCAGCGCGCCGCCGATCGGCCGCACCACCGTGTGCACCGCGTCCCACACCGAATCGAACCACGGGATCTTGTCGGCGACGAACTCGACCAGATACATCGCCAGCGCGACCCCGATGATCACCGGGTGATCGAAGGCGCGGAATTGCGGCGGCAGATCGACGACGTGAAAGTGCTCACACAGGCCAAGGACCGCGACCGTGGCATAGATGTTCAGGCCGGACGCAAAGGCGAGCGGGATGAGCTGCGCGACTGCTGTCGCGATCATAGGGGCGCCTCGAAGACGAAGGGGCCGGGCGGCAGGTTGACGCCGAACTCGTCGCGTGCCACGGCGGCGAGCCGTTGGCGCGGTACCGGCTCTTCAGAGAGCCGGCCGGCGCGATAGCGGGTCAATACGTCGGTGCGCAGGATCGTCCGCTGGTCCTGGCGGGTCCGCTGAATCGTCAGCGTCTGGCGGAAGATCGACTCCGGGTGCGTCGACGTGAAATGGTTGGCGACCTCGACGTCCCATGGTGTCTGCGGATCGTCGGTGAACTCGTAGAGATCGATCTCCGCGCCAGCGTCGCGCGCCGACAGGATCCACAACCCGCCGTCGCGGCGCAGCCGGAACGTGAAGCCGCCCTGCAGCGCCGTCGCGCCATCGCGCAACGGGATCGGTTCGAGCAGGCCCATCGCGCCGAAGCCGACGTCGGCGAGCCACACCTCGCCTCGGAGCGGCACGCGCAGCACCATGTGCGTCCGGCACCAGCGATGCGGTGGACCGCGGCGGACGCGGCCGAGCAGCGTCGCGCTGTCGACGCCGATCTCGCGCAAGGCGGCCGCGAACAGCGTGTTGTGCTCGAAGCAATAGCCGCCGCGGCCCTCGTCGAGGAATTTCCGCTCGAGGTCGCACAGCGCGAGGCTGACGCGTCCGCCCGACTGAATGGTCAGGTTCTCGAACAGGAACGCTTCGCGGTGCGCCGCATGCAGCGCGCGGAGCGTCTCACCGTCGGGCGCGGCCGGCGCCGTCAGTCCCACGCGTTCGATGTAGGCGTCGATCCGCATCGTCGCGACCATGATAACGGGTCGCGCTGAAGCCTCAAGCCTCAAGCCTCAAGCCTCAAGGCAGCCTCAAGCCTCAAGCCTCAAGGCAGCCTCAAGCCTCAAGGCAGACTCAAGCCTCACCGCAAGAGGCGCGTCACCGCTCCCGTCAGGGTCTCGGATGCAAGCGAGACGTACAACTCGCGATCGGTAATCGAGATGCTGAAGGCCATCCGCCGTTCGAGCCGCGCGGCGAGCGCGCCGACTAGCGTGCGATCGATGGCGTAGAGCTCGAGCGCGTCGGCGCGGTGGATCCGCTCACCCTCGAGGCGGCGAACGAACTGGTCCGGATCCTTGTGGGTGTAGACGACGACGCGGGCGGCGGCCTTCGAGGCTTTGTGGAGGCGGGCCGCATCGGGCGTGCCGATGTCGATCCACGTGCGGATGGCGCCGGTCAGGTCGCGGACCGAGACCGTCGGCTCTTCCGGTTCGGATACGCCGCGCGAGAACGCGATCCTTTCGTCGTATTCGAGCAGGTAAGCGAGCAGCCTCGTGACCAGGTACTCGTCGGACTCCGACGGGTGCTGCGCGACGCGCAACGCCAGCGATTCGTAGACACCGCGATCGTTGTCTGCGAGATCGACGTCGAAATTGAAAATTGTCGCCGTCAGCGCCACGGCTTTAACGTCTCGCCTCGGCCGTACCGTAGCTCAGGCCTTCAGGCCTGCCAACGGCCGCGCGGGCAGCCCTGAAGGGCTGCGCTACGGTAGTTGTTGAAACGGCGCAGCTCACGGACATTTCGACGTTGCGCCGCGGCGTCTCACGACCGCTGCCTTGTTGAACCGCGCGACGACGTCGACGTTGGCGCGAACGTCGCGAGGCAGCGCCTCGAGGTCGTCGGTGACGGCGTACTCGAGGCTGCCGGGCAGGATCCAGCGGACCAGCGCCTGTTTCGGTTGGAAGGTGGCATCGTCCATTGCGCGGCCCGACGCGCGCGGTTGTCCGAGGACGGCGAGGTGCAGCCAGTAGGCAGTGTAGAGATCCCGGGTGAGATAGTCGATGCAGGCCGGCGACGCGTGCGCCTTCGCCCACTCGGCGGCGTGCAACACGTCGTTGGTCACCACGGGTTTCGGCCGCGGCGCCGCGGCCAGCGGCCGGGCAGCGACGACGGCGATCGCGGCGACGGCCACCCATGCGGCGGCTGCCGTTCGCAACCGCGGCACCCGCATCGTCGCGATCCGCCAGAGCGCTGCCGCCATCACCGCGATCGCCACGGTCACCGGATAGATCGCCAGGTAGACCATCTTCAGCGCGAGATACGGCGCCTCCGCACCGCTGGCCCGCGCGGTTGCCGTCAGCGCCGCCGCCTGCACGGCAATCGCGCCAATGAGCA
>Ga0070686_100001728_pt1 | contig 12204 bp, 13 predicted proteins | sample KBSS23LmetaG_FD_65654 | JGI IMG/M metagenome (GOLD analysis project Ga0070686, IMG submission 65654) | Switchgrass rhizosphere microbial communities from Kellogg Biological Station, Michigan, USA - KBS S2-3L metaG | ecosystem: Host-associated > Plants > Roots > Rhizosphere ...
AGCACGGCCGACATCGCGAGGCGTGTGCGTTTCACCATCAGGACCTCCGTCAGGCGAGGCGAACCGGTATCCCGTGATCGCGCAGATGCATTTTCAGCGCCCGGACGCTGGTTTCGGCGTAGTGAAAGATCGACGCGGCGAGCGCGGCGTCGGCGCGGCCCGCCGTGAAGACGTCGACGAAGTGTTCCCGCGCGCCGGCGCCGCCCGACGCGATCACCGGAATCGAGACGGCGGAGGAGACGGCGGCCGTCAGCTCGCAATCGAAGCCGGCCTTCGTGCCGTCGCGATCGATCGAGGTCAGCAGGATCTCGCCGGCACCGCGCGCCTCCGCTTCGCGCGCCCACGACACCGCATCGCGTCCGGCGGCCGCCTGCCCGCTGCGTGCGTAGACGGTGAATTCGCTGCTCCCTGGCTGCGCGCGCTTCGCGTCGATCGCGACGACGACCGCCTGGCTTCCGTAGCGCGCGGCGACGCGCGTGATCAGGTCGGGTTCGGCGAGCGCCGCTGTATTCAGACTCACTTTATCGGCGCCGGCCTCGACGGCCGCGGCGGCGTCGGCTTCCGAGCGAATGCCGCCGCCAACCGCCAGCGGGATGAACAGCTCGCGCGCGACCCGGCCGATCGTCGCGGCGAGCGCGCGGCGTGCCTCCAGCGTCGCGGTGATGTCGAGAATCACCAGTTCGTCGATCCCTTCAGCGTTGTAGCGGCGGGCGAGCTCGCCGGGATCGCCGGCGGAGCGCAAACCTTCGAAGTTGACGCCTTTCACGACCTGGCCGTCGCGGACATCGAGGCAGGCGATGATGCGCTTGGACAGCATCAGCCGGCGAGCTCGACGAAGTTGCGAAGGATCCGCAGGCCGACGTCGCCGGACTTCTCGGGATGAAACTGCACGCCGGCGATGTAGCCGCGTTGAACGACCGCGGCGAACGGCTCGCCGTGTTCGGTGACGGCGGCGGCGTCGCCGGTCACCGGCGCGACGTAACTGTGCGTGAAGTACACCTGCGCGCCTTGCGGCACGCCTTCGAGGATCGAGGCTTCACTGCGCTGGACGTCGAGGCTGTTCCAGCCGACGTGCGGCACCTTCACGATCGGATCGGAGCGCGAAAGCTTTAGCCGAGCGTCGGCCGGCGATCGCTCGCCTGAAGGCTTCGCGCTGCCTCCCAAGCGATAACACCGGCCCGACAACAGGCCGAGGCCTGGCAGATCGGGCGCCTCGTCGCTGCCTTCGAACAACCACTGCATGCCGAGACAGATGCCGAGAAGCGGCCGGCCTTCGCCGATCCGGCCGAGAATCGCCTCGATCCAGGTCGCGTCGAGCGCGCGGGTGGCGCCGAAATGTCCGACGCCGGGGACGATCACACCGCTCGCCTCCGTGATCTGTTCCGGTGTCTCCGGCACGACCACCTCGGCGCCAATCGTCGCGAGCGCCTTCTTGACCGACGTCAGGTTGCCGGCCTTGTAGTCGACGAGCGCGATCACAGCAAACCTTTCGTGCTCGGCAGCATCTTCGCCATCCGCTTGTCTTTGGCGCAGGCGACGCGCAGCGCGCGCGCGAACGCCTTGAAGACCGCTTCGATCTTGTGGTGGCTGGAGCGGCCGTACAGCACCTTGAGATGCACGTTGGCGCGCGCGCCGATGGCGAACCCTTCGAAGAAGTCGTGCACCAGCTCGGTCTGCAGGTCGCCGACCTGCGCGGCCTTCACCTGGAGATCGACGACCGCGTGCGGCCGCCCGCCGAGATCGATCGCCGCCACGGCGAGCGTCTCGTCCATCGGCATCACGAAGTAGCCGGCGCGATTGATCCCTTTCCGCGTGCCCAGCGCCTGCGAGACGGCTTCGCCGAGGGCGATGCCGAGATCCTCGACGGTGTGATGCTGATCGACGTCGAGGTCGCCGCGGGCGTCGATCCGGAGATCGAACGCGCCATGGCGGGAGACGAGCTCCAGCATGTGATCGAGAAACCGGATGCCGGACCGCACCGTGTAGCGGCCGCTGCCGTCGAGGCCGAGGGTCAGCGCGATCTGCGTCTCGGTCGTCTGCCGATCGATTACCGCGCGGCGCACAGCACTTCTTCCATCACCGCGACGGCGCGCCTGGTGTGTTCGACGACGCCGGTGGCGATGCGCAGGCAGCCGGCGCAGCCAGGCTCGGTCGAGCGGTCGCGAAGGTAGACGCCGCGATCGAACGCGCCCTTCACCAGCGCGTCGATGCGATCGCCGGCGCAGACGAGGACGAAATTCGATCGGCTCGGAAAGTACTTCAACCCGAGGCGATCGCACGCGGCGTAGAGCAGCTGCTTCGACTCGGCGACCTCGGCGAGATAGCGGCGCAGGTAATCGAGATCGCCCAGCGCCGCCTGGACGGCGGCGACGGCCGCGATGTTGACGCTGTAGACAGGAATCGCCTGCCGGATCGGGTACATCGTGTCGGCCGCGCCGACGAGACAGCCGATGCGCAAGCCGGCCAGGCCGAACGCTTTCGAGAAGGTGCGGCCGACGATCACGTTCGGGAAGCCATCGCGCTCAGGGATGAAGCTCTCGCCCGCGAACTCGGCGTAGGCTTCGTCGACGAACACGACTGCGCCGGGCGGCACGCGGCGCGCGATCGTGCGGATCGCGTCCAGCGGCATGCCGACGCCGGTCGGGTTGTTCGGGTTGGTGAGGAACACGACGCGCGTCCGCGGCGTGATCGCGGCGAGCACCTCGTCGAGCGGAAACGCGAACTCGGCGCGCGGCATCACCTGCACGAGCTTGCCGCCAGCCACCGCGGTGTCGAAGCGGAAGATCTCGAACGCCGGCTCGGGGACGATCGCTTCGAGCTGCGGCCCGCCGATCGAGGCGCGAAGATACGCGACCGCCAGCGCCATGATCCCTTCGTCGAGGCCGTTGGCGAGGGTGATTTGTTCGTGCGGCACGCCGAGGTACTTCGCCACCGCCTCGGTGGCGGCGGCGTACGGCGGATAGAAGCCGATTTGATCCGGCCGCAGCGCGGCGAGCGCTGCCAGTACTTTCGGCGAACAGCCGCCGGTGTTTTCGTTCTGGTGCAGCCGCAGCCCATCGTAGAGCTCCGGCGGTTTCTGGTAATGGGTCATCGCAAACGGACCTCGATCGATTCGGCATGCGCCTCGAGCCCCTCGGCGCGCGCCAGCGGCAGAATCGCCGGCGCCAGCCGTGCCAGGCCGGCCGCCGTCACCCGCTGCACCGACATGACCCGCACGAAATCGGCGGCCGACAGCCCGCCGCGAAATCGTGCCGCGCCGGCCGTCGGCAGCACGTGGTTCGATCCGGTGGCGTAGTCGCCGGCCGCCTGCGCCGCATACGGACCGACGAACACAGCGCCGGCCGTGATCGGCTGCGTGATCAACGCTTCGCGATCGACGACCAGGTGCTCCGGCGCGAAGCGATTGGCCAGCGCGATCGATTCGTTGGCGCTGCCGGCGATGACGATCGCGCCGTTGGCGGCGAGCGCTCGCTCGACCACGTCGCGGCCCCGGCTCCTCGCAGCCACTTCGCGCTGCACCCGCCGTGCGAGCAGCCGGCTCCAGGTGATGAACACGCTGCGCGCGTCCGGATCGTGCTCGGCCTGGGCGATCAGATCAGCGGCGATCCACGCCGGTTGCCCCGCTCCGGCGACGACGACGATCTCGGTCGGGCCGGCGTAGAAATCGATCGCGCAGTCACGGGCGACGATCGCCTTGGCGGCGGCGACGTAGCGGTTGCCCGGTCCGACGATCTTGTCGACCCGCGGTACGCGCGTTGTGCCGTAGGCGAGCGCCGCGATGGCGTGCGCGCCGCCCATGTGAAACAGCCGCGTGACCCCGGCCTCGATCGCCGCCGCCATCACCGCCGGCGCCGGATTCGGACAGGCGACGATCACCTCGCGCACGCCGGCGACGCGGGCCGGGATCGCCGTCATCAGTAGAGACGAGGGCAGCGGAAAGCGGCCGCCGGGGACGTAGCAGCCGACGCGCGCCAGCGGCTCGACCCGCTGCTCGATGGTCACGCCTGCGGCGACACCGACGTCGACATGCCGCGGAATCTGCTTGAAAGCGACGCGGGCGATGTTGCGCGCCGCCTGGGCGAGCGCGCGCCGCACCGCCGGCTCCACCCGCGCCGCTCCGGCACGGATCGTCGACGGCGGGATTTCGAGCGCGCCGGCGGCGCCGTCGAACCGCCGGGCGTAGGCGTTCAGCGTGCGATCGCCGCCGGCGCGGACGCGATCGACGATCGTCTGCACCCGCCGTTCGAACGCCCGATCGGTTCCGGCCGCCGGGTTGAGCAGCCGGTTGATCGCGCGCGCGTTGCCTGCCTCGATGATGCGCATGATGATCGGTCAGTCGGTCCGGCTGAAGCCGGACCCGACGGTAGGTCGCGCTCCTCGCTTCACAGCACGATCTTGTTCAGGGGATATTCGACGATCCCCTGCGCGCGCGCCGATTTCAGCCGAGGGATCAGATCGCGGACCGTCCGCTCCTCGATGATGGTGTTGACCGCGACCCATTCCTCGTCGCTCAGCGCCGAGATCGTCGGCCGCTGCAGCGCTGGCAGCAGCCTCAGGACGCCGGCCAGATCGTCGCGGCGGACGTTGAGCATCAGCCCGACGCGGCCCTGTGCCTCGATCGCCGCTTTCAGCAGCAGCGCCAGGTTTTCCAGCTTGGTGCGCTTCCACGCATCGGCGAGCGCGGCGTTGTTGGCGATCAGCTGGGTGTTCGATTCCATCACCGTGTCGAGGATCCGCAGGCGGTTGGCGCGCAGCGACGACCCGGTTTCGGTGACCTCGACGATTGCGTCGGCGAGCATCGGCGGCTTCACTTCGGTGGCGCCCCACGAGAACTCCACCTTGACGTTGACGCGCTGCCGCGCGAAATACGCGCGGGTCGCGCGCACCAGCTCGGTCGCGACCGTTTTGCCTTCGAGATCCTGGGCGGTGCGGATGGCCGAGTCTTCCGGCGCCGCCAGCACCCAGCGCACCTTGCCGAAGCTCTGTTTGGCGTAGATCAGATCGGCGATGCTCTGCAGCACCCCGGTGCGTCCGTCGCCGGCTTCGTGCTCCGCGATCCAGTCCTGGCCGGTGAGGCCGGCGTCGAGCACGCCGTCCGAGACGTAGCGCGCCATTTCCTGCGCGCGGATCAGCATGCATTCGATCTCGCTGTCGTCGATCGACGGGAAGTACGACCGCGAGCTGACGTAGATGTTGAATCCGGCGCGGGCGAACAGCTGAATCGTCGCGTCCTGCAGCGAACCTTTGGGGATGCCGAGCTTCAGCTTCATGCGAGCGTCCGGTAGAAGCAGGTGCGCTCGCCGGTGTGACAGACGTTGCCGTCGCCGAGGCGCTTCACTTTCAGCAGCACGGTGTCGTCGTCGCAGTCGACGCGGATCTCGACGACCTCGAGCTTGTTGCCCGAGGTTTCGCCCTTCATCCACAGCTTGTTGCGCGAGCGGCTGAAAAACGTTGCGTAGCCGGTGCGGCGCGTTTCGGCCAGCGCCAGCTCGTTCATGAAGCCGACCATGAGGACTTCCGACGTGTCGGCGTCCTGAATCACGGCCGGAATGAGCCCGTCCAGTTTCGAGTAGTCCATAAAAACAAAAAACCCCGCCGGGTCGGGCGGGGCTTGGTCGGTCGTCAGTTCCCAGTCGGTTGATGCCAGTCCGGAAACCTAGATCACGCGGCTCCCGCCGCCTCTATGTTGCGAGCGGCGGCGTGATGAAAGCGATGGTGCGCGTGATGATGGACCGGAAACATTGCGAGGGAGCGTAGCCGATCGCCGTTCGCGATGTCAACGACGCGGCTTGAGGCGTGAGGCTGCGGCTGTCGTGTGCGTGAGAGTATACGGACATGCGAGTGCTGCTCGCGCCGCACGGAACGCGAGGCGACGTCGACCCGATGCTGGCGCTGGCGGACGCGCTCGCGGCGCGCGCGCACCAGGTCGCCTTCGTCGCGCCGGCCAATGTCGTCGCCTCGATTCGCTCGCGCGGTTTCCTGGCCGAGTCGAACGGCATCGACGTCGAAGCGGTGCTGACCGCGCCGGGCGCCGATCTCCATTCGATGCGCTGGCAGCGGCGTCATCTGTCCGACCTGACGGCACAGCTGTTTGCGTCGCTTAGCACCCATGCCGGCGACGCCGACGTGATCGTTGGCGCCGGCATCCAGCTCGCGGCATCGTCGATCGCGGAGCAGCGCGACATCCCGTACGCGTCGGCGGTCTTCTGTCCATGTGCCGTGCCCAGCCGCGCCGCACCGCCGCCAGCGGTGAAGACGCAAACGCTTCCGGCGTGGGTCAACCGTCTGCTCTGGGATCTCGCCGGGCCGGTCGGCGCGCTCGCGCTGCGTTCGCCGATCAACCGCGGCCGCGCGCAGCTCGGGCTGCGGCCGCTCGACGATCCGCTCGCGCAGATCGCCGGCGATCTCATCCTCGTCGCCGCCGATCGCGATCTCGCGCCGATGCCGGACGATGCGCCGGCGCGCGCCGTCGCCACCGACGCATGGGTCGCCGACGCCATTGAGCCGCCGCTGGAGGCGAGGCTCGCGTCGTTCCTGTCGCGCGATCCGCCGCCGGTGTACGTCGGGTTCGGCAGCATGGTCGCTGCGCGGGCTGCGGCGCTCGCGCGTAATGCCATCGCGGCAGTTCGTGCCGTGGGCCGCGCTGTCATCGTCGGCAGCGGCTGGGCGGATCTCGCGCGCCACCTCGAAGAGGACGACGAGGTGCTCGTCGCGCGTGCGCTGCCGCATGCGACCGTGTTTCCACGCGTGGCCGCGGTGATCCATCACGGCGGGGCGGGGACGACAACGGCAGCGGCGGCTGCTGGTGTGCCGCAGATCGTCCTGCCGCACATTCTCGACCAGTTCTATTGGGCCCATCGCGTGGCGCAGCTCGGGCTGGGGCCGCGTGGTCTGCCAGTGCAGCTCGTCACCGCCGATATCCTCGCCGAGCGCCTTGACGATGCGCTGTCCGATCCACGCTACGGCAGGCGCGCCGCGGAAATCGGCCGCGCCGTCCGCGGCCGGAACGGTGCGCCGGCCGCTGTCGATCGCCTCGAGCGTCTCGTTGCGGCGACCGCCGGCGCCTGCCGCGTCTCGCGATGACGCGCGCCGCTGCACCAATCGCGCTGGCCCTGGGGGCGATCCTGTCGGCGCAGCCGCAAGCGCCGGTCGACTTCGATCGCGCGCTACGCGACGTCCTGACGCGTTCGCTGCAATTCACCACCGGCGAACTCGCCGAACTGCAGCGCGGCCGCGCCGTGAAGCACGGTCTCGAGGCGCGGGCACCGGGCGAGTTCGGCGTCGCCGGCGCGATCAAGGTGGCGGCCGCCAAAGCCGCCTTTCTCGACGCCGCTCGCGACATCGTCCGCTTCAAGGCGGGCCCGGAGATTCTCCAGATTGGACGTTTCAGCGCCGCGCCGGTGATCGAGGACCTCGCCGCACTCACCGTCGACAAGGCGGACTTCGACCCGTTGCGGTGCCGCGTCGGTGATTGCACGATCCGGTTGCCCGCCGCCGTGATCCAGCGGGTGACGAAAGAGATCGATCTCACGGGACGAAGCGCACAGGAGGACGCGGCGGCGTGGTTCAAGCAGGTGCTGCTGGCCGACGTCCATGCATATGTCTCGGGCGGCCCTGGCCGCTTCGCGGAATACAACGACAGCGACCGGGCGATTCGCCCGATCGACGATTTCGCCGGAGTCCTGGCGGCGACGCCTGCGGTGGGTATGCTGGTGCCCGGACTGCCCGAGCACCTCGCCCGTTTTCCGTGGGCGGCGCTGCCTGATGCCGAAGATTTTCTCTACTGGTCGAAGGAAAGTTTCGGGCCGGCGCCGTTCATCAGCGTGACGCACGTCACGATTGTCTGCCCGACGCCGCGGACGTGCGTGATGACGACGAAGGACGTGTACTCGACACGTTACATCGACGCGTCGCTGGCTGTTGCGGTGATCACCGATTCTGCTGCCGGCGACGCCATCTACGTCGTGTACGCAAACCGTTCGCGGGTCAACGCCCTGCGCGGCCTGTTCAGCGCGATGCGGAAATCGCTGGTCGAGCGGCGCGCCCGCGGCACGCTCGAGCAGAGCCTCGTGCGTCTCAAGGCGCGTCTGGAACAGGTCCGATAGACGCGATCGGGTGCGGCGCCTATTTCTGATCGTTGCTCGTCTTGGTGCTCACCTGGAACATGTACTGATCGAACCATTCCAGGTTGTGGTCCATCGTAGCGCGATGGCTCTTCGGCTTCGTCGGGCCGTGACCGATGCCGGCGAAGCCTTCATACACGATCAGCTTCGAAGGCACGTGGTTGTCGAGCAGCCCGCGGTACAACTCGAACGCGTTGGGCAGCGGAACCCGCTGATCGGTTGCGCCGTGCTGGATGAGCGTCGGCGTCTTCGCCTGTTTGATGTAGGTGATCGGCGACGTCTTTGCGTAGATGTCGGGATCGGCCCACGGCGTGCCTTTCAGGTACTGACGCGTGAACGGCGTGATGTCGGTGTTCACGTAGTAGGTCATCCAGTCGGAGATGCCGGCGCCGACCGAGATCGCCTTGAAGCGCGCGGCGTCGTGCGTGGCGAGAAACGCCGAGATGTAACCGCCCTGGCTCCAGCCCATCGTGCCGACCTTTGCCGGATCGACCAGACCTTTGGCGATCAACGCGTCGACGCCGGAAATCACGTCCCACGCATCACCGACACCGAGATTGCGCACGTTCAAGGCCCGGAATTTCTCGCCGTATCCCGCGCTGCCGCGATAGTTCGGCTCGAGCACGAGCACGCCGCGCGGCACCCACACGTCAATCGGATAGATCGCGCTCGTGAACGGGACTGCCCGCGAGACGCCGGTCGGTCCGCCGTGGATCACAACCAGCAGCGGATACTTGCGCGACGGGTCGAAGTCCACCGGCTTGTGCAGGACGCCCTCGATCGAGGCGCCGTCCTGACTCTTCCACGAGACGACTTCCAGCGTGCTCGTCGTCCAGCTCGCCGTCTGCGCATTCATGTCGGTCAGCTTCGTCGCCGAAGCGTTCGCCGGTGCCGGCACGCCGGCGACGAACACTTCGGGCATCGACTGCGCGTCGCCGCGGAGGAACGCCACCTTCGCGCCGTTGGCGGACACATCGAATGACGACCCCACCGAGGCGTCGCCGGGCAGCAATCGGCTGACGGCCTTCGTCGCCGGATCGAGCCGGTACAGGTACGAATAAGTTTTCTGCGCTGCCGCGAAGAACAACCCGGTGCTGCGCCAGGCGACGATCGACGCGTCCTCGTCGAACCCGTCGCTGACCACGGTGGGAACGCCGCCCCGTGCGGCAACGATGGCGATCCGGCCGTTGGTGTAGAAGTAGTCCGGGTTGGCCATCGCGGTTTCAAAGGCGATCCGCGTCCCATCGGGCGACCACACCGGGTGCGCGTCCGGGCCGTCCTGCGTCACCAGCTTCTGAATCGATGTGTCGGCGACGGTCACGATCGAGATGTCGGCCGTTCCGCTGAATCCGGGACTCGGGTTGACGCGATGGTCGAAGGCGATCCGCGTCCCGTCGGGCGACCAGGCGAAGCTGCCGACGGTCAACGCGCCGCTCACCAGCGGGCGCGTGCGCCTGGTGTCGAGGTCGAGGACGAACAGCTGCGACATCCGGTAGTCCTGCTCGATCACCTTGAACTCGCCGTATTTCTTCTCGCGATCTTTGAGCGCCGCGGATTTCGGTTCCGACGCCGTAAAGGCGATCCGTTTGCCGTCGGGCGCCCATTCGAAGCTGTTGATGCCGTCGTCGAGCGAGGTGAGCGCTTCGGCCTCGCCGGCGCCCGGATTGATGACGTAGAGCTGGCTCTTGTCGGTGCGATCGGAAATGAAGGCGAGCCGCGTCCCGTTGGGCGACCAGGCCGGTGCGCGGCTCGATTTCTTCGCGTTGGTGAGCTGCCGCGGTGTGCCGCCCGCGCTATCGGCAATCCAGATTTCGGTCTCGTAGGCGTTGTCGTCCCAGTTGGTCTCGCGCACCGTATAGGCAACGAGGCGTCCGTCAGGCGAGATCGCCGGCGACGCCACCCGCTTCAACGAGAGCACCTGGTCGACGGTCGGCGCCACTTTTGGCAGCGCAAGCTGCGCCTGCACGGCTGTCGTGGCCGCCGCCACTGCACACGCCAGGATCACCAGTTTCTTCATCGCGACTCCCAGTCCGTTATCCATGTTGTCGTAGTCCGGCTTGCGCCGGACCGTCAGGGTTCGCCTGAAGGCGGACACTACGGAGAAACCGTCAGCACCACTTTCCCGATATTCGAGCGCGATTGCATGAAGCGGTGGGCGTCGGCCGCCTGCTCGAGCGGAAACGTGCGCGCGACGAGCGGTCGAATCCGTCCGGCGCCGAGTTCGTCGAGCAACAGCATCATCCCCTCGCCAAGCCGCTCACGCTCGCTCCACAGATGACCGACGTTCAAGCCGAACACGCCGCGGTTGCGGTTCATCAGCGACAGCGGATTGAACCGCGGCATCGTTACGATCGTCGTCGCGGCGCGCCACAGGCTGCGCCGCTCGCCCGCGGCCATTCGCGAGACGCCGTACACGACCATGCGGCCGAGCGGCGCCAGCAGCCGGTAGCTGTCGGCGAAACTGCGCCCGCCGATCGGATCGAGCACGACGTCGACGCCGCGGCCGTTCGTGAGCCGCCTGACCTCGTCGACGACGTTCGCGGTCCGGTAATCGATCGCGTGATCGACGCCGAGCGCGCGAATGGCGTCGTGCTTCGCCGCCGACGCCGTGCCAATCACCGTGGCGCCGCGCAGCTTCGCGAGTTGTGTCGCGGCGACGCCGACGCCGCCGCCAGCGCCGTGCACGAGCACGGTCTCCCCGGCGGCCAGGTTGGACATGCGGTACAGCGCGATCAGCGCCGTCAGATAGTTCACCGGTATCGCCGCGGCCGAGGCATCGTCCAATCCCGACGGCACGCTGAAGGCGAACGCCGCCGGCACGATGACGCGATCGGCGTAGCCGCCAAACCGCGTCAGCGCCAGCACGCGGTCGCCGACGCGATGCGTCGCAACCCCCGGACCGACCTGGTCGACGAGACCGCATACCTCGTAGCCGACCACGACCGGCGGCTTCGGCGCGTCGGGATACAACCCGAGGCGGGCGAGGATGTCGGCAAAGTTGACCCCCGACGCGCGGACCGCGACGCGCAGTTCGCCCTCGCCAGGCACCGGATCGGGCGCCTCGCGCAACGTGAGTACCTCCGGCGGACCATGGCGAAGGATCACGACCTGCCGCACGGAACATTGACAGTATCCGAGAGGGAGGCGTATAAGCGAGTGATTTTTCGGGGTTTGCCAATAAAGGAGTACGTATGCGCAACATCTGTGCTGGATTGATCGCAACCGCGTTCGTCGTCGCGCTCGGTGCGCCGGCCTTTGCGAAGACCGAAACGGTGAAAGGCAAGATCGTCGACGTGTCCTGCTACAACATGGACAAGGCGAACAACGCGGGCAAGGACCACAAGATGCCGAAGGGCGACACGCCCGACTGCGCGACCGGCTGCGCGAAGGCCGGCCGCCCGATGGCGATCCTCACCGATGATGGCAAGGTCTACGAGCTGACCGGCGGGCTCGCCGCCGACAAGAACGCGAAGATCGTTCCACACATCGCACACGTCGTCGAAGTGACCGGCGACGTGACCGAGAAGGACGGCAAGATGATGATTGCCGCCGACTCGCTCAAGATGGTGTCCCGCTGAGCGGGGCAGGGGCTCGGGGCTAGGGCTAGCCGGGGCGGCCTGAAATCGGGCCGCCCTTTTGTTTGCTTGACTTGTATTAATGAACTAATACAATAGAACTATGCCCGTGGTGGCGATCGACCCGCGCGACCCGACGCCGATTTACGCGCAGCTCGATCGCGGGCTGCGCGCGGCGATCGCGACCGGGCGGTTACAGCCCGGCGATCAGCTGCCGACGGTGCGGCAGCTCGCCGTCGATCTCCGCGTCAACGCCAATACGGTGGCGCGTGTCTACAACGAGCTGGAGCGCGACGGCGTACTCGAGACGCGGCGCGGCGTTGGCTCGTTCGTCGCGGCGACGCCGCTGCAGGCGCGTCCGCCGGCGGAACATACGCGGCGGCTGCGCGCCTTCGTCACCCGCGTGCTCGCCGACGCGGCGGCAGCGGGCTTCTCGCGCGACGAACTGGTCGACGGGCTGCAGCGGAAGTGACGCAGCCACGAGCTGCGAAAGGAGCCTCATGGTG
>Ga0070686_100001731_pt1 | contig 12195 bp, 12 predicted proteins | sample KBSS23LmetaG_FD_65654 | JGI IMG/M metagenome (GOLD analysis project Ga0070686, IMG submission 65654) | Switchgrass rhizosphere microbial communities from Kellogg Biological Station, Michigan, USA - KBS S2-3L metaG | ecosystem: Host-associated > Plants > Roots > Rhizosphere ...
AAATACACGGAACGTTCAAATTGATAAGAACCGAACGAGGAGGCCGCATCCACACGAACTTTTCCCGTCGATCCCAAAATGACTCCAGCTCGAATTCCAATGTCATCCACCGTATAGGAAAGACCCTTAAACTCCACGGAAATGTATTGCCTCCTGGAATACGTTAAACGAAGGGTGGTTCGCTCCGTCATTTGATAGGTCAAATCCGCTTCCACCACCGGCGCCGATCCCGAATCCGAGGTTCCCGCAACGGTTCCACCCTTTTCAAATTGAAAGGCCTCGTAACCTCCCTTTACTGATCCTTTTAGTTTCTCGGTAAAATCGCCCCGGGCGCCAACAAAGCCGCCGACGAACGAATCCCCGGGCGGGTCCGTTGCGCCGACGTTGCTCTGTACCGTTGTGACTCCATAATAAGCCTCCCCAAATATATGAGTCCGCGGCGACAAGACCCATTCGAACCCCAATGTCCCCTCGATGGCCCGGATATCGAACAGGTTGATTCCCTTCTCGTAATCGGTGGCGCTATGGTCGCCGACGATGTACGCTCCCATTCGTTCTCCGATCCGGTAATCCAATCGATATCGATCGTGGGAAACGGTCCGTCCAATTTTCTGTCCTGCCACCGACGTGTACCCGCCACCTAATGTGGACGAAAGGAAATCCCATTGATCCAATCCTTCAATGGTGGTTCTTTCGGTGGCGAAGCGCCCATCCAACAAAAATCGATGTTGCAGCGCATCCAGGTCCGTTTGATCCATGTAAAACGACTTTTCCGCGCTATAACGGACCCCAATATGGTTGGCGGCCGGCAAATCCTCTCCCAATAATATCCGCACTCCAGGGGTAAGACCGATGATCGTATCGCCCAGCACGTTGGTTTTTCGGTAGTAAATGTTGTCGTTGTAAATCGCGAACGTCGTGAGTTGCGGCCGGATCGAGACCGGACCCTTGCTGAAAACCAACAAATCCGACGCCTCTATTCCCCTCGCGGTCGTGCTGGTCAGCCTCGCCAACACCAACAGGAACAACAGCGCCGAAAGCCATCGCCAACTTGTGAATGGTTTCCAGATTGCGCCGATCTCCTCCCGAATTTTCCCGCCGTGCATCCTTTGATCTTTCATTTTTTTCCCGTCAGTCGCAACCTGAATCAGCGCATCTCACTCTATTGGATGGCTTTACTGTTTTCCCCGGCCCGGCGTCGAATCGACACCTCCCCGCGATTTACTTCCGCGGTTCCGTCTCGTAAATCTGGCCCCAAACGTCCGGAACAGCGTTGGTGAGCGAATCCTCCCGAATATCAACCGCAAACCATTTTCGAATCACATTCGTTGAAACCCCGAATTCGATCCATCCCAGATAGGTCATGGACCCCGCTCGATCCTGGCTCACTTTCAGTTGCTCCACCGGGGCAATTCCCCGGATGTCCGATCGCTTCAGTTGCTTGATCGCCTCGTTCGTCACGAGAGAATAGATTCGCGCCATCTCGTTTCTCGTCGCCGATGCTTTTTGCAGGCTAACCCTCCAACCCCACAAAACCAGCAGGCACACCCCGAGCGCGCAAATCGCTCCAGATAATTTTCCGGGACCGATCCGTTGCTCACCATCTTCATCCCTCGAAAGGCCGAACATCGAAATGGAATTGAAGTGATACAACGAATCGTTGGCGCGTCAAGCTCTCGTCCCTCGAACCCATCACGCCTCTTGCTGCTTCCACCGCTCCACCGCTGTCAGATCCATCCCCGGAAACGGTAATAATACCAGCCCAGTTTTTCGTGCACGAAAATCCCCACTAATCGCAATGCCTCTGCGCTCGGTGTCAGACTGTATCGCGGCGCTGCTCCCTCCATGATCGCCAACCCCGCAAAATCGCACGCGACTGGTTGCACCATCATTCCGCGCCGCGCAAACACCGCCTGCGCTCGCCGCATGTGCGAGGCCGACGTCACCAAAATTACGCGCGTCCATTTCCTTTCCGTTACCAGCGCGAGCGCGTGATCCGCTTCCTCCACAGTGTTCGCCGAGGGCGGCAGCGCGATCACTTCCCCGGTCGAAAGACCCCAATGCTGGACCATGTTTGTCAGCAGTCTTCCCTCCGTCAGCCTTTCTCCACGGATTTCGATCGGCCCTCCGCCGAACACGATCGCGTTTGCCTTCTTCTGCTTCAACACTTCCACCGCGGTGATCAGCCGGTGGCCCAACGGCCCCACCCTGAAATAAAATACATCCCTCGGTGACGGCCTCGCCAATCCCCCCAGCATCACCACCGCTTCCGCCGGCTGTGCCTGGGCGATCGTCTTCTCGGCATAGGGTCGTTCCAATCCTGCCACCAGCGCCGCGCCCAAAGGCGTGCATCCGCAGGCCGTGAAAAAAATCGTCATCGTTCCCAAAAAGATCCCCAGCCGCCATTCCCGCTTTCTCAATAAGAGAATCGTCACCACGATCATCGAAATCCACGCCAGCGTCATCGGATATGGGATCTTTCCAAAAAACTCATTTCGTTTCGACTCTATTTTACTCGAGTCCCCTGGCCGGGCGTTCAATCGACGCCATCGCATTCCCCTCCGGACTCTCGCCGCAAGAATCAACGCACGGAACCCGCGTTGACGCTCGACGGCCGGTCCACTAGCGTCGTGGGGATGGAGCCAAACGAACTTCAACTTGCCACCGTCCAGGGCTGGCTCGATCTCGGCGATTTCAAAAACGCCCAGGAGGAACTGCGCTCGATTCCGGCCTCGCTCCAGGATCATCCCGACGTCCTTCGCCTCTGGCTCGCGAGTTACGTTGTCGAAAATAACTGGCTCGAAGTCCAGAAATACGCCACCCGCCTCCGCCTCCTCGCCCCCTCCGATCCGGAAGCCGCGCTTCACACCGCCGAAGCCCTCCATCGCCTTGGCCGAACCACCGATGCCGTCGCCGACCTCACCCACTCCGCCGCAATCTTCTCGGACCGGTCCATTGTCTCCTACACCTTGGCTCGCTACTATCGCGCCCTCGACATGCCCACTCATGCCCTGTCCATGCTGGCCGAGGCATTCGCAATTCGTCCTCGCCTTTTGCGCAAAGCCCTCGAAGACCCGGACCTCGCCGCCATTGTCCTTCCCCGGCAGGTCAACGATGCCTCCTTCATCGCCCGGCATGAACCTGAAAAATGATTCGCTTCGACCATGATAACCCATGAATCCTGTCGATAAAATTCCTCTTCCCTCGCCTTCGCCCAAATCGCACGCCCTCCTCGGCGCGACCACCGCGATCGCCATGCTCCTCGCGGATCAGATGCTTTTCCCCAAAGCGATCGGTTACCTTCTCGTGGTTGCGTTGTTGACCCTGATCGGCTTGATCGCCGGCCCCCGCCTCCCTCTTTTCCTCCGCGCCTTTTCAACCACGATCATCTTTATTTCGGCTATACCGCGTGCCTCGTCGGTCGCACCATGGAATCCCATCTCACCCCGCACATCCTCCAAATGACGCTCACCCTTTTCGCGCTCATGGCCTCCCTTCCTGCCCTCGCTCTTCTTCGTCTTTGGAACGGACGAACGAGGATCGCTCTGGTTCTCGCGTTCCTGCCCATTTCCATCGCTGCTGCTTTCCTGGTCGCTGCATTTGAGGAAACTCAATTCATAAAGAACAACGCCTCCGGAATCGGCCCAACCCCGCGTTGGACCGTTTCCAACTACTGGCTGGATTACGATGCAGAACGCCGCCAATTGACAGGCTCGGATTGATCTTCAGACGCGTTTTATGATGAATCCGATTTATGTTCGCGTTTGGGGAGATCTTGCGTGTTTCACGCGACCGGAAACGAAAGTCGAGAGAGTCAGCTACCCCGTGATCACGCCGAGCGCGGCTCGGGGATTGCTCGAATCAATTTTGTACAAACCGCAGTTTCGATGGCGTGTTCGAAGAATTGCGGTGCGTTCGCCCATCAATTTTATCAACATTCGACGCAATGAATTAAAATCAAAGGCCTCCATTCAGAATGGCAGGGCTGTGCCAATTTTGATTGACGATGATCGCACGCAAAGAAACACGCTGGCGCTTCGGGATGTGGATTATGTTCTCGAAGCTGAGATCGAGGTAAGGACCGAAGTGCATGACTCGCGCGATCGTTCGCAAGAATCTGGCATTGACCTACTTCAAAAATCCAGGGCAATGGCGATTCGTCGCATCGAAAAGGGCCAATGTTTCCAGCAGCCCTGTTTTGGTTGCCGGGAGTTCCCCGCCTATTTTGAAAGGGTGACGTCCGAGGAAATGGTTGTTGATCCAAAAATCAATGACGACGCCGATTTTGGATGGACGCTTTATGAAGTTTTCGATTTAAACCGACCGATCGAGTGGGGGGCGACTCAGGAAAATCCAGCCATGACGTTTTTTCAGGCGAAGCTGAAAAAAGGCATTCTCGAAATTCCGCCGTGGGAGGAGGTTAAAAAACAATTGGAGGCGAAGGCGTGATTTTGGAAGCCCTAATTGAGTTCGCGGAGCGCGAAAAGCTGGGAGACCCGGACTTTGAGGCCGCTCCTGTTCATTGGATATTGCGAATTACGATGGAGGGTCGTCTTGCCGAAGAGCCAGTTCCCCCGGTCCAAGATCCGAAGCTTCGAGGACAAAAAAAAATGCTTCGCCCGTTCACGTCTCCAAATGAAATGAACCACGGCGGAGGCGCACATTTCCTAACGGATACTTTGGAGCGGGCCCTTCTCATGAGGGACCCGAAGCTGATGGGCCTTCAGGAGAATCGCCGAAAGTCCCACAGCCATTTTAAGCAACTGCTCAACATTGCATCATCTTCGTGTCCCACCATGGAGAAACATTTGCTCGCGGTGTTGAAATTCCTTGACGATGAAGTCGAATTGGAACGCGTGCGTTCAGCTCTATTGCAGTTGAATGCCAAGCCAACGAATAATGTGACTTTCGAAGTGGCGGGCCAAATGCTGGTTGAGAATGCTGAAATTCGAGATTTCTGGCGGGCCCGCCGTCGGGCTATTCGTCAAAAACCGGGGGCGTCTCAGCGTGTTTGCCTGGCAACCGGAGCCTTAGCCGAACCAGTCCTGACGACGGAGAAGATTCGTGGAATTCCTGGAACCTTACCCTTGGGAGCCAACCTGATCAGTTGCGATAAACCGAGTTTTTGTTCGTATGGATTAAAACAAGGCGAGAACGCACCGTTGAGCGGAGCCGCTGAAGTGAAAATTCGGGCCGCTCTGAACCACTTGGTCGAGCGTGGCACACGCATCGGGAAAACAGTTTTCATACACTGGACGCGAGAATCGAACTCGGTCGATTATCTGGGATGGATCAGCAATCCGGACGAGCATGATGTCCGTCGGTTAATCCGAGGCGTTTTCACAGGGGAGACTTCGGAGGGGTTAAAACCCGACCGTTACTATTTACTTTCGATTTCCGGAAATGGCGCGCGAATCGTGATTAGGGATTGGATCGCCGGCGCACTCCCCAAGGTTGAAACCGCGAATCGAAAATGGTTCGATGACAATTCAATAATCGCCGGCGATGGGACGGATATCCATTCTTCTGTCCGACTCGATCAACTGTTGATTTCGCTGGCGCGCGAATCGGTCGATGAACTTCCTGCGCATTTGCCGTCGCAGATCATCAACGCAGCGGTCAGGGGTGAAGCAATCCCTCGCCTCGCGCTGAAATTTGCAGTCGAGCGGCACAAAACGGATACGTTGAATCCGGTCCGGGCTGGATTTATTCGCGCGTGTATTTTAAGGTCGACTTCAGCAATGAACGCCGGATCGAACGACCCCATTTTGGTTGGACTGAATGCCAATTCGCGCGATAAGGGTTATCTTTGCGGGAGGGTTTTTGCGGTGCTCGATCGATTGCAGTACTTAGCAATGGGGCGTTTGAACGCCAGCCTGGTCGAGCGTTTTTACGTTGGCGCATCGACCACGCCCGCGCTGATCATGGGAAGGCTTTTTCGGAATGCTCATTTTTACCTCAGGAAAACCAAGGGTGGAATTGCGGAAAACGTAAAAAAGGAATTTGAAGAGATATTGGGATTATTGGGCGACGAATTCCCTCCTCATCTTGATTTGGAAGGTCAGGGTAGGTTCGCGCTAGGATTTTATCACCAAAAAGCTGAGTATCGGCGTCGCCGAGTCGAACGGTCTGATCAAGAGGGCACAAGAGGCGTTGAGTCGTTCGAACAACCTCAAACATGAAACATCGCCACGACTTCGTTTTTTTGTTTGATTGCAAAGATGGCAATCCCAACGGCGACCCTGATGCAGCCAACGCTCCCAGGATCGATCCACAGGATATGCATGGTCTGGTTTCGGACGTCTGCTTGAAGCGAAAAATCCGAAATTATGTGCAGATCGCTAAGAAAAATGCGCCTGGGTTCGATATTTTCATCCAGGACGGTGGTGTCTTGAACGAATCTATCCGGAAAGCGCACACCTCGCTGGGCCACAACCTTACCTTGGACAAGCGGGCTTCGCGCGAGCAGGTCCAAAATGCGCGCGCGGAGATGTGCCGGCGATATTACGATGTTCGGACATTTGGCGCGGTAATGTCAACGGGCGCGGACGCCGGAAAGGTGCGTGGACCGGTCCAGATAAGCTTTAGCCGATCAATTGACCCCGTTCTCCCTTTGGATTTATCAATTACGAGAATGGCCGTTGCCGAAGCGAAAAACGATACATCGCCGCACAAAACGATGGGACGAAAGGGTTTGATCCCCTACGGGCTGTTTAGATGCTATGGATTCGTGAGTGCGCATCTGGCAGAGCAATCTGGGTTCAACGAGGAAGACCTCAATATTTTCTGGGAGGCGCTTTCTGGAATGTTTGATCACGACAGGTCCGCGAACCGGGGCTTCCTCAGCGCGCAAAAACTGCTCGTTTTCAAGCACGATTCGGCACTGGGGAATTCGCCTGCGCACAAACTTTTCGACCTTCTTTCCATTGCCCAAATCTCAGAACAACGGAGCCTGGGGAGGCCGCCCCGTTCAATCAACGATTACTCGATTTCCGTTGATCGCACCCGGTTGCCGCAAGGCGTCGAAATGATCGAGTTAATTTAATGACAGTTGTCTTTTGGGTTGACGATAAGCCTCCCCCGCGTTTGTCTATCGATGCCGCTGGGACAGGAACCACGGCAATCGCTCTTTCGGCGAGCGCGGATTGAAATAATGTTAATGTCACTCGTTTCACGAATTGCTGCGCGTTGGGTTCTTTGATCCCGGCGCGCAGTTTAATTGTCTGGTTCGTGTTTCACTGGACTGCCCTTAAGTGGCGCTCGCTGACCTTTGGCGCTTAGATTGCTTTCTCGCTTCCCATTCTCTGGTTTGAGAGGAATTCCTGTTCATTCCAGGCAATTTTGCCCGGCGGTCGGGAACATTTTTTGTCCTTGGACTCTCTCATTCAGGACGTTAGCATCGGGTTTGCAGTTCGATGGAGGGTCCAAAATGCGGATGAAATTTTTTCCTTGCTATTGGACAGTTCGGGTTGACGCACATGCGGAAAGCGCTAATCTAGCGTCGGCCATTGGTTATTGATTTATGAACACCGTTCCATTTTCACGTACGGCCGCTATTTTGTTTGCGGCCATCCTCGTGTTTTCCCTCAGGGTCTCGCGCGCAGACGATCTGACCACTGACTACAAGGTTTCGCCTCAGGATGTTCTTGCGATTGCTGTGGTTGGTGAAAGAGACCTCACCCAGGAATGCCGGGTCAGCAGCAGCGGCAGCATTACCTATCAGTGGTTGAGCAACGTCGAAGTCGCGGGCAAGACGGCTGCGGAAGTCGAACAGCTTCTTCGCGTCATGCTGGACAAGGATTATTTGGTCGATCCAACCGTTTTGGTCGCCGTGAAGTCGTACCGCACGCGTGAAGCCACTGTCATCGGACAGGTCAACAAGCCCGGAAGTGTTGACATCCCCGCTGAAACGCCGCTCACCATCGTCGAGGCCATCAGCCGCGCCGGCGGCACCACCCGCGGCGCCGACCTCGGAAAAATTACTTTCAAACGCCGCGGCGAGGATAAGAAGTCTTTCCGCTGGGACGACCTGAACAAGGAAACCGATCCGAAGAAAATTATTTACGTTCAGCCTGGAGACGTAATCAAAGTCGAAGAAAAAGTATTTTAACCCGATCACCTGATGCAACAGCTTACATTCACGGCCGCGAAAAACGAAACTCCATTGCTGGACGCGTCCCAGGCGAATATTCGCCACTATTTCCACATCGTCCTCGAACGGCGCTGGCTCGCAATCTCGACCTTCCTTGTCGTTCTCGTGATGACCGGCATTTACCTGGCCCAGGCAACGCCCATGTATTCGGCTGCGGCGCGCTTGCAGATTAATCGCGAGTCGGAAGCCAACGTATTGACCGGTCGTGAGCCCGGTGTCGATTCTCGCTACGAAATGGATTACCTTCAGACTCAGTACAAGAATCTCCAAAGCAGGACCCTGATTGAGTCCGTCGCTCGGAAACTCAACCTCGATCAGGATGCCCGCTACATCAAACGACTGGATAGAATCACCGCCATCCTGGATGACGTCACCATTGTCCCTGTTCGGTTGAGTCGCCTGGTCGATGTGCGTGTGGAACATCCCGATCCCCGTAAAGCCCAACTCATCGCTAACACCATCGCCAACACTTTTATCGAAATCAATCTTCAGCAGCGGCTTCGAACCTCCTTCGAAGCACTCACTTGGCTGGGCACTCAGGAAGCGGACACCGCCAGCAAAGTTCAAAAATCCGATGATGCTCTGCAAACCTACCGCGAAACCCACAATGAAATCTCGCTGGAAGACGCCTCCGACATCACCCGCCAGGGGCTCTTTACCGCGAAAAGCGAGTTAAGCCGTGCGCATATCGAGGCTCTTCAAGCGGAGGATCAGATCGCCGAAATTGACACCCTTCTGGCCAGCGGCACCCCACTGTACAGTATTCCCCAAATCCGCGACAATCTGGTTATCATGCAGGGAAAAAAGGACCTTGCTCTTAAGGAAGCCAACCTTTCTGCCTTGCTGACGCGTTATCGCGATAAATACCCCTTGGTTATTCAGGCTCGTGCGGAGATTGAAAAACTCAAAGAGAGTATCTCCACGGAAGCGAATACTGTTTTGGAATCCTTGCGCAATAATAGCCGCATTTTGAAAAAGCGCGAAGAAGCGCTTTTGGCCAACGTTGAACTGGAAAAAGTCAAGCAACAGGAACTGAACGGTTTGCGCATCTCTTACGATGCTTTAAAGCGCAACTCCGAAACATCGAAGACCATTCACAACAACATCCTCATGCGCAAAAGCGAAACGGAGCTACAGAGCCGCATGCAGAGCAACAACATCCTCCTGCAGGATCCGGCTCCGTTGCCGACGAGTCCGGTGAAGCCGAGGGTCGCGATGACCATTATATTTGGCATCTTTGCTGGCCTCGGTGCGGGCATCGGCCTGGCCTTCTTCGTCAGCTATTTGGATGATTCCATCAAGAGTCAGGAAGATGTTGAAACAACGCTTGGCCTCCCCTTCTTGGGTTATGTCCCTAACATCAAAACCAACAGCGTAATCGAGCGTGATCTCCAGGCTCATTCCCACCCGCAATCGAACGCCGCAGAAGGCTTTCGCACCATTCGGGCCACACTGTCGCTCACGCAAAAGCCGGAAGACCTTCGGGTTCTTTCCATCACCAGCACCATTCCGTCCGAAGGAAAATCTCTTGTGGCCTCAAACTTGGCCATCGTTTCGGCGCAGACCGGAATTAGGACGCTGTTGGTCGATGCCGACCTTCGTCGCCCATCGGTGCACAAAGCATATCAGTTGCATAGTCCGGTCGGGCTTTCGGCGTTTTTGACCGGCGAAACATCGAGCCTCGACGAAATCACGCACCATACCGACGTCCCCAACCTGGACGTTATTTGCTGCGGTTCTGTGCCGACGAATCCATCCGAACTCATTGGCTCGGCTCGTATGCGCGCCTTCCTGGAATTGGTGCGCGATAAATACGATCGCGTCGTTCTTGACTGTCCGCCGATCTCGGCAGTCAGTGATCCGCTGATCATTTCCGCGAACACGGATGGCGTTGTGTTCGTCGCAAAATTCAACAAAATCCGTCGCGAACATGCGCGCCGCTCCGTGCAACGGCTGCAGAACGGTGGCATTCATATCATGGGCGTCGTGATTAATGACATCGATTTCGAAGGGAAAGACTCGTACTACTATTCCTATTATTACTACCAAAATCGCTACTACGCGAGTCACTACAAGTCCAAGAAAAGCGACAAGGGCGATGCTTCCAAGCCCGCCGACACTGCGAAGAGCTAACGAAGCCTCAAATCGATATCGCGAAGGCGCCTGTCCAGGCGCCTTTTTTCTTGGAGTAAATAGCCTTGCGCACCTTAGTCGGCAATCCGTGTCTTGGAGTCGTCCTCAGATATCTCTCAGGTCGATTGGGCGAGCATTGAGTTGCAGGGACACTTGGCAACTTTGCAACGCGAAGAACGCGGACGCCACTGACAACTTCGCTGAGGGGGCGTTTCCGGGACTGAGTGCATCTAGGAAATACTGACACTCATTCTTCATTGGTTCTTCCTGAGGAAACTCAACAGGCGTTGCCTCGCCCGCCTGAAGGATTAGTGCGTGATTTTCAGAATCCACCCGCTGATTGGATAGCTTGAGCTTGCCTCTTTTTTTCGCAGTAGTTGAAATCGGCTATTTGTTTATCTCCGACCACTAAGCGCTTCTGCTCTTTACAGGGATTGAGCCCCTCACGAAAATGTTCGCATGGCGCCGCAGGCAAAGTGCGGGCAGGAAGCAATTAACCCCACAACGGAATTCGGCCTGATACTTTATGAAAATTGTTTTTCGATCATCGGCCCGATTTCATCCAAACGCTTTTGCAAGGACCGGATTTTTTCAAGCCGATTGCGACAGAATTCGACATCGACGCCTGACAATCTCCGTTTTTGCAGATCCTCATCCAGGTCCTTGAACATTTCCGAAATTGATTGGGAAGCGCCTTCGATCCGCGCCGTCACAAACGAATCGTAGAGTTTCCGAAAGACCAGACACACATCCTCCACTGCTTCGAAATATTCTCGACGATCTCCCCTCACCCAAATCTGCCGAATTGCTTGAAAGTTAAGCAGATTCCGTGTCGCGATGCTCGCGCTTCCTTTGCTCAATTTCAGAGCCTCCACCATGTCATCGAGCGAAATCGGCTGCTGCGAGAAGTAAATAAATCCATAAACCTGACCGGTCGTTCGTGGAAAGCCCAAAGCTTGAAAACAACGGCTGCTTGCCTCAATAAAACTTTGTTTTGCTTTGGATGTTAAATCGGGAATGGACATGTGCGAACAATCTCAGGACTCTGGCGTTTTCCACTTCCAGATCGCCCCTCGCCGCCGAGCAAACCGCAAGGCGTCCGATTTGGCAAATAACTTCGCAAATGACTTCCTGAAATCGCGGTGGTGATAGTCCGTCGCGAGGCGCATCCCATCCGAGAAGCCGAGCAATGTCTCGCTTGAATTCATCTGTTCCTTCGTCCAACATTTATTCCTCGCGCATAGAGCCAGACAAATGATCGCCTCGCGCCCTTCCGCAGCAAAATTCGTGAGAAAAACTCCCCTTCGGGTCCCTCAACAAGCCGTGTTAAAACCGCCGAATGACGACATGAGCAGGCCATCGCGACTTGACCAGGAGTTCGATCAAGGAACGGTCCAGATGTTCCATTGTAAAAGGACCCGAGGATTCCACGTTCAGGAGGCAACTTTGTTCTTTTCTGCGCGGTAGAAGGCGAGGGTTTCGGCGAGGCCTTGTTGCCAGGTGAGGCGGGGTTGGTAGCCGAAGGCCGCGCGGGCGGCGGTAATGTCGGCGCGGGAGGTGCGAATATCTCCGGGACGGGCGGGTTGGAATTGGGGTTGAATTTGTTGGTTGGTCTGGCGGTTGAGTTCGTCGATGAGTTCGAGGAGGTTGACGCTGCCGCCGCAACCGATGTTGAAGGTTTTGCCCGCAACATTTTGGGCGGGCGCTTCGGCGGCGCGGAGGTTGGCGTCGATGACGTTGCGGATGGGGGCGAAGTCGCGGGATTGTTGGCCGTCGCCGAAGATGGTGGGTGGTTGGCCGGCGAGGAGGGCGGTGCAAAAGCGGGCGATCACGCCAGAGTACGGTGAGTCGAAGGATTGGCGCGGACCGAAGACGTTGAAGTAGCGGAGGCTCACGGTTTCGAGGCCGTA
>Ga0070686_100001737_pt1 | contig 12181 bp, 6 predicted proteins | sample KBSS23LmetaG_FD_65654 | JGI IMG/M metagenome (GOLD analysis project Ga0070686, IMG submission 65654) | Switchgrass rhizosphere microbial communities from Kellogg Biological Station, Michigan, USA - KBS S2-3L metaG | ecosystem: Host-associated > Plants > Roots > Rhizosphere ...
CGATCTAGATCTTTAATACCAAAAATGGCTTCTTTATTGTGGAAGGGAGTCTTACCAATAAAGTTAACACCTTGTCTTTGTTCCTCGGTCATTTCACCGGCAACTGGCAAGTTTTCTGGCGGTTCTGAGAGCACAGTTTTGCCCCATACAATACCGGGGATTTTTATTTTGTCAGAAGGCAAATGCCAAAGGGTTGCCAGTTCAACAATGTTTACAATATCGCTATCAGTTACTTTTCTCTCTCTCACGAGTTCAACTGCCTTTTTCTTGTTTACCAAAAGCCCAAACTTTTTGGCGTACAAACTATTGCCATCGCTTCTTCCAAATACTGAAAAAGCTGAAGAGAGTTGATTCAAAGTTGAGGGAGTGTTACTAATAATCCGAATAGAAGTAGTAAAGCCAGGATAGCCTGCTTTTTCTTTAATAACATTCGCATCGTTTCGTACCCCATAGGTTCCATCTTCTTTTTTCTGCCCTTTCTCGGCATAGGAAAGGGCCTGAGATTGCCATGACCCGTGAACTGATTCCAAGGCAAACTGAATAACCGTTACTTCATCCTCGTTTCCTTTGGAAAGAACTGATAAGAGAGAAGCCAGAGGATCCACTTCGCGGAAATCTCTGAAGGTTGCGAGAGGATAGTTATTTCCTTTTGATAATCCCAATTTAATATAATCAAATTCAATTGCATGTAATGGATCTTCAACTTTTTCTATTACTGAAAGGGAATAGGTTGATTGCAGTTGAGTTCGTATAAAAACTTCAAACTCGCTATCTGTTGTTATCTGGAAATGAATTTGAGATTTTGTATAAGCAATTTCGAGAGCCAGAGATTTGGGGAATCTTCCCATGAGTTTATCAAAGCGCTTTGGCTTATTGAGTTGCGTGAGTGTCGTCAGAAATGTCTGTGCAGCTTCTGGAGTTACTTCCGTTTCTCGAGGGATTTTAATGGCAAGGGTGACAAGATTACTCATACCATTAGTATATATGATAACGCTTTCTTGTCATATACTTTATCGCTTTGCCATAAACGTTGTTTGTGGTTTTGACACGAACTCCGTTTGTGATAAAATCACTTTGTTATTATGGTAAAACATGACGATCAGACAGACGGATTCAAAAAAGCAGAATTGCCAGACGGAGAGAAAAGACGCAAAGAAGGGACATTAGGCGAAAGAATGGGATTTCAACCTAAAGATGAAAGACCTGAGATTCCCGGAGATGGTCAACACGAAGGGAAGCCTGATAGGTTTGGGAAGTGGAGAGGCAGAGAAAAAGATTTTTAATTTTAGGGCATGTGGCTCAGTGGTAGAGCACCAAACTGATAATTTGGGGGTCCTTGGTTCGATCCCAAGCATGCCCACCCGTTCAAAAAAAATCTCCATACACTTTGTCCTTGACAAAGGTACTTCTCAAGGACATTATTAGATAATTATCCTCCATAACTGTTTCTTGGGTAAGTTATTTATACATGAATACAATTTTTAAATATCTCGGAAAAGTTCCGTTTTATATCCTCTTGATCGCATGTTCTTCATTCTTATTTTTAAATTCATCCAAGGAGACATTGGCTGCGACCTTTACAAGAAAAGTATTCCTTCAAAATGTAACAACGAGTTCGATAGAGTTTCGTTGGGTTACTGATACACAAGAAGCACTCACTGTTTTGTACGGCACAACAACTTCGTATGGGAGTCAAGTAACAAGCGATACCGTTTCTGGAACGGGAGGAAATAATAATCACGCAAAAATTACAGGACTTTCTGTAAATACGAAATACTACTATCAAGTACTTACCCAAAGTGGAGCCGCTATGACTCCAGCAGGGGACACAAATTATTATTTTACGACTGCTCCAACTACCGGGTCTACAACTCCATTTACATTTGCAATCTGGGGTGATTCAGGAATAGCAAGTACTGCCCAAAATGACGTCGCCAAACAAGTTTTTGCCAAAAAACCTAATCTTACCGTCGTCGCAGGTGATCTTGCATATCCATATAGTACTGACTTTACGAATAACAACACCAAACATTTTAATATTTATACAACCACTGGTCAAAATAGTATGGCGTTTTCGCCATATTTCGTAACATGTGGTAACCACGAAACGAGTTGTTTGACTGTTATGCAAGATCATTCGTTGCCACAGGGAGGGACGAATTCAACATCTACTGTTCAAGCTTCATATTCATTTGATTATGGGAATGTACATTTTGTAGCTCTCAATACAAATGCAAGTCATGCATACAATCCCACAAATCCAGGAACATCATCTGATCCTCAAGTCCGTTGGGCATACAATGATCTAAAAGCTTCGTCACAGCCATGGAAAGTTGTATATTGGCATCATAATGGATGGTCAGCAGGGTCACATTCAACTCAAACAGACATTGTAACGAACCTTATGAAGATGCTTGCAGATTTAAAGGCTGCTGATCCTCAAACGGGATATCTTGGAATATGGGGACATTCTCATGCCTATGAACGATGGCCTCAAAATGTGTCAGGATATGCAAATGTCCAATTTTATACCATTGGAAATGGTGGTCAGTCGGGAACTACTTCTTGCAAAAATATTTCTCCAGTTTGCGTTACTGGTTCAGGTTTATCAAGTCCAACAGTTGCTTCAACAACAATAAGCAATGCTGGGTTTTTGTGGATGCAAGTAAATGGGAATAACATGACTGCCAATTATGTGGGAAGTGGAGGGAAGATTGAAGATGTGATCTCTCTTACTACAAATGGAACGGTACCGACCAATCCTCCAGCGACTGCTACTCCGACAACGATCGCAACGTCGACTCCGACCAAAACGCCAACACCCACACCAACATCAGCTCCTATAAATACAAATACTCCATCACCTTTGCCAACGCTCCCAACTGCATGTCTTCCTGGAGATGCGAACAGGGATTGCAAAGTGGATGGTATTGATTATGTTGTTTGGGTAAATCACTATAGTCCAACGCTCGTCCAATCTGGAGGATATACCATTGGTGATTTTGATGCGAATACAAAAGTAGATGGGCAAGACTTTATTATATGGCTCAATAATTATGGAAGAACGTCAGGAACACCAACTGCAGGTTCAACCTCAACGCCAACATCTGCTATTTCTACTCCTACCACAATACCTTCAACTGGATTTCAACCAACTGCACCATATTATGCAACATTCTTTTATCCTTGGAGTACAAATCCAAACACAACGACAATTGATCCAACGACCAACACCCATACAGCAACTGCCCAAAGCTGGAGTTATTGGAGCGATCAAGCGATGAGTCCGCCGAATACATGGTTTTCTCATTACACCCCTGATGTAAATCCTACCGCTTTTGACCCCGCAACTGAACTCTATAGTTCTACAAATGATCAAATCTTATACTGGCAGTTGATTAAGCTGAAAGAAGCAAAACAGGAAGTTGCGATTAGTTCATGGTGGGGACAAGGACATAAGACCGATGTCGCCTTCAAATATATCATTAAAAATATTATGAATAGGGTAGACAATCCGTATCCTAAATTGCGATGGAGTTTGTATTACGAAAATGAGGGTTTCGGAGATCCAAGTGAAGCACAAATAACCAGTGATCTTAATTATATTGCAGCAAATTATGCAAATCAGCCCGGAATGCTCAAAATTAATGGCAAACCTGTCATCTTTGTCTATGGTGGAGCAGAAGACACCGCAACTTCTGGATATCATACAAGATGGGCAAACGCAAACAATGCCGCTACCACAAAATTCTATGTCGTCTTGAAAGTATTTGGTGGTTATAGCGGTGTTTCTCCTCAACCTGACTCGTGGCATCAATATTCGCCAGCAGTTCGCTCTGACTCGCAGGGATCATATTCGTATATGGTAAGTCCTGGGTTCTGGCTTGATGATGGTTCAGCTGTTCGGCTTGGACGGGATCTTACCTCATTTAGATCTTCCGTGAGTTCCATGGTAAGTTCAAATGCAACATGGAAACTTACCGAGACATGGAATGAATGGGGAGAAGGAACCAGTGTTGAACCAGGTGAACAAGTGATGACTGATTCAACAGGAAAAGATGTTGTTGATCCAAATGGTGCTCCATTTAAAAATCAATATGTTGATGCTCTCAATCAATTGCTGCCTCCACTGGAGTAATAATTAGATCTTCGCGTATGCTATATTAAATGTAATGGTAACTAAGTCTGCCTATTCTATTGTATGTGTGGTACTTCTTTTCTTTCTTGCCTCAATTTTTGTACAACCAATTCGTGCTTTTTTGTCAGGTGATGCCAATTGTGATGGAAGAGTCGATGGAATTGACTATATAAAATGGTTAACAAGTTATGGAACGGCTCCCCAGTCATGCCCAAATGACCCGGATTTTAATAATGATAATAAAGTAGATGGGATTGATTATGTTATGTGGCTTACGAATTATGGAGCAGTTGAAACGTCTACCCCAACACCTACTGCAACCAAGACACCAACTCCTACGGCTACGATTATCCCTACTAATACCCCTACGAGTGGTCCTACTCCAACTGTGCCTGCCGGAACAGTTGATGCAAGTACCATGGATCGAAAATTTATGCTTGGGTACCAAGGATGGCACCAGACTCCGTGCGATGGTTCACCGTCTGCTACATGGCGACACTGGTTTGGAGGGACTCCTCCGAACTCACCACTTATTGATATGTGGCCAGATGTATCTGAACTGACGACCGCTGAACGGTGTGACACCGGCCTTAAACTTCCTAATGGTCAACCAGCATATCTTTTTTCTGATTATAACCAGACAACCGTAATTCGCCATTTTCAATGGATGCAGCAAAATGGGATTGATGGGGTAATGCTCCAAAGGTTTACCTCCGAACTTTCTAATTCTGCTATGTTTACGATTCGAAACAAAGTTGCAGCGAATACAAGATTGGGAGCTGAACAAACGGGACGTGTGTTTACTATTATGTATGATATTTCAGGCCAAAATGCATCAACGCTTGTCTCAACAATTGAAAATGATTGGAAGTATCTTGTTGATACACAAAAAATTACTTCAAGTTCACAATATCTGAAACAAGGGGGAAGACCCTTAGTTGTTATTTGGGGATTTGGTTTTAGTGATCGACCAGGAACACCGAGTGATTTGCAAACTCTTTTGACCTTTTTCCACAACAATACGAATCCAGCCTATCGGGCAACGGTAATGGGAGGCGTGAACAATGATTGGAGAACAAATAGTACCTGGGCCACGGCTTTAACAGGATTTGATGTAATTAGTCCATGGATGGTGGGTCGTGTAAATAGTCTTTCGAGTGCAGATGGGTATCGAAGTACAATATCAGCGGAAGTATTGTATGCGAAGAGTCATAATCAACTCTATATGCCGGTTATTTTCCCTGGATTTTCATTCCATAATCAATCAGGTTCAACATTAAATCAGATTCCTCGACTTGGCGGAAATTTTGTGTGGAGACAAGCATATAATTACCTATCGTTAGGTGCAACCATGCTCTATGGGGCTATGTTTGATGAAGTAAATGAAGGAACTGCATTCTTTAAACAAGCTCCTACAAGTGCTGGATGGCCGTCAGGTATGACGATGGTCCCATTGAATACTGATGGATACACTCAGATTCCGAGTGATTGGTATTTGAAAGTTGCTGGAGAAATTACAAAAATGACCAGAGGAACAATCCCGGTCTCACAAACGATGTCTATTACACCACACTAATTGATAATTGAAATTTATATGAAGAAATATCTCATAGCCATTCTTTTTTTAGTATTATTTCTGTTTATAAAGAATACTACATTGGCTTTTCTCCCCGGTGATGCCAATTGTGACGGAAGAGTTGATGGAAGTGATTATGTAAAATGGCTGACTATCTATGGTTCCTCCCCCCAAAGCTGCCCAAATGATCCAGATTTTAATAATGATAATAAAGTGGATGGGATTGATTATGTCATGTGGCTACAAAACTTTGGTGCTATCTCCACACCGTCGGTTACCCCTACCTATACGCCTACTCCTACGCCAACCGTAGTATCAACAAATACGCCAACACCTCCTCCTATAACAGGATCAGTTGTCATTGCAGCAGCTGGCGATATTGCTTGTGGCGCGGGAAGTACAGGTGCTTCTTGTAAGCAAAAAGAGACATCGGACCTTATTGTAACTATGAACCCAATCGCAGTTTTAGCATTAGGGGATGTTCAATACGAAGAAGGAAGTCTTACTGATTTTCGGAACTTTTATAATCCATCGTGGGGAAGGTTCTTGGGAAAAACATATCCTTCAGTTGGGAATCATGAATATTTAACTGCAAATGCTTCAGGTTATTTTGATTATTATAATGGAGTAGGTGTTGCGACCGGTCGGGCAGGAGAGAGAAGCAAAGGATATTATGCCTTCAATGTTGGAGCATGGAGACTCTATGCATTAAATAGCAATTGCAGTCCTGCGGGAGGTTGTGGAGTTGGGTCTCCTCAAGAAAAATGGTTACGAGCTGATTTGGCTGCAAATCCCAAGTCTTGTGTTTTGGCATATTTTCACCACCCACTATATTCTTCAGGCGGAAGAGCAACGACGGCAGTCCGGCCTCTTTATCAGGCATTGTATGATAATAATGCCGAAGTTATCCTTACAGGGCATGACCACTCATACGAGCGTTTTGCTCCACAAGATGCCAATGGAAACCTCAATACGACAAAAGGAATTCGTGAATTTGTTGTAGGAACTGGAGGAAGAAACCATACACCATTTGTAATCGCCGTTCCCAATAGTGAAGTGAAAGATGCAACAAGCTTTGGAGTTTTAAAGATGACACTCAATACAAATTCTTACTCTTGGCAATTTATGCCAATAACCGGTCAAACATTTACTGATTCTGGGTCAACGAATTGTCACTGATTACGTGAGTTTCTACGTTTTGCCAGAGCTTTACAATACGCCTATTGGTATTTATGATGTATGCTGATGGTATGAGATACTGTCGTCAATATTTATTTATTAGTCTCATTCTTTTCGGGTTCTTTCTTTTTATTCCATCCGGTGTCAAAGCAGCAACGTTTCAAATGCAGACGGGATACTATGTGGGGGATGGTGCAGACAATCGCGCAATTACCGGAGTTGGATTTCAGCCACAGCTTATTATTATAAAGGATGACACGGGGAATGGATCTCTTGGTGCGCTTTGGAAATCTTCTTCAATGAGTGGTGAGACAACCGCTCACACTGCTGATGCAAATGCAGATATTGCATCAGACGCAATCCAATCTCTCGATAGTGATGGTTTTACACTTGGAACAAATGCTGATGTCAATGCCGCCAATGTTCGATTTACTTGGATTGCGTTTCGGGGCTCGGATTGTACAAGCAGCGGGACATTTTGTGTAGGAAGCTATTCAGGGGATGGAGCTTCAACTCATGCGCTCACAAGTGTCGGTTTTAGCCCAAATTTAGTAGTAGTAAAAGGCTCAGGCGCAACATCGGGGGCTTATATGACTTCGAGTATGCCATCAAATGACGCTCAATCGTTTAGCTCAGCCAATGAGGTCACCGATGGATCCGTGTTTAAAACACTTGATAGTACTGGTTTCACTGTTGGGAATGCCACTCGGGTCAATACAAGTGCCACGAATTATTGGTTCTTTGCATTTAAAACAGCATCGAATGCTTTTAGTGTGGGAACCTTTACTGGGGACGGCACTGATAATCGGACAATTACGGCGCCTGGATATAGGCCAAATTATGTGTGGCTAAAAAACGCAAATGCAACCACACCAATTCGTACTGAGTTTAATGTTACTGAGTCGTACGGAGACTATAGTGGAGCTTTTACTGATACGAATAATACAATAGGTGAAATCAAATCCCTGGATGCAACTGGGTTTACTGTGGGAACTGCTGCGTCTGCAAACGAAAGCGGAAAAACGTTGTATTGGGTTGCCTTTGGAGGAGCGTCTAATCCTTCAGGGAGTGGAACGTATGCCATGAAGGTAGGAAGTTATACCGGAAATGGAACAGCCCAGTCCTTTACCAGTTTTGGCTTTACCCCAGATCTCGTTATCGTTAAAGATGCTGCGGGGGCTACTCATCCTGTTTTTCGTACGAGTCTTATGAAGGGGGACAGCACGGCATATCTTGGGAATACCGTTGCCAATTTTACAGGTGGGATTACTTCTCTTGATAGTGGTGGTTTTACGGTAGCGGCCGATGCTACTGTCAATACAAATGGAACCGTATACCACTATCAGGCATTCGGTGGTGCCTTTAATCCGGAGAAAAATACTGGTGCCGCTGATTTTATGATTGGAGCATATACAGGGGCTGCTATCGACAACCGTAACATTACACGCATGCCCTTTCAGCCAGATCTTGTTGGGATAAAAGCAAATTCAGCTGCTTCCGGCATATGGCGAACATCAGATGAAACGGGGGATGCATCCATTGGATTTAGTGGAATTGCGGAAACGACAGATAACATTCAAGGTTTCAATAGCGATGGGTTTCAGGTGGGTACTACGACTCGTGCAAATGGAGGGACGACAACTGTTTTTAACTTCTTTTCATTCAAAGCGAGTAATACAATGGTTGTGAATCATTATTCAGGAACGGGAAGTGCACAAAATATAACCTCGCTCAGTTTTAGTCCAAATCTGTTATGGGTCAAGTCGACAGGGGCAACGGTTGGAGTATTTCGTCCGAGTACACTCCTTGGGAATTCGACCTTATATTTTACTGCAACAGCTGCCGCAAGCGATAGAATCACTGGATTTTTAAGTAACGGTTTTTCAGTTGGAGGAAACCAAACTGAGACAAACACAAGCGCGACGACGTATCGGTATGCTGCATGGAAAATTAATGGTGCACCAGGAACACCAACCCTTGATTCTCCGGCAGATGGAGCGACTGGAGTTTCAGCCACGCCTGCACTCCTCACTACTGCAAGTGATACTGAGTCAGATTATTTGCGTTACAAAATCGAATTATGTACTGATGTTTCAATGACGACTGCTTGTCAGACCTTTAACCAAGTTAGCTCTCAAACTGGTTGGTCGAATCAAAACTCTCAAACAAGTACTGCATATACCAGTGGGTCTCAAGCTACCTATACTATTCAGTCTGCACTTTCATATGGAACGACCTATTATTGGCGTTCATATGCAATTGATCCGGGAGGTGCAAATACCTTTAGTAGTACTCAAACACCACATAGTTTTACTACTCTTGCAGTCCCAACTGCCCCATCTAGTTTGTCAGGCAGCGCCGCAAGCACGACCTCGATTACATGGAGCTTTACTGATAATGCTTCAAATGAAGATGGATTTATTGTCCAAACAACCGGAGGAGCAACCATGTGCACCGTCGCTTCTGCCTCTTCAGGAACAGGGAGTACTGTAACGTGTACTGAGTCAGGACTCACTGCCAACACAAGTTACACACGGAAAGTGGTGGCGTACAACGCCGCAGGCAATAGTACTGCCTCTTCAAATGCATCAGCCGTCACATTGTCCACTGCACCTACATCTGGGAATATAACAGGTTCAACTACAACAAGTACGTGGACAAACAACTCAGCATTCACCTTTACCAACACGCTTGGGTTTGGAGCAGGAAGTGTCCAATATTTTAGATATGTGTGGGATACGACAAGTTCCCATACTTTTAATGATACGGAAACTCAATGGACGAGTTCTACACTTTCAAAAACTGCCACTTCTGATTCTAATTCATGGTATCTACACTTGAAAGGATATAATAGCGCTGATGTCGCAAACGGCACGGTTAATCTTGGTGCATACTATTTCGATGGAACAGGTCCGACAACTCCTGGGACACCAACGACAGCATCTTCCTCAAGTAATACAACTCCTACATGGACGTGGACTGCTTCAACAGATGTATCAAGTGGTTTAGCTTCTACCCCGTACACCGTTCAATGGTCTCAGGACGCCAGTTTTTTGTCAGGTGTCTCGTCTTCGACATCTACTACGAACTCCTTTACTCACTCAATTGCTCTGACTGGTGGTACGTGGTACTTCCGAGTGCAAGCAACGGATCTCGCGGGAAATACTTCTAGTCTTTCGTCTAATGGAACCTTCGTTTTGAGTACGACAACTCCCGCTCCTTCACTTCCTGATGAATTCAACCTCGATAGTCCAGCGAACGATAGCTACACCAATTCCGAACGACCTTCTTTTCGCTGGAATGTCCCAACGAGCGCTCTTTCTGGAGTTTCGAGTTATAGTGTGACTATCGATAACGGCGACACTGGGGATTTCTCACTCGTTAATATTCCGGTGAGTAGAACAAGTGATTATGAAACCAGCAAATATATCGCTCACTACGACGGTTTTTCTGATTCAGACGCGGGAAACAATTATATTTCCGTGTATAGCAAATCATCTACAGATTGGAGTACTGACTCCAATTCTGGGAATAACGATGGGAAGTTGAAAGAAGGAAAACGATCTTGGAAAGTTACAGCTCATGACAATTCAGGGAATATACGAGAAGAAGGAAGATCGGTATTTGTTGACTTAACAAGGCCAAATTTGTTCGTTACTAAAACAAACAATACACCAAGTTTTACAGGGAAAATTACGGACCCTTTGGCAGGAGACAAAACGGATACGATGGTTGCCTCTGGTCCAAAGAGTATCGAGGTGAAAATTGAAAAGAAAGACTTCTTCGGAATTTACGATCTTTATAGTGTAACTACTGTTACCATTAACGATACATTTTGGGATGGGACTACTGACAAAATAACCGATAACTCAGTGAATACGGCTGACAAATATTCTAATTTCGATTATACGCCGATAAACAAACTCCCTGCCGGAACATATAAAATAACACTTACTGCGTATGACAATACCGATAACACTTCCATACCCGCATTATTTAATATATCAATCTATACTCCCACCGGAAGGGAAACGATTACCTCAAGCCCAACACCAGTTCCGGAAGAGACAATTTCCATTACCCCGAACGTAACAATCGAAGTTACACCATCTCCAATTCCAACAGTAACTCCAAATCCGCAGACGAGTCATTTGTTGAGTGATCTCGGACATATAATTTCAAGTACTTTTGCAAACTTCATTCATTTCTTTGGAAATGTTGCAACGTATATCGCTAACATTTTCCAACAAGGACGAGAAGATTTGGCACAAATACTTAACGCTCCGCGAGAATTTGGAGCAAGAGTTTGTGAATGGATTGCATATTCTACAACTTCATTTAGAGAGATTGTTTTAGATTCTACTCCTACACAAATTTCTGAAGTGAAAGTAGAAGAATCGAGTCCTACTACCATGACTATTACATGGAAAACGAACCATCTTTCTACGTCGAAAGTTAACTACGGACCTACGAAAGACTACGGCCAAGATGTTCAATCAAATGTAAAAGTACACGATCACCGAGTAGAAATTACTGACCTTTCGCCGTCGACCACATATAATTATGAAGTGATGAGCCAAGGGAAAAATTATGTCTATGACGCAAATCATGAATTCACCACTCCTGAAGAGTGAATAGTTAAAATGGTGTTTACAGATAATCCACCTGTTGACCTTAAAAGATCTATCAAGTATACTTGCAATTAGCTTTGAGGCAGATTCCGTAATGAGATTTTTATATGCATTTAAACAACTCTTTTTTGACCTCACATCTGAGGTGAAAGTCTAAGAGCTTTTGCATCCAAAAATTTCCATAAGGATTCCCCCGTAAAGGGGACTATAGCCCGCCAAATGAGCGGGATTTTTTTTGGACTCGGGCCCTTAGCTCAGTTGGCTAGAGCGCATCATTTGCAATGATGAGGTCAGCGGTTCGAGCCCGCTAGGGTCCACCCGATTTGCTGTTGGCTTTTAGCCGTCAGCTATCTGAATTAAATATATGGCAGATCGTCTAAAATTTACTATAACAGAACATGGTCAGAAGTTTGGAGTTTCGGCCGGAGAAAATGGAGATCTTAGAGTAGATCAGATGCCAGAATTGCCAGGAGATGGTACTTTAGATCCTAAAGATAGTGAAGGCAGAGATTTGCCTATTATGATTAAGCCAGGAAATCCTGCAGTTGGACCGACGGATAAAAGATACTGGGAAGGTGCAACAGTAACAGTTTATGACGTTGAGAGAACTGGTTACAGTGATAGAGAGAATAATTAGTATTTGAAAATTGATAGTTG
>Ga0070686_100001739_pt1 | contig 12175 bp, 6 predicted proteins | sample KBSS23LmetaG_FD_65654 | JGI IMG/M metagenome (GOLD analysis project Ga0070686, IMG submission 65654) | Switchgrass rhizosphere microbial communities from Kellogg Biological Station, Michigan, USA - KBS S2-3L metaG | ecosystem: Host-associated > Plants > Roots > Rhizosphere ...
CATGCCCCACGACGCGCTCGATCCGGTGCCGATCGCCTGCGAGATCGTCACCGCGATGAACGTCTGGGTGACGCGGCGCGTGCCGATGGCCGATCCCGCCGTGGTCACGATCGGCAAGATCGAGGCCGGCACCACCGACAACGTCATCCCCGAGACCGCCTTCCTGCTCGGCACCATCCGCACCCTCTCGGCCGAGCGCCGCGCCGCGGTCCGGGAGGGCCTCAAGACCCTCGCCGAGCATATCGCCGCCGCCCACGGCGCCACCGCCACGGTGGAGCTCGAGGCCGGCTTCCCGCCCACCGTCTGCGATGCCCGCGCCGTCGATTGCGCCCGCCGCGCGGTCGAAGCCTTGTTCGGCGCCGAGGCCTGGATGCCGCTCGACGCCCCGGTCATGGGCGCCGAGGATTTCTCCTACGTGCTGGAGAAGGTCCCCGGCGCGATGCTCTTCCTCGGCGCCTCCGCCGAGGGCAGCGACTGGCGGCAATGCTGCGCCCTGCACTCGAACCGCATGGTGCTGGACGAGAAGGTGATGGCCCGGGGCGCCGCGCTCCACGCGGCGCTCGCGGAGCGGTTTTTGGCGGAAGGCTTTGCCTGACCCAACTCCGGAAGGCATGAGAGCATGGGAAAGCGCCGCCGTCTTGGGCGCCCACATTTGATCAGCGATGTAAAATGAATCGAGTAGACGCGCTAACATCTAATGCTAGGCTGGCGGCCAACGTCTAATAGTGATCCCAGGGGCTTGGCGCATGCAAGCAAATCCGAAGACTGTCGACAAGCTCTTTGACGGGCAGACACGATATGTCGTTCCTATGTTTCAACGCCTCTATGTTTGGGGTGAAAACCCTCAATGGCGAACTTTATGGGAAGACGTCGTCGAAAAGGCTGCTTTTCGGTTAGAGGGAAAAACCACGAACGCTCATTATCTTGGTGCCCTGATCATAGAGGGCGTTCGCCCAGTTTCCGGGCGCGAAGTAACGCGATTGCTTGTCATCGACGGACAACAACGCCTCACAACGCTCCAACTCCTAATCTGTGCATTTCGGGATCTAGCAAGAGGCCGGAATTGGACGTCACTCGAGCGGCGAGCGAACCGATATCTCGAGAATCCGGACGCAGACGTAATGGAGAAGCCGGAGGAGGAGATTTATAAAATCTGGCCAACTCAGCTGAATCGTGACGTATTTGCTAGCGTCATTTCCGCTGGAAGCCGGGGGAAGGTCGAAGAAAAGTATCCGCTGGTCAGAAGAAAATATCAGCGGAAACCAGATCTACGTAATCCGCTCGTCGAGGCCTATTTGTTCTTCTTCTCGCAGATAGAGGGATGGCTTCAAGAGGCAAGCGAATCGTCAGGAAAGACGGACGAAGATTGCGCGTTCGCACTGTTGCAGGCCCTCCAGCAGGATTTCTGTGTAGTCGAGATAGCGCTGTCGGACGGGGATGATAGCCAGGAAATATTCTATTCATTAAATTCTCAAGGTAGGCCTCTCTCTCAATCCGATCTACTTCGCAGTCTGATTTTCATGCGAGCAGAGAAGGAGCGGGAGGACCGCGACGCATTATTCCGTGATTTCTGGGGCGCCTTTGAAACGAGCTTTTGGAGTTCAGAGGTGAAGCGAGGGGGGCGCTCCTACTCCCGGTTAGACCTTGCGCTGCGCCACTTTCTCACGGTGAAAACCGGTTCGCTCATCGACGCGCGCCGCGTCAATGAGGAATATCGGCGTTGGATCGCGTCTGAACCACCGCCCTATGCGTCCGTACGTAGCGAGCTGACGGATTTCACCCGTTATGCTTCGGCGTTCGAAGAGATGGAGGGCAGTGCTGCTGGCATGAAGAGTCGGGAAACCGGCCGCGTAATCAAAGACTTTGACGTATCCACGGCGATCCCTCTTGTTCTGTTTCTCCGACTTGAAGCTCAGCTGTCTGATCAAGAGTTGAGAGACTGCCTAGAGGTCGTGCAGTCCTTCATTGTTCGCCGAGCAATCAACGGGGATGAAACCAAGGAGTACAATAAACTATTTGTGGAAGTTGTTGGTGTCCTGAACGGGCTAACCGGTAGCAGCGTCCAGCCGGCTCTAGTAGATAAATTGCTATCTGGGGGCGGAACGACACGCAACTGGCCGACAGACGAGCAGATTCTTGAGCAGGCGCTCACCGCTCCGCTTTATGGCCGCCTTAGGCAGCCGGCACTCCGGGTCGTCCTAGAACGGTTGGAATTGTCTATGCGCGGAAAGAAAAGCGAGGACGAAGCCATAACCCCGGGTTTACAGATCGAACACGTGATGCCTACCGGCTGGTCCGCGCATTGGGCGCTCAATGGAGAGCAGGTTTCATCCTATAATGCTCTGTATCCCTTCACGCTTGGCGATGATCAAGAGGAGCTCAGGCAAGCCATAAGGGTTCGGCAGGCTGCAATCAACACCTTGGGCAATCTCACTCTATTGAATGAGTATGCCAACCCTGCCGCGAGCAACGGAAGCTTCGAACTAAAGAAGCAAGAATATCGTCACTCCGTTCTGCGACTGAATCGCTACTTCGATAAGCGATCAACGTGGGATGAGCGTGCGATCCGGGAGCGAGGCAGGATCTTGGGGGAGGCGGTTTGCAAGCTCTGGCCGCGCCCAGGGGGGAATCCCTGACACTTCGGCAGGTGGGAGAAACCTGCTCCGTCATCTCATTCGATGGCAGGCAAAGGACCGTCGTTCAGCCGATCGCGAACCGTTCGCCAGCCAGGCATGTGCCGATTAATCAAAGCAAGAAATTTCTCGCCGTGATGGGGCACCAAGAAATGCGCGACCTCGTGTAGGGCGACGTAGTCGAGGCACTCGGGTGGATATTTCGCCAATTCCAGATTGAGACGAACGGTCCGCCGGCTGGGGTTGCTACTTCCCCATTTGGTTTTCATTCGCTGTATGTACAGGCGCCTGATGCTGACATCGAGGCGCTTGGCCCAGGTTGTGAGCACGGCCTCGGCCCGGTCGCGCAGTTCAGCGCGGTACCACTCGGTCAACACCTCCGCGCGCGTTTCGCATGGTGCGCCCTTCGGCACGGTCAACTCCAGCAAGCGAGGCCCAAGGACGACTGTGGGCTTCGTGCCGCCCTCTTTGATTGTGAGGAGGTATCGGCGGCCCCACACATAGTGGCTCTCGCGTTCGAGGAATTCTCGCGGGGTTTCACGAGCTTGGGTCGTGATCTTGCGTTGATGCCGCTTGATCCAGCCTATTTTTGCGATGGCAAAGAGGCGAATATTGTCGAGAGTCATTCGGCGAGGCGCAGATATGCGCACCCTTCCGGTGGGCGGATGAACGCTCAAATGGACGTTCTTGATGTCCTTGAAAAAGACATCAACCGGAACGCCGCCGATGTCGAGAACCGCGTTCATCAATACTCCGGCTGCGCATTGATGATGGGGAATATTCGCTCAACCTCGTCCTCGTCTCCTAGGATGGCGTAGATCGCGGCCTTGATGACGCGTTCTTTCGGCTCGACGCCGCGCCAGCCGTCCGGACGGTTCGCCTTCACGGCGGCGTCGATCTGAAGCGCAAGATCCTCGCTGTCGCTAAGATTGTTATAGAGCGCGCGCTTGCCTGGCGTATCGAGGGCAGGCGGCGCAGTGTCGCCTTTGCCCTGCACCATGTTGGTGATCAGGTCGCCGATCCGCTTGAGGTAGTCCTCATATTCCAGCGCCTTGGCCTTTCGGGCCTTGATGATCTCGTCCAGCAGGGCGGAGATCTTCTCGTAAAAGGCCGGGTCGTTGAGGTGTTCCTTGACGATCTTGGCCCGGACGTTGTTCTCGATCGTCTCGGCAATCGCCTCCTTGTCCTTCATTTTACCCAGCTGCTCGGCGATTGCATCGGCGATGCCGCTTTTCCCCACCAGGTCGAGCAGGCTTAAGTTGTCGAAGGGAGAGATTTTGCGCGGCGCCTCGGCCTCGATGTAAGTGTCGATCAGGTGCCGCATGTCGGCTTCGTAGGCTTTGAAGTCGAGCACTTCCCCGCTGGCATGGCGGATCGTATCGCGGACGCTGACAGCGTTCTCGACGTTTTTCTTGATCGTCGCCACCTCGGCGGCGCCGTAGCCCGCCTCCTCCATTTCCTCGGCGATGCCCGCAAAGGCGCGGACCAGCGAGGCGACGGACTTGTAGAGCGCCGCCCGTTGCGGCTCCCGCTCGGCGAGATCGGTGGCGACCTCGGTGTTGCCGCAGAAATAGTGGATATATTGCAGCTCGCCCTTAGGCGGCTCAACAGGCTCGCAGACCAAGGCGACGACTTCCAATGCCTCGGTCAACCGCTCCCGGCCTTTTTCCAGCCGGTCTTTAAGCAGCACCGCAGGATCAGCTCCGCCCGCGCTGGTGTCGATCTCCGACGAATAGACGGCGATGGCCTTATTCACCTTTTGGAGAAGGCTCATGTAGTCGACGATGTAGCCGAACTCCTTGTCCTCACCGTCGAGGCGGTTGGTCCGACAGATGGCCTGGAACAGGCCGTGGTCCTGCATCGACTTGTCGATGTAGAGATAGGTGCAAGACGGCGCGTCGAATCCGGTTAGCAGCTTGTCCACGACAATCAGCAGTTTCATGCTCGCGGGCTGCTTGATGAAGCGATCCTTGGCGTCCTCTTCGTAGGATTCCGTCTTGGTGAGGCCGGGCTTGGCCTCTACGTTCTTGAGAAGCTCCGTATAGGTGTTGAAGATAAACTGCTTGTCGGTTTCGGAGTTGGCGCCCGTCTCTTCAAGGGTCACATCCTTGGCCATCGGGTTGTAGGAGGTCACGACGGCACACCGCCCCTTCAGCTCGGTTTTCTGAAACAGCTCGTAATACTTGCAGGCTTCATAGATAGATGAGGCGACCAAGATGGCGTTGCCACGCTGGCTGGACAGGCGCGGCTTCACGTTGAAGTCGAAAATGACGTCCTGCACGACCCGCTCCATGCGCGAGCGCGAGCTGAGCACGTTTTGCATCGTGCCCCATTTCTTTTTGAGCTCGTCCTTCTGCCAGTGGTTGAGGCCCTTGGTCTTGGCCTCGAACCACGCTTCGATCTTGTCCTCGGAACCGAGCTTTTGATCGATGTCCCGAGCCTCGTAGATCAGGTCCAGGACGACTTCGTCCTCGACGGCCTCACTGAATTTGTAAGTGTGGATGTAGCTGCCGAACACCTCAAGACTGGTCTGCTTGTCGCGCTTCAACAGCGGTGTGCCGGTAAAGCCGACGAACACGGCATGGGGCATCAGCGCCTTCATGGCCTTGTGCAGCTTGCCGCTTTGGGTGCGGTGGCATTCGTCCACGAACACGAATATCTCGCCGACGGTATTCGCGGGATTGGCCTCAAGCTCCTTGATGAAGGCGTCGAAATCGTCGCCGCCCTGCTTGCCGAATTTGTGGACGAGAGAACACAGAAGGCGAGGCTTGGCCTCACCGAGCTTGGCCATAAGATCGCGCCCACTGCTGGTGCGGTGGATGGCCTCCCCGGCGTCGGTGAACACGCGCTTGATCTGCTTGTCGAGCTCGGCGCGGTCGGTGATGATGGCGACGCGGGCGTTGGGGTTGTTCTCCAGGATCCACTTGGCAAGCAACACCATGACGATGCTCTTACCTGAGCCCTGCGTATGCCAGATGATGCCACCCTTGCGCTCGCGCACATGCTGTTGCGCGGCCTTCATCCCGAAATATTGGTGCACTCGGGGAAGCTTCTTCACTCCACCGTCGAACAGCACGAAATCATGCATCAGCTCGATCAGACGGCGCTTGTCGCAGAGCTTGGCGAGATACTTGTCTATCTTGAAGCCGGCGTTGTCGGCCTCGTCCTCCTTCCACGTGAGAAACATTTTCTCAGGGGTGCCGACGGTGCCGTATTTCAACCCTTCGGAGTCACTGCCCGCAAAAACGATCTGCACCGTGGAGAAGAAGGGCGCGTTAAAGGCAGGGCTTTGGTTGGAAAGAAGCTGGCGAATGCCGTCACCGATCGTGATGCGGCTGTTTTTCAGCTCGATCACGCCGATGGCAATGCCATTGACGTAGAACACGAGGTCTGGACGGCGCTCGAAGCCGCCTTTCAGCGTCACCTCCTCGGCTGTGGCAAAGTCGTTTTTCTCCGGCTCGGCCCAATTGATGAGCCTCACCGTATCGGTCGGCTTTCCGGCCTCGACCTGCACATCGACGCCATAACGAAGCAAGCCATAGACAGCCTGATTGTTGTCGTAGAGGCTGCGGTGGGTGTTGAGCGCTTCGGAGCGAAGCCTGAACAGGGCGGCGCTGATATGGGCGTCGGTATAGCCGGCCCCTTTGAGATAATCGGCAAGCAACGTCTCTTCGATGTTGCTGTTGCCGTCCCGATCGCACCAGTCGCCCAGGTAGCGCCAGCCTAGCACGTCACGAAACAGGCCGATGATGCGCTTCTGCGTTGCCTTCTCGGGCTTGCCGACAAAATCCGTCATACCAGCCTTACCTGCCCCGTAAGCAATGCCTGCATCATGCCCTGCTTGATCTGACGGGCTTTGGTGAGGCGAACGGTCAGCGCCTGAAGTTCAGAATCCATCTCTGCTAGGATCGTAGATATGGCGACTTGCTCCGCCTTTGTCCCCGGTATCCTAATCTCGAAGGATGTGAGTTGGGTCTTACCAATTTCGAGGAAGGTGCTGCCACCGCAAAGAGCGACAAGGCGCTCCTTTTGCGTCGTCATAAAATAATAGAGGAACTCGACATCAATCTCTGCGCGAGGAACAAGGTTTTTGAAGCCTTGGTTGGTCGTCATTGGCAACACGTTGATAGCGCATTCGCCAATCGTTGCGCGCGAGGTCATGACTACCGAGCCGGCAGGAACCCATTCTGCTGAACTGGCTTTGAGTCCGCTGTCTGTAATCTTGCGACGCGTGTCTCGAAGGTATTTGGCCCCCTCCAAGGCCGTGATGTCGGTGGGTGTGCACCAAGGCACGTGGCCATCCCAAAAATCCGGACGCGCTGTGCTCGGCGTTCCTCCACTCCGAATATCGGCAATGTCCGAGAGTCGCACCAGCTCCCATTTAGCGCCGAATCCGGTTAAGCGCCGGCGCCCCGAAAGGAGTTCCTGCATCGCGCCCCGCTTGACGGCACCTTTCTTGGCGATGAGGCTTTCCAGCGCCTCGACCAGCGCATCCGCATCCAAAAGCGCCTCGGCGATCGCCGCCTGCTCTTCCTTGGGAGGGAGCGCGATCAGCATCTGAGAGATCATTTCGCGCCGCACAGAATCGACTGACGACTTGGCGGTCATTTGCATTATGCGGGCGTAGAAATTTGCGCTGAAAAATAGGTAGAAATAATATCCGCTCACGTCTGAGCGAAAATCGGAAACACGGTAGACTCTTTGGTGAATGTCGCACTTTCCCTTGATGTAGTGGAAAATCTTGCCGGTGCCGACCCCATCACCAGCCGTCAGAACAGCCTCACCATCGAACGAATAGGTGTTTATGTGTTCGACCGTCTGGGAGCGGACAAAGAAGGGGTAGAGGCCATCGTCGACGCGATCCTGTGTGTTCCGTCCACCCGTCGCGATTGTCGCAAAACGCTCCACAGGCTCGACACGCCAATCGGTTGGCAGAGGGCCAATCTCGGTTTCGCGCAGCCATATGCTGCGAGGGATTTTTATGGGAGCGGGAGTAGTACTCACCATGCATACCCCATTGTCTTAAGATGCTGCCCGACCTTGGATTCACAGTCAGCAACTCGGCTGACGAGGGCCGGCATAGGGATCGCATACCGCTCTGCCAGCGTGCGCACTCGCTGAGTTAATGTCTGGCTAATACGATCCATCTCGCCGTGAATGTCGGTGTCGATCTTCGCCAGCCATTTGTCATCGACCACAAGGGCCTTGATCTCGGCCTCGGTCAGTTTGGGATATTTGGCGTAAGCCTTGGCGTCGAGCGCGGCCTCGGCCGTTTTGATCTGATCCGCCAGCGTGTCGCGCTCATCGAGCATTTTCAGCATGTCGTCGATGACGAACATTTCCTGAAAGTCGGGGATCGCCTCAACGAACTCGACCTTAATGGCCTCGCCCGCGCCGCCCTGCTTTACGAGCTTGTCGTATCGCTTAAAAAAGCCCGCATCCAATTCTCCCGCCAACGCCTTGCGCCGCGCTTTGAGAAGGGCCGCCGTCACCTTGTCCTTGTCGTTGCGACATTCGGCGAGCAATCCGTCCTCACCGCTATGTTCTTCGTCCAGCGCAACAATCGCTGCATTGGCGGCTTCCAGCTTGGCGGTCAGGTCGTCGATCTCAGCCTGCTCCTTCGCGAAGAAACGGGCGACGATATAGGGCTTGGGGATCAGGTCGCAGGCCCAGCCCTTGTCCTTCTGCTTGCCCTTCTTATCCGTTTCGATGACGCGGTAGGTTTCCGCCTTCCAGCCGTCGAGGGCGATGGCGTAGCAATCGTCCTGCATCGTCTCGGCCCAATAGTCCATAAGGTGCTGATAGACGTCGTATTTGTCGATCAGCGGCTTGCCCGCATAGTGGGCAAGCAAGCCCTCGGAGAGTTCCGCGATCACGTCCTTGGGATGGATGCCGGGGGTCAGAGCTTTCAGCGCCTCGGCGCTCTTGGTCCGCCAGTTATCGAAGTGCGCGGCCATCGACGCGGTGAATGCGGCAAATTCCGGATGCTCGAAGACGGTCAATTTGATCGCGGATTTTTCGGCGGCAAGCTCGACATAGCCGGGGCGGCACTCTTTGAAGAGCGCGGACTTCAGCTTGGGGCACACTTCCCAATAGGCTTTAAGCGCCTCGATGTCGCGGTGCGGGATGCCGCCGCGCAAGTGGCCCTCTATGTCCTGCCGGTCCTCGACCTTCTGGCTGTCGATGTAGCGCGGCAGGTTGAGGTTGTAGTCGTTCTTCTCGATCTCCGCCTGGGAGACGGTGCGGGCGTAGCCGGGGATGTCCTGCGCCTTGGTGAAGGCGTCTACGATTTTGTGAATGTCTTGTGCTCGCAACCGGTTCTTAGGGCCGTCCTTAACGAAGCCTTGAGAGGCGTCGATCATGAAGATGCCCTTGCGCGCCTGCGCGTCCTTCTTGTCCACCACGACGATACAGGCCGGGATGCCGGTCCCGTAAAACAGGTTCGCCGGCAGGCCGATGATGCCCTTGATATAGCCCTTGCGCACAAGGGCGCGGCGAATGTCGGCCTCCGCATTGCCCCGGAACAACACGCCGTGCGGCAGGATACAGGCGCCCGTGCCTGTGCTTTTCAGCGACCGGACGATGTGGAGCAAATAGGCATAGTCGCCCTGCTTATTGGGCGGGATACCAAAGCCTTTGAAGCGATCGTGCGGGTCGTGGAGCGGGTCCAGCCCGGTGCTCCACCTCTTGTCGCTGAACGGCGGGTTGGCGACCACGAAGTCGAACTGCTTGATTGCATGGCCGTCCTTGAATTTGGGGTCAGTGAGCGTGTTGCCCTGGACGATCTGCGCTGTCGGATTGTCGTGCAGGATCATGTTCATCCGCGCCAAGCCGCTGGTCGCGGAGTCCTTTTCCTGTCCGTAGAGCGAAACCTTGGCGCTCGCCTCGTCGCCGACTTTCAGCAACAGCGAGCCAGAGCCGCAGGTCGGGTCGTAAACGGTGGTGTCGGAGCTCGTCTTAGCCTGACCAATGCCGACGATCTGCGCCATGATACGACTGACCTCGGCCGGGGTGTAAAACTGACCCTTGCTCTTGCCGCTCTCGGTGGCGAAATGCCGCATGAGATACTCATAGGCATCGCCTAGAATGTCATCGCCTTCCGCCCGGTTCTTCGAGAAATCGAGCGCTGGGTTCTCGAAAATAGCGATGAGGTTGGTAAGCTTTTCGACCTTCTCCTTGCCGTCGCCCAGCTTGGCAGCGTCGTTGAAGTCGGGGAAATCTGCTTGGTTGAGCTGGTCGTTGGCGGCGGCGAGCGGGGCGATGATCTTCTTGTTGATCTGGTCGCCGATGTCCGACGTGCCTTTCAGCGCCACCATCGCCTTGAAACCGGCGCCTGCCGGGATCTTGATCGGCGCGTAGGGAACGCCCGCGTATTTGTCGCTGACGTATTTCATGAAGAGGAACGAAAGGACGTAGTCCTTATACTGGCTCGCATCCATGCCGCCGCGGAGTTCATCGCAGCTTGCCCAGAGCGAGGCATAGAGTTCAGACTTCTTTAGAGCCATTCGGGGTTTCTCTTGAAAGCGGAATCGGTCCGGGGACGGCTAGCACGCGCAAATGCGAACTACCATGCACTCCTAATCACACCCCTATTTGTCCGGTTTGGGCGTCCCGGTGCTGCCAATTTATCGATAGGACGGCTGCCACACTGCGCTTCGCCGCCGTTGGAGGTGACAGACCACGTTCACCCGCTCTTTCGGGTCTTTTATGGCCGGGCCCGGCCATTCCCGAAGACCAGCTCCACGCCGCCGTCGCGGAACTGAAAGGGGAAGGGTCGCCCACGCCTGCTCGCCGATCCCGCATCGGCGCTGCGGCTGTCATTGCGCCGCCTCAGCGCCGCCGGGATCCGCGGATCGGAAGGCTGCTCCTCGGCGATCGGCCGCGGCAGCGGCGGGCCATAGACGCGCGGCGGCTGCGGGGTCGCGACGGAGGGCGCCGCGCTTTGTCCGTCCCGGGCGCTCGCCGCGCCTCCGCTCTGCGCGGCCGCCTCGCCTTGCGCGGCCGGCGCGATCGCCTCTCCCGCCGCCGCCTGGGCGCCTGCCTCCGATGCCTGCGGCGCGGCCGCGGCCCGCGCTGCGCCGAACGTGCCGGAGAAGCCGTCCGCGGCCGGAAGCATCGCCGCGCGGTCCGCCGTCGGCGCCTCGGGCCCGGCGCCGCCCTCGTCCGGCGCGGGTGCTGCGCGGAGCGCGGGAGGCGAGGGCTCGAGGCCGCTCCCGCTCCCGATCGGATCGGGCAGCGCCGGCAGCGGCCTCACCGGAACGGCGGCCGCCACCATCAGCATCACCAGGATGGCGATCGCCGCGGATCCGGAAAGGAAGGCGGGGCCGGGCCGCTCCCGATGGGCCTCGCCCGTGATCGAAACCACGCGCCGCTCGAGCTGGCAGATCCCGGCCATCGCCGCCGCATGGTCGGGCCGGCGGCTCTCGCTCGCGCGCCGCGCCAGCTCGAGCAGGCTGAGCGCGTAGCTCCTCGGCCCCGCGCCCGCCTTCAGCACGCGGTCGTCGGCGGCATATTCCTGCTCCAGCCGCATCCGCCGCGCGGCGAACCAGGCGCCGGGATGGAACCAGTAGAGCGCGCAGGCGAGCGAGGCCGCCGATCGGCTGAGGCTGTCGCCGCGCGCGACATGGGCAAGCTCGTGGAGCAGGACGAGCCGCCGCCGCTCGGCCGGCCAGGCGCGCGCTTCGGCCGGCAGCAGGATCCGGGGCGAGAGCGTCCCCCAGGTCATCGGCATGGCCGGCCCGCGCGCGATGCGGAGCGCGACCGGCCGGGCGATCCGCATCTCGCGCGAGACCCGCGCCAGCAGGTTCTGCCAGTCCGCGTCCCGCGCGGGCTCGGCCTCGCGCCACAGGCGCGCGACCAGCCGGCGGCTCATCGCGAAGCGCAGCAGCATCGCCGCCGCCCCGATCAGGTAGAAGGCGAGCAGCATCCCGCCCCATCCCGGCATGCCCAACGCCGCGCCGCCCGCCGCCCGCGCCGCCACGCCGGCCGGGGGCGCGAAGGCCTCCGCGATCGCGCCCGCCGCAATGCCCGCGCTCTCGGCGCGAAGGATCGGCAGCGGCAGCGGCGGCGCCAGCCACCAGAGCGGCGGCAGCGCCAGCAAGGCGGCGATGCCGAGCAGCCAGGCCATGTGCCGCGCCGCGGCGGAGGCGCCCGCCTTGCGCAGCAGGAAGGCGGCCGCCCAGGCGGCGCCGATCAGCAAGGTGGCGCGCAGCGCAAGCTCGGCGGCGAAGGGGAGGGCGGCGGTCAAGATTCCTCCCCGCGCCGTTCGTCCTCGCGCGGCGCTGCCTCCAGCAGGCGCGCGATCCGCTCATATTCGTCCTGCGTCAGCGGCTTCGATTCGAGCAGGGTCGCCACCGCGCTCGGCAGGCTGTCGTCGAAGAAGGTCCGCACCACGTGCGAGAGCGCGGAGGCGCGCACGTCCTTGGTCGGCGATGTCGGCAGATAGACGTAGCGCAGCCCGTCCTGCTCGTGCCGCAGATAGCCCTTGCCCTCCAGGTGGCGGAGCATGCCGCGCACGCTCGAATAGGTCGGCTCGTCGGGCA
>Ga0070686_100001740_pt1 | contig 12175 bp, 22 predicted proteins | sample KBSS23LmetaG_FD_65654 | JGI IMG/M metagenome (GOLD analysis project Ga0070686, IMG submission 65654) | Switchgrass rhizosphere microbial communities from Kellogg Biological Station, Michigan, USA - KBS S2-3L metaG | ecosystem: Host-associated > Plants > Roots > Rhizosphere ...
GATGGGGGAGTTGAGGCCATTATCAATCCAGAAGGTGAGGTTCATTTAACTTCTTATTCAGGACTGTCCTATGCCAGAGAAATCCCCAGAATCTATTTACAGCCACAGGATGCTCTTTATTTGGCTAAATGCATTATCAAATATGTGGAGGACCCTGTAAACTAGAGGGGTGGCACAGCCTGACAGCATTAAAATTGGTGATACCGTCTACAAGGTTGAAGATATCCTTCAGCCTGCACTTGCCCGAGTAGAGGAAAGCGAGAAGCATAGAGATGAGTTCCTACCACAAGTGCGTGTTAATCGTAAGTTCGCTGCCAAAAAGCAGCATCTTGACATTAACCCCCAGGATGGTCGAGTTTTGGATGCCCGATATAGGACCATCTCTGGGGTATCCGTCAAAATGGTCACTTCTGACATTCTCGGCCAGTACGTCCAGTCAGCAATCGGACGATTGGCTGCTAACGATTACAAGCCTAATTTCCTAGCAGGACAGCCTGACGAACAGGCCGCTGAGATTACCATCATGCTCAATGATGCGTATACCTGGGGTTGGGATAATGAATGGGACGGAGAAAGAAAGGTACTGTCCCTCTTGCGTCTGCTTGCTATTGATGGAACTGCGGCTATTCGCTGTAGGTATGACAGAAGCTATGGAGAGATTATTGGAGATATTCCATACAAGGATGGCCGTCCTATTACTGATGCTGAAGAAGCTCGGAAATATGTAGCTGAGACAGCTAAGGACGGCGGTAGGGCGGCTTTCTCCACGCTTAGGGAGGGAAAGGTTTGTTGGGAAATGCTTTCTCTGGAAAACATTCTCTGGCCTTCCGGCGAAGAGGACCCCTCAGAGTTCTCTTGGGAGGCTATTGGTCGTCCTATTGATGTGATGGAAGTTCATGCGCGTTACGGCGAGATGGCAGAAGGCATTCTTGCCGAGAATCTTCAGTCCTCTGGAAGTCTTACTTCAGGACTTGGTTTTAAAGAAGAAACCAAAAGCACTATGTCTAACAAGGTGATGGTATTTACCCTTTATGAGAAGCCCAATTCCAAGTTTAAGAAGGGTCGAACGATCATCTTTACTAAGACAAACCTTCTTGACGTTATCCCTTCTTTGCCCTATTCAGACCATCCCAAAGGTCCTAAGACTGGAGTTCATTACTTCCGTTGGCAGATCGTCCCAGGACGTTTCCCAGGAGTTGCTTTTATCGAGGGGGGCATTGGTGCTCAGACGATTAGAAATAAAAGGCTAACGCAGATTGACACCACGATTGACCGTGGTATGCCCAAAATCTTTACTGAAGAGCAAAGCCTTGCAAGGCCTAGAACAGGAGAGCCTGGAGAATATGTTGAGATCCGTCCAGGTGCCCCGCTTCCTCAGGTTTGGTCTGGTTTCCAGCCTGGTCAGTGGATGCTTCAGGACATTAAATTGCAAGATGAAAATGTAGAGAAGGCAATGGGTATGAAGTCCATTTCTCTCGGACAGCCTCCTCAGGGAGTTTCTGCTTATTCAGCTATGGCTTTGCTTACCGAAAACGATGCTCTTAAGCTTGATCCTATTGCCCAGGATATTCGCCTTGGTTTTATTGAACTAAGTTTTGACACGATGGAATCAATGCGTAATTGGCCGAAGGAAAAGAATATGGAGATCGCAGGGCCTGATGGGGCCTTGAGAGCATTCCTCTTCTCTGCCAATGAAATTCCTGAGAGGTATCTTGTTATTGCTCCGAAGCAGGGTGCATTGCCTAGGAGTCAGGCAGCCGAGTTGCAGAAGATCAATGACATTTGGGCTGCGGCTATTGCTATTCAACAGCCTCTTCCAATGACTTGGTATGTCGAGTCGCTTAATGCCGGTAAGCCTCAGAAGCTTCCTACTTCTTTGAGCAATACCTCTAAGCATAAGGCGGAGCTTGAAAACATTGTCATGTTCCATACGAAGCAGATCGTTCCTGTCAGTCCCGAAGACGACGATCTTGCCCATGTTGAAATCCATAGGGCATTCCAAAGCAATATGCACTCTATGGCTAATATGGGGGATCATGACGGCGGGGTGGTAGCGGGGATTATTGAGCAGCATTGTCAGGAGCATCTACAGGCCGCGCAGGCTCAGAAACCTGGTTCTCAGGGACCACAGGAGGGACAGACAGCGGCACAGCAGCCTGGGTCGGTAGGTCCACAGCCTGGAACCCCAGGAGCCGGTACAAGAGGCCCCGGAGTGACCGCTCCAGTTGGTACACTTCCTCCCGTACCCCAAGTAGGAGGCCCACAATAGCCCGTGAGATAAAACACCAAAACAACATGGAAAAATTCCCGTGGATTCAAAGGGAAAGGTTTATTGAGTCTACGGGAAGGCTTCCACAAGAGCTTGAAGGTGAAGCTGCAATTCAGTGGAGGTATAATCCTCGCACTAAAGAAAGTAGGGAATATTTTAATGCCACATTTGGATGGCTTAAAAAACTTCACGCTAACAAGGAACAAGCGCGTAAGAGCGAAAAGAAAGCGAGAAATCAGAAGAAAGGAACTTGAAGCGCAGAAGACGCAATAGTTGTGCTATACTGCTAACCGATGAGCGACGAACAGAACTTTGAAAACGAAGGTGGGGCAGTTGCTCCGCCCGAGCCAGTAGCCCCAGAAGCTCCCGCGTGGACCCCTTCTAGGGAAGACTTTGAGGCTCTACAGGAAAGCAATAAGCAATTGCAGGCCAAGCTTGCAGAGCATGACAGCTATTTTCAGCCTCCGGAAGATGATGGAATGCCGGATATGTCTGAAATTGACTTGAGTGATCCCTACACAATGGCAGCCCTGATTGATAGAGTGGTTGACCAGAGGCTTCAGTCTGTTACTCCGTATGTAAAGACTGCGGCTCAGGAGCAGGGAAAGAAGCAGATGGAAACTATGTTCGGAGAATTGGAGGCAGAAGTTGGCAGTTTCGACCATGACCTCGCCGAAAGAACGGCTTTTTACTTCTACGATCAGTCCGGAGACGCAGAGAAATCTGTCCGTGAAGCTGCAAAGTATGCTGCTGAGGTGCGGAAGCGAGAGCGAGATGAAGCAACTTCTGAAATTAGATCCCGCGCTACTCGGAGAGGTAGCGGAGCATCTGAAGACTTCGGGGCAACTACATCTGCTGTACCCGGAGAAACACCACTAAAAACATATGACGATGTGGTTGATAAATGGACACATCAGTCTGAACTGTAGTAAACAAAGCAAGTCCACTTTCAAAGAGATAAGCGAAAGGAGGTAAATATATGGCTGAAACACTATCACTGGCAGTTAAGGAAGTAGACGGACCCAACGCCCAGGGTTGGTTTGAGGTTGTTTTTGAGGATGACTCAAAGGCTTCAACTAAGTCTGAGGAATTGGCGAAGGCTGCATTCCAGAGTCGTGGGACCATCGCTGATGTAGTTGTTTCTCGCGTAACGAAGGGGAAGTACACCAACGTTTACTTGAACGAGATCAACGGCGTTAAGGATTCCCCCAAGCCTAGGGCTAAGACGGCATCGAATGGTGCTGCCCCTAGGACTCCTGAGACTCAGGAGAGAATTGCTAGGCAGTGGGCCTATGGTCGCTCGATTGAGCTACTTATTGCATCGGACTCTAATTTTGAGTTCCCGCTTACCAGCGAGCAAATGAGTGCTCTTTCAGATCAGGCAACTGCTCTGGTAAACGCAACAAAGTAAGGCCAATCTAAAAAATCAGGGGGAAGAGGCACTTCTTGCGAAAACGCTGTGACCTGACAGCGGAAGGGATATTTAGGGATATCCAGCCTCCCCCCTGATACACTATTGGTATGAAGGGAATTTGGAGAACTAATCCAGGTGGAGATGCCATGTGGCCTCCCTGGAAGAAAATGCATGATAGAGGGGTTACTGATTTTTACGTTCCTTCTCTAGTAGATACTGCCGCAGGCTGGAAACCCAATAAGAATGAAGTAAACCCTGCCTATAAAGCAGGAGTTAATTCACAGGGTTTCGGTTACAGAATCTTCTCTGATCCACGCTGGATTGGCTATACAGATCCAGCAGTCTACGCAAAGGCTTGTGCTGACGAAGTTGGTCTAGCAGGTGGAGTTCAGGGATATATGTTCGATATTGAGTATCACAACCCTAGTTTTGTCAAGAACACAATCCTTGAATATCGAAAGTGGGTTCCGAAGGGGCCTATCGCCTGGACACTTGAGCCGCATCAGGGAGGATGGTTTACCCAAGAGCTTGTCAATGTGTTGAATAACGATATTAATCTTGTCGTTGTCCCTCAGAATTACTACGGGGATATGACTCCATACGATGTTGCTCCTTATACAAATCTAAGAAATGACATCATTAACCGTGGGGTTAAACCGGCAAGAGTAAAGGTTTTCTATGACGTTAATAAGCCAGTTCCTAGTGATTGGGATGGCTGTCTATATCACGAAGAAGGGCTGTAATGCTTCCCCTAGAACATTTAAGCGCATCATCTATTTCTCTATTCTTACGCTGTCCTCGACAGTGGCAGGAGGTGTATATCCGTGGTATCAGAGGTTCTTCTTCTAGTAGCCTTGTTATTGGCTCTGCTGTACATCTTGGCCTTAGTCGTTTGCTACTGGGACAGGAAGTAGGCAACTTTTTTGAAGAGTCGATGCAGTCGGCTTTGCAAGAGAACGAAGAAGTAATTTGGAAAGATAAGCCAGAGGCTGCCAAGAAATGGGCAGAGAAAATGCTCTGGAATTACTACGAGAAAGTAGGTAAGTTTCTTGACGTTTTGGAAACAGAGCAAGAAATCCTGGTTGAAATACCGGGAATACCAATACCTCTGCTTGGATATGTCGATATTCAGACATCGCGTGGAATCATTGATGTTAAAACTACGGGATATGTTAGCCGGAAACCGGAACTAAATCCTGAGTGGAAATTGCAGATGAACATTTACCAAATCAAATACCCACAGCCAGGAGAATTCCATGTGGTCACAAGAAACTCAACAAATCCGGTTGTTGTACCTGATAGCATCGCGCACCCTTTCTACGTTGGTACGCCGAGCAAGGACTTTCTAGCATTCGTTGCGAAGATCTACAAGGAGATGGTCTTCAATTATGAGCAATACGGTGACAAAGAAGACTGGAGAGGAAACGTCACTCATCCCTGGGCTGGAAAGTATTGCCCTCTCGGAGCAGAGTGTTGTCAGAGATAGACTAGAGGAAATTGTGGCTAACCAATACCGAAGAGGGGCAAATCTGGAGCGTGAGCTTGTCATCCGTCTCCGGGCTAACGGTTATATGGCCGCAAGAAGCGCTTCTAGTAAATCTCCAGTTGATGTTTGGGCAGTTAAAGACGGGCAGTTTAGGGTCTTCCAATGCACTCTTAATGGAAACTCTAAAAAGACTGCTGACCGCCTTAAGATAAACAAGGCCTACGGCGTTGATATGGAAATCGTCACCAAAGAGAGTCTTGAGAATCTTGAGTATTAGGTTTCCTTGCAAGGGCAATAAGAAGGGGGCCTTTCGGCCCCCTCTGCAAAAGACCGCATCACTTGCGGCTCTGTCCCTCTGCTCTCCTAGCATAGCACACGTTCGCTAGGCTGTGTCGAGTGACTTCGATTCCTCTACTTACAGCGCAGGAATGGCTAGATCAGGTGGAATCGGGAGACAGTGGTGAGGCCTTGCCCAACCTGTTCGATGGCTTCCTGCCGCCTCTCACGAAGGGACGGGCCATGCTCCTAGGTGGCCCCCCAGGGGGCGGTAAGACAGCCCTGGCGCTACAAATATGGCGGCATGTAATTGAGTGCGGAAAGAATGCCATCTTTGTAACCCTGGAAATGACTCCATCTGATCTATTTGAAAGATATGCGAGACAATTCGACAACGAAGAACAATGCAAGCAATGGATTAGAGACAATGAAGCCCAGGTAACTGAGAGCTATATCTCAGCACCTGAAATCGAACTAATCATGAAAGAGGGACACGATCTTGTTATCATTGACCACCTACATGAACTCCAATATGAAGACCGTATGGGGCTTGAAAGAGAAGTTAAAAGACTCCTCGCAATGGCCCCTGCACATAACGTGGCACTCTTGGCCCTTGCACAACTTCGGAGACCCGATCCCCAGTTCCCGAAAGAACCTTCTATGCATGACTTTAAAGAGTCGGGTGTTTTTGAGCAGAAGGGTGCTGTCCTTCTTAGTATTTATCGGGAGGACGAACATTCTGATTACGCTCAGGTTTGGACAGTCAAGAATCGTTTCGGGGCCAAACACCCCCCGCTAGATGTAAAGCTAGATAAAACACAAGTTGTATTTCATCGTGTATAGTTGAGGTGATTTGAATGATAAAATTCCAGCAGTTTACTTCAGGAAAATATATCAAGAATGGGTCGTTAATTACGGAAAGACATTTCCGCTTTATGGGAATAACACTGTCCGTCACGACATCTCTGGATCAATACGTCCTCTCCTCAGTTCCACTGAAATCCCACACCATAAAGTTCTCACTGAAAGATCTGGAATCTCTAAAAAGGTCATCATGAAGATGCTTGACGACGATGACTTCTGCATTTCATTTGACATCGCAGACAAACTTCTCACAGCTATGGATATGACTCATCACTGGTTCGATGATCCTCTGAGTGAGTATTACTATGGCTGACGATTGTGCTATAATCTCACCTATGGAATCAAGATGGTATCAAGACCCAAAGCTGCTCAGAGCAGCGTATGAAGAGTATGGTTCATTCGACCTTATCGCTACAGAGATTGGAGGTGCAGACCGAACTACGCTAAGCCGATGGTGGAAGCGCCACGGGCTTGGTAGTCTTTCGTTCGGTCCTGAGCCAAAGACAAAGGTAAGGAAAGAAGCTCTTAACCGTCTTGCTCAGAAAGTGTATGCAGACAACTCTTAAGAAATTCGCATTTTTCGGAGACAGTCATCACCCATATCATCATCGTAAGGCTTGGAGTTTATTCCTGACAGCAATGGAAGACTTTAAACCGGACGTATTGGTATGTCTAGGTGATTTGGCTGACTTCTATAAGATCTCACGTTTTCAGAAAGACCCAACAAGGGAGAATACATTTGACCAAGAAATCGAACAAGATAACAAGGCCCTTGATGAACTGGACAGCCTTGGTGCAGAAAGAAAGATCTTTATCGGAGGGAACCATGAAGACAGACTTGCTCGTTATCTCATGGATACAGCCCCCGAGCTATTTGAAACCGTAACTGTCCCTCGGCTATTTAACTTGGAATTAAGGGGATGGGAATATGTTCCCTACAAAGAACATATCAAGGTAGGAAAGCTTTATATGACTCACGATGTTGGCTCTACAGGCCCATATGCAATCTTCCGCGCAGCCGCCACGTTCCAGCATCCAATAGTGGTCGGCCATACCCATCGCTACGCTGCTACCATTGAGGGCGATGCACTCGGTAAGCACTACCCGGCTTGGTCATTCGGCTGGCTAGGAGATATCGAGAAGGTTGATTACATGCACAAGATTAAGCTTCGCAGACAGTGGAGCCTAGGGTTCGGAGTAGGTTTTCAGAATCCAGAAAATGGAACAACGCACATTCAAGGAGTACCAATCGTAAATTCAAAGGGCTACTCATGCGTAGTGGCCGGAAAGGAGTTCACAGTATGACCAATGAAGAAATGAGAACAAGAGCACTAGACACACTGGCTGAAGTTGCTGCCGGTATTCCACACAATGATGTTGCTATTACTGCGGCAGATCGTATTCAGGCTGCAATCGTTCTGATGCAGCTATCTCTAGAGGAGGAATAATGTCTAAAGGAAAATGGGGCACAGATTCATAGAGCCTGACTTACGAGAAACGAAAGAAGAAGAAAAAGCAATGAACATTCTTGAAGAGGCAAACAAGGCTGTAGGGGGAGATAGGGGTGAGGCTTATGGACATCCCGCCGATGACTTTCAAAAGGTTGTAGGTGCTGCTAATGCCCTAGGCGTAAACCCCCTTTCCGGTCCCTTGCACCATTCCCTCTACATGGTGTTGGTGAAGATTTCCAGACTGGTGCAGACTCCAACACACCACGATTCAATTGTAGATATTGCAGGCTACGCAAGAACGTATGAAATGGTACTAGAAAGAGAGGAAAAACATGACACAAATGACAGATTCAGCCCTCCCGCATACTGAGTTGACCCATGTGAGTGAAGCTGGAGAGATTATTCTTGCTTCTGGTAAGTGGTTCAATGTGTTTAAACCCAATCCAGACGATATCGAACTAAAGGACATTGCTCATGCGTTGGCAAATCAGTGTCGATTCACAGGCCATGTTAAGGAATTCTATTCGGTTGCTGAACATAGTGTGTTGGTCAGCCAATATTGCCTTTCATCTGATGCTAAGTGGGGCCTTCTACATGATGCTTCTGAGGCATATCTGAGCGATATTGCGCGTCCGATTAAGAAGCATCCTGACTTTGGCCCGTTCTATCTTGAAGCAGAGCAGCGCGTTATGAACGCAATCTGCGAGAAGTTTGAAATGGAACTGGAAATGCCTGCCTCCGTGAAAGAGGCTGATGATATGCTCCTTCGCATGGAGGCGCGTGATCTTATGCCGGAAACATTCCCGGTATACCCCGGAGAGACAGCATCTAATCCGATCATCTGCTGGAATCCACGACAGGCCTATGGTGAGTTTATCGTTAGATCCTTTGAGGTAATGTAATGGCAAGGACAGGAGATCCATCATTCGGAACAACTACGCCTCTGTATCCCACCTATGCATCTGTCCCTTCTGTTCCGGGTGCTATAACTAATGTAAATCTACAAGTAGATCCTCAGGTTTTAACTCAGTTGGTAAGGATTGCAACCGCACTTGAGCAGATCGTCGAGAAGATGGGACATGGCTTTGACTAGACAAGAAGCTATCGGCAGAGCAATACTGGACCAAAAGAAGAAGTATCCAGACGTTAAAACGTCCGATATAGCAGACGAGTTATTTGTTCCATCAGTCTTCAAAAAATTTCCAGAAAATAGAAAGGATGAATCCATTGGAACTGAAACAGCACAGGCTTATGCAGCCGAGCTTAGAAACAATCCAGATAAACACGCACAAGAAATGCTCAGAGCCATTGAAAGAGGTGAGAAGCTTGAAGAAGACCCGAGTGGTTCCTAACGGATATTCGGTCAAGATCGTTCACTTCCGAAGGTATAAGGGAGTGAGTGGGTATCAGCACAGAGACAACATGAACGGGCATCAGCCGCGTCCTAACGCGGGACTAACTGAGGCCTGGATCTTTGACGAAGAGGGTAAGCTAGTTTCCTACGGAGAGGCTAAGTGTGGAAAACGAGATAATTGGAGCCGTAAGATCGGACGAGAGATCGCTACCGGCAGGGCGCTTAAGCTCCTTGAAGAGCCTAAGAAACCCTAGTTGCGATCTTTGTCCTCTTCATAAAGAAGCTTCGACGGTATGCGTATTCGGTGAAGGTTCCGGACGATTACCCGTGATGATTTTGGGTGAGGCACCGGGCCAGGAGGAAGATCGTCGTGGGCGTCCTTTTGTGGGCGCTTCAGGAAAGCTCCTAAGAAGTGAGTTGTTAAAAGCCGGATTACCACTAAAGAAATGTTACCTGACAAATACAGTGAAGTGCTATCCGAAAGGAACTCCAACAGATGACGAAGCAAATATTTGTTCGCAGAACTATCTTCGGAAAGAAATATCAACTTTTCGCCCAGATTACATACTCGCCGTGGGCGCAACTGCGCTCAGGGCATTACTACCCTCGTACAAAATCTCTGAGATTCGTGGTCAGATTAACCGATCTTGGTTGGGAGATGCATTCGTCTTTCCCATCTGGCACCCCGCCTACATCCTCAGGAACAGAAGCAAAACGGCTGAGTGGCGAGTAGACATTGAAAACTTTGTTACCCTAGTGGAGGTAGATCATGGCAAGCTATGTTAAAACAGCAGACCTTAAGAAGTTAATCCCCAAAACTCTTAACTCCAAAGAGTTAGAGTATCTTACTGGCGTTCCACATAAGCGAATGTGGAGCATCAAGGCTGAGAGGACTGAGTTTACTGATTATTACCTAGCAGACAAGATCTGCGTAGGTCTAGATCGCATTGCTGATTTTCATCTTCTGGAGGAATACGAAGATAAGCCCAAGGTAAGACCTGACGGAAGAAAGCCCAGAAGTAGGCAGCAGGAGAGAAAGCACGGAATAGCCTCCTATAACAACAGAGGATGCCGATGTAATGTCTGCAAAGAGGCTAAAAGGCTTGCTGATTACCGCAGGAATAAATCAGAGAAAAGAAAAGAAAGCAATGCTCGGTATCGTGCTAAACTAAGAGGAAATGCCAACTCCAATTAATGCACCCTGCAACCGAGAATATCTCAGAGAACCCCTGGATGGTCACAGGAATCCGGAAGAGATCCGGTATATCGTCCTACACGATACAGAAGGTGGAACGGCCCGTGCCATCGCTCACTATTTTCATACAAGCACTGCTGGATACACCCACCTTGTCGTTGACGATTCCGACTGTTACCGCTGCCTTACCAACGACGACATTCCGCGTGGCGCTCCCGGCGCTAATGAGCACGGTTTTCATATCGAGCAATGCGGGTTTGCGAAGTGGTCTTTCGTTATCTGGAAGTCTCATTACAAAACACTACAAAGAGCGGCCTACAAAACAGCGTTACATTGTCACAAGTTCAATGTCCCTCCTGTCTTCCTCACGTCAGACCTGCTCAAGAAAGGCCTAAAAGGGGTGACAACCCATGCCGAGTGTTCTAAGGCTTTTGGTGGCGATCACACCGATCCTGGCAGGGGTTGGCCGCGTACTTTGTTTATGGGCCTAGTACGAAAGTATTACAAAGAACTAGAGAAAGGTGTATAATCAAATTATGAAAAGATTTGTTCTACTACTGGCTATTATTGCTGCACTCTCATTCTCTGTCTCTGCTTCAGCAGGACCGCATGATGGTGCTGATGTAAAAGGAAAAGCTCAAACTGCCTCAGTCTATGTCTACTGTACGCACGGTAGTCCTGCTCTGTATTGCAATGTTTCTGGAACCCTAGGAAACACTGGACAGTCGGCAGGTTGCGGTGGATACGGTTGCACTTTGTACTTCTCGCAGTCTGGATCTGGTTGGGGAACTGCATGTGCATCTGGATGGGGATGCAGAAGCTTCGGCTTTGCTACAGGTCAGATTATTAGAATTAACTTCTAATTAGGATTCTTGTAGTGATGTAGCATCATCCATTGGACAAAAGCTTTCCCTGCTTCAGGGTCATTAAGACGTGCCAGATGATCTAGAAAACTACCACCAGGAGGTCCATAGCCTAGGAGTCTTCGTTCTTTTGCAATTGGATATGAAGGGCTTAGACGGGGATGTGCCTTATCAAATGCAGTCACTCCCCCTCTTTCTGCTAGATCAGCAATAAAGTTTGTAGCCTGAATACCAGGCGCTCTGTCCAAAGAATGAATTCCAGTTTTTTCTCTACGACCAACTACCATTCCATGGCCCATCCAATCAGGAAACTTCGGTTTTCCCATGACACCAAGCGGAGTTCCAGCAGCAAGAGCAAGTTGCGTTCTTCCCCCGCCTCCTCTATGAACTTGTCTAGCAGCATTAATGATTGTTGGCAATCCTGTTGCAATATCTGCCAATTGAACTAGAAGGTGTTTGCCGGAAATGTGGGGGGCTGGAGATTTAGGTCGAAGAATTTGAGCAGCCCCGGTATGACTTCTCCTAGAGGCCGCTGTCCCACTGCTCGTATTTCGATCTATTCTTCTCATCTTTTACGCCTTTTGTCAGCAAGTTTTACAAGCATTTGTGCAGCGCCACCATGCCCCCTCATGTAATCCTGCATTTGATAAACATCGCTATATCTTGAAGGCCAAGCTTTTCCAGGGGGAAGGAATCTGCCCTCCATGCTTTTGCTACGTCTGTCTTGAATTTGAGATGTGTTTAGTTTTACATTAGGTCTGAACCTAAATCCTCTTCTGGGGTTATTTGGGTCAAGTTTTCTCATCGTCCTCCCGCTAGTAGTCTGTAATACTGTCCCATAAGTTTAGGAGAACCAGAAACATCAATTGCCTCTCCTAGCCTCTTGCCGTGGTATTTCTCTTTAAAGCTACGATAGTGATATGAATTCTTCACATGAACAGGATCAACCCCTCCCTCATAAGGATTCTCTCCTACCCGAAGGCCTAGTCTATGTGCCAACGCG
>Ga0070686_100001742_pt1 | contig 12172 bp, 9 predicted proteins | sample KBSS23LmetaG_FD_65654 | JGI IMG/M metagenome (GOLD analysis project Ga0070686, IMG submission 65654) | Switchgrass rhizosphere microbial communities from Kellogg Biological Station, Michigan, USA - KBS S2-3L metaG | ecosystem: Host-associated > Plants > Roots > Rhizosphere ...
CCAGGATCGCGTTCGGGGTTCGGCGTTCGGGGTTCGGCGTTCGGGGTTCGGCGTTCGGGGTTCTCGGGTTTCAGGTTCTGACGTTCTACGGAACCGAGAACCAAAGAACCAAGAACCTAGAACCTAGAACCAAGAACCTAGAACCTAGAACCAAGAACCCCGAACCCCGAACCCCGAACCCCCAACGCGTACGGATCCCGCAGCTGCCGCGTTCTAGATGACGCCGGCGTCGTGGCGACGCGCGCAGGACTGGAGCACGACATGTCCACGTGTCAACGGTGCGGACGAAGGAAGAGCGCCAGCGATCCGATCTGGTGCGCGCAGTGCCGGCGCTGGTTCCGACTGTTCGTGAACACGCCGACCGATGGGTCGGCGGTACGTCATCGGGGCAGCCGTTTACATTTTTGTCGGCCGGCGATCGACACGTCCCGCCGCCAGCGCTGACGCGCGGCGTGCGGTCCTAGAAAGTCCGGCGTTCTATGAGTTGGCCGGCGAGCACAGCGGTGCTGCGGTCGCCGGTGCACCACGAGTACTTGGGTCTCCCCCACACACAAAACGCATCCTGTGATTCACATGGGCGAAGCTCTGTCCGCCGACCGGCCTGAACACGCACAGCGACGCGACGACGCCGAAAGCGGCTGGCGCGCGATCTACACGCGTCATCAGCACGAGAAGGTCGTCGCAGAACTCCTGGCGGACAAAGGCTTCGACGTGTTCCTGCCGATGTACGACTCGGTGCGGCGCTGGAAGGATCGGACCAAGACGCTGCGGCTGCCGCTGTTCACCTGTTACGCGTTCATCCGCGGCGCACTCGATCGGCGGTTCGAGATCCTCAACCTGCCGGGCGTGATCGCGCTGGTCGGCCGGCCGTTCGGGTCGGCGGTGATCGCCGGCGCCGAGATCGAATCGATTCGCCGCGTCATCGCCGCCGCGGCGCCGATCGAGCCGCATCCGCCGGTGGCGGAAGGTCAGCGTGTTCGCGTCACCTGTGGGCCGCTCGAAGGGATCGAAGGCATGCTGGTCCGTCGGCCGTCGCAGTGCCGTCTGGTCCTCTCCCTGGAAGCGCTCGGTCAGGGAGCCGCCGTGCACGTCGACGCATCGAGCGTCGAGCCTGTGGCCGCTCCGTCGTCCCGCTAATCGACTCCGCTCCCATCAACTTTTCTGCTCAGCGAAAGGGGCACCGTTATGAACCGGTTCCGTACTGTTGTCAGCGTCGTTGCGATAGGGATTGTTGCCGGCTTCCTGCTCGAACCCGCCGTGCACGGCAGCAACGGCGGCGCCAAGGAATTCCGCGACGATTCCGGCGTGCTGCGCACGTTCACCACCGCCGGCGAGATCGATCTGAACAACCCGTTCTTCCAGAGCATCGGCACCAACGGCCGCACCTGCAACAGCTGCCACAAGGAAGAGAACGGCTGGGGGATCTCGCTCGAGAACATCCGCGACACGTTCGAACGGACCGACGGCCTCGATCCGATCTTCCGCACCAACGACGGCAGCAACGCGCCGAACCTCGACGTCTCGACGCTCGAGGCGCGGCGCGCCGCCTACAGCATGCTGCTCTCGCGCGGCGTGATCCGGGTCGGCCTGCCGGTTCCGGCGAACGCCGAATTCCAGCTGCTCTCGGTCGACGATCCGTATCACTTCGCGTCGGCGTCCGAGCTGTCGCTGTTCCGGCGTCCGCCGCCGGTCGCGAACCTGCGCTTCCAGGCGACGATCATGATCGACGGACGCGAGACCTTCCCGGGGCTGACGATCCTCGAGGACCTCGCCCATCAGGCCAACGGCGCGACCACCGGCCACGCGCAGTCGGCACGCGACCTCACCGCGCAGGAGCGGCAGCAGATCGTCGACTTCGAAACGTCGCTCTTCTCGGCGCAGGTCCGCGACGACGACGCCGGCAACCTGAGCGCCGCGGGCGCGAACGGCGGACCGGATCCGCTGCTGACCGAACCGTTCTACATCGGCATCAACGATCCGTTCCCGAACGGCGACCCGACCGGCAAGCCGTTCGATGCGAACGCGTTCACGCTGTTCAACGCCTGGGCGAAATTCGCCAGCCATCACGGCGGCACGGCGGCGGCGCGCGGTGCGGTGTTCCGCGGCCAGCAACTGTTCAACACCCACCCGATCCACCTGGTCGGCGTGAAAGGCGTGAACGACGAACTGGGCGTGAACGACTTCGTCGGCTCCTGCTCGACGTGCCATGACACGCCGAACAGCGGCAATCACTCGAAATCGGGACCGGTCGATCTCGGGCTGACCACCGCGGCGCGCCGGCTTCCCGACGAACCGCTCTACACGTTCGTCAACAAGACCACCGGTGAAACCGTCCAGACGACCGATCCGGGCAAGGGGCTGATTTCCGGTGTGTGGAAGCACATCGGCCGGATGAAGGCGCCGAGCATGCGCTCGCTCTCGGCGCGGGCGCCGTACTTCCACAACGGCTCCGCGGCGACGCTGCTCGACGTCGTGAACTTCTACAACACGCGCTTCAACATCGGCTTCACCGAAGACGAGAAGCGCGACCTGGTGGCGTTCCTGAAATCGCTGTAGCCGACGCCGGGGGAGGCCACGCATGACGCGAGTGAATCCGCACACGCTGGCCGTTTTCGCGCTGCTGGCGATGGGCGCGGCCGCGCAGGTCGATCTGCGCGGCGCACCCGCCGTCGGCAGCACTGCGGCGAACGGCGAAGTGGTGTATCGACAGCATTGTGTCGGCTGCCACGGCGAACGCGGCGACGGCAAAGGCCCGGCGGCAGCCGCGCTGTTTCCGGCGCCGCGCGACTTCGTGAACGGCAGTTTCCGGCTGCGTTCCACGCGTTCCGGCACGGCGCCGGCCGACGCAGACCTGCTGGCGGTCGTCACCCGCGGCGTTCCCGGGCATCCGATGCCAGGCTTCGCGTTCCTGACGCTCGAACAGCGCAAAGCCGCCGTCGAGTACGTCAAGCGGCTGTCGCCAATCTTCTCGCAACCGGACCGACAGCCGGCGCCGCTGCCGGTGGAACCACCGACGCTCGACGGGGCAGTGGCGATTGCTGCCGGCAAAACGGTGTACGACCGCCTGGCCTGCGCCGCCTGTCACGGCGAGTCGGGCCGCGGCGACGGTGCGATGGCCGAGTACCTGCGCGATGAAAGGCAGGCCCCGGTCCGACCGCGCAACCTGGCGGTGGACCCGTTCAAAGGCGGCGAGTCGATTCGCGACATCTATGTGCGCCTGTCGAGCGGCATGGACGGCACGCCGATGAAGGCGGTCACCGACGCCGACGCGTCGAGCGATGAGCGATGGCAACTCGCTGCCTACGTCGCGTCGCTCAGAGCCGCGACCTCGCATGTCGCCACCGCCCACGCCGACGAGCCGGTGATCGCGTCGCGCCGGATCAACGCGCCGCTGCCGATCGCGAACCCGCTCGCGGCCGTGTGGAACAGCGCGCCGCCGACGGAGGTCGGGCTCTACCCGCTGTCGTCAAGCCAATCGCCGCCGCCGCGGGTCGTCGTTCGATCGCTGCGCACCGATCGCGCGATGGCGTTCCGCCTCGAATGGCGGGATGCGACGCACGACGACACGACGTCGGCCGCCGAGCAGTTTGCCGACGGCGCGGCGATGCAATTCATCTCCGCGTCGCGCGACGCGTTCCTCGGCATGGGCGACGCCGTGAACCCGGTCAGGATCTGGCACTGGAAGGCGGACTGGCAGCGGCAGATCGCCGCGCCGCCCGCCGCAGACGCGCCGGCCACAGACGGCCGCGCGACAGCGCCAGCCCCGACACCGACGGCCGTGCAGGCCAACAACCTGTTCGCGCGCGCGCAGCGGTCGAGCGCCATCGAAGAAATGATCGCCAGCGGCGCCGCGACGATGCGTCAGACGCCGGTGCAACGGGTGCGCGGCGGCGGGGTGTGGCGCGATGGCACGTGGTACGTGGTCTTTGCTCGCGACACCGACGCCGCGTCGGACGACCCGGCAGCCGGCGCCGCCGTCAAGCTTGCGATCGCCGTCTGGGACGGCGCCGATCGCGATCGCGGCGGCCGCAAGGCCGTCTCGACCTGGTATCGCCTGAACCGCGCCACCGACAGCGAGCTGCGGCTTTCCAAACGAGGTCGATCACAATGAGGACACGACGCCACCGCCGCGAACGCGGCTTGAGCCGCCGCGAGTTTCTCGCGCTGACCGGCATGGCGGCGCTGAACGGGAGCTGCCTCGGCACCGGCGCGATGCAGCTGCTCGACGCGCTGCCGACGGTTCACAACCCGCTCGAGTTCTATCCGGACCGATCCTGGGAGCAGATCTATCGCGACCAGTACGAGTACGACTCCACGTTCAAGTTTCTCTGTCTGCCCAACGACACCCACAACTGCCGGCTGACGGCGTTCGTGCGCTCCGGCATTCCGGTCCGGATCGAGCAGTCGTACGACGTCGGCGACACCACCGACCTCTACGGCAACAAGGCGTCGGCGAACTGGGGTCCTCGCGGCTGCCAGAAGGGCTACAGCGTGCTGCAGCGCGTCTACGGCCGCCATCGCATGAAGTTCCCTACGGTACGGCGGCGTTGGCGCGAGTGGGCCGATGCCGGCTTCCCTCGCAGCGGCGACTACGTCGAAAAGTATTTCAGCACGCGCGGCGAAGACGAGCGGATCCGTATCAGCTGGGACGAAGCCTTCACGCTGATCGCCAAAGCCATCCTCAACATCGCCGCGACCTACAGCGGGCCCGAGGGTGCAGAGCGGCTTGCGGCGCAAGGCTACGTGCCGGCGATGGTCGCCAAGGCCGGCGGCGCCGGTACCCAGGTGATGAAGATGCGGTGTGCGATCGCCGCCTGCGGCCCCGTCGCCAAGCAGGGCGCGCTGGTCCGCTTTGCGAACATGCTCGCGCTCGTCGATCGCCACGTGCGCAACGTCGAGGACAGCAAGGCAGTCGGGGCGAAACACTGGACCACCTACGAATATCTCGGCGACATGGACCCGGGTTTTCCGCAGGTCACCGGCGTGAACTCGTTCGACGTCGACATGTCCGATCTCAAGCACAGCAAACTGGTCGTCATCTTCGGCAAGAACCTGATCGAGCACAAGATGGCCGACGTCCATTGGATGGTCGAGGGAATCGAGCAGCAGGCGAAGATCGTCACCGTCGGACCGGACTACAACCCGACCACGTCGAAGGCGGACTATTGGGTGCCCGTCCGTCCGGGCTCGGACACGGCCCTGCTCCTCGGGCTCTCGCACCTGGTGATCGCCAACGGCCACCACGACGTCGCCTTTCTGAACAAGTTCTCCGATCTGCCGCTGCTCGTCCGCATGGACACGCTGAAGAAGCTGCGGGCCGCGGACGTCTTCCCCGGCCACGTCAACGCCCTCAACACCGGCTACAGCCTCAGCCCGCAAAGCATTGCGCCGGCGCTGCGCGCCGAGTGGGGCGACTTCGTGGTCTGGGACGCGGCGACGAACGCGCCGGCAGCGATCACCCGCGAAGAGGTCGGCGACAAACTCGTGGCCAAAGGCGTCACGCCGGTGCTCGACGGCGAGTTCGAGGTGCAGACCGTCGACGGCAAGACGATCCGCTGCCGCACCGGCTTCAGCATCCAGCGGGAAGTGTTGGCGTATTACACGCCGGAGCGCGTGTCGGAGATCACTTCGACGCCGGTCGATTTGATCCGCCGGCTGGCGCACGACGTCGGCACGATCAAGCCCTTCGCGCTGCACTCCGGTGAAGGCGTCAACCACTACTACCACGCCGATCTCAAAGGCCGCGCCGCGATTCTCCTGTGCACGTTGACCGGCAGCATCGGCGATTTCGGCGCCGGCCCCGGGACGTGGGCCGGCAATTACAAGGTCAACACGATGGACGGCTTTCCGGTCTACGCGGCCGAAGATCCGTTCCACGCCAACCAGCCGAAGCCGCAGGTCCGCAAGTGCTACACCGAAGAGCACCCGGTGTTCTGGTTGAACGGCGGTCCGACGTGGGCGACCGGCAAGACGCACATGCCGTCGCCAACCAAGATGATGTGGACCGCCAATACCAACATGATCAACAACGCGCCGTGGCTGTACAACCTGATTCGCCACGAGCTGCCGAAGGTCGAGCTGTTCATCAACAACGACTGGGAACACACGCTCAGCTGCGAATACGCCGACATCGCGCTGCCGGTACCGAGCTGGCTCGAGACCACCTTGCCCGACATCACCGGCTCGGCGTCGAATCCCTTCTTCAACGTCTGGAAAGGCAGCCTGCGGCCGATTTACGACACCAAAATGGACTCGCAGATCGTCGCCGGCGTCGCCGAGAAACTTGGCGAGCTCATCGACGATCCGCGCTGTGCCGCGTTCTTCCGCTACATCATCGACGGGAAATCCGAGTACTACATCCAGCGGATCATGGACGCCTCGACGACGCTGAAAGGCTACAACTGCGAGGAGATCCTGAAGTCCGGCCGCTCGGTGCTGATGAACTTCCGCACCTACCCGCGCGTCACCGGCTACGAGCAGATTCACGAGAGCGTGCCGTTCTACAACAAGACCGGCCGGCTCGAGTTCTATCGCGAAGAAGACACGTTCATCCGCGAAGGCGAAAACGTGATCGTCCACCGCGAGCCGATCGAGTCGACGCCGTATCTGCCCAACGCGATCGTCTGCACGCCGATGGAGCCGTTGCGTCCCGAGCATCGGCCCGACGTCACCCTCGAAGCGACCGACGTCGACAGCCGCACCCGGCGCAACTGGATCGTCGACTGGGAACGGTTGAAGCGCACGCCGAACCCCCTCTGGCAGCAGGGCTATCGCTTCTCGTTCATCACCACGAAGACCCGGCATTCGGTGCATTCATCGTGGCAGATGGCCGAATGGAACCAGATCTGGATCAGCAGCTTCGGTGACCCGTCACGGGCCGACAAGCGCTCGCCCGGCGTGAGCGAGCCCGAGCTCCGCGTCAATCCCGACGATGCCAAGGCGCTGGGGATCGAGAACGGCGACTACGTCTGGGTCGATGCCAACCCCGACGATCGGCCGTACCGCGGTTGGTCCCCGGACGATCCGTTCTACGAAACCGCACGCCTGAAGATCCGCGCGCGCTACGACACGCGCATCAGGCCGGGGATGGTCATTTCCCGGCACGCACCGTGGGCCGCCACACCGCGAACGGTTCACGCGCACAAACACCGGCCGGACGGCCGCACGCTCACCGAGACCGGATACGAATCGAACTTCCGCTCGGGATCGCTGCAAAGCTGCGTCCGTCCCTATTGCCAGCCGACGATGATGAGCGACGACCTGGTGCGGAAGAACGCCGTCGGTCAGGGCATCGGCAAGGGTCAAGGCAACGACGTCTACGGCGTGAACACGCCCTACAAAGAGGCGCTGGTGCGTTTGACGAAGGCGGAGGACGGCGGCATCGGCGGCCACGGTAAATGGGCGCCGGCGCTGACTGGCCTGACACCCGGAGACGAAAGCGATCTGATGAAGCGCTACCTGAAGGGCAGCTTCGTCAAGGGAGAGTGAGGCGTTCATGAAGGGCCGGGAAAAAGACTTCGAAGACGACGATCCAATGGAACTGGTCGGCATGGTGATTCCGACCGAGGGCGACGAAATGCTGGACGCGATGGGACGGACCTTTGCCGACGAATTTTTGCGAATGGGCTATCCGCCGCCGGCAATCCTCAGCCTGTTCCGCGACCCGTTCTATCGCGCACCGCACTCGCTCTACACGCACAAGGGCGAACCCTACATCGTCGAGATGATCGAACAGGTCAGGCAAGCGCGCCGTCGGCGCTGACCCTTCCGTTACAGGAGCACTCAGATGGCGGATGTCTACAACTGGCAACTGGGCCGCACGATGGAATTCCCGTACAAGGAAAAGCGGCCGAAGCGACAGTTCTCGGCGGTCTACAACATCAACAGGTGCATCGGCTGCCAGACCTGCACGATGGCATGCAAGAGCACCTGGACACATGCGCCCGGCCAGGAAGGCATGTGGTGGAACAACGTCGAGAGCAAACCGTACGGCGGCTATCCGCAGGGCTGGGACGTGAAGACGCTCGATGCGCTCGGGCCCCAGCCCGGATGGGATACCGAGAAGACGAAAGATCTCACCGCGCCGTATGGCGTGTATCGCGGCGACACGCTGATCGAGGCGGCGCGGAAGCGCGAAGGCACCCAGGTCGCAGTCGGCTATCTGCCGACCGACGCGGAGTGGCGATATCCGAATATCAACGAGGACACGCCGAGCGCGTATCCGCAGATCGAGAACGGCATCACGGCGAGCGGCGCCGAACTGCCGGAGCACCAGACGTTCTTCTTCTATCTGGCGCGGATCTGCAATCAATGCACCTACGCGCCGTGCCTGGCGGCGTGCCCGAACAAGGCGATCTACAAGCGCGAGGAAGACGGCGTCGTGCTGATCGATCAGCATCGCTGCCGCGGCTACCGCGCCTGCGTCGAGGCCTGTCCGTACAAAAAGTCGATGTACAACACGGAGAGCGGCACCTCGGAGAAATGCATCGCCTGCTATCCGCGGCTCGAAGGCAAGGATCCGCTCAGCGAAGGCCGGGCGATGATCAGCCGCTGCAACTCGTCGTGCGTCGGCAAGATCCGGATGCAGGGCTGGATCGACGATCCGAAGAGCCCGGTCTACTACCTGGTGCACGAAGCCAAGGTCGCGCTGCCGCTCTATCCGCAGTTCGGCACCGAGCCGAACATCTACTACATCCCGCCGCGCTGGGCGCCGCGCGACTACCTGAAGCAGATGTTCGGACCGGGCGTCGACGAGGCAATCGAACGCTACACCAATCCGTCGCCTGAACTGCTCGGCGTGCTGCAGTTGTTCGGCTCCAGCCAGATGGTGATCTGGAGCTTCGAGATCACCGACAAGGACGCGATTGGTTTCGACGACGCTGGCAAGGAACTGATCCGGGTGCCGATTCACGAGCCGGTTTACGTCAGGCCGTTCATCCATCTGAACATCGTCTAGCGATTTATGACTGAAGGTGAGAGCACCCTCCCTGCGTCCGCGGCGCCGGTGAGCGCCAAAGGCCATCGCGCGGCGTGCCGCGCGGCGCTGTATTCGCTGTTCGTGCAGATCGCGGCGTCGCCAGGCGAGACCCTGGCGGCGAGCGTCTGCGACGGTTCGCTGCGAACGGCCATCGATGCGGCGATTCGCGGCGCTCCGCCGCCGCACCGCACTGCCCTGGATCGCGAGCTGACGTCGGCGCTGGCCGGCGGCGGCGATCCACAGACGACCTGCCAGGCGATGCTCGTCGAATACACGCGGTTCGCCGGCGTGCCGCTGCTCTGCCCGCACTACGAGGCCGATCTCATCGGCGGCGATTCGTTCCGCGCCGTGCACCTCGTGTCGGACGTGGCGGCGTTCTACGCCGCCTTCGGCGTCGAGGTGTCGGCGGTGGCACACGAACGGCCCGACTACATCGGCGTCGAGCTCGACTTCATGCGGCTGCTGGCCAGCAAGGAAGCGTATGCCGCGGCCCGTGGCGACCGGCGCCGCGTGCGGCTGAGCCGCGCGGCGCAGGCGCGATTCTTCGAAGAGCATCTCGGCCGCTGGGCGCCAATGTTTGCGGAGAATCTCGGCCGCGTCGTCGACAGCCGCTTCTATCAGGCGGCTGCGCACCTGCTGCTGCAGTTCGTCGCGGCGGAAACGACTTATCTCAGGGTTACGCCGCGCCCGATCGACCCGTTCGCCCACCGGCCGCCTGAAACGACGACGCCAGCCGGCGTCATCCCGCTCGCCGTCGTTTCGTAATCACGCTGCTCACATTCCCTGTTGCACACGTTTCGTACTGGAGGTGTGTCCGTGCTCCGCTTCTTCTCTCGTCCACGGCTGCGACTGCTCTCGATCGCAACCGGCACCCTGCTCTGGTCGGCGCTGGCCACGGCTGCGCCCGCCGATCCGCCGCCATCCGACGGCCCGCCGCCGGAACAGGCGCAGGTCGATCCTCCGCAGTCGCCGACCAGCCTCAGGGTTGGCGACGCGGAATTCAAGATCGGCGGCTTCATCGATGCGGTCGCCGTGACGCGATCGCGAACGGTCGGCAGCGGCCTCGGCACCTCGTTCGGGGCGATCCCGCTGCCCGACTCACCCGCTGGCAACCTGTCCGAGACGAGGCTCACCGCGCAGAGCTCGCGCCTCAGCCTGCTTGCCACCAACCCGGTACGGGGCGCGCTGGTGAAGGGCTACCTCGAGTTCGATTTTCTCGGGATGCAGCCGCCCAATGCGCTCGTCACCACGAACGCCAACGGACCGAGAATGCGGCACTCGTGGATTCAGGTCAGGACCGGCGGGTTCGAGTTCGTCGGTGGCCAGACATGGAGCCTGATGACGCCGAATCGCCAGGGCGTGTCGCCGCTGCCGGCCGACGTGTTCTTTACCCAGGCGATCGATCCGAACTTCCAGGTCGGCCTCACCTGGACGCGGGCGAGCCAGTTCCGCTTCGTCGCTCACCCGTCGCGCACGCTGGCCGCGGCCGTCGCGCTCGAGAATCCGGAGCAGTACGTCGGCACCGGCGTCGTGCTTCCGGCCTCCTTCCCGGCCGGCGAGGTCGACAACAACGGCAACACGGCCACGCCGAACCCATACCCCGACATCATCGGCAAGGTGACGTGGGATCCGCAGACTGGCTCGACCCGGCAGCACGTCGAAGTGGCGACGGTGGTTCGTGGTTTCCGCACCTTCGATCCGGCGTCGAGCGCGTCATATTCCAAAACTGGCCGCGGCCTGTCGGTGAACGCCAACGTCGAACCGATCCACAACCTGCACCTGATCGCCACAACGTTCTTCAGCGAAGGCGGCGGCCGGTATATCTTCGGCCTCGCGCCGGACTTCGTTATCAACCGCGACGGCTCGATGACGCTCGTCGGCTCGCGCTCGTTCGTCGCGGGGTTCGAGGGAATAATCAAGCGGGCGACCCTGTTCGGCTACTACGGTGCCGCGCACATCGATCAACAGGTCACCGTGGACAGCACAGGACGGGCCATCGGCTACGGCGTTCCCGGCAACACCGTCGCGAATCGCCAGGTCAACGAAGCAACCGCCGGCGTCAACTATACGTTCTGGCGTGAGCCGCGTTATGGCTCGCTGCAGTGGATCGGGCAGTATTCGTACCTGGAGCGCACGCCGTGGAGCGTTCCGAGCGACGCGAAGTCGGATGCGCGGCTGCACATGGTCTTCATCAGCGCGCGGTACACCTTGCCGTGAGGGACGCCGCGAAGGGAGCGACGTGGCCACGATTATCCCGGTGACGTTCGCCGCCGGCGGCGACGGAGAATGGCGAATCGACCGCATCGCTCCAGTCGTCGGCGCGACTCTGCCGCAGGCCGACCGGCTGACGGCGCATCCCCGCACCGCGTCCGATGTCAGCGGCGCGGTGTGGACCCTTCGCGGCACCGCCGGTCATCAACGCTATGTCGAACGCGCCGAGAACGAACGGCTGGTCGCCGTCCAGGCGCCGCTGCGGCGGCCGGAGGCGACCTGCGCTGCGCTGATCCCGATCCGCAAGAGCGACGCGTGGTGGGATCTTGCGCAGGATGAGCGGCGGACGATCTTCGAGTCGGTCTCGCACCATATCAGCGCAAGCCTGCAGTACCTCCCGGCGATCGCCCGTCGCTTGTATCACAGCCGCGATCTCGGCGAGCCGTTCGACTTCCTCACCTGGTTCGAGTTCGCGCCGGAACACGCGCCGCTGTTCGACGAGCTGGTCGCGCGGTTACGCGCCACCCCCGAGTGGACGTACGTCGAACGCGAAGTCGACATTCGCCTGAGCCGATAACTACCGACGCTGGAGACACCGATGAGTGTTGGGATCGTATTTCCGGGACACCGACCGCGCGGGCACATCGTGCTCCATCAGAGACTCGCACGCCATCCCGCCGTCATTTACACGCTGGCAGAGGCGGGCGAGATCCTGTTCGCCGATGCGACCGCGCTCCACTGGGCCCACGGGCTGGAGGCGATGGCCGGCGATGGCGCGGCGCTCGTCATCGGCGGCGTCGCCGTGGCACGCGCGCTCATCGCGGGTGGTTTGCGGCCGGCCGCGGTCGCCGGCATCGAGTTCGGCGCGCTGAGCGCCGCGGTCGTGTCGGGCATGATCGCGTTTGCCGATGCGATCGAGCTGGCGCGTTTCGGCGGCACCCAGGCATTCCCGGTCCGGCAATTGCGGGCTCCTGCGATCCCGTT
>Ga0070686_100001743_pt1 | contig 12171 bp, 8 predicted proteins | sample KBSS23LmetaG_FD_65654 | JGI IMG/M metagenome (GOLD analysis project Ga0070686, IMG submission 65654) | Switchgrass rhizosphere microbial communities from Kellogg Biological Station, Michigan, USA - KBS S2-3L metaG | ecosystem: Host-associated > Plants > Roots > Rhizosphere ...
CGCATAACCGTTCGTCCGATCCCATGGGCAGCCCTGAAGGGCTGCGCTACGGCGGCGTTGTCGCTACGGTGGCGTTGTCGCTACGGTGGCGTTGTCGCTACGGTGGCGTTGTCGCTACGGTCGTCGTTCGTAGCGCAGGCCTTTAGGCCTGCCGTGGTCGCGCGGCACGAGCTTCGCTACGCTCTCGCCACACGACGCGAAAACCGCGCGCCGGCGGGAGTTTCCGCACGCGCGCGATCACAGATTTGCCTGCGGAGTGGCGAATCCGAATCGGGCTGGTCACCATGGGTGCATGGGTGCGGTATCGGCGCGGACGCGTGGTCTACGGCGGCAGGATCGCGCGCGCGCCGTTTGCGGTGTGGCTGACGACGGCGGAAGGCGCCGCGGTCGTCGACGAGGCGGCGTCGCGGTTGCGGATCCGGTTTCTCGCCCGCGCCCGTGCCGCAGGCCGCCTGTGGCGCCGGCTCGCGGCCGCGGCGCGCGATCGCCAGGTCGTCGCCACGATCCAGAGCGAGATGGACGCGTACCCCGGGCGGATCCAGGAACTCGCCTACGCCGAGGGGCTGCCCCGCGCCGGCGTCGATCTGCATCGGCTGGTGGTGGTGCCGCGCGCGCTCGTCAACGGCGCCGCGTTCGGCGCGCTCGCCCGACGGCTTCGCACGGTGCCGGCGTTCGCGTCGCTCGACGGCGGCGACCCGCTCCACGACTTCTTCGTTGCGCAAGTGATTTCCGATGCCGATGCGGCGATCGCCGGCGCGGCGCCGACGCTGAAACGGCCCGTCACGCTCGGCAGCGAGTGGATCAGCGTCGGCCTCGACGGCGCCTTCGTCTGGCGTCTGCCGCTGCTCAACGAACCGCCCTGGGACGGCCACCACTACGTGCTCGAGGTGACCCGCGATCCGATCACGCGGGCGGTGCGGAAGGGGGTTGCCGCCGCCGTCGGCCGGATCGACGCGTCGCTGCAGAAGCTGTCGCGCGTCGATCGCAACGAGATCCTCCGGCGCGCCCTGCGCGGCGTCTGAGGAATTAAGAATTAGGAATTAGGAATTAAGAATTCGAACACGTGTTCGCAGGATTCGGTTGATCCGATCAGCAGGGATCTTTCGCCGGCGAGTACGAATTCTTAATTCTTAATTCTTAATTGAATTAGCGCGCCTCGTCCTCGAGCAGCCGCTCGAGGATCTTCACCAGCGCGCGGTGCTCGCGTGCATCCAGCCGGGACAGCGGCAGCGGCCGGGCCGTCATCCGCTTCAGCAGCTGCGCCCGCAGCCGCGAGCCGGTGGGCGTGAGCTGCACCACCTTGACGCGGCGATCGGCCGGCGACGGCCGGCGCTCGACGATCCCGCGCTCCTCGAGGCGATCGACCAGCCCGGTCACATTCGACGCGTCGCACTGCAGCACCTCGGCCAGCTGGCGCATCGGCAGCGGCGCGTCGGGCTCGATCAGGTGGAGCAGGTGGCACTGCACCGGCGACAGCCCGAACGGCTCGCCCCACTCCGGCAGGTGCGCGCGCTGCGCGAAGAAGAAGCGCATCAGCAGCTGCCACGCCCGGCACGCATCCTCGCTCCGCGTCATCGCGTCATTATAGTTGACGAGCTCTATCATTGATGTTCTCAAATAGATAGTTGACATTCTCAAGTAATAGCCGTACGCTGATGGAACTATGACCAGGCTGAGAATCCTCCCGCTGGACGACACCGTCGTCTTCCCGGGCATGGCCGTCACCCTGACCGCCGACGTCGGCAGCGACACCCGCGTGCTGCTGGTGCCGCGGCAGGACAATACCTACGCAAAAGTCGGCGTCGAAGCCGAGGTCGCCGAGCGCGTCCGCGTCCCCGGCCGCGGCGTCGCCGTCTCGGTGATGCCGCTGCATCGCGCCGTCCCCGGCGCCGCCGCCACCGACGCCGACGGCGTGCTGCGCGTCGACGTCGACGCCAGGCCCGACAGCGTGCCGGCGGCGGGCCTGACCCGCGAGCTCGAGCGCGAGTACCGCGCCCTGGTCGACGAGATCCTCGAGCTGCGCGGCGACGACGGACGGATTCGCGCCTTCGTGCGCTCGATCACCGAGCCGGGCGCGCTCGCCGACACCGCCGGCTATTCGCCGGACCTGAACTACACGCAGAAGCGCCAGCTGCTCGAGGCGGTCGACGTCGTCGAGCGGCTCGAGCTGGCCGTCCGCTTCCAGCGCGAGCGGCTCGCCGAGCTGCAGGTGCGCAAGCGGATCCACGACGACGTCGAAGACGGCGCGCAGAAGCAGCAGCGCGAGTACTTCCTGCGCCGGCAGATGGAGGCGATTCGCAAGGAGCTCGGCGAAACCGACGCCTCCGTCGCGAACGAGTATCGCGACCGCATCGCCGCGGCGCAGATGCCCGGCGCCGTGCGGCAGCATGCCGAACGCGAACTGGATCGGCTCGAGCGGATGGGCGATGGCAACGCCGAAGCGGCGATGATCCGTACCTATCTCGACTGGCTGCTCGCCGTCCCGTGGGGCAGGCGCTCGGACGAGCGGCTCGATCCGCTACAGGCGCGCGAGGTGCTGGACGCGGATCACGAAGGCCTCGACGAGGTGAAGCGGCGCATCACCGAATACCTGGCGGTGCGCAAGCTCCGCACCGAACGCGGCCTCACCGAGAACCGCCGGTCGGGCGTCATCCTCACCTTGATCGGACCTCCGGGAACGGGCAAGACGTCGATTGGCGAATCGATCGCCAAGGCGACGGGCCGCGAGTTCGTTCGCATGTCGCTCGGCGGCGTCCGCGACGAAGCCGAGATTCGCGGTCATCGCCGGACTTACATCGGCGCGCTGCCCGGCCGCCTGGTCCGCGCGCTCCGCGACGCCGGGACGATGAACCCGGTGATCATGCTCGACGAGGTCGACAAGATCGGCGCCGACTGGCGCGGCGATCCCTCCGCGGCGCTGCTCGAGGTGCTCGATCCGGCGCAGAACCATGCGTTCCGCGATCACTACCTCGACGTCGAACTCGACCTGTCGCAGGTGCTGTTCGTCGCCACCGCGAACGTCGCCGACACGATCCCGCCGGCGCTCTTCGACCGGATGGAAGTGATCCGCTTCGACGGGTACACGACCGACGAGAAGGTCGCGATCGCGCGGCGGCACCTGTGGCCGCGGCAGGTCGAGCGGAACGGTCTGCGCGCCGACGAAGTCACTGTCGACGCGGCCGTGCTGCGCAGCGTCGTCACCGAGTACACGCGTGAAGCCGGCGTCCGCCAGCTGGAGCGCGAGCTGGGAACGCTCGTCCGCCGAACGGCGACGCAGATCGCGTCGGGCGCAAGCGGCGCGCCGGTCGCCGTCGATCTCGCAGCAGTACGGGAGGCGCTGGGACGGCCGAAGGTGTTCCACGAAGCGGCGAGTCGCACGGCGGTGCCGGGCGTCGCGACCGGCCTGGCGGTGACCGGCGTCGGCGGCGACGTGCTGTTCGTCGAGGCGGCGTCGATGCCTGGCGGCGGCGGTCTCGTGCTCACCGGCCAGCTCGGCGACGTGATGCGCGAGTCGGCGCGGATTGCGCTCACCTACGTGAAGAGCCACGCCTCCGACCTGGGCATCGACGATCACGCGCTCGACGGACGCGAGCTGCATGTGCACGTGCCGGCAGGCGCGATTCCGAAAGACGGGCCGAGCGCCGGGATCACGATGGTCACGGCGATCGCGTCGCTGCTGTCGCGGCGGCCGGTGAAGAGCACGGTCGGAATGACGGGGGAGGTCACGCTGCAGGGCCGGGTGCTGCCGATCGGCGGCCTGAAGCAGAAGGTGCTCGCGGCGCACGCCGCTGGCCTCACCGACGTGATCGTGCCGGAGCGCAACGAGCTGGATCTGGACGACATCCCGTCCGAGGTCCGCAAGCAGATCCGCTTCCACGTCGTGCGAACGGTCGACGAAGTGCTCACGCACGCGTTGGAGCCGGCAGCGCTGGCAATTGCGGCCTGAGGTGGCGTGGCTTGGGGCTTCGGCTTGCGGCTTGCGGCTTGCGGCTTGAGGCCTGAGGCTTCCCCGGTCACGATCTTTACTGGCCGCGCCGTCTGAGGTAGGTTTTCTGTCCGCAGTCGGATGAGCACGAGGCCCGACCAGGCAGACGAGACGCCTAACGTCGCGACGCGCCCGTCGCCGGAAGACTGCCTGTCGGGCGGCGGCGAGATGGGCGCCCTGATGCGCTCCACCCGATGGGCCGGGAGCGCGTTCGGTGCGGTGTCGGAGTGGCCGCAGAGCCTGCGGACCGCGATCAGCATCATGCTCGAGTCGCGGTTCGCGATGGTCGTCGCCTGGGGCCCCGACTTCCGCTTCTTCTACAACGATCGCTACCGTCCGATCCTCGGGACCAAACACCCGGCAGCGCTCGGCGCGCCCGGCGTCGAGATTTTCCCCGAGGTGTGGCCGGTGGTCGGCCCCGAGTTCGAACGCGTCGCCCGCGGCGAGGCCTTCGCCGTCGACGACTGGCTGCTGCCGCTCGATCGAAACGGCTACCTGGAGAATTGCTGGTTCACGCTGTCGTACAGCCCGATCCGCGACGAAACGGGCGGTGTCGGCGGCGTCCTCGCGGTGGTCGCCGAGACCACCGGCCGCGTCGAAGGCGAGCGCCGCCTGGCCACACTGCGCGAACTCGCGCGGCGGGCCGCCGACGCCCAGACGCCGGAGCAGGCGTGCAGCAACGCGGCTGACGTGTTCGGCGCGAACCCGATCGACGTGCCATTCGCGCTGATCTATCTGCTCGACGGCGATGGCCTCATCGCGCGCCGGCTGGACAGCGTCGGCATTGCCGCCGATCATCCGGCGAACGTCGCGTCGGTGAACATCGAGTCGCGCGCCGGCGATGTGTGGCGGATTGCCGACGTGATCCGCAGCGGCGAGACAGTCGTTCACGCCGACCTCGTGCGGCGTATCGGCCTGTTCTCGGGCGGTCCGTACGAGGAGCACCCCCACACCGCGATCCTGCTGCCGCTGTCGCGGCCCGGTTCCGAACATCCGTACGGTGTGCTGGTCGCCGGCGTCAGCCCGCGCCGCGCGCTCGACGATCCGTACCGCGGGTTCTTCGAGCTCGCCGCCGATCACATCGCCACCGGGATCAGCAACGCCGTCGCGCTCGAAGAGGCGCGCCGCCGGGCGGCGGCGCTGGCCGAAATCGATCGCGCCAAGACGGCGTTCTTCAGCAACGTCAGCCACGAGTTCCGCACGCCGCTCACGTTGATGCTCGGTCCGGCCGCCGATCTGCTGTCCGGCGCGCACGGGGCGCTGACCGGCGCGCAGCGCGGGCAGCTGCACATCCTGCAGCGGAACGCCAGCCGCCTGTTGAAGCTGGTCAACGCGCTGCTCGATTTCTCGCGCATCGAAGCGGGGCGCACGCAGGCGTCCTACGTTGAAACCGATGTCGCGGCGCTGACCCGCGAGCTCGCCGGCGCGTTCCGGTCGCTGCTCGAGCACGCCGGACTGCACTTCGAAGTGACCTGCGACGCGATCGACGAACCGGTCTACGTCGATCGCGACATGTGGGAAAAGATCGTCCTCAACCTGCTGTCGAACGCCTTCAAGTTCACGTTCGAGGGGTCGGTCGTCGTGGCGCTGCGGCAGCGCGGCCACGCCGTCGAACTGGAAGTGCGCGACACCGGAGCCGGCATTCCGGAGCGTGAGCTCCCGCGCATCTTCGACCGGTTCCACCGCGTCGAGGGCACGCGGTCGCGCACGTTCGAAGGCTCGGGCATCGGCCTGGCGCTTACCTACGAGCTGGTCCGCCTGCACGGCGGCACGATCACGGTCGCGAGCCGTCCCGGCGAGGGTTCCGTCTTCCGCGTCCTGATGCCGACCGGACGCGCCCACCTGCCGGCCGATCGCATCGGCAGCGCCGCGTCGCTTGCGCCGGCGGCCGCCGGTGTCGCACCGTTCGTCGACGAGGCGCTGCAGTGGTTGCCGGCGGCATCCGCGGAACCGCGGCGCGGCGCGCTCGGCGCCGACGATGGCGCGGCGGGCAGCCGCGCTGAAAAGCGCGAGCGCATCCTGGTCGTCGACGACAACGCTGACATGCGCGAGTACCTGCGGCAGCTGCTGTGCGACTGGCACGTCGAGACCGCGACCGACGGCGTGCACGCGCTCGAGGCCGCGCGCAGCCGTCCACCGGATCTCGTGCTGACCGACGTGATGATGCCGCGGCTCGATGGTTTCGGCCTGCTCCGCGAGCTGAGGCGCGATCCGCAGACGCGCGCCGTGCCGGTGCTGATGTTGTCGGCCCGCGCCGGGGAGGAGGCACGCGTGTCGGGGCTGAGCGCCGGCGCCGACGATTACGTGACCAAGCCGTTCAGCGCCCGCGAGCTGACAGCGCGGGTGCATTCGCTGCTCGCCCTGTCGAAGGCCCGGCGCGAAGCGGAGCTGCAGAAGCAGCATCTGCATTCGCTGTTCATGCAGGCGCCGACGCCGATCGTGATCCTGCGCGGTCCCGAGCATGTCGTCGAGCTCGCCAACCCGCTCACTTGTCAGGTGTGGGGCCGGTCCGAGCCGGAGCTGGTCGGCAGGCCGCTGCTCGAGGCACTTCCGGAGCTCGTCGATCAGCCGTTCAAGCATCTGCTCGACCAGGTCTTTCGCACCGGCGTTCCGTACGTCGGCAAGGAGACGCCGGCGCGCCTCGATCGCTACGGCACCGGCGCGCTCGAAACGGTGTGCTTCAACTTCGTCTACGCGCCGCTGCGCGCCGTCGACGGCGCGATCGAGGGCATTCTGGTGATGGCGTTCGACGTCACCGACGAAGTGACGGCGCGGAACGAGATGAACCGTCTGCGGGCGTCGGCCGAGGCGGCGAACCGCACCAAGGACGAGTTCCTGGCGATGCTCGGCCACGAGCTCAGAAACCCGCTCGCGCCGATTCTGACCGCGCTGCAGTTGATGACGCTGCGCGGCGACGGCGGCGCGCTCAAGGAACGGACGGTGATCGACCGCCAGGTGCGCCACCTGGTGCGGCTCGTCGACGATCTGCTGGATGTCTCGCGCATCGCCCGCGGCAAGGTCGATCTCCGCCGGCAGCGCGTCGAGATTGGCCAGATCGTCGCGATGGCGGTCGAGACCTCGAGCCCGCTGCTCGAAGAGCGTCATCATCGGCTCGAGGTCGAGGTGCCGGCGTCTGGACTCGCGGTGTACGGCGACGTCACGCGGCTCACACAGGTCGTCGTCAACGTGCTGTCGAACGCCGCGAAGTACACCGAGCGGCACGGGCGGATCCGCGTTGCCGCGACGGAGGCGGGGGACGTCGTCGAATTGCGGGTGCGCGACAGCGGCGTCGGCATTTCCGCGGAGATGCTGCCGCGCGTCTTCGAGTTGTTCTCGCAGGAGCGGCAGACGCTCGACCGCGCCCACGGCGGCCTCGGGCTCGGGCTGACGATCGTCCGCAGCCTGGTCGAACTCCACGGCGGCAGCGTCGAGGCACACAGCGATGGCGTCGGCCACGGCAGCGAGTTCGTCCTGCGGCTGCCGCGCGCGCACGAAGGGGCGGGCGGACATGCGACACCCGCCTCTCGCGACACGCATGCCGGTTCCGCGCCCGGCACCGGTCGTCGCATTCTCGTCGTCGACGACAACGTCGACGCGGCGCGCTTGACGGCCGAGGCGCTCGAAGCCGTCGGCCACGACGCTCGCGTCGCGTTCGACGGACCCGAAGCGCTCGCGATGGCCGGGACGTTTGCCCCCGATCTCGCGCTCCTCGATCTCGGGTTGCCGTTGATGGACGGCTACGAGCTGGCGGAGCAGTTGACCGCGGCGATGGCGGACAAGCCGCCGGTGCTGGTCGCCGTCACCGGCTACGGGCAAGCCTCCGATCGCGAGCGCACCGAGGCGGCCGGGTTCCACGGGCACATCGTCAAGCCGGTCGACTTCGGCGAGCTCACGCAACTTCTCAATCGGTTGCTCGCCGACGAACGCACGCCGTGATTCAGCAGAATCAGCGCATGGCGCTGGCCGCGCGCTCGGGTGTCGGCGGTGCCGGCCGCCTGAACGCGATCGGCAGCAGCATCGGGACGCGGCTGCGGTAGTCGCGATACGACGGCCCGTGCTCGTGCTCGAGATCCCGCTCCTCGAACTGAATCGCGATGACGATGTACGCGGTCGTTGCCACCGCGAACAGCAGGTGCGCGGCGGTCATCGTCGGCGCCGCCCAGAACGCCAGCACGAATCCGAGGTACAGCGGATGGCGTACGAACCGGTACGGCGCCGGAGTGGCGAACGCGACCCGGAAGTAGTGCTGGCCGCGGAGGTGGACCCAGACCTGGCGTAACCCGAACAGGTCGAAGTGGTTGATGTAGAAGGTCATCGCCAGTACCTGCAGCCAGCCCATCGCGCAGACGGTCCAGATCAGCGCGCGCAGCGCGGGGCTGGTGACCGTCCACACGGTCCCGCCCAGCGGCCGCCATTGCCAGAACAGCAAATCGAGGGCGAGGCTGGCGGCCAGCACGTAGGTTGAACGCTCGATCGCCCACGGCACGATCTGCGTCCACCACGTCTTGAACCAGCGGCGCGCCATCACGCTGTGCTGGACCGCGAACACGCCGAGCAGCGCCGTATCGATGGCGAGCGCGTTCGGCAACGGCGTCGTTGCCGTGCCGTCGAGCGTCGAGGGCACAGCGAATCCGCCGACGAAGGCGATGGCGTAGAGAAACGTCGCAAGGAACACCACGTAGGCGACGCAGCCGTAGGCGAACAACGCAATCCGTGACGTCACAGGAACCTCCTTGGTGAAGGTCCTCAGGATGCGACGCCGACCGGCGTGCCGCCATCCGACCAATGTCCCGACTTCGCTACAATCGCGCCTGCGCGCATGGGACGAACGTCCCGGGAGTGCACTCGCGCCGGCGACATCACGAAACAGATGGGCTCGAGACCACGCCACACGGTCCGGTATGTCGCGGCGTCCGATGGCGTCCACCTCGCCTGGGCGGAATCGGGCGCCGGGATGCCGCTCGTCAAGGCGGCGACCTGGTTGACGCACCTCGAATACGACCTCGACAGCCCGGTGTGGCGCCACTGGACGGCATTTCTGTCCAACCACTTCCGCTATATCCGTTACGACGAGCGCGGCTGCGGGATGAGCGACTGGGATGTGAGCGACGGGTCGCTCGAGCGTCGCGTCCGCGATCTCGAGACGGTCATCGAGGCAGCGGGCATCACCGAGCCGGTTGCGCTGCTCGGTATCTCGCACGGCGCGGCGGTGTCGTTGGCCTACGCGATCGAGCACCCGGAGCGCGTCGCGCGCCTCATCCTGTGCGGCGGCTTCGCGCGCGGCGCGTTGCGCCGCAGCGACGACGAGGCGCGGCGCATGCACAGCGCGATCATCGATCTCGCCAGCCTCTGGGGCAGCGACAACCCGGCGTTCCGCCAGGTGTTCACGTCCCGATTCATTCCCGAAGGCAGCGACGAGCAGCTGCGCTGGTTCAACGATCTGTGCCGCAAAACGACCTCGCCGGCGCTGGCCCCGACACTGTTGCGCGCGCGCGCCGAGACCGACGTCACCGGGCTGCTGGCGCGAGTTCGGACGCCGACGCTGGTCGTGCATGCGCGGCACGACGCGATCGCACCGCTGTCGGAGGGCCGCGTGCTGGCGTCAGAGATCGCCGGTGCGCAGTTTGTCGAGCTCGACTCGCGCAATCACGTCCTGCTCGAAGACGAGCCGGCATGGGCGCAGTTCCAGGAGGCGGTGCTCGCATTCACCGGGCAGGCGCCGGCGGCGGGGGCGCCGGTGTTCGACGCGCTGTCGCGCCGCGAACGCGAGACGCTGGCGCTGCTCGCCGGCGGTTTGAGCAACGCCGAGATCGCGGAACGGCTCGGCATCAGCGAGAAGACCGTCCGCAACCATCTGTCGCGATTGTTCGATAAACTCGGCGTCTGGTCGCGCGCGCAGGCAATCGTCTTCGCCCGCGACCATGGCTTCAGCGGCTAACCGGCGTTCCGCCAGCGGCCGGCAAATTCTTCTGAAGAAACGCAGCGTTTCGTGTCACACTTCGTCAACTGATCCGCGCCGCGTGTACCCGCCAGTTGTCATAGCGACCACTGAAGCGCGCGTTCACCACACAGTCCGGCGACACACACAGCTGACAGGGTCCGTCAGCAGGGTCGTACTCGCGGCAGAGGTGTCCATCTGATGGGTCAAAGGTTCTACGTCGCTCCGGTCGCCGCTCGCGTCAAACCGGCCGTTACCTGGATGCCCGGCACACCGCCGCGCCGGCAGGGGAAGCCGAGCACCGGACGGATCGCGAAGCTCTTCGTCGGCAACGGGCACGGATTCATCCGTCTGGCCGACAAACGCGAGGTCTACTTTCATCGCGCCGACATCGCCGAAGGCCTGTCGATCCACGACTTCGCCGTCGGCGACTCGGTGATGTTCGAACTGTTCGAAGACGCCGTGAGCGGCGCACGCTGTCTGCGCGTGACGCGGCGGTCGACGCGGAGTTGACGCGAATCGGCCTATACTGGCGCACCTGCTTTTCTGAGCCCTCGGTCAGCGTCACCCGAGCCCTCACCAAAGCCTCGTGAGGGTGTCCCTCACGGTTTCCCGATCGCTCAACGACAGATCCCCCATGCCGAGAGTCCACCTGGTCAACCCTAGCAAGCAGTCGTTCGGTGTCGCCGTGATTACACCGCGCTGGCTCTACGTCCTCGCCGCGGCGACGGGCACCCGCTGGGGCAATCCGCATATCGTCGATGAAACGCTCGATCCCCTCGACTTCGACACGATCGCCGCCGGTGACGTCGTCGGGATCGGTATTCACACCGGCAACGCGCTGCGCGGCTATGCGATCGGCCGGGAGGCGCGGCAGCGCGGCGCGTGGGTGGTCTACGGCGGCATCCACGCGACGCTGTTTCCCGACGAGGCGGTGAGTCATGGCGCCGCCCATGCCGTCGTCCGCGGCGACGGCGACTTGATCTGGGCCCAGGTCGTTGCCGATTGCCTGGCCGGGCAGCCGCTGCCGGTCTACGAGGGCGGCCGCATCGCCGGCGATCAATTCGCCTCGGCGCGCTGGGATCTGCTGCCGGAACGGCGCTACATGTGGGCGTCGGTGCAGACCGTGCGCGGCTGCCCGAAGCACTGCTCGTTCTGCTCGGTGTGGCGGACCGACGGCCAGGAGCCGCGGCAGCGCGGCGTCGAACGGGTCGTGCGCGAGGTCGTCGAGCTGCGCCGCCTCGGGTTCCGCTTCATCGCGCTCGCCGACGACAACTTCTATCCGGTGACCTTCGAGGATCTCGCGCAGGCGCGCCGCCGCGCCGACACGACGCGGCTGCACGAGCTCGAGGCGCTGCGCGAGGAACGGTTCGCGCTGATGGCGAAGCTCGCCGAGCTGCCCGACGATCTCGTCTTCTATACGCAGATCACCATGGAGGCGGCCGAAGATCCGGAGTTCCTCGACGCGATGAAGCGCGCGAAAATCCTCGGCGCGCTGGTCGGCGTCGAGTCGGTGACGCGCGACGGCCTGAAGGACGTCTACAAGGGCTTCAACCTCGCCGGCGACGAGCTCGTCGCCCGGCTGCGCGTGTTCCGCCGCCACGGCATTCACGTGCTCGGCTCGTTCATCTTCGGCCTGCCGAGCGATACCGCTGAAACGTTCGACGCGACGGTGGCGCTCGCCGAACAGGCCGACCTCACCTTCGCGCAGTTCGTCCTGCTGACGCCGTTCCCCGGCACGGTCGATTTCGAGAAGTGGGCGGCCGAAGAGAACCGCCGCGGCACGACCGTCGACGGCGTACCGATTACCCGGCACTGGCTGATTCCCGAAGGGCGCCGGCCGCGGCTCTACGCCGCGCACCCGACGATGTCGCTCGAGGAGATCCGGGTCGGGACGCAGCACGCCTGGGATCGGTTCTACAGCTGGACGCAGGTGTGGGAGCGGTCGCGGGTGGTCGAGAGCGTCCGCGCGCGGGTCGCGTTCGTGCTGATTTCGAAGTTGTACCGGCAGATGTACGCGAACACCGGCATCGCCACCGACAGCGCCCGGGTGCAGCGGTCCGCGCGCTGGGCCCGCTGGATTGGCCTCGCCTGCCGCCGGCTGTTTCTTGGCAGGCCGATGCCGGATCTGCAGATTCCCGGCGATCAGCTCGGCGTCGCGACGAACTGACCGACGCGCCTCTCGGAGCGCAGGCCTTTCAGGCCTGCCCAAAACCGCCGGCAGCCCTGAAGGGCTGCGCTACTACGG
>Ga0070686_100001744_pt1 | contig 12171 bp, 11 predicted proteins | sample KBSS23LmetaG_FD_65654 | JGI IMG/M metagenome (GOLD analysis project Ga0070686, IMG submission 65654) | Switchgrass rhizosphere microbial communities from Kellogg Biological Station, Michigan, USA - KBS S2-3L metaG | ecosystem: Host-associated > Plants > Roots > Rhizosphere ...
CCCAGCACCGTGCGCCAGGTGCAGCCGCAATCGCTGGACAGGTTGGCGGTGTCGTAGATGCCGGCGAGCATGCTGCCGTCGGGGAAGACCTCCAGCAGCGGATCTCCCTGGAGGAACTTCAGCGCGAAGGCCAGCTCGCAGACGTAGAACCAGTTGCGCCCGCGGTCCTCGGTGACCAGCAGGCCATAGGTCGCGGTCAGGTAGAGGCGATTCGGATCGGTCGGGTGCTCCAGCAGCCGCTGCGATTCGGGGAACCGGCCGTTGGCGCGCGCGTTCGTCGCGGTCAGCCCGACCGCAGCGAGCAACGCCGCCGCGACGATCAGCGACAGCGATTTATTGCGGCGCGCCGCACGCAAGCCACTCGCCGAGCTGACGGCGCTCTGCTTCCGTGGGCAGCGGAGCGCCGGGCGGCATCTCCGTGTTGACCCCGGCGGGCCCTGCGGCGGCGTGCTCGTCGATGTGCTCGCTGAGCAGCTGGATGTCCTGGATCTGATCGAAGGTGTGGTCGGGGGGCGCGCCCATCCGAGCGGCGCCGGTGACCGTACCGGCGTGGCAACGCTGGCAGTAGCTGTCGAAGAAAGCCCGCCCGAAGTTCGCATAGGTCAGCGTCTGCGTCGTCGGACAGACCGATTCCGTCGGGACCCCCTCGTGGTGGTCATCTTTGCAGCCGATCGACAGCAGACCCACGACGCCCACGAGCAGCAGCACAGCGAGATGTCTCGTCGTCATGCCGCCTTGCTAACACGGCGGCGCCACCAGCCCCTGCATCAGATTTTCGCACCGCCCCCCCATTGTCCGCGCCGACGGAAATCCGTGGGTCGTGCGAACCGCCGCCCCGAGCTCCGGAGGAGGGTTTCGAACCCCCGACCCGGCGGTTAACAGCCGCCTGCTCTGCCACTGAGCTACTCCGGAATAAGACGCGCCATTATGAAGAGCAGAATCCACCAGTCAAGCGGTCAGGTTCCGGGCGGGCGCCAGCGCAGGATGCGCGCCGCGTTCTCGAAGTAGATCTTGCGCAGGATCGCGTCGGACAGGCCGACCCCGTCGATCTTCCAGCGTCCCTGGATCGGCGTGGGGCTCTCGAACTGCTTGTCCGGCGTCTCGAAGTAGCGCCAGGTCGACGTGAAGAAGCGGACCTCGTCCGCGCGCGTGGGAACATCGGCGCCGTTCGAGCCGTACATCATGTCGGCGTCGTCAGGGCCGATGCCGGTGTCGGTGCCGAACAGCACGCGGTCCTGATACTTCGCGTAGAAGCGCCGCATCTTTTCCTGCGGGTGCCGCCCGATCTCGGGCACGCGCGCCGCGGTGTCGATGAAGAAGTTCGGGTGCTTGTCGAGCATGCGCGCGACGTTGTCCGGATCCTCCGGGTCGTTGCCGAAGTGGACGCCGATGAACGTGGTCTTCTTGTGGCGCGCGACCAGCCGTTCGAACGCGTCGTACAGCTCTTGCCACGACGGGATCCCCGGACCGTGGAACGACCATTCGGGGTGGACGCGCAGCTCGTCCCAGCGTTCGTTCTCCGGCGAGACCGGCTTCCAGAACGCCTTCGGATCGCCGATGTGGATCGCGACCGGCATGCCCAGCGCGCCGGCGCGCTCCCACAACGGATTCAGGCCGGGGTCGTCGATCGTCAGCAATTTCTTTCCGTCCGGCCCCGGGATGCCGAGGCCCAGGCCCTTGGTGATCTTCAGCCCGCGCGCGCCCAAGCGCTGTCCTTCCGTCAGCTGGTCGGCCATCGCCTCGCCGTATCCCTTGCCCATCCGCACGAGCTTGAAGTTGGGCGTCATGAACACCGCGACGCGCCCGCCGCCCGTCGCCGCCGCGGCGAGCTGCGTCTCCAGCATGCCGCGCGGCGGTCCCGGGTACATGCCGGACAGGTTCACCACGCCGTCGATGCCCCATTCGTTCATCAGCCGCACCGCGCGCGCGATGCCGTCGGGCCCGATGTGCGTGTGAACGTCGATGCGCTTGAAGCGGCGGGGCGGCGGCGCCGGCGCTGGTCGCGCGGTCGCCGCATCGACGACCGCCTTCGCGGCGTCGGACCCGGGCGCCGCGGCGGCGACGCGCGTTTCACGCCGGCACCCACCCGCCGCCACGGTCGCGCACGCGAGGACGACCGGGAGCGCGGCGGAGCGCCTCACATCAAGGCTCGCTCGGCGTCAGGATCTCGACTTCGGGTTTCTTCTCGCCCGCCTCGGCCGGCGGCTTCGCCGCCTCGCCGCCCGTCTTCTTCAACTTCACGTTGAACTTCAGCGACTGCACGCCGCCGCGCGGGCGCGGCCAGTCCGACCCGCTGATCATGCGCTCGTGCGCCTCGAACCCGTCCTTCTTGACGGTGATCGCATGCGTCGCATCCGGGGTGATGTCCTTGCTGGAGAACGGCGTGGTTCCCCGCGGGATACCGTCGATCACGACCTCGGCGCCCGCGGGGCTGGAGGTGATCTTGAGCATCGGCGTGATCGCCGCCGGCTCGGGCGCCTTCTCGCCCTCGGCTGGCTTGGCGGTCTTTTCGCCTTCGGCCGGCTTGTCGGTCTTTTCGCCCTCCGCCGGCTTGGCCGCTTCCGTCGGTTTCGGCGCATCGGGCTTGGCCGCTTCTTCGCCCGCCGGCCGCTTCTCGCCGGCGCTCTCGGTCTGCGCCGCCGCGCGCTCGCGCCGCCGCCGGCTCGGCGCGGGAGATTCCTTCTCCACGGCCTTCTCGGGTTTCGCCGCCTGGACGGGCTTCTCGGCCTGGACGGGCTTCTCGGCCGGAACCACAGCCTCTTCCGGCTTGGCGGGCGCCGTCTTTTCGGGAGCGGCCGTGCCGGCGCCGGTCGCTTCCGACGGCGCGACCGCGGCGCCGGTCGGTGTCGGCGCCTCGGTGCCGGTCGAGGGCGGCGTGGGCGCGTTGTTGATGATCTGTCCGGCGGCCAGCGGCGGCGCTGCGGCGGCCGCCGCGAGCGCGTCGGCCGCGCGTTTCGCGCGCAGGCGTTTCACGTACCAGCCGCCGCCGGCGCCCGCGCCGCCGATGAGGACGAGCAGGACCGCCCAGGAGACCCACTTGCCGCGCGGCTTCTTGTAACGCGTGTCGCTGCGGAATCGGCCGCTCTCGGTCGCTGTCGGGCGGTCGGTCGTGATCCGCATCGGCACGCCCGGCATGGATTTCCCCGGCGACGCGGCCGGTTTCATCGGCGGCGGCGCCGCCGGCTTGGCCGCGGGCGCCGATCCCGAATCGACCAGCGACGCCAGCGGTGCATCCAGCGTCGCGGCCGGCCCGCTGCCGGGCGGCGACATCTCCGCGGTCTTGGCTTCGCCGTTGCTGCTCGCGCTGCTCGCGGGCGGCATGGCGTCGAACACGATCTTGCTGGACTTCACCGCGCCGCTGCCGGGATCGACGAGGCGGCGCTCGGTCAGCTCGCCTTCGCCGTCCCTCGCGATCGGGACGCCGGACTCCGGCAGCACCTCGGCCTTGCCGGTTATGGCCTCGTTCTGCGAGAACTCCTCGGACGCGGTGGCGTCGAACACGCGTGTCGGATCGTCGTCGCCGATCGCCTTCGCGTCCGCGCGGTGGACCACCGTGGGCGCGACCGCCGGCACCACGGGCGGCGGGCCGCCGCCTTTTTCTTCGAGCACCGACAGCGCCTTGTCGATGTCCGCGGCCGTGGGCGGCTCGAACAGCGCCGAGGGAACGGGCACCGAACGCATCCCGCCGCTGGTCGTCCGCGGCCGGCTGAAGATGCTCGATCCGCCGCCGGCGGCGTGCGCGCCGGAACGCGCCGACGCTGCCGGCATCGGGCTGACGGGGGCGGCGCCGACGGGCGCCGGCGCGCCCGCGGGCGGCGCAATCGGCGTACCCAGTTTCACCTGGACGGGAATCGGGGGCGGCCCGCCGGGCTTGGCGCCTTGCGCGTCCAGCGTGGCGAAGGCGCCCGAGGGACGCCGCACCGCCATCCCGGCGCCTGCCTTCGCGACCGAGCCCGGCGCGACGCCGCTCTGCTGAAGACGGATCTTCTCCTCGAGGATCGTGTCCAGCGTCGTCTGGCTTTCCTGCGTCAGGCGGTCGAAGCGGACGCCCATTCCCGGCGTCACGCCCGCGCGCGCGGGGTCGTGCTCGCGGATCCAGACCACGGTGCCGTCGCCCTGAAACAGCGGCACGGTGTCCACCAGCTGAAAGTCGAGCTTCAGGCGCGTGCCGACCGGCAGCGGCTCGCGTGTCCTGATGAAGATTCCGCCGCGGCTGACATCGACGCCGTAGCGTTCGATGAACTGCTGAAGGCTCTCGCTGCGAAATTTGATCCGGAGATTGACGGGACCGCGTGTGTCTTTATCGGTGGGCTCGGCCATGGTCTCTAGAGGGGCGTCTCGGACTATAAGCCCGATCGGCGTTCCAAATGTATGATTATGCCTGGTAAAGTTTCGAAATCACGCGCGCGACACTTGGCTTCGGTCTGATTCTGCTCCCGCTGGTCGCCGCGGCCGTTCCGGACGGTGGGACGGCGCCCGGGACCGCAAAAGTTGCGGCGTCCGAGACGGCGAAATCGGCAGCATCGGCCGGCGGATTGAATGTCCCACATGCGGCGGTCGCATCCGACCATCCGCTGGCCTCAGCCGCGGGGGTCGCCGCGCTGAAGGCAGGAGGCAACGCCGTCGACGCGGCCTGCGCGACTGCGCTCGCGCTGGGCGTTCTCCACCCCGAATCGTCCGGCATCGGCGGCGGCGCGTTCATGCTGGTCTATCGCGCCAAGGAAAAGAAGGTGTACGCCCTCGACGCGCGCGAGCGCGCGCCCGCGTCGATCACGCCCGCCGCCTATATCAAGGACGGGCGCGCCGTGGCCGAGCTGTCCCAGCGCGGCGGTCTGGCGGTCGCGGTGCCCGGCGAGGTGCGGGGCCTGGGTGAGATGGTGCGTCGCTGGGGCGCGCTTCCCTTTCGACGGTGCGTCGAGCCGGCGCAGAAGCTGGCGGCGAAGGGCTTCCCGGTGTCGTCGCACCTGGCGCGCAGCCTGGCCAGCCTCGACCAGCCCGCCGGCGACGGCCCCGCTGCCGCGGCGTCAGACCGGAAATTCCTGGAGCTGTTTGCGAACAAGCCGCTGCGGGCGGGCGACACCTGGCGGCGGCCCGACCTGGCGTGGACGCTGGGCAAGCTGCGCGCGGGGCCCGACGCCTTCTACAAGGGCGAGGTCGCGGCGGAGATCGTATCGGCCGTGCGCGCGGCGGGCGGCGTCATGACCGCCGCCGATCTGGCGAGCTACGCGACGGTGGACCGCACGCCCGTCGAGACCAGCTATCGCGGACTGCGCGTCCTGTCGATGCCGCCGTCGTCGTCGGGCGGCATCGCGCTGGTCGAGACGCTGGGCATCCTGGCCGCGCGCAACCCGACCGGTTTCGATCCAGCGCGCGAGCCGCGGGGCAGCGCGGCGCACCTGCACGTGCTGGCCGAGGCGTTCAAGCACGCCTTCGCCGACCGCGCGCGGTTCCTGGGCGACACGGACTTCGTCGCGGTCGACGTGGCGCACCTGATGGCGCCGGCATACCACGCCGACCTGGCGCGCCGGATCAAGCCGGGCGCGGTGTTGCCGCGCGACGCCTACGGGACGCAGGGGCCGCCGCCCGAGCCGCGCAAGGACGCCGGGACCACGCACCTGTCGGTGATCGACGCCGAGGGAAACGCGGTCGCGCTGACGACGACGATCAACCTGGGGTTCGGCGCGCATCTGATCGCGGGCAAGACCGGGATCGTGCTGAACGACGAGATGGACGACTTCTCGCTGCAGCCGGGCGTCCCCAACGCGTTCGGCCTGATCGGCAACGAGCAGAACGCGATCGCGCCGCGCAAGCGCCCGCTGTCGTCGATGACGCCGACCATCGCGCTGGACGACGGCGGCCGCGTGCGCGTCGTGGTGGGCGCGGCGGGCGGGCCCACCATCATCACGTCGACCGCGCAGGTGTTCATGAACGTCGTCGACTGGAAGCTGGACGCGCAGGCGGCGATGGTGGCGCCGCGCATCCACCACCAGTGGTTCCCCGAGATGCTGGGCGTCGAACCCGAGATCGGCGCGGACGTGATCGCGGGGCTGGGCAAGAGCGGCCACAAGGTGAAGACGTTCCCGCGCATCGGCACCGTCAACCTGCTGGTGCGTACGGACGCCGGGATCCAGGCGGCGGCCGAACCGCGCAGTCCCAGCCAGCCTGCGGGATACTGATGCTGGTGCGCGCGCTGGCGATCGTCCTTCTGATGACGGCGACCGCCGTCGCGGGCAACGCGGAAAAGTCCGCACCGGCGCGCAAGCCGCCGCCGGGCGGATCGAAGTGCGACAAGACGTATGCGCGGCCGTTCACGGTCACGCGCGGCGGAAGCAAGGTGCAGCTGCGCGTGGTCAAGCTGCCGCCGCCGCGAACGCCGGCGGGGCGGCCGGCGCCGCCGCCGGTGAGCGGGCAGGTGTTCGAGGACGCGACCATGGCCTGCCGCGGGCTGGGCGCCGGCTGGCGCGTGGCGGTCGGCAGCTTCGGCGCGAGCTTTCTCGACGAGATGAAGAAGAGCGACTCGGCGGAGATCGGGAAAGCGCTGGCAGCATGTCCGGTGACCTTCCGCCGCGTCGACACGGTCTGCGCGCCATGCGTCGCCGGCAGCCAGCATTGCCCGTGCGCCGACCGCGACATCTCGGATTGGATTTTCTGCGAAAAACCGTGAAGGCTGTCGTCCGATGCCCGCCCGCAAGATAACCAAGGTCCTCATCGCCAACCGCGGCGAGATCGCGTGCCGCGTGATCCGCGCCTGCCGCGAGCTGGACCTGCGCACCGTGGCCGTGCACTCGGACGCCGACGCGGCGGCGTTGCACGTCCGTCTGGCCGACGAGGCGGTCGCGATCGGGCCGCCGCCCGCGCGCGAGAGCTACCTGCGCGCCGAGAAGATCGTCGACGCGATCAAGCGCACCGGTGCGGACGCGGTTCACCCGGGCTACGGCTTCCTGTCCGAGAACGCCGACTTCGCCGAGGCGGTCGCCGCCGCGGGCGCGACGTTCATCGGGCCGCCGCCCGCCGCGATCCGCGCGATGGGCGGCAAGACGTCGGCGCGCGCGCTGATGCAGGCCGCGAACGTTCCGGTTGTGCCCGGCGACAACGGCGAGGGCGGCCGCGGGTTCGCGACCGCCGCGGCCGCGAAAGCAGCGGCCGCGCGCATCGGCTACCCGGTCATGTTGAAGGCGGCGGCGGGCGGGGGCGGGCGGGGCATGCGCCTGGTGGACGGCGAGGACAAGCTGGAGGCGGCGCTGGCCGGCGCGCAGCGCGAAGCCAAGGCGGCGTTCGGCGACGACACCATCTACATCGAGAAGGCGATCGTCAGGCCCCGCCACATCGAGATCCAGGTGTTCGGCGACGAGCACGGTGGCGCCGTTCACCTCTACGAACGCGACTGCTCGATCCAGCGCCGCAATCAGAAGGTGATCGAGGAGTCGCCGTCGCCGGCGATCGACGACGAGACGCGCGCGCGGATGGGCGACGTCGCGGTGCGCGCGGCGCGCTCGGTCGGTTACGTCGGCGCCGGCACGATCGAGATGCTGTACGACGCCGCGGCCCGGAGCTTCTACTTCCTGGAGATGAACACGCGCCTGCAGGTCGAGCATCCGATCACCGAGCTGGTGACGGGCGTCGACCTGGTGCGCTGGCAGATCGCGGTCGCGCAGGGCGGCCGCTTGCCGCTGGCGCAGGAGGCGATCCCGCGGCGCGGCGCCGCGATCGAGTGCCGCGTGTACGCGGAGGATCCGGTGAAGTTCCTGCCCTCGCCGGGGACGATCACCTCGCTGCGCGTCCCGTCCGGACCGGGCGTGCGCGACGATTCGGGCGTGGTCGCGGGCAGCGTCATCTCGGTCCACTACGATCCGATGATCTCGAAGCTGGCGGTCTGGGGCGACACGCGCGCGGCGGCGATCGAACGCATGCGACGCGCGCTGTCCGAGTACCACGTGGGCGGGATCCGCACGAACCTGCCGTTTCACCGGCAGGTGATGCGTCACCCCGCGTTCGTCGCCGGCGAGTACGACACCGGGTTCATCGAGCGCCACAAGGCGGAGCTGGCGCCCGCTGCCGCCGACGACGAGACGGCGGCGCTGGCGGCGATCGCCGCGGCGGCGCAGGCCGCGACCGAGGCGGTCGATACGGAGCGCGCGCTGGACCTGTCGAAGACGCAGCCGTCGGCGTGGAGGAGCGATCGCAAGGATTGACCGCCGTACCCGCTGCTGATTCTCCGCCGACGTCCAAAACGTTGCTGCTGGTTGCCTTCGCGACGGTCTACGTCGTGTGGGGCTCGACGTACCTGGCGATCCGCATCGCCGTCGTGCACTGGCCGCCGCTGTGGCTCGCGTCGGTTCGGTTCGCGATCGCCGGCGTGGGCCTGTACGCGGTGTTGCGGCTGCGGGGCACGCCCGCGCCCGGCTGGCGCGCGTGGCTGGCGGCGGCGGTGCTGGGCGGTCTGATGCTGGGCGGCGGCAACGGAACGGTCTGCTGGGCGGAGCAGTGGGTCCCGTCGGGCGAGACCGCGCTGATCCTCTCCGCCGGCCCGCTGTGGACGGTGGTGTTGCCGTGGGTGTTTCGCAAGGCGCGCGCGCCGCGGCCGATAGCCGCTCCCGCGCGCAGCGCGGGAGTGCGGCTACCTGAAAAAATGACAGTCGCACACCGCGCCTTTGGCGCGGAGCGACTGGTGGCGCTGGGCGTGGTGATCGGCCTGGCCGGCGTCGCGGTGCTGATCGGAGGCCACGGGGAGGGCGGCGGCGCGGGTGGTCGCGCGCTGCTGTTCGGGCGGCTGTCGCTGCTCGGCGCCAGCCTCAGCTGGGTGACGGGATCGCTGATCCAGCACCGGCTGCCGCTGCCGAAGTCGGCGGCGCTGGCGACCGCGATGCAGATGGTGGCCGCGGCGCCGCTGCTGGGTCTGGCCGCCGTCGCGCACGGCGATCTGGCGCGCTTTCACTTCGCGGCGATCACGCCCGGCGCGTGGGCGGCGCTGGCGTACCTGATCGTGTTCGGAAGCCTGGCCGGTTTCGGCTCGTACGTTTACGTGCTGGTTCACGCGGGGCCGACGCGCGCGTCGACGGGCGCGTTCGTGAACCCGCTGATCGCGGTCGTGCTGGGCGCGGCGCTGGCGGGCGAGCCGCTGGGCGCGCGGACGGCGATCGCCGCGGCGATGATCATCGCCGCGGTCGCCGGCGTCATCCTGGGAACGGCCCGGCGTTGAGGCACCGAACGATCGCGATGCTGCTGCTTGCCGCGGCGTTGCTCGGCGCCGCCGCGCGGCCGGCGAACGCGCGGGACGACGCCGGCGACGAGGCGCGGTTCGCGGAGCGGCCGACGGCGATCGGCGTGAACGCAGGCGTCGCGTCGGCGGTCGGTGAGCTGGGCCTGACGCTGACGCGCGCGCTCGATCGCGGCGTTCGCGTCGAGGCCGGCGCCGGATTGAGCTTGTCGGGCTGGCAGCTTTCGCTGATGCCGCAGCTCGCACTCCTCGAGGGGCGCCATCACCTGCTCTTCGGTGCCGGCGTGGCGATCTCGGTTCCGTACTACGACGAAGGTTCGACCCGCGACGCGATCTGGTGGCTGAACCTCGACGCGCTCGGATACGAGCGCCGGTTCACGAACGGCGTCGGGATCTCCTTCGCGCTTGGCATCTTCTACGGTCTGGGCGGTGGCACATTCTGCAAAGTCCCCATCTGCACCGAGAATATCCAGCCCGTGCCGGCACGCGGGGAGTGGGCGCCGCAGACGCGGATGCAGCTCGCGTACTGGTTCTGATCGCGTGGGGAGCCGCCGAGCTGTGCTCGGCGCGTACCGACGCGGGAGGGTTTGGGAACCCTCCCAGGGTTCCCATCTCGATCGTCAGTAAGGGCAGCCGCCCGTGATGCAGTTCTGGTTCGCGCAGGCGGCGACGCCCGGGCCCCAGGTGAGCACGCCTGATTGGTGCATCTGGATGCAGTCATCCAGGTGCATGGTGCATCCCATCGCGCACTGCCAGATGGCGTTGCAGTCCGTGTTCGCCTGACAGGCTGTCAGCTGGGTGGCGCAGTTCGTCTGCACGCACTGGATGCACATCTGACAGTTGCCGCCGGAGCCGCCGCCGCCCGAGCCGCCGCCGGCGCTGGTGCCGCCACCGCCGCCCGAGCCGCCCGAGGATCCGCTGGCGCCGCCGGTGCCCCCCGGTCCGCCGTCGCCGGGCGATCCGCCGCCGCCGCACGCGACCAGAAACGAGAGGACGATCGAGATGGCCCAGGCGCGAGATGTTGTCATGGCTCCTCGTCGCGAAAGTAAACCCGCGCGCCTGTGACGGCAAGAAACGTTGCCCCCTTTTGCCGCGCGCGTTCCGATGTATCCTGCCGGCATGAACTTCGCGCGCGCCGCCATCGCCGTCTTCGCGCTGTGTCTTGCGATCTCGTGCAGCGACAGCGGCACGGGTGGGACGGGCGGCACCGGCGGCGGGGGCGGCACGGCCGGTTCCACCGGAACCGCGGGCGGCGGCGGCGGCGTGAACGGATCCGCCGGGACGACCGGGACGGGCGGTGGACCGGCAGACTGCCAGGCGTGCGTCGTGTGCGCGAACACGAACTGCGCGAACCAGGTCGCCGCCTGCCGGGCGAACACCGGCTGCAACATGATCTACCAGTGCGCCGCCAACTGCACATCGTCGATCCAGACCTGCGTCGAGAACAACATCTCCGGCGCCCAGACGTTCTTGTCGTCCGTCGGTCCGTGCATCAGTAGCAACTGCGCCGCGCAGTGCATGCAGTGACGCGAACGATCGAGCAGACGCTCGACGAGATCGAACGCTTCTTCGAACGGGCGGCGGAGGTCGAGGGGATCGCGACCTCGGCGGCGACTCGCCTGGCGCCGACGAGCGACGCCGCCATCGACGCGCTCGCGAAAAAGTTCGACCTCACCATCCCCGACGACGTGCGCCGATTCTGGCGGCGCGGGCTCAATTACAAGGAGCTGAGCCTGCGAGGCGACAAGCCCGCTTTCGCGGGCTTCGACTGGTACAACCTCGAGTACCTCGCGCGCGACATGCCGGACAGCCGGGAGCTCGCCAAGCTCTACGAAGCGGACGAGCCCGGCCGGCGCGTGCTCGAGAAGGGCATTCCACTCAGCTATTCGTCGCCGCAGATCATCTGGGACCCGGGTGGCGGCATCGTGCACTTCTCCACGCACAACGATCTACGCCCGCCGATCGCGGATTCTTTCACCACGTTCCTCGAGCACTGGCTGGAAGCGGGCTGCCACTCCTCCCACGCGATCACCCGCTGGCTACCGAAGGTCCAGCACCTGGTCCCCGGCCGCATCCCGCCCGAGAAGAACCTCTGGATCACGTACTACACGCAGGAGTTCGTTCCCTACGCGTGAAGCGCGGGGACCGCTAATCCGCGAACAACCGGCCCTGACGCGGGTCGCGCGCTTCGGGCAGGGCCTGCGACTTCGGCGGGCCGGGCGGACGCGGCGCGCCGATCAACGCGCGCAGGCGCTGGAGGTTGCGCGCGAAGGACGGTTGCTTGTCGGGACCGGACGGCGTCTCCAGCACGCCGGGGACGGACGCGAAGCGCGGGTCGTTGACCAGGCGCCAGAAGGGCAGCAGGCCCAGGTAGCCGTCGCCGATCTCGGCGTGGCGGTCGACGCGGCTGCCGGCCGGCGTCTTGGAGTCGTTTAGGTGGAACGCGCGCAGCCGTTCGATGCCGATGATGCGCGCGAAGGCGTCGAACACGCGCTCGTAACCTTCTTCCGTGCTGAGGTCCATGCCCGCCGCGTGCGCGTGGCAGGTGTCGAAGCAGACGCCCAGGGTGTCGCCGCCGCGGGCGCGCTCAAGCAACGCCGCCATGTCGTCGAACCGGCAGCCGAGGCAGCTCCCCTGGCCGGCGGTGATCTCCAGCAGTAGCCTGACGCGCATGCCGCGCGTCCGCCGGTGCACCTCCGACAGCGATTCGGCGGCGGTCTCGATCCCGTCGTCGCGCCCGGCGCCCACGTGCGCGCCCGGGTGCAGCACGACGAAGTCCAGCCCCAGGTTCTCGGCGGCGAGCATCTCCTCGACCAGCGCGTCCCGGCTCTTATCCAGGATAACGGGATCGCTCGCGCACAGGTTGATGAGATACGACGCGTGAGACATCGTCGGCCAGCCGACGGCGGCGTGCTCGCTGCGGAACATCGAGACCTCGACCGGATCCACCGGCC
>Ga0070686_100001746_pt1 | contig 12170 bp, 14 predicted proteins | sample KBSS23LmetaG_FD_65654 | JGI IMG/M metagenome (GOLD analysis project Ga0070686, IMG submission 65654) | Switchgrass rhizosphere microbial communities from Kellogg Biological Station, Michigan, USA - KBS S2-3L metaG | ecosystem: Host-associated > Plants > Roots > Rhizosphere ...
CGCCCAACACGATGGTGTCAGCGCCCTCACCCTTGGCGGGCGCGCTAATTACTACACGCTTGGCGCCAGCGTCCAGATGCGCCTTGGCTTTGGCCGGATCTACAAAAAAGCCGGTCGATTCGATCACCACATCGACATTCAGATCTTTCCAGGGCAACTGCGCCGGGTCTTTTTGCGCAAACACCTTAATCTGCTTGCCGTTTACAACCAGACTTTCGCCGTCGGCGCTTACTTCGTGCCCATACGCGCCGTAATTGGTGTCGTGCTTGAGTAAATGGGCCAATGTTTTGGGGTCGGTTAAATCGTTAATCGCCACAATCTCCATGTCGCTGCGGTCGAACGCGATCTTAAAGGCGTTGCGCCCAATCCGCCCAAAGCCATTAATCGCTACCCTCGTTGTTGCCATATACACTCCCGCTCTTTAAACGTTAACGTCTTGAGCATTATTGTACGAGGTAGTGGGCGCCTACGCAACTAATACGCCAGGCCTTTGGACAGCCTGGCGTATAGTGCAGATTCAGACTAGATATTTAATCCGAAACGAGCGATTCCTCGATAACCTTAGTAATCACCAAAGACAGTCGCCAAAGAGCAGACTATCTCCAACCCCACTGCTGATTCATGTGGTTATTGTCAAAGAAGCAAGGCCACTGGATTACCGGTGCGCCATTATATGATACGGCACCGGATACATCAACGCACATCCATGGGTTAGCTGCGGTGCCATCCCCGTTCCGCGATATGATTAACTTTCCCATCCCCGGATAGCGAGCTTGGTCATCCCAAAAGAACCATTGCTGGCCAACACCCAACTGGCAGTCATACTGGATTAGCTGTTTCCCCTTTTCTTTGGAAGCGTTGGGGACCGTCAGACACCTACCGCTATTCACGGATACGAGATAATAAAAGCCGGGTCTCTCAGGTATTGCACGAGTTCGCCACAGTTGATTGGACGTGCCATGACAGCCCCACTGTTCTATAGGCACGTTGTTGGGGATTGCCTTGTATCCGCCTCCGGTAACGTCCAAACATTCGTTGGGATTATTGATGCTATAGATCGAGTTCATTTCCTCGGGATCGATAACTGCCGATGCCCTGCTAGACATACCGACACTTAATGCCAATAATAACGCCAGCGCACTGAGCAGGCGAAGGCCTGTCGATGACGCCTTTACGGCATTCAATAATTTACTTTTCATTGTCCCTCCTTAGTCTAATTAACCTTAAGTTAATAGTAGCAATTACAACTTACCATAAGCAGTATGAGTCAGTCAATACGATCACACCCCGTTTTAGTGAACTAACACAAAACAACCTTCTCCTAAAAAATCTCTGAAATCTCCAGTGTATATGTAGTTAATTACACAACTTCTGCAAAACCGAACAAGCCGTGCCCCTGTCTGGATTGGCAATTCAAGACCTACCAGCACTGGTGGACGGCACATAGATAGATTATGATTACGGTGTGAGTCATAACCCCAAACCGGATCCCTCCGTCATACGTCTATCCCTGCAAGGCAACCAGCAGACGCGCCTTGATTCTAGGACCGGGCAGCCGGCACGGTGCGCGGATGAGCCCGGAAACACGGAATGCTATGTAAACGATTTTACCTCTGGCCCGCTTGCTCCGGGCACGCTTACGCTCAGAACTATATAACGTGTAGAGGAAGGCCCGACCTGGACCTACTTTGACTCGGTTGTTGCCGAAACGCCGCATGGTACCTTCAAGGGATACGAGGCCGGCATTGTCGACATTGGTGCCAGGCGTTTCGCGGGCCGAAGCGTACTGCACAGTCTTGAGGGTTCGGTGCTCCACATGGATGTCGAAGGCGATATTGATCTCACTACTTTCCAAGACTCGGGCACATACGAGGGAACACTTTACAAAAGAGTGTAGCCTCAAGTAAAAATATATGGTTTCGCTAGTAAACTTCGCCGCGTAGCGCTATCATAAAAAAGCGGATGCTAGTGGTGTATCAACTAAGGGGGGCTTATGAAACTAGCAAAAAAGATTTCTCAAATTCTTTTGATCGCTCTGGCGATGGCTGTTGGGCCAAGTCCGGCGCTAGGCGGTTCGGCAGGTGCCGCTTCATCCACAGAGGTCGTACAACTGCAGGGTACGTTCCACACCCAAACACTGTTTTGTCCGGACGACCCAACCAATCCAGAGTGCTTTATCGACGGCTACACCAGTGGACCGCTCCAGCCGGGCACGTACCGTCTAGAAACGCTCGTGCGTGACGAAAGCGATCCGGTATGGAACTACCGCGATAAGGTCACCATTAACGGACCGTTCGGTACCTTTGTGGGCGAGGAGCGTGGGTTCGTTGTAGTTGACGCCGGCAAGTTCGTCGGCACCGCTACACTTACCAGCACCGATGGCTGCGGCTCGACCATTCACCTGGTCAATAACGGCACGATTGATCTTAACACCTTCGAAGACGACGGCACCTACACCGGCGTGCTCATCAAAAAAACCTGTTAACCTCGATCTCTACTTACTAACTAGCAATCCGCAAGTAAACATACCAGGCCAGCACGGCCTGGTATGTCGTTGGAACAGCCGTAGAGATTACGGCGTTTCTGCCAGGCAAGGTTGCGTAGCCGTGTGCCAGTCGGTGACACCGACGCGTCGGTCGGACCAACCGCCCGCTGCCTTGAACCATCTTTTGGCGTCGGGGTGCAGGTTGGTGTCGTGGCCGGAAATGGGCAGCACGTACGCCTCCAAACACGCTTGCGCACTAAAATTAGCTGCTTCCCGCGCAACAATGGCGGCGTTATCGGCGCAAGACAAGCCAAGCGAATCATTACAGCCCAGCGAATCTTTTTGCCCCACCACCAGCAGTACCGGCACGCCGATCTTTTGGCTAAAGGACGGGTCGCGGGCCAGGCCCAGCGTAGTTGCCTCGCCAATCGTAGCCGTCTGCTTAAGCTCTTCGTCTTTTTTGATCACCCGCGGGTCGGCGTAATCCGGGTTGTAGAACAGATAGCGGTAGCCTGGCTTGGTGGTGATGTAGCCGAGTGCCCAGCTGGCGCTAGCGAACTTAGGGTCCTGCTGCGCCTGCCAGCGCGCGGCGGTCAGCGCGGCTACGGTATTAGGATCGGATTGATGTAGATAGTCGGCCAGGATGAGGCCGTCCACACCGCCGTTCTGGGGATAGCTTGAGGCCTCGATAATCCAAATCGCCGCGCCGTAAGAGTGGCCGACGCCGATAACCTTATGAAAGGCGTTGTGCGCCACATTGCCAGCACGCAGGGCCTGCACGACCTGATTCGTCACAAATGCCTCGGACGTGACGGTCACTGTGCTTGGGTCGGTCGGGTGCGAGCTTTGCCCCACGCCGATGCGGTCGATATTAAAGGTGGCGTAGCCCTCGGCCGTAGCCTCTAGCACATAAGAATACTTGTCCTGCTGGAACGGAAAATCCCAATAATAATGATCGTAGGTAAAGCCGGAGAGCAACAACTGCACCGTCTTGCCCGCCAGTTGGCCATCCCAACACAGCCAACCCTTTACTTCGTACATCGTTGGGTCGCCGGCCGCCAGCTGCACCGGCAGGGTTTGCTGCTGGCAGTGGGGGCCGTCGCCATATTCGCCTTCGGCCAATACCGAGGCTGACGGCAAGGCCATGGCTGCCAAGCTGCACAACGCCAGCGTTACTATCTTTATACGCGTATGCTTTTTGAGCATAGTCCCTCCTTAATTATTGCCATAACCATTATACGGAGCACACAAAACGCATACAAGTCATGTGAGCTATCGAGGTGGGCTGTAGGGCTGGGCGGGAGGCGGCTGCTGCGTGCCCGTTCCGGTGCCGCCGGTTTGGGTAGCCGTACCGCCGTGTGCGCCTGCGCCCTGCGTTTCGGATTGGCCCGGCGGCTGAATGGCAGTGGCGCGGAAACAGCTGGCCGAATATGGAAAATCCTGAGTCATAACGTAGTGGTACGTCGTGACCTCTTTGCCGTCGAGTATAATCAGACTCACGATGCCGTGGCACTCGTCCAGATCATCGGTGGTCAGATAATTTCCCTCGCCCACCTTGGGGCCGGTGATCGGAAAACCATCAAGCGCATATCCGATGACGGTACTCACGCTAGTATCTTTAACGCAGCGGCTGAGGGTGTGGTAGTGGTATTCGCCGTGGCTCTGGGGATGGCCGTCGCACAAGTCTTGTATCTCCCACGCGCCAGCATCCCGGCCGCCGGCATCAAAACCGTTAAACAGCGCCGCGCCAGAAAGCATTACGCCGACCTCGCCGCCCATGCATTGCGGCTGGCCATACAGGGGTTTGGCCGCCAGACTGTAGGTTAACGACTGCGTCTGGATGCTGTTGGGATTGCGGTCGTAGGCATAAGCCGGATCGCTGCTAGCCACCGGGAAGCTGCCGGTGTGGTGGTCCGGCAGATCGTTGGTGGTCACTACGCGTTTGCCGTTCTCTATTTTCACGGTGATGTTCGGTTGCCAGCTTACCGCGCCCTTCACCGCCACTTTTTTGGTAAGATCCCACTGTGTGTTGTTATTCGTGAACCACGGACCGCGCGTTTGGGCGCCGGCTTGACTGGCGGGCACGAAATTGGCGCTACACATATAGATGTAGCCTTTTTTGGCGCCGTCGGTGGCGTACTTATTATCGCCCACGGGCAGCAGGCCGTTCTTGTACTTATCGCCATACTGTTTGGCGGTATCGAGCGCAAGCCCCTCGGTTTTGATCTGGGGTTCGGTGGGGCTACTTGCCTGCCCGCTAACCGGGTGCGACTGGTTCGTGGCCGCCGGTTTCTTCTCTAGGCTTTGCCTGGTAAACCACCACGTCAGACCAGCCGCGACGACCAAAAGCGCCAGCCCGCCGGCGATCCACAACCAACGCCGCGACGGCCGGGGCGACATCACAACAGGACGGGGGTCGGCAGTAGGCTGGCTAGGCGCCCCAGAATTCTCGTTACCCTGCAATTGATCTTCTGGCATTGCTCATAATTATAGCATTAGCGCGTATCTCTACGCGCCTGCAGCGCGGCCTCCCGGCCGGGCGATTTTGAGCAAATCTTACAAAAACTTCTTGGAGAATGCTTCGATGGCCTTGAGCACGGGCAGCATTTTTTTGCCCTTGTCGGTCAACGAATAAATCACCGACAGCTGGTCCACGGTTTGCTTTTCCTGTGTGATGAGGCCGTAATTTTCTAGTTTTTTAAGCCGGTCGGTAAGCGTGGTGGGGCTGATATTGCCGAGCGCCCGCTGTAAATCATTAAAACGATGCGTCGTTTCGCTCAAGACCCGCACGATCGACAAATTCCAGACATCGCCAAAGATCTTGAGCGCCTGATGCATCAAATCTTTTTCTTCCGCTTGATTGTCTTCGGATGGTTTCATAAAAAATACTTGACCGCTACAATTTTAGTAGTACTATGTATGTAGCACTACATTTACTGTAGCGCTAATTATAGCTTACTGATGGCTTATAAACAATAGCTTTAATCGCTGCGCAACACCAGCGGAGGAATTTGCTATGCCCGAAACAATCGCCGCAACAACCCAAGCAAACCCTAATGTACTGGTTATCACCGACGGTCTTGCAGTCTCTAAACCCCATCTATCGTTATTGATGGATCAGGTTTGGTGGATGCACGACGCAGAGCCATTCTTGCCGTCGAGTATAGTGCCGTACTTAAAGCCGTCGGTGGTAGAACGTCATGACCTCGGAGGCAGGGTCATTGACACAGAAAGAAACATCACACGAATCCCCACAGAACTTGCGCTCGGACTGGCGCCCTTGGCTGGCGAACTAGCGATGAAGCTTGGCAACGGAGAGCCGATGCCAACGCTCACGTCTGATCAAGTCGACGAAATAAAGAATGGTGCGGCGCCTTTATTGTCATTGCTTAGCGGAGCTGGGGGAGTTCTCAGCGAACTAAGTGTTGACGATTACAATAGAATTCTTCCCGTTGCTCCAAAGCTGGATTATGTGCAAGCTAGGACAGGCCCGTATCTAGAGAAATTGGATAAGGCCAGGCGCTATATAGATACCGCAACAAGCACCGGCGATCAGGCGGAGATCGGTCACCAGCTCCACCACGAGGTGCGAGGACTGTTGAGCCTCATCTGGGGCACCGCGCGCGGGGCTGCTGCACATCGGGTGGGTCAAGATCATGCAAAAATCCGGCGTATGCAAAGAGATCACGACAGATACGTTACCCGGGAAGATGTTGCTGTCGGCATTAAAGCGGCTGTAGAGGCCGTACTGAACGGCGACGCTGAAGCTGCCCCGATGCTGCACAGCATGATCCAAAACGTACTGGAGCAAAAAGGCAAAGCCGGAACGGTTCTCGATGTAAAGCTGAATGTGGAACTACTCGACTTCGCTGCCGATTTGATTGTAACGTCACTTGTCTCGGCATTGCCAAAAGATGAGCGGTCGGGCTACCGCGTGCTGCTAGACATAGCCAAGAGCAGCAGCATGGCAAGTCTAAAATTCAATACTATTCTGTGGGCTTCGAAATTCGCAACGGCGGGAAGGCGGCAAAAGGTCCTGGAAACAAGAGACATGTCGCCAGCACTTGCGAAATTCATCGCCGAAAAAGGGCGTGGACTGTATAAGGGGCTGAACGGACATTTGCCCAACGCCATGCTAGCCATCGGAGGCCTTTTCGTTATGTCACAGAAAACAAGTGTAAAAAACCTGTACGAAAATCTGCAACGTAGTATCCCAGCACCAAAGAGCGGCTCGGCAGCTCTAGATTGAGCCGGCCGACCAAAGCAATAAACGAAAGGCTTATTATGTCGAAATCAGTCACATACACCCGCAAAGACACAAACGAAGTGCCGTCCGAGGTGATCGAAATGGCCAGATGGATGGACGCCGTGAGCGCCCGGGTAGCGGAACGTCAAGACGACATTGCTAAAAAGTGGACTGAGCTACGTGGGGAGGATGGTCTGGTGGGCGGCACGGCGCGACTTTTGCTGCACGGCGACCACCCGACTCCAGATGCCGATATGTTGGCAGGATCGATACAAGACGTACAGATAGCCTTGCTTGCTCCAAGCGGCCAGCTCGGCCTCCACATCACGTTGCCACAGATGGCCGAACGCGCTTGGCAGGCACGCGGGGCCGAGGCATTTCTGGAAGCAGCCAGCCGCTATCATGGTCAGCCGATTCCTTTCGCCGGCATCCAGTCAACCGCCCTTCCGCTGCTAATTCAGACCAACGAACTGCTCCGCGCCCACGGTCTCCAACCGAACCTCGGCCTGGAAGCGGCCGCTGCACACAACGGCCCAACCCTGCTCTCCCAAATGCTGGCCCGAGTGTGCAAGCGCCGCGTCCGCCAGCTGCTGTTCACGACCGTTCTCGGAGCAGCAACCGCCCAGCCTGGGCACGGCCGCCTTCCCGCAAAACCGGCACGCAGCCTAAAGGCCGCCGTTACAATCGGCTAGCTTACCGGTTGGCTACCCCTGCTAACTGACAGTTTTGATGTCTAGCGTAAAGTTACTGCCTTTGCCGGGAGTACTGGCTGCCTCGATTTTGCCGCCAAGGTTTTCGGCTAATTTTTGGGCGATAGACAGGCCGAGGCCGTGGCCCGGGATTTGAGCTTTACTACGCGAGGAGTCGGCGCGGTAGAAACGATCAAAAATGTGCGGCAGCTCGCTGGCTTTGATACCGATGCCTTGGTCGCGCACTTCCAGGCAACCGTGGTTGTCTTTTTGGTAGGTACGCAGCGTGATTTTGGTCTTGGGCGGACTGTATTTGATGGCGTTGTCCAGCAGGATGCCGATAATTTTATCCAGAGCCAGCTCGTCGGCGCTGGCGATCACCGGCTCCAGCTCGCGCTCCACCTTTATTTGTTTGGCGTCGGCTAGCGGCTGTAAGCGCTTGGCCACTTTGCTGGTGACTTCTTCCAACGAAACGGGTGCGCGCACGGGACTGCTGTCTGTCTGCGTTAGGGCCAGCAAGCCCTCGGCCAAACCGCCCAGGCGATCCACTTCTTCCAGATTGCTTTGTAGTAGCTCGACGGCTTCTTCTTTGGTGAGTTTTTTATCGCGCAACCCCACCTCTATTTCGGCCTTCATAGCGGCCAGGGGCGTACGCAGCTCGTGGCTGGCGTCAGCCGTAAAGCGATGTTGTGCCTCCACCGCCTCTTCGATCGGTTGCAATGTCCGCCGTGCCAGCCAATAACTGCCTAGCGCGCCCGTCGCAAACACGGCCAGATTGAGCGTTGCCAAACGGATAACCAGGCGGTGCCGGCTATCCTCCAACCGATCCTGAATAATCTGCGCGAACTGGCCGTTTCCCAGATCTTCAATGGGTCCAATGTGCACCACGCGGTTCAGCCCCAGTTGCAGTTCGTTCCGCGCCTGATTGTAGACCCACACGCTAAACAGCAGGCTGATGGTCATAACGATCGCCACGTACCACGCTGTTAGCTTGAGATACGCCGCATCGAATAACTTCACTATGTCACTCCGAGCTTGTAGCCGAAGCCGCGGATGGTGTGGATCAGCGGCGCCTGCTTTTTAAACGGCTTGTCGATTTTGCCGCGCAGATAGCCGACATAGACTTCCACCGTATTAGGCAGTACATCGGCGTCGTAATCCCAGACGTGGGCGATGATAGTGTCCTTGGTAACGATCTGGCCGGTGTGGCGGAGGAGATATTCGAGCAGAGCGAATTCGCGCTGTGTCAGCCGAATCGGCTTGCCGCCGCGGGTGACCTCGAACGTCTGAGTGTTAAGAGTGAGCTCGGCGCACGCCAACACCGGCGACACCAGCTGGCTGGGGCGGCGCAGCAAGGTGCGCACGCGCGCTAGCAACTCCTCGAAGGCGAACGGCTTTACCAAATAATCGTCCGCGCCGGCATTCAGCCCGTCCACGCGGTCAGCCACCTTATCCTTGGCGGTCAAAAACAAAATGGGCGTTTGGTTGCCGGCGGCGCGCAACTCGCGGCAGACGCCAACGCCGTCCAGGCTGGGCAGCATACGATCCAAAATGATCACGTCGTACGGTTCGTCTAGGGCATAGCGCAAACCTTCATCGCCGTCCAGGCACACATCCACGGCAAAGGTTTCTTGCTCTAACCCCTTCTTGATCGCCCGGGCGATTTTGGGCTCATCCTCGACAACTAGTACACGCATATTACTTTATTATAACGCTGTATCTGAGGAACCCCTGAGAGGCAGCGCACCCTGACTCTGCGCGCGCCGCAGGGTAAACCAAAAATGCCGCCGGTGATGGACCGACGGCATTCGTTTCTGCGTTACACTCCTCCTTATTGTTACTGCGACTCTTGCATCTCCATAACCTTGCCGGGATGTTTCATCATCAGCCCCGGCCCGCCTGGATGATGCATGACGATGCCGATGGGTGCGTACTCCGACGGAATGCCGTTATCTTTGGCCCACTGCTGTAGCGACTTGTGCAAACCCTGCATGGCCTGGTGGCGCTCCTGCGGTGTCTTGTCCTGCCAGGTGTCACGCGCCGCTTGCAGCTCGTCCAGCTTGGCCAGGATCTTGGCCTTCTGCGTCTCGGTTATCTTGCCGTCTTTTACGGCCTGAGTTAGGCGGTCTTCCATCTTTTGCTTGTGCTCGGCTTCCCGGGCAGTCCGCTCTTCGTCAAAGACTGCCTTAACATCCTCCTTCTTCAGATTAAACTTTGTAGCGATTCTATCTACAATACTGTCCTGCCGGGTATCGGTGCTGGCCGCGGCCGAGGCAACTCCCAGCCCGCCCAGCCCCACCAGGCTTATGCCGGCGACAGCACCCGCAACTAGTACTGACTTTTTTATATGCAATGACCCTCCTTTGATTATGATGATCGTTGCCGTGCGCACCAGGCAACATGAGTCATCCTAACCCCCAAACTTGAGAAAACCCTGAATAGCCAATAATAATTGAGCCTGGTTGGAGCCCCGGGGTTTGGTTCTTTTGGCCACAAAAGAACTTGTGACGGGTACGAAGTGGCCGGCCAATTCCGTTGCAGCCGACTCCGCCGGTACGGAAGGTGAAGCGTGGATCGCGGACTTGCTATTTTTTATTCCAGCGGGCGATGGACTCTTCTATGATCTTTTTGGCGGCTTCGATGTCGCCCCAGCCAAGAACTTTTGTGGTATCCGGTTTTTTAAGATCTTTGTAATGATTGAAGTGGTGCTCGATCTGTTGCTTCCAACGCTCGCCTAGATCATCCAGCGATGTGATGCTATCGCCGGTGTTGCGGTTGTCGGCTGGTACCGCGATCACCTTGTGATCGGCCTCACCATCATCCTCGAAATTCAGCACGCCCACGATGCGCGCCTGCAAAAATACCCCCGTTTGGATGGGTTCATCGCACACCACTAGCACGTCCAGCTCGTCACCGTCGTCGTCCAGCGTTTGCGGTATAAAGCCGTAGCTGGCTGGCTTGGCAAAAATTTCCGGTTCCACACGGTCGATCTCGAACACCGCCAGCTCGCGTCGCCACTCTACCTTAAGTGTCGAGCCTTTCGGGATCTCCACCACCACCGTAACCATGCCATTCTGCCAGTCGCCCGGTGTTAACACAACATTAAAATCTGCCATACGTACTCCTGCTTTATTCGATTTTATTGTACACTATGGGGAACGATGGCAAAAATAATCGGACACCGTGGTGCCGCTGGTATCGCGCTGGAAAACAGCGCGGAGAGTATTAAGGCGGCGCTACATTTGCCGGTCGAAGCCATCGAAATTGACGCTCGCCTAACCAAAGACGGCCACCTCGTCACCATCCACGATAAAGACACCGGCCGTGTGGCCGACAAAAGTCTGTGGGTGGCCAGCTCAACGCTCGCCGAGCTTAAGGCCCTGCGGCTCAAAAACGGCGAGCGGCTGCTTACAATCGACGAAGCCGTAGCGCTGATTGGCAAAAAGAAACGGATTGTTTTGGACCTTAAAAGCGGTGCCATCTGCACTGAACTCATCCCCCTGCTCCGAAAGTATCCCAAGGCCAATATCATGCTCACCTCGCGCAACTACCGGCAGCTGGCAAAAATCCGCAAAGCCATCCCCGGCATTCCCTTCACCGCACGCTCCTACATTTATTCGACCGAGATCGTGCACATCGCCCACACCCTGGGGGCTGCCGGCATTGCGGTCAACAAATGGGTGTTGAACCCGCTTACCTACTACCTGGCAAAACGCGCCGGGCTGCAAATCCACACCTACACCGTCAACAACCCGCTGCTGGTTGCACTCTTTAGCGCGCTGTATCCGGACCTGCACATCATCACCAACCATCCCGAACGGTTTGCTGATGATAAGGCTCCCGGACGATGAAGGTCGTTTTCGACCACGCCGAAGAAGTAGCCCAGAGCGTAAAAACCCTCTGGTTCCGGCCCGAGCGGCCGGTGCGTTACATCGCCGGGCAGTTCACCGAAATCCATCTGCCGCACGAGCCTGCCGACGAGCGCGGCATGCGACGCTGGTTTACTCTATCGAGTTCGCCCACCGACCCCCTGATAAGCATTACCACCAAATTTGCCACTTCCCGCGCCAGCAGCTTTAAGCGGGAGCTGGCGCGGCTCAAACCCGGCACCACCCTGCATCTGGCCGACCCGATGGGCGATTTCGTTCTTCCCAAAAATCCCCAGATCCCGCTGCTATTCGTAGCCGCTGGTTTGGGTATTACGCCGGTGCACAGCATGATCAAGTGGTTGTTGGACAGCGGCGAGCGGCGCCAGATTCACCTGATATACGCCGCCGCGCAATTGGACGAACTGGCCTTTACCCCGCTATTTGAGCGCTATCCGCTGACCTTTACGCCCATCATCAAACGCCCGCCCGAGGGTTACCGCGGGCAGAGCGGGTCGATCACTGTCGAACGCCTACTCGACCTGGCGCCCGACGACGGCCGCTCGCTTATCTATCTTTCCGGCCCCGAAGCAATGACCGAAACCTTCTTCAGAGATCTGACAGCCAGAGGTATTTCGCCTGACCGCCTGGTAACGGACTACTTCCCCGGCTATTCGAGCTTTTAACTTTTGACGCGCGCTTAGCCTCTTAGCATCAAAGATCGGATAACCGCCGAGTTAATTCTCGGTAACGATCACTTTGCCCTTCATGCTGGAGTGAAAATCGCAGTGGTAGGCAAAGGTACCGGCCTGGTCAAAGGTATATTGATAGGTATCGCCTGCCGCCAAGGTGTCGCTTTCCATGGTGCCCTGGGTGTCGCCGTC
>Ga0070686_100001749_pt1 | contig 12156 bp, 14 predicted proteins | sample KBSS23LmetaG_FD_65654 | JGI IMG/M metagenome (GOLD analysis project Ga0070686, IMG submission 65654) | Switchgrass rhizosphere microbial communities from Kellogg Biological Station, Michigan, USA - KBS S2-3L metaG | ecosystem: Host-associated > Plants > Roots > Rhizosphere ...
CCCGGTGCGCGTGCCAGAGTTCAACGTACCCGAATAGCTCATGGCAAGGCGTATCGGGGTCGAGGTGGCGGCTGTCTGATAGTAGACGACCCAGCAAACCAGGTATTGCTCGTTGGCCTTTAGATCGAAGTTCAGCTGCGACCCAACGTCAGCCATTGCAGTCGTGGAGTTGACCGCCGGCCCAACGGTGAGACGCGCGACTTGAATCTGGCGCCCCACGAGGTTAGCGGCCACGCGCCGCACGGCCTCGTTGTCGAGGATACTGCCCATGCTGAGGTTCGTCGGCCCCGCGGTCTCGATCAGCGGATGGCTGTGATCGAACGCGCTCGCGAGCCACCCGACACCGGCGTTAGCCGCGCCGCCGACCTTGACGGGTGCCACTCTGCTTATGATTGGATTACTGAGAGGCACGGATCACGCGTCCTTCTCCATCAAGCGGTCTCAGTGACCTTCGCGTCGCCGTTCACCGCCGACCAGATGCCGGTGATGATCCCCGTGTAGTACCGTCGCGGCATCTCCCAGTACGCGCCTGGGTCGAGCTGCACCGACCAGCTGGTGAGTGACGCGGCTGATCCGAGCTTGAGGTACAGCGTCGCTGTGCTGCTGTTCACGACGAGCGCACCGACGCGCGCTGTATTCGCAGCGAGCAACGTGACAACAGTCGCGCTCGACGGCACGGCGGTGACGGTGCCAGTCGCCGGGCCGACGAACTCGACCGAGCCGATGTTTACGCCAGCATTCGCTGCGAGCTTCCCGATGACGTTGGCACTTGCCTGCAGCGCAACGCTCATGATGTTGGCTGTGACCGCGCCGGCGAGCGTCGCGAGATAGCCCCTGCTTTGACCGATGTCGACCTCGACCGTGCCCGGCAGGGCGTCGACGTCGTGAGCGACGATGTGCTCGCCCGAAATCGTGCGCGACTTGAGCGGTACGGTCGAAAGATCTGGATCTGCGTAGTATAGCGTCATGTGCTGTCACAGCCTCACAGTATGCCGCCCAGGTAGATCTTGCTGCCGCTCAGCGCCCACAGCTGACTGTTGATGAACTTCATCCAACTAAGCGCGCCGGTAGCCACATAGTCGACGGTGAAGTCAGGGGCCTGCCCAGCGGGGCTCATGCTGTACCTCACAGCCGCCGAGGTACCATCCGCGCTCGACGGCACCATCAGCCAAGCGAACGAAGAAGCGACCAGCACTCCGTCGCCAGCCGCGGCATGGATCTGCGACCACGTGATCCCGTCAACAGATCGAAAGACCTCACCCGTGAAGTGGAACACGAAGCCCAGACCGGCATCATAGACCAGCTGCATGTTGTCATAAGGCCGGGCCAGGTTGTGACGCACTGTCCACGTGATGCCATCGGGCGACGATGCAACCGCACCGCTTGATGATGCAACAACGAATAGCCCCGCGCCGAATGCGACTCCGAGGATGTCAGGCGTGCCGGAGAACGGCGAGGTCGCTGTGCTCCACGATGTGCCGTTGATGGAGTACTTGATCGTTTGGCCTGCGCCCACTGCAACGCAGCGACCAAGCCCGTTGGTCGCCACCCTGAGAAGATGCTCGCCCCCGTTCGCGCGGCGCGTCCATGTGCCATTGCCGGGCGAGGTCTGGATCTCGCCCACGGTCCCCACTGCGATGAAGAGTCCGAGCGTGGCGTCATACGCGATGTCGTTGAAGTCGCCCGCGTAACTTGAGCCTGCAGCCACTGTCTGCGCTGCGAAGTCGGTGTTGGGTCCGGTGTTGGCTTGAATGGCGCCAGCAGTGCCCACCGCGATCACTTGACGAGTTGCTGGCGCTCGAGCCAGCGCGCGAAGTGTCTTGGGCCCGATTGCAGTATCGTGGACTGCGCGCACCGTCGTCAGCGCTGCCTTGAGCTGAGCGCGTCCGACTAGCATCAGAACGCCCTGTAGGACCTGGGATAGATCTGTCTCACTGCGCGTCAGGCCGGCGCCCGTGATGAAGTTTGCCAGCTCGTTCTGCGTGTCAGCGAGCGCGTCCCACGCATGGTTGAAGTACCCGGCCGCCGGTTCCTCGCCGTTCGTGAAGCCTGCGGCGCGCTTGCCTGACGGCGGCGGGATCGGGCCGGGGTAGCCTGGCGGCGGCGTCGTCGCCCATTGATCGAGCTTGAGTTCCATTAGAGCACCACCACAATGGCGCCAGCGGGGGCTACGGGCGGCGGCTCCGTGTCGTACTCCATGTCACGACCGTCGCTGATCGCAGAGAGCCGCCCGCGGTTGAAGCCGCGCGGGCTGTCATAGACCGAGTCGCCGCTGACTGAAAACCGGAACGACGTGGTCGAGTCGTACCAGTGAAAGAACGCTTGAACGCCGGCCGCCTTGGCCAGCACGATGAGTTGCGCAATCTCCGCGCCGTCAGCACCCAGCACCGGCCCCATCGCGTGGATCGTGAACGCTGCGGGGTAGTGGTCCTCGATGCGAACCGGCACCTGACAGAGCTTCGCAGCGAGCGCGATGAGCTGCCGCGACAACCCCGAGCTCTGATTGACGAGCACGCGCGCAGAGATCCACACCCGGTACTGCTCATCAGTGCGCCCCTCGCGCGGCTGTCCGACGATCTTGCCGAGCAGGTCGAGCACGGCGCCCTCGGCGGTCGCGGGCGAGCGCTTGGTGAGCAAGTCCCAGTAGGCCAGCTCGAGCGCCTGCACCTCAGCGGTCCACGCAGCGAGCAGTGCTGAGATCCGAGGCTGGCGGTAGCGATCGGTCAGCAGCGCGACCGCATCCGGCTCGTGCGTCAGGATGAGGTTCACGACGAGACCTCCACGACAGCGATGTTGGCCGGCAGTACGACACCCAGCTCCCGGCTCGCGATCGGGATCGACGGCTCTCCCGCATCGGGCTCGGTGATCGCAGTGAGCGACAGTCCTACGCTCGCGTTGAGCACGCCTGTCACCCGAAGCGCGACGCGCACCATCTGGCCAGAGTAGACGTCAGTGCCGACGTCGAGATACGCAGGGTCGAGCTTGTTGGTCGTGGCTGCTTGAAGCGCGAGAGCGAGCGCCTCGTCGCCCACGTAGTCGGCGCTCGTCACCACTTCGATCGCGACGAACACAGTGACCTCATCGGGGCGGCTGAAATAGATCTCGTACGTCTCACCCTGCTCGTCGACCACCTCGACGGGTGGCTCGGTGCCGTGCGTCTGGATGCCGCCGACCTTGTTGGTGGCGATGCTCTCGCCGATGGCCTGCGCATCACCACCCCGCACGATCGCTTCGATCGAGTGCGGCGGCAGCCCGTCCGCTGTCGTGACATCCGTCACGTTCTCGAGTACCGCGACGGCCACCACGTCAGGCAAGCGCGACAGGTCCGCGCGAATGCCGTTCACTGTGCCGCCGCCCGCAGCCGCCAGTTCACTGAGGCGCCGAATGCGGTACGCGGCATCAGTCTCGACGAAGGACCCGAGCGCTGCGTCCTCGGCGTTGGTGATGGAGTTCCAGCCCGCGATGAACGTCTCGATCACGTTGAGCGTGGTCGCGTTCGCGACGACGGGGCCGACTTCCTCGGACTCGAACAGCACGCTCACGTTCGCGGGTGCCGCGCCCGGGTTGAGCATGGGTTCGACGTTCACGAACCGCGCAACGGGGTTGCCCTGCACGCTCGCGACCGCATCACCGGCAGCGATGGTGGTGGCGGCCGAGAGGTTGACGGTGGCAGTCACCGTGCTTTTCTTTGCGTCGTGCCGCAGCGTATTGGTCAGGCTGTAGAGCGCGTCTTGCTGCACGCCGCTGGCCATGTCCGGATCGAGCGCGTCGTAAAGTTCCTGTCCGGCCTCCCAGAGCTCGACGAGCTTGCTCGCGAAGACGCCGTTGAGTTGGCCGAGCACGCTGAACGGGCTCGTGTCGATGTCGGGGCCAAGGTCTGCCCGCTGGCGAGTCACTACATCGTTGAGCACGTCCTCGAGGCTCTTGGGAACGAACCCGTCGGGGGTGAGGCCGAAGCTCATTGCGATCCCCCGATCGTCTGCGACAGGCCGAGCGACGCATCTTCGCCACTGCTGAGCAGCGCTTCGGCCCTGACTGTCAGCGTGCGGGTGGTGCGGTCCAGGCTCAGACGCATGTCGCGCACGTCAGCGACGCCTGGCACCCCGCGCGTTGCAGTCGCGAAGATCGCGCGCACCACCGCGGGGTTGACGCCCTTCTCGAGGATGTCGTGCTGGTAGTCGATGCCGAGCGAGCGATCCTGAAACCACTCACCGCGGAACATGGTGATGTGAAACGCCCAGAGCTGCGCTACCGCTTCGGCGCCCGTGCACAGGCGCGCGCTGCCGCCCTGCAGGTCCAGGTCACCAGTCGCGGGGTCGAGCGCCAGGTCCGACACGAGGCGCTGGTATGCGGGGACCGAGACGGGGTCAAGCGCTGCAACTTATGCCCAGGGGACAGCCGCGCCGCCCGCGGCCGGGACGGCTGTGCCGGTCGTCGTCCAGGCGTGGATCGCGTCGGCCATGGCCTGGGCGGCGGCCGAGTGCGTCGTCGGGAACGGCGGGGTGAACAGCGTGGCAAACCCGACCGGACCCGACGGTGGCGTGGCCGTGAACGCTGGTAGCATCCCCGTACCGAGCGCCGCACCGAGGGTCGTGAAGGCGGTTTCCATCGACGCCGCGGCGGCGGATGTGCCGAACGCTGAGAGCAGCGCCGCCTCGAGCGCCGCAGTGGCAGCCGTGATCGAGGCCGGCGTGGGCGGCGGTGTAAGGTCCGTGACGTACGCGCCCACCGCATCGGCCCATGCCTTGGCGCACAAGGCCGTGGTCGCCGGCGGGTCCTTGGCGATGTCCTCCAGGTCGGACTTGAGCGTTGCCTTGTTGAGGGTCATTCCTTCAGCTTGTGAAGCGACGACAGGATCGTCGTGAGGTTGGGCGCGTTGATCGGGGTGCCAGAGGGACCCATGGCTGTGGGCACCGTCATGGCGCTGAGCCAGGTCTTGAGCGCGGTGCCGAGCACCATCGGCTCGAGCGCGAGGTCGCCGCCGATCAGCACCGCGCCGGCCGGGGTGATGTGGATCTGCTTGGCGGCGGTGGCACCCGTCACGCCGATCACGAGGTTCTGCGCGTGCACGCCTTCCAACAACGCCGAGCGCGGGGCTGGCCCGCACGGCAGAGCCACCGCGCCCTCGAGGGTATGCGTACCCATATCTCCCGGCGTAATCGCCCGCTGGCTGCCCTTGCGCGCCGTCTGCAGCCACTGGTCCAGCGAGCGCTCGGCGAACACCAGCAGCACGAAGTCGCCGGCCGCGAGCGGCACTGAGATGAAGAAACCCCCGCCCTGCATGTAGCCCACCGGCACCATCGGGACCACCGGCAGCGTCTCGTCGACCATGACCCCGTCCTCGTTCGGGGCGCGCCGCTGCAGACTGGGCTGCACGTCAACGAACTGCCGCCCGTGCTCGCCGGCATGCACGCGGAGCACCTCGGCCGGCATGGCGGTATGGACGTCGCCGAGCTCGGCCTGCATCGCCGCGCGCTGAATGTCCAGGTCCGAGGGCGTGACACTCATCGCTTGCGCTCCTCGTTGCGCAGTTCGAGATCCACGTACCAGTCACGGCCGGCGGTGTCGCCGACATGCTTGGTGGTCTCGGCGCGATAGATCCCGGTGACGTGCTCGCTCGTGATCCGAATGCGACGGCCAGGGAAAAGGTCCGGGATCATTAGGCAGCGCGCCTCGGTGATCGCCTTGTTGCCGGGCTCGGGCGAGCCGATAAGCCCGGTGTCGGGACTGAGTTCGATGCCGAGTTCTTGGAGCGGCATGCCCTGGTCGAGAAACTGCAACTCGTCATCCTGGACCGACCACTCGAGGCCGCAGCTGCGAGCAAGCCGGTCGAGCTCCCCCTCGATGGCGCCGGCCAGCGCATAGCCGTTGAAAAACTTCGAGGCCTGCGTGCCCTGGATCTTGGCGCTGACGGTCTTGGCAGCAGTGTTGCCGAGGCGCACGCCCATCGCCTTGGCGGCCGCGTTGAGGACGTTTTCAACCGTGGCGCCCGGGGCAAAGCTCTTGAGGATACGGCGCTTGCGGGCGAGACGTCCGCTGTCGCTGGTGATCGTGGTGATCCAGTCGCTGCCCTCGCGCGTGCTGAGCACATCACGCAAGTCGCCGCGAAACAGCAGCGATGTGCCCCCGACGTAGCCAGCCTCGAGCGAGACGTACACCTTCTCGAGCTCCTGCAAGCGCTTGCGATGCTCGGCGTTGAGGTTCCAGATGCGCATCTCGGCGCTGTTGGGCGTCTTGGACGACAGCGACTTGGTGATCTCGAACGCCACGTCGAGCTCCTCGATCACGTACTCGTCGACCTGCACGCGCACCTTGCGATCGAACAGCACCGTCACGACAGCGCCTCGATGTAATGCAGACAGTACCGCGTGCCGAACTCCGCGAACGTCGCGTTGCCGTCGCGCGCCTGGCCGTCGAGCAGCACCAGCTCGCCAGGCGGCCGCTCGGGATGCAGGTTGCGGCGCAGCAGCGGGAAGCGCGTCACCAGTCGCACGCCCATCGCGATCGGGGTGCCGTCAAGCGTCGAGAGGTCCATGTGCCAGCAGCCACCGCGCTCGTTCCAGCGGAACCGAAACGTGTACGTCACGCCGTCGAGCTCTGACTGCTGCGTCGTGTCGGGGTACGCCTCGGTTGGGATGAGTCGGATGCCCATGGTCAGAACCCAAGCAGCTTCTTGATGTCTTCCCTCGTGATCGAACCGAGCTTCGAGAGCAGGCTCTGCTTGTCCGTGTCGCCGGGCGCAACGAGGCTTGCAGGCGGCGGGCTGACAGGCTGCGTCGGCTGCTTGCCGCGCGACTTGCGTGGCTTGGCGCGCTCATCCACCGGATCAGGGAGCTTGGCCGTCTGGCTGCTGACGATGCGCAGCACTCGCCCGGATGCCGAGAAGTTGAGCCGTCCTTGCCCCGCTTCGCTCGTGCGCTCGATGTGCAGGCCGGTCAGCGCCACGTTCTGGTAGGTCATGAGGCCAGTCACGACGGTGACCAGGGCGCGGCGCTCGAAGATCGACACCAGCGCGGCGTGCACGGCGCTCACCCGATCGAAGGGCTCGGTGAAGTGCAGGACGCTGGCCGAGAACACGCGCTTGCTGCGCACGTCGAGCTTGAGCGCGCCGAGCAACGCGGCTGCTTGGTGGGCGCCCGGCACCAACCCGATCGCACCAAGCGACGGTTCGCCCTCGATCTCGATGGGGCTCGGATTGACGCGCGTCGTGCCGGCGTGCGACTTGGGAAGCTCGATCGGGTGATTCGTGACCGCGCCCTCGATGTCGATGGTGGCGGGCATGGGCCGGATGTGATCGGCCACGTCCGCGCCGGTCTCGACGGGATGCTCGGTCACTTCGGCCGTCAGGGCATGACCCTCCCGGACCGAGACATCGATCCAGATGTCGCCGATCTCGACGTGCCGGGTCGCCACCTCAGCCACTCCCTGGGCGCGATAGCGCTGCGTTGCTCTTGCGGCGCTCGGCTGCCAGCGCGTCGAGCACAGCGCGGCGGACCTCGGCCGGGTTGCCGCCGTTCACGTTGACGGTGACGGTCGTGTTGCCCGACTGCACGACCACGGGCGGCGTGCCGCTTGGTGCGGCAGGTGCGCTCACCGTTGGCGGGCCGCCGACCGCGGTGGGTGACGCTCGGCCGGCTCGGATCTCCTCCGCTTCCGCGTTCACGTCGCGTCCGAGCGCGCGCCCCGTTTTCGTCGCGTTGCGTTCTGCAGTGATGTCGGCAGCCTTTTCCTTGAGGCCCTGCTGACGCGCCTGCTCGGGAGTCATCAGTCCCGCGCCGACAGTTCGACCGGCAGCGCGCTCGCTCGAGAACAGCACCCGCTGTAGGCCGTTAGCTTTGCCGCCGATGCCGGGCAAGTTGTAAAAGAAGTCGGCGATCGCGGTGCCGAGGCGGGCGTAGAGGTTGTACAAGCGCTCGCCCATGAGCTCGAGCTCCCCGAACCAACCGATCTGCTCTTCCAGCTTTGCCGTGTCGGCGTCTGCCCAGAAGTTGCGCCATGATTCAGCCAGTATGTCGACGCCCGCTGCGTGGTTTCGGATCAACTCGTCGACAGTGCCGAGGCCGCCGACCGCTTCGATGTAGTCGCCGATGACGCTCTTGCCGCCCGTGAATAGGTTGAAGAGTTCATCGATGATCAGGATCAGCGCGACCGCCGCGGCCGCCGGCAGGATGAACGGCGCGAGCATCTGCGCTCCGAGCGCAACGGCAACGCCACCGAGGATCGCCAGGGCGCTCTCAAGCACGCGCGTGCCCGCCGTCCAATCCTTGAACAGCGCCACCGCTCTGGATGCGCCCGCCACAATGCGCTCAAGCACGGGCATGACCGCCCTGCCCATGTCGGTACCCAGATCTTGCAGAGCGCCGCCGAGCGCTTTACTTGAGTTGGAAAAGCTGCCCGAGCTCCGGGCCGCGTCGCCCTGCGCGGACTTGGTGTTCTCGAGAACGTACTGGTACCGCAGCTCGGTCTTCTCCGCGTTGTTCATCGCCGCGAGCTTCTTGTGGATGCCCTGCGTGTTCGCGAACTGCTGCAGCGTCGCGTCGTCCATGGTGATGCCGAAGCGCTTGAGAGCCATGTCCGCGCCTGTGAGACCGCCCTTCAACGCCGTCAGCGCCTCCTCTTCGGTCGTGCCGGTGAATGCGCTGGCGAGGTCCACAGCAAGCGCAGCGAACGTCGTGCTCATCGCTTGCGCCTTCGCCCGGTTCTGCACCATCGGTTCGATCATTCCGCCCAGCCCGGCCGCGTACTCCTGCAGCTGGTAGCGCGAGCGGCCAAGCGTCGACGAGGCCGTCTGCGACCAGCTCTTGACCTGGGCGGCGCCCTCCGCCCCGAACACTCGCTCAAGGACGCTGCCCGTCTCGTTGGCGTCGGAGGCGAGCTGGACGATCTTTCGTAGCGTCTGCGTGATGCCCACGGCCGCGACCAACTTGCCGAGCGCGCCGCCGAACGCCGAGGCGCCAGTTGCGCCAACAGCCATGCCTGCCCGGGTGCTAGCTGCTGCTTTGCCCGTCGCGGCGAACCTGCTGCCCGCACTGGCTACCCGACCGCCCGCGGCTGTTGCTGCCGTGCCGACGACGCCGAGCTTCTTGCTTGTCGCGGCGAGCTGCCCCTGCACCTGCGCGATCCCGCGCTCGGCGGCTTGGAACCCGGTCTTGTCGACCTCGAAGCCCAGGCGCGCGACGATCTCGCGCAGCACAGTCATGGCCGACTCCGCGCGGCCAGGTGCTCGAGATCTTCGTACATGTCCAGCACGTCGTGGGCCTCATACAGGTCGTCGAGCGACCAGGCGGTTTGGATTTCTACGAGGCCGGAATGGTACCTCGTGCTGGTGGCGACGCGGTGGATGTCCCAGTCGATGCGCGCGGGGACGGCGATGCTGACAGCACGCTCTGGATCCGACCGATCAGGCCGGGGCCGCCGTTCGACCCGCCGAAAAAACTGGCGTAGTTCACCTCCAGACAGAACCGCGCCCACAGCAGCATCTCGTCATACTTGCCCGCAAAGTGCGCGTCGAACACGTCGGACAAGCGCGGCTCTCGGTCGCCGATCACGACGACCGTCTGCTTGGCGAAGTCGTCCAGCACCGAGCCCACCTCGGCCTCGTTCAGCCGCTCGGCCAGCTCGTAGAGCCCCTGACTCAGCCCTGCTGCCAGCGCCGCCTCGACCTCGGTGTGCTTGCCCTGGGCAAGGCTGCTGAGCGTGGCGCCGAGACTCGGGCCGGCCAGCTTGAGCAAGCGGACCAGTAAGCCCCGCCCCTGCTTGGCGCCGAACTGCGTCACGCGGTACGTGTGCTCGCCGATGCGCTTCTCGCGGGCTTCGATCGCCATGCGGCTACCGCCCGCCAAAGAAGCTGCCACGCGCGTCGGCGAGCCGGATCTTCCACTCGAGGACCTGCACGGCCTTGCCTGCTTTGTACGCAGGGAAGCCCGTGATCCATGCGCGCTCCGAGAGCACCACAAGGCGCCCCTCTTTGTCGCGCGCATTGAACACGCCGGCGCCGGCGCCGTTGGGCAAGCTGAGATCGGCCTGCAGCATCGAGCTCAGGCGATCGTTGGCGTTGGCGGTGTTGGCGTAGCGCAGCGTCACGAACGCCTTGAAGTTGTTGGTGGCGTACCGCGAGACCTCGCCGTCGGCGCCGGTGAAGTCGAGGAACTGCGCATCGTCCCACTCGAGGCTGAACACCTCGTCATCGGCATAGCCGCCGTCGTCGAGCGGGATCGCATTGAGGCTGATGGCGAGGTCGTTGATGTTCCAGTCCTTGAATCCCATAGCAACCTCCCCCTACAAAGCCGTGCGGACGGTCCCGTAGATGAGCACCTTGTGCACCGCGCCCTGCAGCACGAAGCTGAACTTGACGTCGGGCAAGACGCGCCCGGTGCGATCGTTGGGGTTGATATCGGCGACCTTCGGAACGGTCACCGAGTAGGGCGCAGCGCCGTCGATCAGCGTCGCACTGATGCCCTCAAGGATCTGCCCGAGCACTTGGGCGCGCACGAGCTCGATGCCCTTGTCGGTGTAGGCGACCTTATCGTTGTTGGCCAGCAGCGCCACGATGCGCTCGCTCACGCGCGCGTCGAACCAGTCGATGCCGTGCGTGATGTCGATGTACCGGCCCGATGCGGCGCGGCCGTCGAGCGTGAAGCCGATCCCCTTCACATCCACATAGTAGTTGACGTTCTTGCCCCTGAGCACGCCGCGATCGCTGTCGCTGAGCGGCGACTTGTCCACGCCGGCGAGGCTCTTGTTGGCCCACGTCGCAGAGCCCGGTGCCTTGGGCAGCATGCGCCCTGCCCACGCGGCTGCAGCGCACTGCGCGGGCTTGCCGTGGTAGAGCGTCACGGTCCGGTTGTAGCCGGCCGTATGCAGGTCGCTGCCGACGTCGTCGGAGACCGAGCCGCTCTTGATCTCCGAGTCGCTCGGATTGACGAACAGGATCACGGTCTGGGCCTCGGCCCATGCGGCGGCGGCCGTGATCACCGCGTCGCTGCTGTCATCGAGGAGCAGCCCATACCAGTCCGCATCATAGGCACGGATGGCCGCGAGGTCGGTGGCGATCCCCGTCGTCGAGTCCGGGGTGTCGTCCTTGATGGTGAGGTTCGGCGAAAGGTTCTCGAAGCGATGCGCCACGTCGGCCGCGTCGCTCGCCACACTGACGTCGGTTGCGTTTCCCGTCGCAGTCAGGCTCGGTACGGCAGTGTTGATCTCGGCAGCCAACGACGCGGTGATCTCAGCGATGGTGGGTGTCGTGCTTGCGGTGACGCTCACGGCCACGCCGTCGACCTCCAGCGAGAACACCTCGTCGCCGACCGGCGTGCCCGGGGTGAGGGTGACCGTCTGCGTCGTGGCGCCCGCGCACTTGCCGACCTTGAACTGCGGCGGGCATGGGTTCTGCGACTTGAGCGCCAGGGCCGTTTTATAGATCGGGTGCGTCGTCGGCATGCTCAGCGGCGGGAGCGTCATCTCGTCGGCGTCGGAGAACGTCCGCACGAGCTCGGGCCAGTAGGTGTGGTAGCCGGCGATGAGCGGGGTGCCGAAGCCTGCCTGCGAGACAGCGGCATCCTTGATCTCGATGGTTACGGTAACGACTTCCGACACGCTGCTCATGGCGTACGCCTCCTAGGGAATCGCTCGGTCGGCGATGATGATGGGGTCGACGTCTGCGGGGTCTCGCTTCACCGTGCCGCCCAGCACCACGCTCCCGATGGTCCCGGTGGGCGCGTCGGTCTCGGCGCTCACCCAGTTGAATGCGACGTCGAGCGACGCTACCGACTCCTCGCGTTGATCATGGGTGCGGCCGAGGTCCACGAGCGCCAGGCTCTCGCGCAGCCCCACGCCGAGACTGCGGAATGTCGCTTGCGATGACGGGAAGTACAGCCGCCCTCGCACCAGCTCGAGCAGCGCATACGCGCGGTATGCCGGTCGCTGATCGCGCGACACGATCTTGCAACTGAGCGTCAGGCGGCGGTTGCCGACCACCTCGATCGCAAGGTCGCTGCCCAGATCGGTGGCGCGCACCTCGTCGGTGCCGGGCTCGGCCGACTGCCCGAGCAGCGTGAGCTCAGCCCACGGGTAGCTGCGCATGCCCACGGGGTCGCCTTGCCACGCGATCTCAGTGAGCGCGACGCCGCTGACGTCTGCGAACCATTGCCGGAGGCCGTC
>Ga0070686_100001752_pt1 | contig 12145 bp, 14 predicted proteins | sample KBSS23LmetaG_FD_65654 | JGI IMG/M metagenome (GOLD analysis project Ga0070686, IMG submission 65654) | Switchgrass rhizosphere microbial communities from Kellogg Biological Station, Michigan, USA - KBS S2-3L metaG | ecosystem: Host-associated > Plants > Roots > Rhizosphere ...
CAGATCGACGCCCGCGTCGACGGCGAACCGCGCCTGCGCAAGGAGACACCGCCGCCGATCCGAATCCGCAGCGCGCGACCCCGCGAGACGCCGCGAATCAGTGACGAGACAGATCGTCAAGAACCTGGAACCTGGAACCTAGAACCCAGAACCAAGAACGCCGAACCCCGAACGCCGAACGCCGAACGCCCGTCACGGCCGCGGCGCGTGGTCGTGGACCGGCATCTCCGCGGACTCACGCGCGCTGAACATCGTCGCCAGGTCGGCGAACCCGGCAAACAGGTTCACGAAGCCAAGGCCGCTGACGGCGCCGCGGATGTAGTTGTTGCTGAGAAAGGTGCGCAGCGGCGGCCATGCCAGCGCGAAGTAGTTCTGTTCCCAGAAGGCCGGCCACCATGGCATCACGATCAGCAGCAGACCGACCTGGACGAAGAAGATGACGTAGAGAAAACGCCGGATCAGAATCAACTTCCCGCCTGTACCTTGGTGAGCCGATCGATCCGCTCGTCGACATCCTTGTAGGAGCCCGCCTCGGCCTGGAGCTCGAGACAAATGGCCAGCGCGCGCGCCACTTCGCCGACTTTTTCGAGCGCTTCGGCGAGCTCGTAGAGCAGCTGATTCGATTCGTCGGCGGTCGGCGCCGGCGCTTCCGCCGCCCGCTCGAGCCATTCGAGGGCCTTCGGCAGCATGTCGCGTTCGCGATACAGACGTGCGATCAGCGACGAGGCGGCAAAGCGGAGCTTCGGCGAGCGCGACGCCTTTTCGAGCGCCTGGATGCAGCCCTCGACGTCGCCGGCGGCGCGCAACGCCAGGCCGCGGCGATAGTCCTTCTCGCCCTCGTCGACGCCGCTGCGGCGCGTCGCCTGATCGCGCAGGTTGCCGAACACGCCGTCGAGATCGGCTGGCGCGGTTTCGGCCGGTGGCGCCGCCGGCGACGGCGGCGACGGCTGGCTGGTCGCCTTCTGGGCGACCGGCTTGATGTCGTCGAGGACGATGCTGAGATCCACTTCGACGTCTTCGGACGCGGCCGACGCCCGCGCGGTCGGCTGCGGCGGTGGCGGCGGCGCCGGCTGGTTGAAGTCGTCGAACCCGCCGAGGATGCTATCCAGATCGATCGCGTTCGCGCTCAAGGTGTACTGCGTGTCCTCGCGAAGCCGCGATGCCGGCTTGCGCGGCACCGGCTTCTTCGGCGGCGGTTCGTCCGCCGCGCTGACACCGGCAAGGAGATCTTCGACCTCCACATCGGCGTCAGGGGCGGCCACGTCCGTGGACGGCGGCGGCGGCGGCGGATCGTCGAACAACGATCCGCCGGCGAGATCGGTGCTCATGAAGGGGGACTCGCCGCTCAACCGCGACGCGATCAACGCATCGGGGTCGGGCTCGCCCATCAACTCCAGCGCCTTACGGAAGCGCTCGATGTTGGCGCTCTCCCACGGCTCGCGCGCCACCAGATCCTCGGCGATGAAGCGCGCCTCGGTCGCCGATCCGGCGGCGATATACGCGTCGGCGAGCTGCGCCTGGGCGGAGTACATCGTCGCTTCGAGGCCGCCGTCGACGCAGATCTCGACCAGGCGCATCAGCGCCGGGATGTGATTCGGCACGCGGGTGACGAATTCCTGCAGCGCCGCGGCCGCGCCCGGCCAGTCGGACTGTGCAACGGCGCTGTCGGCGGCGAGTTCGACCGCCCTGAATCCGGCCTCGCCTGCCGTTTCGGCGATCGTCCAGCCGAGCAGCGCAATCTGCTCGCGCCGCGCCGGATCCTGGTCGAGGAGCTTGCGAAGGATGGCAACGCCGTCGTCCGCGTCGGCTCCGCGCAGCTTGATGTCGGCGACGAGAAGCAGCAGCTCGGGATCGTCGCCCGCCGTTTCCGCGGTGAGATACTCGGCCGCCGTGGTCATGTCGCCGCGGGCGACGAACTTGCGCGCCAGCTCGGTGCGCAGCTCGCGGTCGTCGGGATGGGCGGTGGCAGCGAAGCGCAGGGTGGCGAGCGCGCCGTCGGCGTCGCCGGCGCCGTCCTGCGACGTCGCGATCATCCGGAGCTGCTCGAGCGACGTCGCGCACTCGCGCGCGCTGGCGTAGTCGGCGGCGGCGACGTAGACGTCATACAACTTCTCGCGCACCTCGTCGTCGCCGGGATGGAGCGTCGCCGCCTCGCGTAACGCGGCGATCGCTTCGTCGGTGCGACCCTTGTCGGCGAGCTCGGACGCCATCTCCTTCAGCTCGCCGAGCGCACCGGCCTTGTCGCCCATCTCGATGCGGGCGCTGACGCCCGTCATCCGGGCGCTGTAATCCTCAGGATCGAGCGCGCCGATGCGCGCTTTGGCCTGCAGCGCGCCGCGCTTGTCGCCGCGCCCCTCGCGCAGCTGCACCAGCGTCGTCAGGTGGGCGCGCGCGTCGGCGTAGAGCCGCTGCATCGCCAGCACGTCGGCGACCTGCATCAGCGAATGCTCGTGATCGGGTTTGAGCTTGAGGATCTTCTTGTAGAGCGCGCTGGCCTTGGCCATCTGGCCTTCGTCGCTCAGGTTGTTGGCGATTTCGACGAACTGCTGGACCGCTTTGTCCGCCTGACCGGCGCGCCCGTAGAGATCGCCGAGCGTGTTCTTCGCCGCCCAGTCCTGCGGCTGGTCTTCGACAATGCGCACGTACTCCGCAATGGCAGCGTCGATTTTGCCCTGCCGGATCAGCTTCTCGGCGTTGCGAAGCGTGGCGGCGCGATCGATTGGCACAATCAGTCTTCAGCGGTCGGCCGACCTGGGGGGTCGACGGTCGTCGAATCAATCGTATCAAACAGCGTGGGAGGCCGGAATGAACGGCGATGCACGTCGGAGTAGCCGAACCGTGCAACGGCGTCGAGATGGTCGGCGGTCGCGTAGCCTTTGTGGCGATCGAAGCCGTAGCGCGGGTCGCGGCCGTGGAGTTCGAGCATCTGCCGATCGCGCGTCACCTTGGCGATGATCGACGCGGCGGCAATCGCCGAACAGCGGCGATCGCCGTGCGGCACGCCGCGCTGCGCCATGGGAATGTCGGGGATGCGGAACGCGTCGACGAGGACGATATCGGGCAGCGGCGCGAGCGCGAGGACGGCGCGCTGCATCGCGCGCAGCGACGCCTGATGGATGTTGATGCGATCGATCTCGGCCGGTTCGGCCCCGGCCACGGCCCAGGCGACCGCGTGCCTGACGATCTTCTCGTAGAGCCGCTCGCGCTCCGGCGCCTGCACCGTCTTCGAGTCGCACACGCCGGGAATGTGCTTGTCGGGATGGAGCACGACGGCCGCGGCGACTACCGGCCCGGCCAGGCAGCCGCGGCCGACTTCGTCGACGCCGGCGACGTACACGAACCCGACCCGGCGCAGCGCGTTCTCGAGCGTGCGCATCGCGGGAACGCGAGTCATACAGGGTCGGGCGGGTCTGGCGCGTCTGGCAGGTCTGGCGGGTCGGACGGCCAGACACTTCCATCGGACAGATCAACCCGATCGGGTTGATCCAGATCGCGCAAGCGACCCATGATTCGACCTGCCCGACCTGCCTGACCCACCCGGCCTGCCTGACCTCTACGCCTTGGCCGTGTCCTTCATGCGCGCCGCCTTGCCCTTCAGATCGCGCAGGTAGTACAGCTTCGCGCGGCGCACCTTGGCCGAGCGCGTCACTTCCACCTTCTGGATCGTCGGCGAGTGCAGCGGGAAGATCCGTTCGACGCCCTGGCCGAACGACACCTTGCGCACCGTGAACGAGGCGCGGGTGCCGCCGCGGTGCAGGCCGATCACGACGCCTTCGAAGATCTGAATGCGCTCCTTGTCGCCCTCGCGCACTTTCACGTGCACGCGGACCGTATCGCCCGCCTTCATCGCCGGCCGTTCGGCCAGCTGCGACTTTTCCACCAGCTCAATCGCGCCCATCTCTCGCTCCTTTAAGCTCCCGCAGCAGCTTCATTTCTTCTTCGTCCAAGACTGCATCGTTCAGCAGATCCGGCCGGCGATCGAGCGTCCGGCTCAACGCCTCGCGCTTGCGCCAGCGGCGAATCTCCGCATGGTTGCCCGACAGCAGCACGTCGGGAACGCGCAGCGAATCGATTTCCGGCGGCCGCGTGTACTGCGGGAAATCGAGCAGCCCGCGCGCAAACGAGTCCTCCGCCACCGACTGCTCATCCCCGACGACGCCGGGCACGAACCGCGCGACCGCGTCGAGCACCACCAGCGCCGGCAACTCGCCGCCGGTCAGCACGTAGTCGCCGATCGACAGCTCCTCGGTCACCCGTTCCCGCACGCGATCGTCGAACCCTTCGTAGCGGCCGCACAGCAGCACGATATGCGCGACGCCGCTCAGGCGCTGCGCCTCGGCCTGCGTGAACCGCCGCCCCTGCGGCGACGTCAGAATCACCGTCAGCGGTCCGCCGCGCTCGGCTTCAATCGCGTCGAGCGCGCGGAAGATCGGATCGGGCTTCAGCACCATCCCCGGCCCGCCGCCGTACGGCACATCGTCGACGACCCGGTGACGATCGGTCGTGAAGTCGCGGAGATCGCGCACCTTCACGTCGAGCCTCCCGCGCTCGATCGCCCGGCCGATAATGCCCGCGGCCAGCGGCTGCTCGATCATCGCCGGGAAAATTGTGACGATGTCGAACGTCATCGCTGATCTTCACACGCGCGCGAAACGCAGGGCACGCTTTCAGGATGCCCACCGCGCGGCCTGAAAGCCGCCGCTACGTGAGGCGCGACGGCTTGGCGTTCACCTCGATCAACCCGTCCGGCGGATCGATCACGATCCGCTTGCCCACCGGATCGATCTCACGACAGATTTCGGCCGCGAGCGGCACGAGGATTTCTCCCCCCGCGCCATCGATCGCCAGCCGGCTGCCGGCCATCGTACCTTCGACGTCGCTGACCACGCCGACCGGTTCGCCGCGCGTGGTCTCGACGCGGCAGCCTATCAAATCGTGCCGGTAGAAGACGTTCTGCGGCAGCGTCGCGAGCGCCTCCAGCGGCACGCGCAATTCAAGGCCGGCCAGCGGTTCGGCGGCGGCGATCGACTCGATGCCACGCAACCCGATCACCGGCCGCTCACGATGAAACCGCACCGTCGTTACCGTCAGCGGCTCGACCTGGCCGCCGCGTTCGACGAACAGCTCGGCGCCGGGCTGAAAGCGCGCCTCGGGAAAATCGGTCTCGAGGTTCACGATCACCTGGCCCTTGAGGCCGTGGGCGCGCGCGATGCGCCCCACGAGCGCCATCTCCGCCCAGTTCAATTACCGGCCTTCGCGAATCTCGAGCGTGACCTGCTTGCCCTCGCGCTCACCCGCGGCCGACGCCAGCGTGCGCAGCGCCGCCGCGGTCCGGCCCTGACGGCCGATCACTTTCGCGATCTCCTGCGGCGCCACGAACAGCTCCACGAGCGTCATTTGCCGGTGCTGCGACTCGACGACGCGGACCTCGTCCGGCCGATCGGTCAGCGCCTTGGCGAGCACCTCGACCACGGCGCGCACGCCGCTGCCGGGGGTCGCGTCGCTCATTTCGCCTCGGCTTCGGCCGGCGCGGCCGCGGCAACCGGCGCGGGCGCCGGCGTCAGATGACGCGCGATCAGCGTCCGTACCGAGTCGGACGGCTGCGCGCCCTTCTTCAACCAGTAGTCGACCCGCTCCGTGTTGACCTGCACCACGGCCGGCTTGCTGCGCGGGTTGTAGTGTCCGAGGATTTCGACGAACGAGCTGTCGCGCGCCGTGCGCGAATCGGTGACGACGACGCGGAAGAACGGGCGCTTCTTGGATCCAGCGCGACGCAAACGAATGGCAACCATCTGACGCTCCTGAATGACCTCCGGGGCTCGAACCCGAACGTCGGTTTCGCTGCACCGCATTTCGTAGTGATGCGTTCTCGAACTCCGCGGGGTTACCCGCGGTTGCGCAGCATCTGCATGGCCTGGCGGCGCGCTTTCTTGCCGCCACTCGCCATTCCGGCCATCCCGCCGAGTTGTTTCAACATCTTCTGCATCTGCACGAACTGCTTCAGCAGACGATTCACGTCTTCCACCGACGTTCCGCTGCCGCGCGCGATCCGCTTGCGGCGGCTGCCGTTGATGATGTGCTGCTTCCGCCGCTCTTCCGGCGTCATCGAATTGATGATCGCCTCGATGCGGGAAATCTGCTTCTCATCCGGCTTCTGATCGGCCAGCGCCTTGATGTTGCCCATCCCGGGCAGCATCCCCATGATCTGCTCGAGCGGCCCCATCTTCCGGATCGTCTTCAGCTGATCGCGGAAGTCCTCGAGCGTGAAGTCGTTGGCGCGGAGCTTGGCCTCGAGCTTCTCGGCGTCCTCGACGTCGATTGCCGCCTCGGCCTTCTCGATGAGCGACAGCACGTCGCCCATGCCGAGCACCCGCGAGACGACGCGATCGGGCCGGAACGGCTCGAGATCGTTCAGCGTTTCGCCGCTGCCGACAAACGCGATCGGCACGCCGACGACCGACACCACCGACAGCGCCGCGCCGCCGCGCGCGTCACCGTCCATCTTCGTCAACACGACGCCGGTCACGCCGACCCGCGCGTTGAACTCGCCGGCGCTCTTGATCGCGTCCTGGCCGGTCATCGCGTCGGCCACGAACAGCAGGTCCGACGGCGTGGTCACGTCCTTGATCGCGACGAGCTCGGTCATCAGCTCGTCGTCGATGTGCAGCCGGCCGGCGGTGTCGACGATCACCGCGTCGAAGCCGAGCGTGATCGCCTCGGCGACGGCACCCTTCGCACGCGCGACCGGGTCGACGTTGCCGGCCGGGTCGTGGACGCGAACGCCGGCCTTGTCGGCGACGACGTTCAGCTGCTGAATGGCCGCCGGACGCTTCACGTCGGTCGACACCAGCAGCGGATGCTTGCCCTGCTTCTTCAGCCACGTCGCCAGCTTGCCCGACGTTGTCGTCTTGCCGGCGCCCTGCAGGCCGAGCATCAGGATGACGCGCGGCCGCTTCGACGACGGTTGCAGGCCCCCGTCGGCGGTGCCGAACAGGGCCACCATTTCGTCGCGGACGATCCGGACGACTTCCTGCGACGGCGCCAGTTTCCGGAGCGCATCGCCGGACGACACTGCGTCCATCGCGCGATCGCGGACGCGGTCGATGAACGCCTTGACAACCTTGAAGTTGACGTCGGCTTCGAGCAGGGCGAGGCGAATCTCGCGGAGCGCAACCTCGATGTTCTCCGGCGTCAGGCGGCTTTCGCCGCGCAGCGTCGTGAACACGTCCTGCAGACGTGCGCTCAGGGACTCGAACATGGACCGCTAACCTGCTCTATCAAAAACGCTTATCGTAACTGAGGGGTTGGCGCCTGTCAAACCCCGGAGGGTTTGACCGGCGTCATCTCCGCCTTGAGCGCCTGGAGGCGGCCGATGGCATTGCGCAGCGCCGAAATAACTGCGGGCGGCGACGCCTCGTCGGCGTCGAGCTCGGCCGCAGCGCGAGTGAGCACAGTGAGAGTGGTTTCGACTTCCTGCGCCCGCACGTTTTCTGATTGGCGGACGAGCTGCTCGACCAGGTCGAGGCAGGCGCGGATGTTCTTGGCCGACGGTTCGTGCGGGACGGCGCCGCGCGCCGAGGCACGCATGCCGACCATCAGGAAATCACGACACGCGGTTAATTGACCTTTAACGCTCATGGGACGCCGTAATCCGCTCGGGACAAAACCCCATTCTACACCGACGACAATTTGTGGCCGAGCTTCTCTTTCTTCGTCTTGAGGTAGCGCTCGGTCTCGGCGTGCGCCGGAATCTCGAGCGGAAGCCATTCGCTGATGGTCAGGCCGTACCCTTCGATGCCCACCAGCTTGCGCGGATTGTTGCTCAGGAGCCGCATCGAGCGGACGCCAAGCTCGCGCAGGATCTGGACACCAATACCGTAATCGCGCTGGTCGGCCTTGAATCCGAGCCGCTCGTTTGCTTCGACGGTATCGAATCCTTCGTCCTGCAGCTCGTAGGCGCGAATCTTGTTGGCCAGGCCGATCCCGCGCCCTTCCTGGTTCAGGTACAGGAGGATGCCGCGGCCCTCTTCGGCGATCTTCTGCATCGCGGCGTCGCGCTGCGCACCGCAGTCGCACCGGATCGAGTGCAGGCCGTCGCCGGTCAGGCACGACGAGTGGACGCGGACGAGGAGGTCGCGGCCATCGCCGATCTCGCCGCGGACCAATGCAAGGTGCGCCTGGTGATCGAGCTGGTTCTCGAATGCGTGCACGGTGAAGTCGCCGAAGTCGGTCGGCATCTTGGCCGTGGCAACCCGCTTCACCAACGACTCAGTGCGCATTCGGTACTTGATCAAGTCGGCGACCGTAACCATCAGCAGCCCGTGGCGCTTCGCGAACCGCGCCAGCTGCGGGACGCGCGCCATCGTGCCGTCTTCGTTCATGACTTCGCAGATGACGCCGCCCGGGTAGAGGCCGGCGATGCGCGCCAGGTCGACGGAGGCTTCAGTCTGGCCGGCGCGCACCATCACGCCGCCGTCGCGCGCGCGCAGCGGCGACACGTGGCCGGGCCGCACCAGATCGGCGGGCCTGGTTGCCGGATCGACGGCAGCCAGCACCGTCGCGGCGCGGTCGGCGGCCGATATGCCGGTCGTGACGTTGTGTTTCGCGTCGATCGGCACGCAGAACGCCGTCCCGAAGGGCGTGGTGTTGGCGTTGACAGCGAGCGGGATCTCGAGCTCGTCGAGCCGCTCGCCGGTGAGCGACAGGCAGATCTGGCCGCGGCCGAAGCGGGCCATGAAGTTGATCGTGTCCGGCGTCACCTTCTCGGCAGCGATCGTCAGGTCCCCCTCGTTCTCGCGGTCGGCGTCGTCGACGACGATCACCATGCGGCCGGCGCGGATTTCGTCGACGGCCTCTTCGATCGACGCGAACGGCGTCTTCCCCGGCGACGCAATCTTGAGCGGCGGGCGGCTCTTTGCGCGGCGACGCTTCGTGCCGGTGTGCGCTTTGGCTTTCATATCAGTGTGTAACTTCCCCCGGCCGGACGGTGCTCAAGGTGAGGCCGGCGATCTCCGCGGCGCGGACGACATACTTGCCGACCATGTCGCACTCGAGGTTGACGCGATCGCGAACCTGGGCGCGGTGCAGGTTGGTGTGCTCCATGGTGAACGGCACGAGCTGCACGTCGAAGCGATCGACGCCGAGGCCGGCCACGGTCAGGCTGATGCCGTCGACGGCGATCGAACCCTTGTGGACCAGATACGCCGCCAGCTGCGAAGGAAAGCTCACCGTCAGCCAGTGGAACTCCGCGTCCTGACGCAGTTCCTCGATATAGCCAACCGCATCGACATGGCCCTGCACGAAGTGACCGCCGAACCGGCTGTCGGCGCGCAACGGACGCTCCAGGTTCACCGCGCTGCCATGCGCGAGCGAGCCGAGCGTGGTCACGCGGTTGGTCTCGGGACCGACATCGGCATGCACTTCCTGCTTCTCGGCGAGGATCACCGTGAGGCAGACGCCGTTCACCGCGAGGCTGTCGCCGGGCGACAGTTCGCCGGCGAGCGCGGTGCCGATGCGCAGCCGAAATCCGCGGTCGGTCGGTTTCCGTTCGATCAGCTCGCCGACAGCTTCAACCAGTCCGGTGAACATAACCCTCTACCACGACGTCGGGCCCGACCGGGACCACGCGGCGCTCGTCGAGATCCGCCGACGAGAACGGTCGATCGCCGAGCAGCGGTACGCCTTCCGGTCCTAGCGCGTGCGGCGTGATGTACAGGCGCACGTAGTCGACCAGCTGTTCGTCCCATGCGGCGGCGTGCACGGCCGCGCCGCCTTCGAGCAGCAGCGAGCCGACGCCGTGGTCGGCGACGCGATCGAGCGCCGCGCGAAACGTGTCGTCGCGCGCCACTTCGACGTGCGCGCCGCGCTCCTCGAGCGGGCCGCGCAGGTCGGCGCGCGCCGCAGACCGTGCGGATGTGACGATGATGACAGGCCCGGCGTCCAGTGTCGAGAGGAGACGGGCCGTCGGCGGCGTGCGCAGCCGGCGATCGAGGACCACGCGAATCAGCGGCCGCTCGCGAAAGGCGCCGCGTGCGGTCAGCGCCGGATCGTCGGCGAGCAGCGTGGCGCTGCCGACCGCGATCGCGTCCACCTCGGCGCGCACCCGGTGCGCGTGGCGGTTCGCGTCGCTCGAGGTGAGCGGAGTACGGCGGCCCGGCGCAGCGGCAATCCGGCCGTCGATGCTCGTCGCCGCTTTGAGGATCACGAACGGCCGCCCTTCGCGCATCATCGTGAAAAACGCCCGGTTCAGCGCGACGGCGGCCGCCGCGGCGACGCCGACGTCGACGGTCACGCCGTTCTCGCGCAGGAACGCGAACCCGCGGCCGCGCACGGCCGGATTCGGATCCTCGACCGCAGCCACGACGCGGCGAATACCGGCGTCGACGATGCGCCGCACGCACGGGCCGGTGCGTCCGTGATGGCAGCAGGGCTCGAGGGTGGAATAGAGCGTTGCGCCCCGGGCGCGCGCGCCCGCCGCGCTCAACGCGTGAATTTCCGCGTGCGGGCCACCGGCGCGTTCGTGAAATCCCTGGCCGACGACCACCCCATCCTCGGACACCACCACCGCGCCGACCAGCGGATTCGGGCTGGTGCGCCCGCTGCCGCGCGCAGCGTGGAACAAGGCGCGCTGCATGAACGCGGTATCGGCGCCGTTGCCTACCATTTCTCTTCGAACAACCCGTTCACGTACTCGTCTGCGGAGAACGGCACAAGATCGTCGATGGTTTCGCCGACGCCAACGTAGCGGATGGGCAGCTTCAAGTCGTTGGCGATGGCGACGGCGACGCCGCCCTTCGCGGTGCCATCGAGCTTGGTGAGCACGATCCCGTTCACGCCGGCGACGCCCATGAACTCGCGCGCCTGCGACACGCCGTTCTGGCCCACCGTCGCGTCGAGCACGAGCAGCACTTCCTGCGGCGCGCCAGGCACTTCGCGCGAGGCGATCCGCCGGATCTTCTCGAGCTCGTTCATCAGGTTGACGCGGGTGTGCAGGCGGCCGGCGGTGTCGACGAGAATCGGCTCGCGCCCTTTGGCCTTGCCCGAGGAGATCGCGTCGAAGACCACTGCGGCGGGATCGGCGCCTTCGCGCGCGCGCACCATGTCGACGCCGGCGCGGCCCGCCCAGATTTCCAGCTGTTCGACCGCCGCGGCGCGAAACGTATCGGCGGCGCAGATCAGCGGCTTCTTGCCTTCGCTCTTGAGCAGGTTGGCGAGCTTGCCGACGGTGGTCGTCTTGCCAGTGCCGTTGACGCCGACGATCAGCGTCACCTGCGGGTGCGCAGCGACGGCGATCGGTGTGTCGACCGCCGCGAAGATGCCCTTGATTTCCTGCTTGACGAGATCGCGCAGGCTGGCGCCGTTGCGCGTCTGCGATTTCACGGCGGCGATGATGCGGTCGGTCGCAGCGACGCCGATGTCGGCCGAGATCAGCAGCTCCTCGAGCGCGTCGACGGTGTCGACATCGATCGGACGGGCGCGTTTCTCCGGCGCGTCAGCGACCCGCACGATCTCGTCGAAGCGATCGACGATCTGCTGCTTGGTGCGGGTGAGGCTGTCCTTGATGCGGCCGAAGAATCCCATTCCGCCGATTTTATCCGGTCTCCGCCTCCGCCCGCTGCCGCCGCAGCATCAGCGCGGTGATCGCCGTGCGCACGTCGCTGCGGCCGCTGAGCACCTCCGCCATCTGCGTCGCGATCGGCAGCTCGACGCCGTGGCGCGCGCCGAGTTCCAGCGCCGCGCCGGTCGTGATCACGCCCTCGGCAACCATCTTCATCCCGGCGAGAATCTCCGGCAGGGTGCGTCCGCGGGCCAGCTCGACGCCGACGTGACGGTTGCGACTGAGCGTGCCCGTGCAGGTGAGGACCAGATCGCCGAGGCCGCTCAACCCGGCCAGGGTTTCGCGCCGTCCGCCGGCTGCGCATGCCAGCCGCGTCAACTCGGCGAGGCCGCGGGTGATCAGCGCCGCGAGCGCGTTGTGGCCCAGGCCGAGTCCTTCGACGACGCCGGCCGCGATCGCGATGATGTTCTTCATCGCGCCGCCGATCTCGACGCCGACGACATCGTCGCTGCCGTACAAGCGCAGCGCCGGGCCACGGAACTCCTCCTGCACGAGCTCGATCGCGTCGCTATCCGATGACGCGGCGAG
>Ga0070686_100001758_pt1 | contig 12130 bp, 13 predicted proteins | sample KBSS23LmetaG_FD_65654 | JGI IMG/M metagenome (GOLD analysis project Ga0070686, IMG submission 65654) | Switchgrass rhizosphere microbial communities from Kellogg Biological Station, Michigan, USA - KBS S2-3L metaG | ecosystem: Host-associated > Plants > Roots > Rhizosphere ...
AAACGCTCGACGGTGGTGGAGGTCCCGATTCGGCGCGATGACGGGCGGACCGAGGTCTTTTCCGGTTTTCGCGTGCAACATCATCTCACGCTGGGCGCGACCAAAGGCGGGCTGCGTTTTCATCCGGAGGTGACGTTGGGCGAGGTCGCCGCGCTCGCGATGTGGATGAGTTGGAAATGCGCTTTGGCCGGGCTTCCGTATGGCGGCGCGAAGGGCGGAATCACGTGCGATCCGCATGCGATGAGCGCGGGCGAACTGGAGCGTCTCACCCGCCGTTACACGCAGGAAATGATTCCGTTCATCGGCCCGCAAATCGACATCATGGCGCCGGACATGGGCACCAACGAACAAACGATGGCTTGGATGATGGACACGTATTCGGTCCACATGGGTTACACCGTCCCGAGCATCGTCACCGGGAAGCCGGTTCATCTGGGCGGGTCGCTCGGACGACGCGAATCGACCGGGCGCGGCGTCGCTTATCTAATCAGCCGCGCGATGGATACGATTGGCCTTGCGCCCGAAAAATCCACGGCGGTGGTGCAAGGTTTTGGCAACGTTGGCGCGGTCACCGCTTATTCGCTCGCGAAATATGGCGTCAAGGTCATCGCGGTCAGCGACGTCAGCGGCGGCATCCATAATCCGGCGGGTTTGAACCTGCGCGAGTTGGAGAAATACGTGGCCGAACATCGTACCCTCGTCGGCTTCCCGGACGCGGAGGCAATTTCCAACGACGAATTGCTTCTGCTCCCGTGCGACATTCTGGCGCCGTGCGCATTGGAACGGCAAATCACGGCGCGGAACGCCGCGAAAATCCAATGTCGCATCCTCGGTGAAGGCGCCAACGGACCGACCACTCCCGACGCCGACTTGATCCTCGATCAACGTCCCGAAATCTTCATCATCCCCGACATCCTGTGCAATGCCGGGGGCGTGATCGTTTCCTATTTCGAATGGGTCCAGGACCTCCAAAGTTTCTTTTGGTCCGAAAGCGAAGTGACCGACAAACTCTTCCGCATCATGGAAGGCGCGTTCACCCAAACGCTTTCCCTGAGTCGCAAAGAAAAAATCTCCATGCGCGCCGCCGCGCTCACCCTCGGCATCAAACGCGTGCACGACGCCAAAAAGACGCGTGGGCTCTTTCCTTAAGGTAGTCCTCGTCGCGCTGCGACGAGCGCTCCTGGTTCCGAAAACGTTCGCAGCGCGAGCGTTTCTACCCGCCTGGCGGCTCCAAAAAATATTTTGCGCCCAACCCTTGCGAACCGGCGCTTCTTTTGCTTATTTATCGCGCCCACGGTCGCAGGCAAAAGTTCCGGCGCTGGGGTATGGTTGGTCAGCTAGAGAAACGAAGTGCAGAGCATGTTTTCAGTCGATACTTATTCGCCCGGGGGCAATAATCGGTATTCCGCCAAGAAGTTTGCCCTACCCACCAATTTCATTTGCATCGCGCCGCAAGCGAAAACCGTTCACATCGTTGGCAGTTTCAATGATTGGAACCCGAACGCGCACCCGATGAAGCGGCATCCGGACGGCGGCTGGCATGCGCAGATTCCCTTGAGCCATGGCCATCACCATTATCTTTTCCTGATCGACGGCAAGACCGTCCTCGACCCGCGGGCGCAGGGCGTCGCGCGCAATGAAAAGGGAGAGAAAGTTTCCCTTCTCGCCGTCAGTTAAGCGCGCTTACTTGATCCGCTTTTCGATGGGGCGATCGGCCTGCTGAAGGTGGGCGTCCACCGAACCGATCGTGGCCCGCATGCGCGCCAGCCGTTGTTCGTTGGAGCGGATCATCTCCTGCATCCGCACAAACTGTGGGGCGGTCTTAGGCTTTTTATCCACGCCGACAGTGTTTCAGAAATGGCTAAAAATGGGCGCCAAGGCAAATCCGTTAACGGCATCAGGGTAGCGCCGAAATTCGCAGCGGGAATGGTGGTAAGATTATTGAGCATGCCGGGTTTTTCAGGGGGCTCCCTGATTCGGAATGCGTTCGTCGGACGTAAATTTCGGCATGATACAACGACAATCGAGCCCGAATTCTGACCGTCAAAACAAGCCGGTCGCCACGACCCAAACGGAAAAAAATCGCCACTCCGGCACGGCGTGCGAATGTTGTGGGAACGAATACGACAAGCCACTCGAACTCGTCGTGAACGGAATTTCCCATTACTTCGATTGCTTTGAATGCGCCATCCACACGCTCGCGCCCAAATGCGGTCATTGCGGATGCAAGATCATTGGCCACGGCGTCGAAGCGGGCGGCGCGTTCTACTGCTGTGCGCACTGCGCCGAAAAACAGGGCGTCCACGAAATGGTGGATCGAGCGTAGTTTCCGTCGCGGGCAAAATGGAGGCGCGCGCAAATTGCTTTTGTGAGCGCAATTCTCTTTACAACGATTCTGGGCGGCGTAATTTCGACGCCGTAAATTATGCAACTTCGAACGATTGGCGCTATTGCCGCCGCGGCTCTTGTGTTGACAGGCTGCGCGGGTCCGGAACGTAAACTGAGCCGCGGTTTCAACAATATCACGGAATTTGCCCGCATGGGCGAGATGCGTCGCTCGATGGAGCAGACGGCGCTTTGGGACGGCACGGACCAGGCTTACACGCTCGGCTTTCTGCGCGGCGTGAATCGCTCGTTCGCGCGCACCGGCGTTGGGCTTTGGGAAATTTTGACGTTCCCGTACTCGGATGTGGGCGACAATTTCGATCCGATTTTCCTGCCGGAACAGCCGGTTTATCCCGATGCGTCGCGCCCCGGTTTCATCAGCGACCCGAGCTGGAGCCCGGACACGAATCTGGGTTTCAGCGGCGGCTCGATATTGCCATTCTCGCCCGGGAGCAAGTTCCAGATTTTCGATTATTAATCGATCGTTTTCCAAAAAGCGCCGTCTCGAAATGTTCGGGATCGGCGCTTTTATCTTTTAAACACAACCATTCATTCGGATGAGCACGCGTTTGGAACGTCTCTCGCCCTGCAAGGTGAATTTCCTGTTGAACATTCTCGGGAAACGCGCGGATGGTTTTCATGAGTTGGAGACGTTATTCCATCCGGTGGCTTTGAACGATGAACTGTCGCTTCGGCGCGAGGGGAATGGGATTCGGCTGACTTGCAATAATCCGGCGCTCCCCACGGACGCGGGGAATTTGGTCTATCGCGCGGCGCAAAAATTCCTTGAGGCAGCGCGGATTTCGGAGGGCGTGCTCATTCACTTGGAAAAGCGCGTGCCATTAGCGGCGGGATTGGGCGGCGGAAGCAGCAACGCGGCGGTGACGTTGTTGGGGTTGAACGAGCTTTTTGGCGGGCCCTTGGGCGCGGCGGAGCTGACGCGCATTGCGGCGGCTTTGGGATCGGATGTGCCGTTCTTTTTGCAGGATCGTCCGGCGCTTGGGGTGGGGCGTGGAGAACAAATCGAGTCCTTGGAGAATTTTTCAAGTTTGGTGGGTGTTTACATCGTTTTGGTGCATCCGGGTTTTGGGATTTCAACCGCGTGGGCCTACAAAAACCTGGCGCGATTTCCGGAAGCGTTGAATGGACGCCCGGGGCGAGCACTGGAGCTGGTGGAACGATTGCGGAGCGGAACGATCGAAGAAGCGGCGCCGCTTTTTTATAATTCGCTGGAGGCGCCGGCTCTGGAGAAGTATCCGATTTTGGGAATGTTCCAGGAATTTTTTCGGGATCATGGAGCAGCGCTGTCGTTGATGTCCGGCAGCGGATCGACCACGTTTGCGTTGGCGGCTTCGAGACCGTTGGCGGATGAATTAGCGGAACGATTCAAGGCGAAGTTCGGCGATGGAGCATGGATGGCGGTCGCGCCCCTGGCAAAAGAACAATAAAGTCGGTCAATTTTGCCGTTGGGCGGCAAAAAGGGAATCGCGCGCAACGGAGAAGAAGGGGGTTATTTCGTGTAACCCATTGGTAATTCGAGTCTCGGGGTGGGTGGCACGCCGGGTGCTAAGCCCTGTCCCAGCGATATGAGCACACTCGAATTGACCGAGATGGAATGCATGCAAGTGCAAACGGAAAATGTGATCCTGATGCCGAGCGGGTTGTTGGGCTTCGAGGACATCAAGCGTTTCATTCTGCTGACGAACGAAGAGGAAGCTCCGTTTTCCTGGTTCCAGGTGCTCGACGATCCGAGCCTGGCGTTCCTGGTGGTCCCGCCGTTCGATGCGGTGCCCGACTATCAACCGGAGATCAGCGACGACGACATCAAGTATCTGGGGATCAAGAAACCTTCGGATGCGTTGATGTATAATATCGTCACGTTGCGCTCGGGCCATGCGACGGTGAATTTAAAGGGACCGATCGTGATTAATCGGTTCACGTTGCGCGGCAAGCAGGTCGTCCTGCAAAACGCGACGAAGTATAGCGTGCGTCACCCGTTGCCGCTCGCGAACAGTGGAGAATTTTAATTAACCAACCTCGAACGAAATCCAAGGACGGAACTTATGCTCGTTCTCTCAAGAAAACCCGGTGAAAGCGTCGTGATCGACGGACGGATCAAAGTCAAGATTGTGCGCCTCGATGGAGACGTGGTGAAGCTTGGCATCGAAGCGCCGCCGGATATCCCGATTCATCGGCAGGAAGTTTACGACGAAATTCAACAGAGCAATCGGCAGGCGTTGCAAAGCAAACCCGCCGCGGCGCCGAAGCTCAAGGAACCCAAAAGCAAAGATTCAATTTCCGACCGTCAAAATGTGGAGACGGCCGGCCTCGCAGCATAACCCTCAACATACAACAGACACATGATCATCAACACAAACACGTCTGCGCAGGTTTCGGCCAATAACCTGCAAGCCAGCTCAGCCGCTCTTTCCAAATCGTTGGCGCGCCTGAGCAGCGGCTCGAAAATTACGAACCCATCCGATGATGCCGCGGGCCTCGCGGTCTCGTCGCGCCTGGATGCCCAGGTGCAGCGGCTTTCCGCCGCCAATAGCAACGTGGGCAACGCGGTTTCGTTTACGCAAACGCAGGATGGCTACCTCAAAAAATTCAGCAAGGCGCTGGATCGCATGAGCGAATTGGCCATCCTCGCGCAGGATGCAACGAAGACCGACGGGGATCGCTCCCTTTACGATACGGAATTTCAGCAGCTCGCGAGCTACATCAGCACCACCTCGAGCCAGGATTTTAACGGCGTGAAATTGTTCTCGGCGGCGCCGGTCGATATTACCGCCGATGCGGACGGCACGCCGTTCTCGATGAACGGGATTAATTTGGGCACGGCCGTTTACACCGACGCGACCAACCCGACGAAGACCAACCTGACGAACCTTGCGAATTCGAAAACGGCGTTGACCAACGTAAAAGCCGCGATCAACCAGATCGCCGCGGACCGCGCGACGATCGGCGCCTATCAATCGCGCCTGAATTTCACCGCGGAACAAATCACCATCAGCCGCGAAAATTTGACGGCGGCCAGTTCGCGCATCCAGGACGTGGATGTGGCCGAAGAATCCACCAACTACGCGCGCAACAATATTCTGGTGCAGAGCGGAACGGCGATGCTGGCGCAAGCCAACCAAATGCCGCAAAGCGTGCTGCGCTTGCTGCAGCAGTAATTTAACATTTCAGTTCGGTTTGGGGAGGGGCGCGATTCTTCCGATCGCCGCCCCTTTTTCTTTTTCGGGATTATTCGATTTAAGGGCGCGCAAACAGAGGGGATTATTGCAAAGACTGCTCCCGCCGGTTGCTACGAGTTTGTGGCGCGGTAACCGCTTTTTTGGAGGGCGTCGGCGAGGGCGGGCATGTTTGTTTTGGTGGTGTCGTAGGTGACAATGGCACGGGCGGATTGGCGATCGACTTCGACGCTTTTAACGCCGTTGACGCCCCGCAAGGTTTTGGTGACATGGCGAACGCAATTGTCGCAGGTCATCCCCTCGATGCCAAAACTCCTGGTCTCCCAAATGACTTCTTCCGGATTCATGGCGGCCACATTGTGCTTATCCATAGCGATTCTCCTCAAGGAAACTATGGCGCCAGGGGGCCGCGCGGGCAACGAAACCCGCTGAAGGAGTTAGCGAAGCGGCGGGTTCGTATTGCCCGTGATCAGGTCGCCGAAGAGGCTGAGTTGTTGGAACCAGAATTGTTGAAAGTGAGCAGGGAGGAAAATCCAGATGGTGGCCGCAAGAGCCAGGAAGGGGCCTAGCGGGATTCGGCCCCCGCGTTCGGTTTTCTTAGTGAGGAGCAACGGGATGCCGATGATGGATCCAACGACGGCCGCGCCAAAGAACGAGAAGATGGAGGCTTGCCAGCCGAGGAAGGCTCCGATGGCGGCCATAAATTTGACGTCGCCCAGGCCCATCGCCTCGCGCGGGAGGATGAGTTCGCTGGTGACGAGTTCCATGTGTTTGACTTCCTCGGGATTGAATTTCTGATCGCCGACGACGAGTTCTTTCGCGCACAGGGTCACGTCTTTTTGGAAGAAACAAATTTCGGGAAGCTCGATGGTTTTGGCGTAAAGATGGATGACGTCGGTGTCGCGGTAGAGCATGTCGCCGTAAGGGACTTCGCGGCCGTCGGGAAGCTGGAGGCAGGTTTCGGTGAAGATGAGTTTGGAGTCGGGCTCGAGTTTGATGCGTTCGCGGCCGAAGAGGAGTTTGCCGCCGCGCAGGGCGAGGTAAACGGAACCGGACGCGATGGCGATGCCGAGCATGCTCGCGCGAATGGCGGGAGCGCGTTCGGCGGTATGTTGGAGGATCGGGAAAATGCAGCAGAGAATGAATCCCACTGCGGCGCCGCCGATCGTGATTTCGTCGGGAATGATGAGGTGTTCGAGGTCGATGAAGGTGGCGACGATGAAGCCGGCGAGAAGGATCGAGTAGGATAGCGCGAGTCCGGCGGAGCGATGTCCGAACGCGAGCCAGCAGGAGAGGAACGCGACGCCGGTGAGGAGTTCGACGAGGAAATAGCGGGCGGCAATGGGCGCGCCGCAGTTCTTGCATTTGCCGCGCAACCAAAGCCAGGTGATGAGCGGGATGTTCAGATACCAGGGGATGCTGTAGTTGCAATGGGGACAATGGGACGGGGGCCAGACGATGCTTTCGTCGCGCGGCATGCGGTGGATGCAGACGTTGGCGAAGCTGCCGACCATGCTGCCGAACACGAAGAAAACTCCGGACCAGAAATGGAATGGGACTGCCGCCCAGACTTCGCGTTCAAACATAGATTTGTCGATGCAACGCCGCGCGCATCACGTCGATGGGCGCGGCCAGGCCAGACCAAATTTCCAACGCTTTCGCGCCCTGGTAAAGGAGCATGCCGAGGCCGTTGGCGGTTCTGCAGCCGGCGTTTTTGGCGGCGGCGAGCAAGGGCGTTTCGGCCGGGCGATAAATCATGTCATACACAGCGCGCGTTTGTTTTAAGTTGAAGGCGCCGGTGTCGCAAGGCAAGGCATCATCGGGCTTGAGGCCGAGCGAGGTGGCGTTGATCGCGAGATCGATTTCGGTCGATGGGTAACCAATTTTCACGGTGACGCCAGGTGTGCGCGCGTGAATTTCTTTGGCGACTTCCTCGGCTTTGGAACGCGTGCGATTGGCGAGCCAGAGTTCCGCAGGATGTTCCTGCGCAATGCGCAATGCCGCCGCGCGCCCGGCGCCGCCCGCGCCCATCAGGAGAATTTTTGCGCCCGTGGGCTGCACGTTGAGATCTTCTTTTAACGCGCGAATGATGGCGTCCGCATCCGTGTTAAAACCCACGGCGCGAATTTTGTTTTCCGCATCGGGCGGAAGTTGCGCGAGCGGAATCCATTGATTATGGGCCAGGCCTTCGAAACGAATCGTGTTGATGGCGCCCCAGGGTTTGGCGGCTTCATCGATGTGATCGACCAGATCGAGCGCGAGGAGTTTGTGCGGGACGGTGAGGTTCAAACCGATGAAGCGCATCGCTTTGGCGCCGTTGATGGCTTCGCGCAAATGGTCCGGATGAACATCGCAGGCGAGGTAACGCCAGTTGAGTTTGAGGGCGTCGATGCCGGCATTCTGCATGGCGGGCGACGCGGAATGTTTGATCGGATGCCCGTAAACCGCGCAAAGGCGAGTGGTGGCCGTGATTTCAGGAATCATGGCGTGCGTGGCCTGTTTAGGACGATTGGCAACATTCGATTTGCGCCCGGCGAGAATAAGTGGCGCGCGCCAAATCGCAAGCTTCGAGGACAGGTAGCGCTCGTCGCGCTGCGACGAGCGCTCCGTGCGATTTATTGGCGCCCGGCGCCAAGGTCGCAGCGCGACCTTGGCTACCAGCGAGGTTTGACAGTCGAGGCGCGGGCTTCTACGGTCGGAAAATGGATTTGTTGAAAGAGTCTTTGATCGAGGTAATCCGGCGGACTTCCGCGGAGCTGCCCGAGGATGTGCGCGCGGCGATTGCGCGCTCGTTGGAAACCGAAAAGAAGGGAACGATCGCGGAGTCGGCCTTCAAAATTATCGAGCGCAATATCGCGCTGGCGAAAACGAAATCGCAACCGATCTGCCAGGATACCGGCACGATTATTTTTTACATCGACGCGCCCTTGGGACTGGATCAAATCGCCTTCGAGGAAACAATTCGCGAGGCGGTGAAGGAGGCGACGAAGAAGGGTTATTTGCGGCAAAATTCAGTGGATTCTTTGACGGGCGAGAACGACGGGACGAATGTGGGGCCCGGTTCGCCCGTGGTTCATTTTCATCAGCATCGTTCGGCGGAGATCAACGTGAAGCTCATTTTGAAAGGTGGCGGTTGCGAAAATGTGGGCGCGCAATATTCGTTGCCGGCGGAAAAGTTGAAGGCGAATCGGGATTTGGATGGTTGTCGCAAAGTGATTTTGGACGCGGTGCTGCAAGCGCAGGGCAAAGGCTGCGGGCCGGGAATTTTAGGCGTGTGCATCGGCGGGGATCGTTCGACGGGCTACGAATTATCGAAGCAACAATTTTTGCGGCGGCTGGACGATCGAAATCCGAATCCGGAATTGGACCGGCTCGAGCAGGATATTTTGAAGACCGCGAACGAACTCGGCATCGGGCCGATGGGTTTCGGTGGGAAGACAACGTTGCTGGGCGTGAAAATTTGCGCGGCGAATCGTTTGCCCGCGTCGTTTTTTGTGAGCATCAGCTACATGTGCTGGGCGTATCGCCGGCTCGGCGCGGTGATGGACTCAACCGGCGCCATCAAATCCTGGCTTTATTAAACGCGTATGATCGAACTGAAAACGCCCATTTCCGAAGAGACGATTCGCGCGTTGCGCGTCGGCGATGAAGTCCTGATTTCGGGCACGGTTTTTACCGGGCGCGATGTGGTGCATAAATATTTGCACGAAGGCGGAAAACTTCCGCCCGAGGTGAATTTGCGCGACGGCATTTTGTATCATTGCGGGCCGGTGGTTTTGAAAGATGAACACGGCCAGTGGAAAGTCACCGCGGCGGGCCCAACGACGTCGATTCGCGAAGAGCCGTATCAATGGAAAGTGATCCAGGATTTTGGATTGCGCGGCGTCATCGGCAAAGGCGGCATGGGCGATAAAACCGTCGCGGCCTGCGAACATCACGGCTGCGTCTATCTCCACGCGGTGGGCGGCGCGGCGCAAGTTCTAGCCGAATGCGTCAAGAGCGTGCGCAGCGTTCATTTCCTAAAAGAATTCGGTTCGCCCGAAGCAATCTGGGAATTCGAAGTGGAGAACTTCCCCTCCGTCGTCACGATCGATTCGCATGGGCGTTCCCTGCACAAAGAAATTTTTGCGCAAAGCCAGGAGGCTCTGGCGAAACGGTTGTGAAGCGTTCCTTTCTTGTCGTTGTCGAGTTGCGGCGTTAGAATCTTGTCTATGGCTGCCGTTGAACTTACCGATGACCAAGTCCTCTCGCTTTTTCGACAATTGCCCGCGGAGAAAAAGCGGGTGGCACTGAGAACGCTGGCTGATGAAGCTATCGTCAGACGCGATGAGAATATGGCCTACGCAGAAGCGCAATTGCGCGAGCGAGCGCGCGAACGCGGGATGGATTGGGACAAGTTGGACGACGATGCTCGGGAACAGTTCATAGACCGATTGCTTCACGAATAAAGATGGCGGCCATTGTCGTGTTCGATACGAATGTCCTTTTCTCGGCAGCCGCTTGGAAAGGTCCTCCCTATGCATGCGTCGAACTCGCGCGGACGGGCCAGATTCAGGCGGTAACATGCTGGGAAATCTTAACGGAGTTGACAGAGAAACTTTCGGAGAGGCTCCAGTTTTCTGAAAGCAAAATCAACGACACCCTCGCGGGACTCTTAAGCTTTCATGATTTTGCGCGAATTGCCGGGACGATTTCGGCGTCGCGCGATCCTGACGATGACGTGGTTCTTGAATGCGCGGTGGTTGCCCAGGCGGGCTACATTATCACCGGCGACAAGGATTTGCTCGTGCTCAACGAGTTTCAGGGCGTGATCATTCTCAAGGCCGCAGATTTTTTGAAACAGTGGGAATCTGGCGCCATCCCCAAATAATTAGCGCGATAAAACCTTCCAGCCGTAGCGAAGGATCATCGCGGAAACGACGAAGAGGAAGAGGGTGCGCACGAAGCGGTTGCCTTTTAGGACGGCAAGGCGGGAACCGATGGTTGAGCCGGTGAGGTTGCAGATGGCCATCGGGATGGCGTAGGCGTAGAGGATGTTGTGGGTGCAGGCGAAGTAGGTGACGGGGCCGAGGTTGGTGACGAGGTTAATGACTTTGGCGTGGGCGGAGGCGTTGAGGAAATCGAAGCCGAAAACGCCGATGAAAATGAAAATGAGAAAGCTGCCGGTGCCGGGTCCAAAAAACCCGTCGTAAAATCCGATGATGACTCCGGTAAGAATCCCGAAGAGTTTGGTTTGGGTGAGAGTGAGTTTGGGGGCGTGAAGGTGGCCGAAATCCTTTTTTGAAAACGTGTAGGCGGCGACGGCGATCATCATGGTGAGGATCACGGGTTCGAGTTTTTCTTTGGGAAAGCTGGCGACGGCGCGGGCGCCGAGGGTAGAAAAAATCAGCGCGGCGATGGCGGCGGGGAGGAGAAGGCGCCATTGGATTTTAACCCGACGCGAGTATTGGGCGACCGCCATGCTGGTGCCGCAGATGCTGGCGAATTTGTTGGTGCCCCAAACGGGCGCAAGGGTCGTGGTTAATTTTTCGGGCAGGAAAACGAGCATGGCGGGAAGCTGGATGAGCCCGCCGCCGCCCACGACGGAATCGACAAAGCCGGCCAGGAAAGCAAAAAAACAGAGGTAAACAGCGTCCACTGCGTGCTAGGAAATACTGGGCGCGGGAAAAAGTCGCTCTGAAAAATTCGCTTAAGGAATTTGGGTTTTGCCGATGCCGTAGTCGTCGCGGGGCATGAAAAAGCCGCGCGTGAGGGAGCCGTCGCCATTGGCAAGGTCGCCGCTGCCGAAGCACGGGAGGTTGCCGCGTCCGATAATTTTCAGGGCGGCGCGGTTGCGGGCGTCGAGGAGAATGGTTTCGCTGCCGGTCGTGACGATCGCAAGGTCGTTAATGAAACGAAGGGAATAGGGCGGCGACGAAAATTGGGTGGAGGAAAGTTTCGCGAATTGGCCGGCATCGGAAAGGCGCCAGCGTTCGAGGGTGTTCGTGCCGCTGGCCTGGCCGATGAAGAGTTCGCCGTTGTTGACGACCGTGGTGTGCGGCCAGTTGGTTAGGGACATTGAGGTGACGAGGAACGCCGCGACGCCATCGTAAGCGCTCGCGTCGAGCCATTCGTAGCCGTCGCTGTAACCTTGCGCGTCGTAATGATAACCGGTGGTATAAAGAACCGCGCCGGCGTGGGAGGCGCCCTGGACGAGACCGGGGATGTTTACGGGCTTGCGAACAAGCGGGCTGCTCGCGTCGGCAAAATCAACGACATCGAGGAAATAGCGGGTCAGCCAATAAATTTGCACGTTCGTATTGGTGTTGTCGCCGCCACCGGATGGCGGAGTTTTGGTTGGGTCGCCGGGAATTTCAATGATCTCGGTGTTTTGATGGCTGAGGTAAACGAGGCCTTCGGCGATGATGGGCACGGAGAAATTCCAGCCGCCGTTGGTCGTTAGATTTACTTCGGATTTGAACGCGGGCGCCGTGGAATCGCTGACGTTGAAGGCCGCGAGGTGTCCGCCACCGCCGGAATAGTAGCCCGGCCACCAATTCATGCCGACGCCT
>Ga0070686_100001765_pt1 | contig 12091 bp, 11 predicted proteins | sample KBSS23LmetaG_FD_65654 | JGI IMG/M metagenome (GOLD analysis project Ga0070686, IMG submission 65654) | Switchgrass rhizosphere microbial communities from Kellogg Biological Station, Michigan, USA - KBS S2-3L metaG | ecosystem: Host-associated > Plants > Roots > Rhizosphere ...
ACGCGCACGAACACGCCGATCAAACTTCGATGCACGTGCTTCGAGAGGTACGAGCCGATGCCCATCGCGAACAAATAAACGCCGATCACCGTCGAGAACTGCGTCACCGAATCGCCCAGCAAATAACTCGCGAGCGTGCTGGAAATCAGCTCGTAAATCAGCCCGCACGTCGCGATCGCAAAGACCGACGCCAGGAACAACGCTTTGCCCGCGCGATCACTCATTAGCCGTGAATCGCCGCGGCGATGATGATGCTGATGCCCAGCGAGAAAAATCCCACCACGATTGCCAGCGCGATGTTTTTCTTATTGATCAACTCGTCCCACAAATCCGGTTTCGTGAGCTTGTCGATGACGATGAAACCGACGCACAGCACGACGATTCCCAACACCGAGTAAACAATCGAATTCAAGAACGCATTCCAATTCATAACTCCTTTCCTTTTTTATTTATGCACAAACGTATGCTGGCCGGGCGTGGTGTGTTTGCTGCCCAGCGATGAAAACAAAAGCCAGCCGCGCGCGTGGCTCGTCGCCAGATACCCGCACAACAACAATCCGAAAATCGTAAACAGGGGATGTCCATTTTTCATTCGTCATCGTCCTCCAATTCAGTTGTAAATCCGTGCGAATCATAATCGCTTTCGGCCTGCCGCTTTTGTTCGAAAGCCGCGCTCCGGCCAAAACGATACGTTGGATACGCCAGCAGCAAGAGCAGACAGAAAATAAAATTCCGCCAGACCGGCACATCCGTTTTCACCGCCACATCATAGCGAACGATCGGCGTTTTGGGATCGCAATCCGGATCGATGATCAATTGATATTTCCCCGGTTCGACCGCAGGGATCACCGTGCTTTTCCTTTGGCTGCCCTCGCTCCAGTCGGGCCCGTAATAATACTCGAGCCCTTCCAAAAAATCCCGCCGCTCGCCCGTTTTCACGTTCAACAATTCATAACCCAGATCCAGCCACGAATTCTGGAGCCCGGCAAAACTCGTCACCTTCACGGCCTGCGGCTTTCCCTTCACCTCGAACTCGATCACCGCCGTCGTTTGATTCGTATCGCCCGAATCGAACGTAAAATTCTGTTCCGCGACCAATTGATTGCGCGCGCGGCCCACGCTCACGATTTGAATCAGAATCAACAACGCCAGCAACGCCGTCGTGGTGGCTCCCAAAAATCCGCCCTTCGTGACATACGGATTCGGCTGATTCATGTAAACGCCAACCGGCTCCGGCGACGCCTTCGGAATCTTGAATGCCAATTGAATCTGTTCGCCCTCAACGTATTGCCCGCGCGACCACGTCACTTCCTGCAACTCAGGGTAATCTTCTTTCGATAAAATATACGGCGGCCTCACGTAGTCCGCCGTCTGGGCTTTCTCGTCGAAATTGACGCGCCAATAAAATTCGCCCACGACATACCGCACCGTCGCCGTGCCGCGCAAAAACAACCGGTAGGGACGCCCTTCGAGCACCGCGATGTTGCCAACCTCATCCGGAAAATTCAGCAGCCGCTCGACGAAATTCCAATGCCCCTTATAATTCACCAGCCACGTGTAACCGACGTGCGGATTGAACAACAAATATTCGAACCACGTGTAAGGCCCGTCCGCGCGCTGCAAAAATCCGATCGCTTCATACTCCACCCCAAACAACGTCCCGCGCGTCCCCAGCGGAATGAAAGGCTGAATATTTAATTTCTTCGCCGCCTCCGTGATGATCTGCGCATCCCCGCTCGCGACGTCCAAGACGCTCCCGCAACTCCCGCACACCAGCGTCACCGTGCTGCCCGGCGCCTTCAATTCCGACACCGAACCGCAGCGCGGACAATTCACCGCATTCACTCCCGTTTCGTGCGCGAGCGGCGGATTGCCAAACCATCCCGGCACCGGACGCAAATTCGAAAACTCCAATTCCTCGAACGTGCAGTACCTGCCGAAAAACGTGCGCACTTCCGCGCCCGAATACTCGATGCACGCGAAAGCCGAATTCGGCCCCGTCAAATCGACGCTCAAACTCTCCCGCCCTGGCGGCGCCGCATACGGCAATTCGCCTTCGCATCCGTCCACCACGACCTCCTTCACATCCGCCATCGTCATGGGAACCCCGCGCCAATTGAACCCCGCGCTTCGTTGCAAATCGTTTTGGCGCGGCAAATTCTCCGGCGTCTCGGCGCGGCTCACCATGAAAAAGCCCTGCGCCTCCGCCATCCATCCCGTCGTGTTATCGCCAAACTCCACGAACCATTCCGTCCACGCGCCGAGCCGCCATTTCAAACGCACGCGCCCCAACACCGTAAACGCCGTGTTCCCGAACCGCCCCTGCGTGCCGATCTGGATTGGACTGATATCCGGCGGCAACGACGAAGTCTTCCCAATCAGCGCGACCTCCACCCCTTCGCGCACCACCATCGAGCGGCAATACCCGCACACGGTAAAAATCGTGCTCGCATGAAAAGGAATCGACCCGCCGCAATTGGGACATTCGAAAGTTTCCACTGTTTGAATGAGGAATACTCCCGCGCCCAACCTCCCTCAATTCCAAAACACCGCCTTCTTTCTAATCGCCATCACGAAGACCGGCGGCGCCGCGTTTTCCAAAACGTTCAACGGTTCAACGGGGCCCCCTTGACGACTGCTCCCGGCACGATACGTTTTCACCGTCGTTTCGGAATTGTTCCGAAACGCCCTTTTTATTTTGTCATCGAACCATCCATTGGACCCGGCGCGCTTGCGCGAAGTGGCGCAGACGCTCGAAGCGGTCGCCGCCGATCGCGCGCTGCTCTCCACACTGACCCCGGAAGAACGCGCGCGCCTCATCCAGGCTGCCGGTCAGATTTTCTGCCCGGACACCGCTGAACGTCGTCGCTTAACCAAAGCAACGGTGCGCCAACGCAAAGCCGAGAAACGCCAGGTTTCACAACAAGTGCTCCACGAAACAGGAATTCGCGAACTCCGCCGCAAGCCCGTCTTCACCACGCCCAATTCGCTTCCGCCCGCGCACTCCGCCGACCCCATCGAAAGGCCCGAAGCCGATTTCCGCGAAGTCGTCGAACCCCAAAATTGCTACATCTGCAAAAAAGATTTCACCCGCATCCATTCCTTTTACGACCAGCTTTGTCCGCCCTGCGCCGAACTCAACTACTTCAAGCGCACCGAGCTCGCGGACCTCACCGGGCGCGTCGCGCTTCTGACCGGCGGCCGCGTCAAGATCGGATATCAGGCCGGCCTGAAACTCCTGCGCTGCGGAACCTCGCTCATCGTCACCACCCGTTTCCCGCACGATTCCGCCATTCGCTATTCGCAGGAGCCGGATTTTAAACAATGGTCCCATCGCCTCCAAATTTTCGGGCTCGACCTGCGCCACACCCCGAGCGTCGAAGCCTTCTGCCGCCACCTACTCGCCACCCGCGAACGGCTCGACTTCATTATCTCCAACGCCTGCCAAACCGTGCGTCGTCCGCCCGATTTTTATCAGCACATGATGGCCCAGGAAAACGGGCCGCTCAAAGATTTGCCGCAAAATGCGCGCGAACTTCTCGGCGCTTACGAAGGCTTGCGTGACTACCATATTCTCCCGGAAGCGCAGACTTCGAATGCGCTTGAAGAACGGCGTCTCAATGAAATCGCCGGACTCACTCATGCCGCGGCGCTCTCGCAAGTTCCGTTGCTGCCCGAAGAGCGGGTCGCGCAACCGCATCTTTTCCCTCAAGGCTTGCTCGACCAGGATTTGCAACAAGTTGACCTGCGTGATCGCAACTCATGGCGACTCACTCTCGCCGAGGTGCCCAGCGTCGAGCTGCTCGAAGTTCAACTCGTCAACGCCATCGCTCCGTTTCTCCTCAACGCGCGCCTGAAACCGCTCATGCTGCGCACGCCCGAACGCGATAAACACATCGTCAACGTCTCCGCCGTCGAAGGTCAGTTCTATCGCAAATACAAAACCACGCGGCATCCGCATACCAACATGGCCAAGGCCGCCCTCAACATGATGACGCGCACCTCCGCCGCGGATTACCAGGTCGATGGCATCCATATGAACAGCGTCGATACCGGCTGGGTGACCGACGAAGATCCCGTCCAAATCGCCGCGCGCAAACGCACCGATCACCGCTTCCATCCGCCCCTGGACATCCTCGACGGCGCTGCCCGCATCGTCGATCCCATCATCGCCGGCTTTAACACCGGCGAACACATTTGGGGCAAGTTCCTCAAAGACTACAAACCGACCGACTGGTAGGCGCGTTGGGCAAGTCCGCTTGTCCCACGCCTATGACCCGGAAGTTGCACGATCGAGAAGAGTGAATCTGCGCGCGCTGACCTGACCTGCGCTCAACACCAACAACCGCGCCTCCGGACGTCCCTTCGCCAACCGTTCCATCGCCTCGACGCCATCGACCAACAACGCCGTGCTCAGCGCATCCGAATCCGCCGCCAATCCAACGCACACCGCCGCCAGCTCCGCCCCCTCGACCGGCCTTCCCGTGCGCCCATCCAACACATGCCCAAACGTCCTTCCCCCCGCTGAAAACGACTTCCCCCAAACCGCCGACACCCCCAGCGATTCATCCTTCAACTCCACCACACTCAAAATCGCTCCCGTTTCCAATTTCCCCGATTCTGCACTCTGCACTCCGCACTCGGCACTTCCTTCAACGGCCACCTTCCATCCACTCCCATCCGCCTGCCGTCCAATCCCCACCACCGTGCTCGTCCCGCCGTGCAACAAAGCCGAAGTCACCCCCGCCTCACGCAAAATCTCCGCCGCGCAATCCACCGCATACCCTTTCCCGAACGCCCCAAAATCCAACATCATTCCCGCGCGCCCAAACCGCACCGCGCGCGGGCCCCGATCCAATTCCAAAAATCCGAACCCCACATTCGCGCGCGCCAATTCGATTTCCTCTTCCGTCGGCGGACTCCCGCTTCCCTTCATAAAACCCCAACACCGCACCAGCGGCGCAATCGTCACATCGAACGCCCCCTCCGTCTCCACGCTCAATGCCACCGCCCGTTCCAACAACGAAAAAAGTTCCGGCGAAACCTTGACCGCCTCGCTCCCAGCACGCGCGTTCAAATGCGACACCTCACTCGTCGCGCGATATAAACTCAACAACCCCTCGATCCGCTCGATCTCGTCCAACGCCTCTTCCCCCAGCGCGCGCAAACCCGGCGAGTCCCCTTCGAGCACAATCTCAAATCGCGTCGCCATCGCCATCCGCGCCAAGGTTATCACGCGCAGACCCTAACCAATCCGTCGGCGCAAATCGACTGGGAAACCTCCGCGCACTTCACCGCGGCGCGGATTTCTCGTATTCAGCGAGGGCCTGCGGCATGAAGGCTTCGAGATCCCGGATGCGGGTCGCGTCGGAGGGGTGGGTCGAAGCAAATTCGGGCGGCTGGCCGGCATGGTTTTGGGACGACATGCGCCGCCAAAATTCAATGGCTTCGCGCGGATCGTAGCCGGCGCGCGCCATGTAAAGAAGACCCATGCGATCGGCTTCCGATTCATGTTCGCGGCTGAAGGGAAGGACCAAACCATATTGTGCGCCCGCGCCGAGGGCGGCCATGGCGGCGCGCCGTTGCTGATTGTCCATGTCGCTCATGGAAAGACTGGCGGCAGCTCCCATCATAAAGGTGTTCGCGAGCGAGGTCCGCAACAGGCGTTGAGAGCCATGTCGCGCGACGGCGTGCGCAACTTCATGCCCGATGACCGCAGCGAGAGCAGCTTCGTTTTTGGTGTAGGGAAGGATGCCGGTATAGACGACGATTTTCCCGCCGGGCAAACAAAAGGCGTTGACCTGGTCGCTTTCGACGACGCTGACTTGCCAATGGAACGTGTTCGCCGCCGAGCCCGTGGTCGGAGTAATTCGAGACGCGACCCGCACCACGGTGTCATGCGCAGGTCCGCTTTCAATAACCCGCGCCTGCGAAAGCACCTCACGATAACTTTGCAACCCAAGCGCGTCTTCCTGGTCGCTGGAAAGCGCCACCCGCGCGGCTTTCCCGGTCTCTGGATTGACCACTTTTTCCGAATGGAAGAACTGACTTAACATCACCAGACCCGCCACCAACAGTGGCACGATCATAATCCCCTTGCGTCGTTGCATAAACCCAATCTCCTATGAACAATTTGCCGCCGCGCGCGAATTCCGACAAGTGGGGGAAACGTTGACGCGCAATGAGGCGTTGGGATGAGGGAGGCAACGCAATCTCAACGGATTGCGTTCGCAAACGCTTCGAGATCGCCATAGCGATTTGCCCAGGTCGTGTACATCACACCATCCACATTCGGGAGGCCCTGGGCGGCGGCGAGCCAGTCTTTGATTTGGTTGGGTTTGGCGTCGTAATACCCCGCGATCACCTGATGATGGCCACGCTCGGCAAAGAATTTCAGGCTTTGCGCGCGCTTCTCGAAATTCCAGGGAATGATCGTCACGTCTTTATCCAGGCCTTCCCAGGAGCCGGCGATCGTGCCCCGCACCAAATAATAATCGTCGTGCGCGTTGTGGTTCGGATCGAACATGTCCGACCAAACGTAAATGCGTCCGCCGGGATTAACGCCTCGCAAAATGTTCGCGCACGCTTTTACGTTGTCCGCCAGAATTTGACCGGCGGTCAGATTTCGTCTCTGGCAGGCGTCGCACCAATTGAGCACGCGAATTTCGTCGTGCGACATGAAATAACCTTTCGCGCCCCACGCCGCGTGCATGCGTTTGGCCTGGTCGCGCAAGAGGTCCATCGTTTTGGGTTCGGACGGACAAATCATCGCCTGATCGTCATGGACGGTGACGCCGTGATAACAGGAAACCTTCAGCTTCGAGCCTTCCGGGACGTGCGACGCGAGTTTGAGTTTGGGCGCTTCGTGAAAAATGTCGTAAGACCCCGGCCACATTTTGCGTCCCATCTTCGGATCGCTGAGCGGCTGAAAATCCGTGCCTTCCATCAGGAAATGATTCTGCGCATCGCTCACCGTCAACGGCGCGCCGGGCCGGCGCACCAGGTTCACGAACATCGCCTCCTCAAGCCTGGCATCGTCGAACCAAAGCTCGCCCGCGCGCGCATCCCACGAACCCAGATAAAGATTCGCGTTGGTGTGATTCACCGAATCGAAAACCACATCGTGCACGGTCCAATCCTGCGTCGCCACCACCCCCAAATGATTTTCCTGGAGCGAACGATTGTCCGCGAGAACCTTGATTTCGGCAGCGCCCTTGAAATCCTGCGTCTTGATCCGCACCGTGAGATGATACCGATGAAACGGCTTCAACGTCAGCTTCTGCACAATGCGCGCCGGCATTTTCTTGGCGTCCCGAATCACCGCCGCGCCCGCTTCCGCCTGCACCGTTTCATCCTTCCAATCCCAGCGTTTCAAATCTTCGAAATCGCCGCCCTTCAGAAACGGTTTCTCCGGCGCCACGATTTCCGCGACGCCCTTTTTGACGATCATCTCCACATCCTTTACCGGCAGCGCCTCGATCAAATTCGGATCGTGCCAAAGAATGTCGTTCGAATATCCAATCGGAAAAACAGCGGGCACAATTTCCAGACGATTCGCGGCGGCGGCTTTCTTGACGCGCTCGACGTTTTTGAAATAACGCGCATCCATGTCGCCGAGCTTGGCAAACTTCGAATCCGCCAACATCACATGCGTATAACCCGCCTTGCCCGCGCGCGCGAAGAGCGTTTCCAACTGCTCGACATTTTCATCCACCCAAAGATTCTTCGAACAATAAAGCCAAAGCTCGCCGGCGCCCGCGCGCAGTTGGAACAACAAAACAAAAAGAAGAGCCGCTGTTTTCACCCGCCCATTCAACAGGAAATTCAGGCCTGGATCAAGTTGCGGTCCGAGTTTTCGAGCCAAATCGACATTGACCCGCATGCGCCCCGATGCTAACCGTAACGCGGTGCGACACCGCTGCGCAAGAACTCTGGTTGCGATTCTGCTGATCTTTTCGGTCGGCGGACATTGGGCCGTTTTGCAGTCGGTCGCGTGGGTGACGATGGTCATGGATTTCTCGAAGGAAGCTCCGCTGTCCGTCGCCGTCCAAAAAACCTTCGACGGCAAACATCCCTGCAAAATCTGCAAAGTCGTTCGCCACGGACAACAGACCGAGCAGAAACAGGATGCGACCAAGTCCAAGGTGAAATCCGATTTTTGGCTGGCTGAAGGCAAATCCGAATTTCAACACGCAATCGCGATCGAACGCGTTCTGACGCCCCACCATTTACTTCTCGCCGGACGTGGCCAAAGCCCGCCGGTTCCTCCGCCTCGACTCTCCTGACTCATCCATTGCGATGCGAAGCGTTCGCGCCTGGCATTGCCGTTGCGCCCAAACTTCAGACCTTGGGCGAAGTGTATTCCTTAATCTGAACCGAGGCGCCTGTTTGCGTCTTTGGTGGTTGGTGAGTTATGAGTCGAAGTTCAAAAAATCGCGGATTTACGCTGATCGAATTGCTGGTGGTCATCGCCATCATTGCCATTCTCGCGTCGTTATTGCTGCCCGTCATCGGGCGGGCCAAGGATCAAGCTTGGTCCACCAAGTGCCTCAGCAATTATCGTCAGATCGGCATCGCCTGCACCCTTTACGAGAACGACCACAACGATTCTTTGCCGTTGTCCTCGCATGAAGGCGCGTCGTGGGTCGGTTCGCTTCAGGTTTACCTGAGCGGCACCAACCTCTGGCGTTGTCCGCGCGACCAGAACAAAACTCGAAATTACAGTTCAGCGCTCAACGATTTTTTGTTGCCGCCCGTCACGGGCGAGGCCCGCAAGGATTTCTCGAAAGCCCTCAGCGTCGTTTGCGCCTGCGGCACCTTTTTGATGGGTGAATGCAGGACCAATTACCTGGGCAGCGACCATTTCCATTTTGCCGATCCGTTCGAAGGAGGCTACACCCCGCCTTTGTTTAGCGCGCAAGTGGATGTCGAGCGGCACCGAAATTCCGCGAATTACCTCTTCGTCGATACGCACGTCGAACGTCTGAACTGGAAGGCCGTGAAGTCGAAATTAAACCAGGAAGGTTCCACTTTTGTGAACCCGGCTGGTCAACCCGCTAATTAATTAATTGAAAGTGAGTTTGCAGTGAAGAATCAGTTCATTCGTTTTTTGAGCGCGATCGGAATCGCGTCTCTCGCCATTGCGGCCAATGCGCAAGACCACGGACATCTCAACGTCGGCGCTGAATCCAAAACCGTCGGCGCGAAACTAATTTTCGCGAACGGCGGAAACTTCGCGACCAACTCCGGCTACGTGAAGACATTGACCTATACCAACGGCGCCGTTTACGCCGGCTATTTCCAGGGCAACACCACGTTGACGGCGTTGCCGGCCACGGGAGCCTTTGCCGGACCCGATCCGCAATGCGCATTGCCCGGGTCTTACATCCAGGCTCAAATCGTCAGCGTCCAAGGCCCCGCCGGCGGCGAATTCGCCTTCTGGGATACCGGCGCAACCTCGCCGACCATCAAAGTAAAAAGCGGCGAAACCGGCTCGCAACTGTTTCGCCTTTCCGAAAGCGACGGATCGCCCGATTCCGATCCCTACGGCCACATTCACGGACGGCGCTTAACGCTGACCAAGCCCGGCATCTACAAAGTCGGTTTCCGCGCGTTTGATACCTCCACCAATGGCCCCAACGGCGGGCCGATTCATTTGCCTTCCGACATCCTCTACACCTACTTCGAAGCCGGCGTGAACATTGCCTTCATCGAACCCGACATCGACCACACCCACGTCAACTTCGTCGCCCCCCTCGGCAGCAACTGGCAGGTCGAAGCCACCGATACCCTCAGCCCCGGAGCCATCTGGACCCCCGTTGGCGACCCGGTGGCCGGCAGCGACATCTTCCGCGAAGTCGCCGATGAACACGACGTCATCGGCCAACGCTTTTACCGCGTGCGGCTCGTGCCCTGACGGGAACACGCTTAAGTGACCACGTTCTGAGGTTTGCCATTCAGAAAGGCTTCGAGGTTCCTGACGGTCACATCCATGAGACGTTGGCGCGCGGCTTTTGTAGCCCATGCGTAGTGGGGCGTGATCAGGCAGTTTTTGGCGTGGTAAAGAATGTGGTCGGCAGTCGGGGGTTCGGTGGAAAGAACGTCCAAACCAGCGCCCGCGATTTGGTTGGTGTTCAGGGCATGCGCGAGGGCGGGTTCGTCCATTAAGGGGCCGCGGCTGGTGTTGATGAGGAACGCGGTGGGCTTCATGCTGGCGAGGCGCGCGGCGTTGACGATTCCTTTGGTGACGGGGGTCAGCGGGCAATGGAGGGTCAGGACGTCGCTGCGACGAAAGGTTTCATCGATGTCGGCGGTGGGGTAGGGGGATTCGAGGTTGGGCCGATGGCGGGCGACGAGAATGCGCATGCCAAAAGCTTCCGCAATTTGCGCGACACGTTTGGCGATGCGTCCGTAACCGATGATGCCCAGGGTAAGTCCGGCGAGTTCGATCAACGGATAATCCCAATAGCTGAAGTCGGGGGTGCGCGACCATTTTCCGTCGCGAACGGTGGCGCTGTGATGGCCGACGCGATGGGTCAATTCGAGGAGGAGGGCGAACACGGTTTGGGCGACGGAATCGGTTCCATAGGCCGGGACATTGGAAACAAGGATCCCTCGATCGCGCGCGGCCTGGACATCGACAATGTTATAGCCGGTGGCCGTGACGCCGATGTAGCGGAGGTCGGGAAGTTTCTCGAGGAGATCGCGATTGAGCGGGACTTTGTTGGTCAGGATGGCGGTGGCGCCGGCAAGGCGTTCGGGAAGTTCGGCGGGGCTGCTGCGCGGATGGAGAACCGTTTCGCCGCCGAGAGCTTGGATTCCGTCCCACGAAAGGTCGCCGGGATTTAAAGTGTGGCCATCGAGAATAACGATTCGCGGCTGCTGGGCAGTGTGCATGCGCCTTTGTTCGCAAGCGCGGGACACCGTGGCAATGGCAAAAAATCGTTCCCCTAAATTGAATTGACCGGAGGACCCCGAGTCATCACCCTATAGGCGGTACGGTTTTTCCCTACGGCGGCATAAAAGGCTGCTTCGACCGATGCCAAACTAAAAAGCAGTGAAAATGAAAATTTCGATGACAATGATGGGCTTTCGATTCTTCCTTCTTTCGGTTTCTTTCGTTGTCGCAGGCCAGGCCACGTTTGGAGCGCTCCTGACCCCGTTGCTTTTGACGGACTTCGATGACACGAAGTCGCAGATGTATTTCAACGGCGCTGTCACGGCATCGCCTATTGGAGCAGGGTCGGTCTTTGCCACGCAGATTCAACGCTCCGCCGGCAATGGTTTCTTCGCGAATTCGTCCCCGGCGGGACCGCGCCATTTGCGTTTCGGTTTGAAGAAAGCCTTTCCGATCGGCTCCATCATGGTTCTCGGCAGCGTTCAGCCGAGTGTTTTAAAGGAAACCGCAACCTATCCGGGAAACATGACCAACGAAGACGAGTGGATCAGCGCCGTCCGCGTGGTGAATGCGCAGATCGATCCGTCCGCTCGACCGACCGGGTCCGACCTTTCGGTTTGGATTTTTCCGTCCGTCGTTTCAACGCGCGCGATTCGTTTGTCGCGGGTTTCGATGGACAGCGATGCGAATCCCGGCGGGGCCATCGCGGGCGTTTATGTGTATGCCGAGCGTTTCAATAACGTCACGGCGCAGGCGCAAATTTTTACGTCGTCCGGCCAGGCGACCGCGGCCGCGTTGAATAATTACCGCGTCGATGGAACCTGGGAAAATGCTTCGAGCGGCGCCGCCAGTGTGATCAGTCCATCCACGCCGGAACGCATTATCATGGTGTGGCCATCGGACGTGAAGCTCGCAGGTATTTCGACCATCGCCGCGGCGTTTTCCGAAGGCCTGGTCCAACGTTACATCGGGCCCGCGGACACGCACCCGCGCGACGCCGACGAATCCGCCTGGGAAACGGTGAAGGCTTTCACGGGCTTGCGTTATTGGGGCAGTCCGTACCAACTGGCGATCGACAATATTGATTTCCCCGCGCCCGCGACTTCCCGCGCGTTTCGGATTGTCATTACCAAAGCGGGCGATCCGGCGATTGACCCTTCACTGGACGGCAGCGCCTTTGGCGGCAAAAAAGTT
>Ga0070686_100001766_pt1 | contig 12085 bp, 8 predicted proteins | sample KBSS23LmetaG_FD_65654 | JGI IMG/M metagenome (GOLD analysis project Ga0070686, IMG submission 65654) | Switchgrass rhizosphere microbial communities from Kellogg Biological Station, Michigan, USA - KBS S2-3L metaG | ecosystem: Host-associated > Plants > Roots > Rhizosphere ...
GATTGTTCGCCGATCGTGATCGCGCACGAAAAAGGACTTTTTAAAAAATACGGCATCGAATCGACCGTGGCCAAAGGAGCGAATTGGGCGGCCATCCGCGACTCGCTGACGAGCGGCGATATTCAAGGCACGCACATGTTGATCGGGATGCCGATCGCTTCGACGATGGGCCTGCTCGGTTCGCCGAAGAAGCCGATGATCATTCCCTGGTTGCTGAATCGGAACGGACAATCGATCACGCTCAAAGCCAGTTGGAAGGGTAAGGTTGCGGCCGATCCCAAAGCGCTCAAGCCAATGGTGGATAAAGCGAAAAGCCTGGGCGAACCGCTGACCTTCGCGATGACTTTCCCGCCGGGAACCCACTCGATGTGGATGCGGTACTATTTGGGCGCGGGTGGAATTAATCCTGACAAGGACATCGCTCTGATCACGATTCCGCCCGCGCAAATGGTTTCGAACATGAAGATCGGTAAGATGGACGGCTTCTGCGTCGGCGAGCCCTGGAACGCCCGCGCGGTGGTCGATAACATCGGTTTCACTTCGCTCAACACGCAGGACATTTGGAAGGATCATCCGGAAAAGGTCTGCGCGTTCCTGGAAGAATTCGCGGGCAAAAATCCAAACACGGTGAAAGCCGTTTTAAAAGCGCTGCACGAAGCGAGCGTGTGGCTCGACGATTTGAACAATCGCCCCGAGCAATGCCAGATCGTTTCGAAGGCGACTTATATCAATTGTCCGCCGGAAATTATTCTGGGCCGTTTGAAGGGCGATTACGACTTCGGCGACGGGCGCAAAAAGCAGGATCCCAACTACATGATTTACAGCCAGCGGAACTGCAATTATCCGCAGGTCAAATACGCGCTCTGGTTTCTCTCGCAATATCGCCGCTGGGGCATGGTCGATGGAACGGTCGATTACACCGGCATCGCGAAAAAAGTGATGCGCCCGGACATCTACGAAGAGGCGATGAAGGAAATCGGCTACACGCACGGCGGACCGAACATGGATCCGGAAACGTTGTTCGACGGGAAAACGTTCGATCCCGCGAAGCCGGAGGAGTTCGCCAAAAGCTTTGCTGTAAACAGCTTGAAGGCTTAGTCCCATGGAACAGACGCATACAGATGGGATTGGACCGTGGCCGCGCGGGCGCTGTGGGGCGAGCGCGGCCACGTTGGATCGCTCACTTTTTCTCTCCCGAAATTTTCAATGAACAAAACGACCTTTAAATTGGATTGGTTGATCCTGCCGCTGCTGGGAATGATGTTCGTGGCGCTGGCCTGGAGCTTCACGAGCTCGACGCTCACGAAAGGTTTGCCATCGCCATCGAAGACCTGGTCGCAAAGCAAATTATATATCGAAAAACCCTTCGAAAAGCGCGGCGAAATGGACCAGGGCATTTTGCGCTTCACGTGGTATTCGCTGGTGCTGGTCGCGAAGGGTTACAGCATTGCGCTGTTGATCGGAACGCCCATTGGATTCTTGCTTGGCCTTTCGAAAATGTTCACCAAGGCGATCGACCCGCTGATCCAAATTCTACGGCCCGTCTCGCCACTCGCCTGGTTGCCGCTCGGGTTGGTCCTGTTCCAAAAGCCCGAGCCTTCCGCGCTGTTTACCATCGCGGTCTGCGCGATGTGGCCAACCGTTTTGAATACGGCGGTGGGCGTGCGCGCCATCCCGCAGGATTTCCTGAACGTCGCCAAAGTGTTGAAGTTGTCGCGCACCAAAACGCTGTTCAAGGTGCTGATTCCCGCGACGCTGCCCTACATGTTCACGGGGTTCCGCTTGAGCCTGGGCATCGCGTGGCTGGTGATTGTGGCGGCGGAAATGTTGACGGGCGCGCCGGGCGTGGGCGGCTTCCTCTGGCAGGAATACAACTCGCTGATTTACGAGCACATCATCCTTTGCATCCTCACCATCGGCATCGTCGGATTCGCGCTGGATCGATTGATGAGCCTGGTTGAAATGCGCTTCAAAACGATCTAACGCCATGGCCTTTCTGGAACTCAAAAACGTCAGCAAAGGTTTTGGCCCGAAAACCAGTCGCAGCGAAATTCTTTCGGACATCAACCTGCAAATCGAGAAGGGCGAGTTCGTCACGATCGTCGGTTACTCCGGCGCCGGCAAAACGACGCTGATCTCATTGATCGCGGGATTGATTGGGCCGGACGCGGGGACGATTACGCTGAACGATTTGGAAATCACCGCGCCGGGGCCGGATCGCGGCATTGTGTTCCAGAATTATTCGCTGCTCCCATGGCTGACCGTTTATGAAAATATTTATTTGGCCGTGGACCAGGTTTTCAAAAATTGGGCGCCCGCGAAAAAAGCGCTGCACACGGAGAAATACATCGAGATGGTGAATCTCACTCCGGCGCGGGAAAAGCGGCCGAGCGAATTGTCCGGGGGCATGCGTCAGCGGGTGTCCGTCGCGCGTGCGTTGTCGATGGATCCGCAGATCTTGCTCCTGGACGAACCGCTCAGCGCGCTCGACGCCCTCACGCGCGCGACGTTGCAGGACGAGATCAATCGCATTTGGGAGAACGATCAGAAGACTGTCGTCCTGATCACCAACGACGTCGATGAAGGCATTTTGCTTTCGGATCGCATCATTCCACTCAGCGCCGGTCCGGACGCGACGCTCGGTCCGAGCATCCCGGTGAATATCCCGCGCCCCCGCGATCGCAAATCGATCAATCACGATCCGCGCTTCAAGGAAATCCGCGCGACCGTTGTGGATTATCTTTTGAAATCGAATGCCCGCTCGCGTTCCGCGGTGACGCGAACGTTGTCGCTCCCCGATATCGAGCCCGAGGATTTATCCGTGCCGCGCAATTGGTATTCGCCGCGCAAACAACCGATTCGCAAACGCGAAATCAAAAAGGAAACGGTGGAAATCAGTTCATGAGCGATTACCTCATTCTTTCCGATCTGACCAAGACGTATCCGACGCCGAAGGGGCCCGCGGTGATCGTGCAGGATTTTAACCTGAGCATCCGCAAAGGCGAATTCGTCACGTTGATCGGCCATTCCGGCTGCGGCAAATCGACCGTGCTCTCGATGGTCGCGGGTTTGAACTCGATCACCTCGGGCGGGATTATTCTCGCCGCGAAGGAGTTGGTCGGTCCGGGCCCGGATCGCGGGATTGTTTTCCAATCGCCCTGTTTGCTGCCGTGGATGACCGCGTTTGAAAACGTGATGCTCGGCGTCGAACAAGTTTTTTACACCGCGAGCAAGGAGGAACGCCGCCAAATCGTTGAATACTATTTAACGGTGGTGGGGCTGGGCGACGCCATGCAAAAACGGCCCGCCGAGCTTTCCCAGGGCATGCGCCAACGCGTCGGCATCGCGCGCGCGTTCGCGTTGTCGCCGAAGATGCTGCTGCTCGACGAGCCCTTTGGCATGCTCGATTCGCTCACGCGTTACGAACTGCAACAAGTGTTGATCGAACTTTGGCGCAAAGACAAAAAGACCGCGCTGATGGTCACGCACGATGTCGATGAAGCTCTCTTTCTTTCCGATCGCATCGTGATGATGACGAACGGCCCCGCCGCCGAAGTCGGCGACATTCTCGAAGTTCCATTTCCCCGTCCGCGCCATCGCAAAGACGTGATGGAACATCCCGACTATTACAAATTGCGCGAATACCTGATCACGTTCCTCGAAGAACGCGCTCACAAAAAAACGCACGAACCGAAACCTTCGACACCTCCGATTAAGAAAACGCCCCGGAGCGGGAACATGCTGGAAGGAAGAGAAAAGGCGCTCCTGGTATGAGCGCCATCGAATCGAACCGCGCGCACTTTTCCCGCCTCAAACGGACAAAACGTGCGCATCAATGCGCAAAATACGCTTTCCATGAACAAAGGAGAAATCGCACCCTGAAAAACCAATGATATCCAAACCCAACATCCTGACTATGGCCGGCCTTGCGCTGGCGTTGACACCGGCGTACGCGGCTTCGATCATGACGTCCGCCGATTTCAATCCCACCACTCCCGCGCGGCCGAGCGCCGGGTATCTCAACGATTACCTGCGCCAGGATGATCCCGGCATGGCGACGTGGGATCTCGGTGTCAACACGCGCCTGCGTTATGAAGTGCGCGACAACTTCGGCATCGCGGGCAAAGCCGGCTCGGTCGATTTCCGCGATCACGGCGCCGACGTGGACAATGCGTATTTCCTTTATCGCCTTCGCCCGCGCATCGGCTACAACTCCGAATGGTTCAGCGCGCTGGTCGAAGGCCAGCACAGCGGCGAAACCGGCGACGAACGCAATCCCAATCCCGAAGCGGATTCGTTTGATTTTCACCAGGCTTACGTGCTGATTGGCAATCATAAGGAATTTCCGTTGTCACTGAAAGCGGGCCGTCAGGAATTGATTTACGGCGACGAACGGCTCGTTGGCGCGGTGGGCTGGAACAACATCGGGCGCGCGTTCGACGCCGCGAAGTTGCGCTGGCAGACGCCCTGGTTCGGCGCGGATTTCTTCACGTCGCGCCCGGTCGTGCCCGACGATCACAACTTCGACATGTCGAACGATTACGAATATTTTTCGGGCGCCTATTTTTCGTCGAAGTGGATTCCGAAGCAGACAACCGACCTTTATTTCCTCGCGCGCAATGCCAGCCCCAAGGCCACGAGCTATCCATTGCGCACCCAGGTGGTCGGCAGCGCGCGCGATATTTACACCGTGGGCGCCCGGGTCAAATCGAATGTCGGCGAACTCAACGGCTGGGATTATGGAGCTGAAGTCGCGGGACAGTTCGGCAATTTCAAAGACGGCGCGAAACGCCTCGAACAAGAAGCGTACATGCTTTACCTCGGGGCCGGTTACACGTTCACGAAAACGAAATACACACCACGCCTGGGCATGGAATACAACTTCAGTTCCGGCGACAGCAACAAGGCGGACAACAAACACGAGACCTTCGATAATTTGTATCCAACGAATCACAAGTTCTATGGGTTCATGGATTTCGTGTCGTTGCAGAACATCAACGACCTTCGGTTCATGTCGTCCATCAAGCCGCTGCCGCGCCTGACGCTCAACGCCGATTACCACGGATTCTGGCTCGCCGACACACACGACAGTTTTTACAACGTCACCGGCGGTCGCCGCGGAACCACCGCTGCCACGCCCACCGGCGAAAACTACGGAATCAATCCCGGTTACGACAATTTCGTCGGCACGGAACTGGATCTCGTGGCGTCTTATGCCGTCTCACCGCAGGCGATGCTCGAAGTCGGTTACGGCCATTTCTTCGTCGGCGATTACATCAAGCAATCGCTGCATGCGGCGACTCGGGGTTCGACCGATGCGAACTGGTTTTACGTCAGTCTCACCATCAGTTTCTAAATGGAGCCGCGATTCGTCGAACCCACCGCCACGCTGATCGATGAATTGCTTGCGGAACAAAAGTCCCTCAGCGCGGTGGCGCGTTTTGCCCGGATTCACGAGCAGGACGCGCTGCCCGCGCAGGCCCGTTATTATCGCGATTTAATTCCGCTCACCGCGCCGGGGCCGGGCCAGCAATACGCGTTCGAAGTCGATCTCGATCAATGCTCCGGCTGCAAAGCGTGTGTCACCGCGTGCCATGCGCTCAACGGTTTGGACGACGACGAAACCTGGCGCAGCGTCGGGCTTTTGCACGGCTTGAAAAATGGCGAAGCCTTCCAACGCACTGTCACCACAGCCTGTCATCATTGCGCGGACCCGGCCTGTGCCGAGGGTTGCCCAACGCTCGCTTACGAAAAAGATTCGATCACCGGCATCGTGCGGCACCTCGATGATCAATGCATCGGCTGCCAATATTGCGCGCTCAAATGCCCGTACGACGTTCCGCAATATTCGAAAAAGCGCGGCATCGTGCGCAAATGCGACATGTGCTCGAATCGCCTCGCGGTCGGCGAAGCGCCCGCGTGCGTCCAGGCCTGTCCGAACGAAGCGATTCAGATTTCGTTGATCGATCGCGCCGAGGCTTCGCGCGAAATCAAATTTCTGCCCGACTCGCCCGCGCCCGATTACACCCGGCCCACGACGCGTTACCGCTCGTCCGAACCGATCGACGAGATGGGTTTGCGCGCCGCCGATCACGCCGAAATAAAACCAGCCCACGCCCATCCTCCCCTTGTTTGGTTTCTCGTGCTCACGCAAATGGCCGTCGGTGGATTTGCGCTGACGCCGTTTTCGTCCAATCCCCGCGCGCTCTCAGTGATCAGCTTGATCTCGGCTCTGGCGGGCTTGGGCGCCAGCGTTTTGCATTTGGGTCGCCCGCAAAATGCGTGGCGCAGTTTTCTGGGTTGGCGACGTTCGTGGCTGAGCCGCGAAATCCTGGCGTTCGGAATCTTCGCGCCGCTTGCGATCGCTTACACCCTTTCGATTTGGTTGCCCGGGTCAACCCTCTGGCGCTTGCAACAACTGCTGTCAGCGACTGTTTCGCTGGCAGGAATTAGCGGTGTCGTGTGCTCTGTCATGGTTTACCATGACACCCGCCGCAAATTTTGGCGCTGGCCCGCGGCAACCATTAAATTTTTCGGAAGCTCATTCGTTCTCGGCGCCGCCACCGCGGCGCTCTTCGATCCGAAATTTGCGCTGCCTCTCGCATTATTTGCCGGCGCCAAATTCGCGTGGAATCTTTCCGAATCTTTCAATTCTCCGAACGCCCAAATCAACCGAACCGCCGCGCTGTTGCGCGGACCATTGAAAAAACTCTATGTAACCCAACTCGTCACTCTTGTTCTCGGCGGCTTGATCCTGTCGTTCATCGCGCCTCCGCTCGCGCTGGCGTTTTGTTTGGCGGCGGAATTAATCGAACGCCATTTGTTTTTCGTCGCGGTGTCGCCGGATAAAATGCCGGGGATGCCGACGTAGTTAGCCATGCCGAAGCTCAAGGAAATTTTGCGCCGCTTCGACGGGCCGCTGACGGAGGATCTCGTTTTGCATCCCGGCAAATTCGGCCTCGGCAAAGTCCCCGCGCGTCTCAAGCCCGACGACACCACCACGATGGTCTGCGGATTTTGTTCGACCGGTTGCGGCCTGAATATTCATTTGCGCGACGGCCAGGCCGTGAATCTCACCCCCTCGACCGATTATCCCGTGAACCTCGGCATGGCCTGCCCGAAAGGTTGGGAAGCGCTCACGCCTCTCTCCGCGCCGGATCGCGCCACCACTCCGCTCCTGCGCGATGCTGCCGGTATTCAACAGCCGGTCGATTGGGACGAAGCGATGCAGGTTTTCACGGTGCGTTTCAAAGCGATTCTCGATCAGCACGGGCCCGATTCCGTCGCTTACATCAGCACCGGCCAGATCGTCACCGAGGAAATGGCCTTCCTCGGCGCCGTCGCGAAATTCGGCATGGGCATCATCCACGGCGACGGCAACACGCGCCAATGCATGGCCACTGCCGCGACGGCGTACAAACAATCGTTCGGCTTCGACGCGCCGCCGTTCACCTACCAGGATTTCGAAGAATCGGATGTGATCGTGCTCGTCGGCTCGAATCTTTGCGTCGCGCACCCGATCATGTGGCAACGCATTCTGCGCAATCCCCACCGGCCTGAAATCATCGTCGTCGATCCGCGCAAAACGGAAACCGCCAACGCCGCCACGCAACATTTCGCGCCGCGTCCCAAATCCGATCTCACCCTTTTTTACGGCCTGGCGCACATTTTGATTCGCAACGGCTGGATCGACCAAAACTTCGTCGCGCAACACACGAACGGCTTCGAAGAATTTTCGGCGCACGTGAAATCGTTCGATCCCGAAACAGTGAGCGCCGCCACGGGCTTGCCGAATGCGGACATCGAACGTTTCGCCAAAACCATTCACGACGGGAAACGCGTTTCGTTTTGGTGGACGATGGGCGTCAATCAATCGCACGAAGGAACGCGCCTTGCGCAGGCCTTGATCAACCTCGCGTTGATGACCGGAAACATTGGGCGGCCCGGGACCGGCGCCAATTCGATCACCGGCCAATGCAACGCGATGGGCTCGCGCTTGTTCAGCAACAACACCAACTTGATCGGCGGCCACGATTTCACGAAAGCGGAGCATCGCGAAAAAATCGCGCGCGCATTGCGCATCCCGGTCGAGCGCATTCCCACGCGCAATAGCTGGGCCTACGACGAAATCATCGATGGCATTCGCACGGGCAAAGTGAAGGGACTTTGGGTCATCGCAACGAACACGTCGCATTCGTGGATTCATCAAAACGAAACGCGCGCGCTGCTCGACAAGCTCGATTTCCTCGTCGTGCAGGACATGTATCACTCCACGGAAACGGCGCGGCAGGCCCACCTGGTTTTGCCGGCGGCGGGCTGGGGCGAGAAGGAAGGAACGTTCATTAATTCCGAACGTCGCATCGGCCTCGCCAAAAAAGTTTCGCGCTCGCCCGGCGAAGCGCTCTCCGATTTTCACATCATTCGCCTCGTCGCGCATTACTGGGGGAGCGGCGACCTTTTCCGCGAATGGACCTCGCCCGAAGCCGTTTTCCAAATCATCAAACGCTGTTCGGCTGGGCAACCCTGCGACATCACCGGCATCGATAACTACCGTATGCTCGACGACCACGGCGGCATCCAATGGCCCTGGGTAGGGCGCGTCTCTCCGAGCGCGCCGCCCCAACAACGCCGCCTCTTCGAAGATGGCCACTTCTTCACCCCCGACCAAAAGGCCATTTTCAAGTTCGACGCCCCACGTCCGCCTGGTGAACTTCCCGACGCCGAATATCCTTTCCTCCTCTTAACGGGACGCGGCAGCGCGGCCCAATGGCACACCCAAACCCGCACTGCCAAATCCGCTGTCCTGCGCACGCTTTACCCTGAACGCATCTACGTCGAAATAAATCCGGGCGACGCCGCGCGTCTCCACATCAAAGAAAATTCCAACATCGCAATCCGGTCGCGCCGTGGACGCATCGAAGCCCGCGCCTTCCTGACCGCCGTGGTGCAACCGGGCCAACTCTTCATCCCCATGCATTACGCGACCGCCAACCAACTCACCTTCCCCGAATTCGATCCTCACTCGCGCCAACCCTCCTACAAAATTTCAGCGGTGGCTCTGGAAAAATCCTGAACACCATCACGCCATCCCATTCGCGCGAAACCAATCAACAGCGTCGGAGAGCGCCTCGCGCGGGGGCGTTTGCGGAAGACCGAGTTCGCGAATCGCTTTGGCCGGATTGAAAAACATTTTGTATTTCGCCATGCGCACGCCCGCAATCGGCGCTTTGGGCGGACGCCCGGTCAGCGACGAAATCGATTCATCGACCAACGCCGCCGCGTAAGCGACCGAATACGGCACGCGGAATTTTGGCGCCGGAATGCCCGTCATCTGTTCGAGCACACCGAGCGCTTCTTGCAATGTCCAATTTCCCTCCGCGTTTCCGAGAATATATCGTTCTCCGATGCGCCCGCGTTCCGCCGCGAGAATATGCCCGATTGCCACATCGCGCACGTGGACCCAATTCAATCCTGTATCCAGAAACGCCGGCAGTTTGCGTTGCAAATAATCGACGATGACCTGTCCCGTCGGCGTCGGCTTCACATCGCGCGGCCCAATCGGCGCGCTCGGATTCACAATCACAGTCGGCTTCCCTGCGCGCGCCATTTCCAACGCGACCTGTTCCGCCTGCCATTTCGAGCGCTTGTAATGATTCGACATCTGCGCCTCGGAACAAAACGCTGTTTCATCCGTCGGCGTCACCACTCCATCGCGCTCGACCGGCAAGCCGATGCATCCCACCGTGCTCGTATAAACAATCCTTGAACAACCCGCCTTCACCGCCGCGCCCAAAACCGTCCGCGTCCCTTCGACATTCGCGGCGTACATCGGCGCATAATCCTTCAACCAAAGATGATAGCTTGCCGCGACGTGAAAACACCAATCGCATCCCTGCAATCCGCGCTCAAGAGAAGCCGCGTCGAGCACGTCTCCTTCGATCGCTTCGTAAGTGGCGCCTTCCAGTCCGCGTCGGTCGCTGTTCGGGCGCAGCAACGCCTTGACGCGATGGCCGCGTGCGGCAAGTTCATGAATTAGATTTGCGCCGATGAAACCGGACCCGCCGGTTACAAAACAGTTCATCGCGCTACTGTGTCTCGGCGGCAGGGGGTTTTTCAAGCCGCAGCGACATCGTTTTTTGCGAGCAGGATTTTGAGATTCCAATTTGGCATCTCAAACAGAGCATTTGGTGAGGATTCGAGAAATCCTCGGCTCGAACGAAAAGCTGGCCTCCGCTTTTCACTGATTTCGATCGTGTCCCGTGTGTCGGACCATCCGCTGATTTGTTCTTGGCAGAATTTGCAATCGGCTAAAGGCCTATGCGTGGCGCTACTGTGTCTCGGCGGCGGCAGGTTGTTCAAGCGCCGGCGCGCGCTGTTTTTTCGAGCTGAAGATGTAAATCAGCAAACTAAGAATTACGATAGCGCCGATCACCAGGACAAATCGCGATGGGCCGGAACGTTCCTCGACCAGGCCGTGCGACGTGGCGCCCGCCTGGGGTTCGCTTTGCGCGGGCGCTGTTCTTGGCAACATCACCGTTGCTCCTGAAGGCGTCGCCATTTGCGCGGGCCCGGGAGCCGGGGTGGGCTTCGGTGTTGGTGTCGGATGCGGCGGCGAAATGCGCGTTCCCAGCGGGCCCGACGTTGCCGTCAATGGCGTCGGTGAAGGACGCGACATCGCCGGCGCCGGCGGTGATGGCCGGGACAGGGCCGGCGCCGGTGGCGAGGGCCGAGACATTTGCGTGGTCTGCGCCGAACGCGAACCCTCCACCGCTGCGCCCGCTGCGGCATCTTCCAGCCAGCTCGAAGCCGCGTTCGGTTCCGGCATCGCTTTCACCTGCGCTTCCAAAGTTCCCGCTTCGGCCGCCGCGACCGTTTCCTCGAACCACGGGACGTCCGTAATCGAGCGCATGCAACATTGCTGCAACAACGACGCGATCTGTTTCACCTGCGCATTCGGGCTCGCCTGCAACCGCGCGAACGCTTTCGAATTTTGCGGGTTCTTATAATCCGCCGAGACCAGCAACAAATTATCGCCCGTATAAAATTCCTTCCACAACGCCGGTTCCTCCGCGAGCGCGAGCAGGCTCACGTAAATCACCAGCGCCGAAAAATTATCCAGCGTATCATCGTAATGCTCTGGCAACCGGCGCGGATGTTGAAAATTCGCGTGACCCAATTCCGGGCTTCGGCCCTTGCCAAACGCGGGGCAATACATCCCGTCATAATCGACCAGGCGCAATTCATCCTGCGTCGTGACCATGATGTTGCCGTGCTGATAATCGCCGTGGGCCAGGCTGTGCTTGCGCATGTCGTTCACGAGCGTCCGCCACTGGGCCGCCGCCGCGCGCAACTTTGCCGCGTCGTTCACATTCTCATCGACCCATGTGTTGATCGGCGACCCTTCGACCCATTGCATTTTCACAATGGGATACCACTCGCCGCGCACCAGGATGCCCTTCAAAAAATAATCGAAGTTCACCAGCCACGGCAGCGTGATGCCGCCCAAATGCTGGCACAGCCGCGCGTAACGTCCCTGCTGCCCCATCACCTGCCGCACGAAACAGCGCACCGCCCAACGGTGCGAATCCTTCGACAATTCATAGACGCTCGCGAAATTGCCGGACATCACCCGCGGCAGCCCGAGCATGTCGCATTTGGGTTCCCCGGCTTTCAGGTCGGCTTCCGCAAAACAAATTTGCGGGTTCTGAATGGCATCCTGGTAGTCAGTGTGTGTAGGCCAGTTCATAGGAGAGTGTGGGTCGGGGATTGGGCCGCCATTGCAGCGGTTTTTTTGAAGAAGAGAGTGCGCCCGGCTTTCGCCGAGGACGCTTTCCATTGGCAAAGCAAAACGGTGCAGTCGTCGTTGCGCATCGCTTTCTCACCGCGAAGGCGCGCGACGAAATCCTGGAACTCGACGTTGGAACGGATGGCGCTCAAAACTTCCCACGGTTTACCGCCAGCCTGGCGCTGCTCCAAAAACCACTTGGCCACAGCGTCCGTCGCGAGCACAAATAAATCTTCCGCTTGGCAATCTCCCTGTTCATATCGGACTTCAGGCCAGACACCTGAGTTCGAAGCGGGGTTG
>Ga0070686_100001769_pt1 | contig 12073 bp, 13 predicted proteins | sample KBSS23LmetaG_FD_65654 | JGI IMG/M metagenome (GOLD analysis project Ga0070686, IMG submission 65654) | Switchgrass rhizosphere microbial communities from Kellogg Biological Station, Michigan, USA - KBS S2-3L metaG | ecosystem: Host-associated > Plants > Roots > Rhizosphere ...
ATGAACGCCAAACGCAAGATCCGCGTCGCCAACGGCTCGGGCACGACCGTGCAGGAGGTCAACCGGCTGCTCAAGATGCATCAGGAAATGGCGAGTGCCATGAAGAAGCTCAAGAAGATGGGCGGGCTCGGCAAGCTCGGCGCCATGTTCGGCGGCGGCGGCATGGGCGGCCTCGGCGGCCTCGGCGGACCGGGCGGTCCCGGCGGCATGCCGCCGCTCGGCGGCCCTCCCGGCTTTCCAGGAAATTTCAAGAGATAGAGACAAGATCCAGAAAGGAAATGTGAAATGGCAGTTGCAATCAGGCTTTCCCGGGGCGGCGCGAAGAAGCGGCCCTATTACAAGATCGTCGTCGCCGACGCGCGCAATTCGCGCGACGGCAAGTTCATCGAGCGCATCGGCAGCTACAATCCGCTGGCGCCCAAGGACAGCCCGGAGCGGGTGAAGCTCGACGCGGATCGCGCCCGCCACTGGCTCTCGGTCGGCGCCCAGCCGTCCGACCGCGTGCTGCGCTTCCTCGACGCCGCCGGCATCAAGGAGCGTCCGGCGCGCTCGAATCCGAAGAAGGGCGAGCCCGGCGAGAAGGCGAAGGAGCGTGCCGAGGAGCGCGCCAAGAAGGACGAGGAAGCCAGCGCCGCGCCGGCCGAGGAGGCTGTCGCCGCGGAAGCCGAGGCGCCGGCCGCCGAGACCGAAGCCCCGGCCGAAGCGGAGGCCGCCGAGGCCGCCGCGGAGGAGGCTCCGGCCGTTGAGGCCGAGGCTCCGGCCGCCGAGGAGGCTGCGCCCGCCGCCGAGGCCGAGGCTTCAGCTGAGGCCGTCGAGGAGGAAGCTCCCGCCGCTGAGGCCGAGGCTCCGGCCGAGGCTGCCGAGGAGGAAGCGCCGGCCGCCGAGGTCGAGGCTCCCGCCGAGACCGCCGAGGAGGCGCCCGCTGCCGAGGAAGCGGCTCCGGAAGCCGAAGCGCCGGCCGCCGAGGAGGCTGCGCCCGCCGAGGAGGCCGCCAATGAGGGCGAGTCCGCCGAGGCGCCGGCCGAAGGCGCCGACGAGGCCGCGCCCGAAGAGGGCGCCGAGAAGGCCGAGCAGGCCGAATAAGCTTGGCTGAATCCCAGGTCACCCTCGCCGCCGTCGCCGGCGCGCACGGCATCGGCGGCGAGGTGCGCCTGAAACTGTTCGCGGAGAGCCTCGAGAGCCTGAAGCGGCACAAGCTCCTGTTTGCGGGCGAGCGGGCGCTGACCCTGACGTCGCTCAAGCCGGGCGCCGGCGGCGTCATCGCGCGATTCGCCGAGGTCGCCGACCGGTCGGCCGCCGAAGCCCTGCGCGGCACCCTTCTCGGCGTGCCGCGCTCGGCGCTGCCCCCGCTCGAGCCCGGTGAATATTATCATGCCGACCTGCTCGGCCTCCCCTGCGTCACCGCTGCCGGCCGGGAGCTGGGGACCGCGGTCCTGGTCGAGAATTTCGGGGCCGGGGACATCGTCGAGATCGAGCGCGCCGACGGCTCGCGCTTCATGGTCCCGGTCGATCCCGCCGTCGCGATCGAGCCCGACAGGCTGGTTGTCGACGAGGCGTTCGCCGACCCGGCCTGACGCGACCCGCTATGAGCTGAAGCTCGCCCCAGTTCTGGTTTCGCCTGAAACGGGCCGGCCGACGCCCGGACCCGAAGCCTCAGCGCAGCAGCGGCCGCTCCCTGGCAAGATCGTTGCGGATCGTCGTCGCCGCGACCCCGCCTTCGCCCATGGCGTGGCTGATCTGGTCGAGGCCGAGCACGACGTCGCCGGCGGCGTAGACGCCGGGCACGTTGGTCCGCTGGTGGGCGTCGACGAGGATGCAGCCGGTCTCTTTGGTCAGGGCCACGCCGATCTGGCAGGCAAGCTCGGTGCGCACGTCGGAGCCCAAAGCGGGATAGACGCTGTCGAACGTGTGATGGCCGTGCGGCGTTTCGACCACGATCGCCTCGTCGAGTGCGGCGACCGCGTGGCACGGCCCGTCCACGGTCGCGATCCCCAGGTCCCGCAAGGTCGCCTGGTCCGCCTCCGCGACGTCGAGCGCCTTGTCGGGCGCGATCAGGGTGATGTCGGCGCTGTAGGAGCGCAGGAACACGGCCTCCGCGACGCCATGCGCGCCGCTGCCGATCACGCCGATCTTCCTGTCGGTCACCTCATAGCCGTCGCAGATCGGGCAATAGCGGATCAGCCCGCGCGCCAGCGCCTCCTCGTGCAGCCCCTCGTCCATCGGCGGACGCCGGTTCTGCGTGCCCGTCGCGAGCAGGATGGTTCGCGCGACCACCGAGCCCGAGCCCCAGGTCGCGCAGAATCCGCCGTCGATCCGGTCGAGCCGGGTCACCCGCTCGGTCTCGATCGCGGCGCCGTAACGTTGGGCCTGGGCCTTCATCCGCGCGATCAGGTCCTCGCCCGAAATCCCGTCCGGAAAGCCGGCATGGTTGCGCGTGCAGGGTATCCAGCGCGCCCGGCTCTCGCCCGCGTCGACCACGACGAGCCTGAGATGGAAGCGCGCGAGATAGATGGCTGCGGTCAGCCCGGCCGGGCCGCCGCCGATGATCAGGCAATCGAGTTCGGGCTCGGGCATTGCGAAGCATAGCTTATGGCAAGGCCGAGAGTTCCACGAGCTTGAATCACGCAGCCACAAATTGTATATACATTATGTATATACGGATGCGGACCATGAAAACGACAAGGACGTTCAAGTCGGGCAATTCGATCGCGGTGCGGCTCCCAAAGGCGCTCGGCATCGCGGCCGGGACGGAAATGCGCGTGCGCGAGGAGCAGGGGAAATACATCCTCGAGCCGGTCGACAAGCAGCCGAGAAAGATCGACGTCAGCAGGTTTGCTGGCAAGCTGCCTTGGCTGAAGCCGCTGACGCAGGCGGAACGCGAGTTCGACGAAAGTCCGCGCGACTGGCATCTCCTCCGAAAGCCTGACGAGTGAGCGCCCTTCGCTTCATGCTCGACACAAATATGTGCATCTACTTGTTGAACGGGCATTCTCCGGAATTGACACGGCGGGTTGGGGATCAACCGTCGGGCAGCATCGGCATGTCCGCCATCACTTTGGGTGAGCTGATGGTGGGCGGCGGTTCGCGAACCGCCGCCTCGCCCGAGCTGGAAAATATGATCGATGAGCTGCCCGTCGTGCCCTTCGACGATACCGCGGCCAGGGCCTACGGCTCTCTTCCGTTCCGGCGCGGTAGCTTCGATCATCTGATTGCGGCGCACGCCCTTTCGCTCGGGCTCATCCTGGTCACCAACAATGAGAAGCACTTCAAAGACCTCCCCGGTCTTGGAATCGAGAATTGGACTTTGTCATGAGCTATTGTCGCTGGCTCGAATGCGATCTCTACGCCTACCAATCAGAGCGTCCCGACGGATCGCCGCTCTATATCGTCCATGTTGCGGCGAGCGCGGCCGAGCGAGCCGGGCTGGAAAGACAATATGAGGATGCGACTGCCACTGCCTTTCTCGACCGGCTGCTCTGGCTGGAAAGCATGGGCTGCACTTTAGCCTGCCGCGCGAAGGAGGAGCTTCGCGAGGAGATTGCGGAGCAAGGGGCCTCATGACCTGGGCTGCCACCATCCTCACTCTTTATCCGGAGATGTTCCCCGGGCCGCTCGGCCTCAGCCTCGCCGGGCGGGCGCTGGCGGAGGGGATTTGGTCGCTCGACACGGTCCAGATCCGCGATTTCGCCACCGACAAGCATCGCTCCGTGGACGACACCCCGGCCGGGGGCGGGGCGGGGATGGTGATGCGCGCGGACGTGCTCGCCGCGGCCGTCGATCATGTGCTGGCGCTGCGTCCGGACGCGCCGGTGCTGGCGATGAGTCCGCGTGGGAGCCCGCTGACCCAAAGCCTCGTCCGCGAGCTTGCGGCCGGCCCCGGAGTGTCGATCCTCTGCGGCCGCTTCGAGGGGATCGACGAGCGCCTGTTCGAGGCGCGGCCGATCCTTCCGGTCTCGGTCGGCGACTATGTTCTGTCGGGGGGCGAACCGGCCGCGATCGCCCTGCTCGACGCTTGCGTTCGGCTGCTTCCCGGGGTAATGGGCGCCCCTTCGAGCGGTGAGGAGGAAAGCTTCGAGAGCGGCCTTCTCGAATATCCGCATTATACCCGGCCTGTCATATGGGAAGGGCGCGCGATCCCCGAAGTGCTGCGATCGGGGGATCATGCGAAGATCGCCGCCTGGCGAAAGGCCAAAGCGGCGGAAGAGACACGGCTAAGGCGGCCGGACCTGATCGAGCGTCACGGGGACGCGCGAAGGCCATCGCCCTCTGGCGCGCAGCGTGAGAAGAACAAGGACGAATGAGATGAACCTCATCCAGCAGCTCGAGGCCGAGGCCATCGAGCAGTTCAGCAAGACCAAGAACATCCCCGAATTCCGGCCGGGCGACACGCTCCGCGTCGGCGTCAAGGTGGTCGAGGGCGAGCGCACCCGCATCCAGAATTTCGAAGGCGTCTGCATCGCCCGCGCCAATCGCGGCCTCGGCAGCTCCTTCACGGTCAGGAAGATCAGCTTCGGCGAGGGCGTCGAGCGCGTCTTCCCGCTTTATTCGCCCAACGTGGAATCGATCGAGGTCGTCCGCCGCGGCGCCGTGCGCCGCGCCAAGCTCTATTATCTGCGCGGCCGCACCGGCAAGTCGGCTCGTATCGCGGAGCGCCGCGACACCCGCCATCTCGACGCCGCCAAGGCGGAGAAGGCGGCGGCCGAGACGGTCGAGGGCTGAGGCTGGGGGCTCGGCCTCAATCGAGGCCGAGCCGCCGCCTGTGCTCGGGCGGGATCATCGCCTGATATTCCGGCTTCAACGCTTGCACCGTTTCGGGCGTGAGCGTGGGCGCGATCTCGCTTATATGCTTCGCCTGATAATCCTCCATCGTCGGCTGCGGCGCCGGCGGCTCCAGCCATTCGCGCAGATAGGCTTCGAGATCCGCGGCCACCGGCTTGAACGAGCGCTGCCAATGGGCGTTGGACGACCCTTCGGCGAGCTCCTCGACGTCCCAGGCGACGATCGCGCCGGTCTCGCGGTCGATGCAGTCGAAGCTCGGCTCCATCCGCACCAGCGGCAGCAGATTGGCGGGCCAGAGCTGGCCGCGGGGGCCGGCCGGCGACTCGGTCAGCTCGCGATATTCCGCGGCCATCTCGGCGAGCGTGAGCAGGCCGTCGCCGGGGCCGAAGCCGCCATTGCCGACCGCCGCATAGAGATGACGGACCACCGGCGGCAGCGCGAAGCCGAGCGCGGCCTCGGCCTTCGCCAGATCGGCTTCGTCCGCGGCCTTGGGTGCCGCGACCGGCTGCGGGGCGGGGGTGCTCATCCGGCGCGCGATCTCCTCGGCGCGCGCATGCATGTCGTGATCGATCCGCCCCTCGCGATTGGCGGCGAGGACGCGCTGGAGGTCGCTCGAGGCGCCGAGCAGCGAGCCGAGCAGGCCGCCCAGGCTCATCGTCTGGACCGAAGCCATGAATTCGGAGGGGCCCGCGAGGCGCTTGCCGGGATCGGCCGCGCGCACGATCAGGCGCCTGATCAGGTCGGGGGACAGTCGGTCGGGGGCTGCGGACATGTGCATCTCCTCGATTGGGCGCCGCACAACATCCGCCAAGGCGGTGAATTTTGGGTAAAGTCGTCCGAAACGCAGCATCGAGCGCGGCCCTTTTCTTTGCCGCGCGAAGCCTTAGGAAGCCGCATGCGCAATCTTCTCCTCCCTCTTGCTCTCTTGGTTGCCAGCCCGCCCGCCATGGCCCAGACCCCGCCGCCCATTCCCCAGCAGGAACTCACCCTCGAACGCCTGTTCGCCAGCCCCTCGCTGTCGGGGCCGACGCCCCGCCTGCTGCGCCTCTCGCCGGACGGACGGCTCGCGACCCTGCTCCGCAACCGTTCCGACGACCGCGACCGCTACGATCTCTGGGCGGTGGACACCGCGACCGGCCAGGCGCGCATGCTGGTCGACAGCAGCCGGGTTGGATCCGGAGCAGCCCTGTCGGAAGAGGAGATGATGCGGCGCGAGCGCGCGCGCCTCGCCGGTGTGCGCGGCATCGTCAATTATGCCTGGTCGCCGGACGGCCGCGCCATCCTCGTCCCGCTCGACGGCGATCTCTATCTGGCCGGGCTCGACGGCGCGGTGCGGCGGATCACGAACACGCCCGAGACCGAGCTCGACGCCCAGGTTTCGCATACCGGACGCTATCTCTCCTTCGTCCGTGGCCAGAATCTTTACGTGGTCGGCGCCGACGGCAGCGGCGAGCGCCGCCTCACCGAGGATGGCGGTGGCACGATCAGCTGGGGCTCGGCCGAGTTCGTCGCGCAGGAGGAGATGAAGCGCAACACCGGCCATTGGTGGTCGCCGGACGATGCCTGGCTCGCCGTCGCCCGGGGTGATGAGAGCCCGGTCCATATCGTGACGCGGACCGCGATCGGCGCCGACGGCACCCGCGTCTATCAGCAGCGTTACCCCGCCGCCGGCACCCCCAATGCCCTGGTCGATCTCTATGTGATGCGCCCCGACGGCAGCGGCCGGGTGAAGGTCGATCTGGGCGAGGATCCCGACATCTATCTCGCCCGCGTGAACTGGCGCGCCGACGGCCGCGCCCTGCTCGTCCAGCGCGAGAGCCGCGACCAGAAACGGCTCGACCTGCTCAGCGTCGATCCGGCGACCGGCCGTGCCACGATCCTGTTCACCGAGCGGTCGGAGACTTGGCTGAACCTCAACGACAATCTCACCTCGCTGCGCGACGGGAGCCTGATCTGGAGCTCCGAACGGTCCGGCTTCTCCCACCTCTACCGCTTCCATCGCGGCCGCTGGACGCCGCTCACCCATGGCGACTGGGAGGTGGACGCGGTCGCGGGCGTCGACCAAGAGCGCCACCGCGTCTATTTTACCGCCAATCTCGACGCGCCCCTCGAGCGGCACCTCTATTGGGTCGATTACCGCCATCCCGCCGCGCCTCGGCGGGTGACCGAGGCGGGCTGGTGGAACAGCGTGGAGATGGACGAGGACGCGACCCGCGCGCTGATCACCCGCTCCAATCCCGGCCAGCCGCCGCAAGTCTATCTCGCCGATGCGGATGGTCGGCGCATCGCCTGGATCGAGGAGAACAGGCTGGATGCGTCGCACCCTTATGCGCCTTTCCTTGCCGCCCATGTCCAGCCGGTCTTCGGCACGCTCCGCGCGGCCGACGGCGGCGAACTTCACTATCGGATGCTGTCGCCGCCCCTCGAGCCCGGCCGGCGCTATCCGGTCTTCGTCCAGGTCTATGGCGGGCCGGGGACCGGGCGGCAGGCGACCCGCGCCTGGGCGAGCCCGATCCAGCAATATCTGGTCCGGCACGGCTGGATCGTCTTCTCGCTCGACAATCGCGGCTCGCCCGACCGCGGCCACGCCTTCGAGACCGCGATCTATCACGCCATGGGCGGCGTCGAGGTCGAGGACCAGCTCGCCGGCGTGCATTGGTTGCAGCAGCAATCCTATGTCGATCCGCGCGCGATCGCCGTCTACGGCTGGTCCTATGGCGGGTTCATGACCCTGCGCCTGCTCGAGGCCGCGCCCGGCACCTTCGCCGCTGGCGTCGCCGGCGCCCCGGTCACCCGCTGGGAGCTTTACGACACCCATTATACCGAGCGCTATCTCGGCAATCCCGCGCGCGATCCAGCGCCCTATCGCGCCTCCGATGCGCTTACCGGGGCCGAGCGGATCGCCGATCCGCTGCTGCTGATCCACGGCATGGCGGACGACAATGTCGTCTTCGAGAATTCGACCGCCTTGATCGCCGCGTTGCAGGGCAGCAGCCGGCCGTTCGAGATGATGGTCTATCCGGGAGCCACCCATGCCGTCCCGGGCGAGGCGCGGCAGCTCCACCTTTGGCGCACGATCACGGATTTCCTGGCCCGGCGCGTGCCGGCTTCGCACTAACCGCGACTCCTTTTCGTCATTGCGAGCCGCGCGGCGGCGAAGCAATCCAGCGGAGGGGCGAGGCCGCACTGGATGCGCAGGTGCGGCCTGCCCCGCAGGCCGCAGCCATGCCCGGGGGGCACGGCGACCTGCGCATCTTCGCTCTGCTCGCAATGACACAGAGAACGCACAAGATATATCTTGACGTATCGGGATTTGAGATATATCTCAGCCTATCTTTATGGAGGATGAGATGGGCAAATTCAGGATGCACGGCGATTGCGGGCCGGGCGGCTTCAGCTTTCCGGCGGCGATCCTCGCCATGGGCCTGGGCGGCCGCGGGCGCGGCGGCTGGGGTCGCGGCTGGGGCGATGGCTGGGGCGCCGATTGGGGCGGGCAGGGCGGCGGCCGCGGCCGGCGGCGCGTGCTCGACGCGGGCGAGCTCCGTCTCGTCCTCTTGAAGCTGATCGCCGACCAGCCGCGCCACGGCTACGATTTGATCCGTGCGGTCGAGGAGATGACCCATGGCGAATATGCGCCGAGCCCGGGCGTGGTCTATCCCTCGCTGACCATGCTGCAGGACATGGGCCTGATCGACGAGGTGAAGACCGAGGGCTCGCGCAAGGCGTTCGAGATCACCGCCGAGGGCAAGGACCATCTCGCCGGGAAGGAGGAGGAGGTCGAGGCCCTGTTCGAGCGGCTGAAGGAGCTCGGCAGCGACCAGCGCAAGGCCGGCGGCGCGCCGATCAAGCGTTCGATCGGCAATCTGCTCTCGGCCCTGTGGCATCGCGCCACCCGCGAGGATGCGGACGAAGGCGTCATGCACAAGATCGCCGCAATCCTCGACGAGGCCGCGCAGAAGATCGAGCGGCTTTGAGCGCGGCGACGGCCAGCAGCGCGGCGGTGCCGACCGCGAACGGCAGCCGCTACCTCCAGCAATTGTGCAAGCATTGGGCGCACAATCTGGCGGTCGCCTACGATGCGCACGAGGGCGAGGTGACCTTCCCGAAGGACGCGCGCGGCGCCGATTGGCCCGGCGACGCGCTCGTCACGATGACGGCGGGCGACGGCGTGCTGCTCTGCCGGATCGAAGCGTCGGCCCCCAGCCAGCTCGAGGCGCTGAAAGGCGCGGTGGCGCGCCACCTCGACCGCTTCGCCTTCCGCGAGGCGCCGCTGACGTTCGACTGGGTGGATTCGTAGTCAAGGAAGGGAGGGGCTTCGACAAGCTCAGCCCGAACGGATCTGGGCAGTTCCCGACCTTGAGCGGGCCGGCACGGACTCCGCGCGGTAGGCTCACGAGCCCCGCTTTGCGGTCACGCGCGCGGCAAAAAATCAGGGAACGGGGCTCGGCCTTTGCCGGCCGCCGTCATGCTGGCGGATCACGCGGAGATAGGCGTCGACCAATTCCTGGTTGACCTCGTCCCAGCCATAAGGCTGGCTGGCCTCGAAGCCGGCGAGGCCGGCCGCGAAGCGCGCCTCCTCACTGTCGCAATAAAAAGCGAGCGCGTCGCAGAAGCGGTCGCGGGCGCCCGGGCGGACAAGGCGGCCGGTGACCCCGTCGGTCACCAGGCTCTGGCTGCCGGTCGCGATCGCCGCGACCACGGGCAGGCCCGCGGCCATCGCCTCCAGGGTCACGTTGCCGAACGTCTCGGTCACCGAGGGGTTGAACAGCATGTCCATCGAGGCGACCGCGCGGCCGAGGTCGCGCCCGGCCTGGAAGCCGGCGAAGACCGCGTCGGGCAGCCTCTTCTCGAACCATTCGCGCGCCGGCCCGTCGCCGACGACCAGCACCTTGTGGCGCACCTTGCGGCGGGCGAGGCGGTCGATCGTGTCGGAGAAGACGTCGAGGCCTTTTTCCATGACGAGCCGGCCGACGAAGCCGATCACCGGCATGTCGTCCTCGATCCCGACGCTCCGCCGCCATTCGAGGTCGCGCGCGCCGGGGTTGAAGATCTCCCGGTCGATGCCGCGCGACCAGATGCCGACGTCGTAATTCATCCGCTGGTCGCGCAGCAGCTGCGCCATCGAATCCGACGGCGCGAAGATGGCGTCGCAGCGGCGGTAGAAGCGGCGCAGCAGCGCCAGCAGCACCGGCTCGAGAAAGGCCATGCCGTAATAGCGCGGATAGGTCTCGAAGCGGGTATGGACCGAGGCGATCACCGGCAGGTCCCAGCGGTGGGCCAGGCTGACCGCGCGGTGGCCGGTGATTTCCGGGCTGGCGACGTGGAGGATGTTGGGGCGGAAGGCGCGAAGATCCTTGCGCACGCGCCAGGGGATGGCGACGCCGATCCGATATTCGGGCCGGCCCGGGATGGGCACGGCCGGCAGGTCGACGAGATCGCCGGTCGGCGGGAAAGCGGGCGTCTTCGTGATCGGCGAATAGACCCGCACCGCCGCGCCCTTCTTGAGCAGATAGCCGGCCAGCCGGTTCAGCGCCTGGTTCGCCCCGTCGCGGACATAATTGTAATTGCCGCTGAAGAGGGCGACGCGAAGGTCCGACACGTCCATCCCGGGTTGGATAAGGGCATCGGCGGGTGAAGGCAAAGCGCGCGCCGGGCGCGTCCCGCGCGCGCGCGCGACGCGGGCCGGCCGCTGCAGCGCCTTGCCGGTCCTGGCCGGAGTGATCGTGAATGCGGTCATGGCCTTGCCCTCATAAACGAAAAGCGCCCCGCCGGCCGGGACCGGCGGGGCGCTTCGTCGCATTTGCGTCAGCCTTCGTCGCCGGCCGGGGTCTGGAGATAGTCCCCGGCGTCGGCGTCGGTGCCGTGGCCGCTCATCACCACTGCTTCCAGCGGATCGCCGTGGATCGCGGCTTCGGGCCCCTGGGCGAGCTCGGCCGCATGCTCCTCGGCGGCGCTGTTGGCCGCGATCAGCGATTCCTGGATCGCCCGGTGCTGGGCGCGCAGCGCCGCGTCGCGCGACGAGGCCGCGATCCGCATCCGCTTCATGCCCGCGCCGGTGCCGGCCGGAATCAGGCGGCCGACGATGACGTTCTCCTTGAGCCCTTCCAGGTCGTCGATCTTGCCCTGCACCGAAGCCTCGGTGAGGACACGGGTCGTCTCCTGGAAGGAGGCGGCCGAGATGAAGCTGCGCGTCTGCAGGCTCGCCTTGGTGATGCCGAGCAGCACCGGCTTGCCTTCGGCGAAGCGCTTCTTGCCCAGCGTCTTCAGCTTGGCATTGGCCTCGTTCATCTCCTGCCGGTCGATCTGCTCGCCGACCAGGAAGGTGGAATCGCCGCTCTCGGTGATCTCGACCTTCTGGAGCATCTGGCGGACGATCACCTCGATATGCTTGTCGTTGATCTTCACGCCCTGGAGCCGGTAGACCTCCTGGATCTCCGAGACGAGATATTCCGCAAGCGCCTTGACGCCGAGCACCTCGAGGATGTCGTGCGGATCGGGCGAGCCGCCGATCAGATTGTCGCCGCGCTTGACGAAATCGCCCTCCTGCACGTCGATGACCTTGGACTTGGGCACCAGATACTCGACCGGCTCGCCGCCCTCATCGGGGATGATCGCGATCTTGCGCTTGGCCTTATAGTCCTTGCCGAAGGCGATCCGGCCGGAGACCTTGGCGATGATCGCATTCTCCTTGGGCTTGCGCGCCTCGAACAGCTCCGCCACCCGCGGCAGACCGCCGGTGATGTCGCGGGTCTTGGCCGCCTCGCGGCTGACGCGGGCGAGCACCTCGCCGGCCTCGACCGCTTGCCCGTCCTCGACCGAGAGCATCGCGCCCGGCGAGAGCATGTAGCGCCCCGCCTCGCCCGACTTGGCGTCGAGCAGGGTGATGCGCGGGCGCAGATCCTCCTTGCTCCGGGCGGTGCCGCGGAACTCGGTGACGACGCGCTGGGCGATGCCGGTCGCTTCGTCGGTCTGCTCGGTGAGCGTCTTGCCCTCGACCAGGTCCTGGAACTTCACGACGCCGCCCTTCTCGGTGATCACCGGCATCATGAACGGATCCCATTCGGCGATCCGGTCGCCCTTGGAGACGATGTGGCCGGTGTCGCACATCAGGTGCGCGCCGTAGGGGATGCGGTGCGAGGCGCGCTCGCGCCCGTCCATGTCGACGATCGCGACCTCGCCGCTGCGCGACATCGCCACCCGGCGCCCGCGGGCGTCGAGGATGGTCGGCAGGTCGCGGAACTCGACCGTGCCGTCGGCCACCGCGTCCAGGCTCGACGTCTCGTTGAGCTGGGCG
>Ga0070686_100001770_pt1 | contig 12065 bp, 19 predicted proteins | sample KBSS23LmetaG_FD_65654 | JGI IMG/M metagenome (GOLD analysis project Ga0070686, IMG submission 65654) | Switchgrass rhizosphere microbial communities from Kellogg Biological Station, Michigan, USA - KBS S2-3L metaG | ecosystem: Host-associated > Plants > Roots > Rhizosphere ...
AACTGGCTGGTGAAGGCGCTCGACCAGCGCGCGCGCACCATCGTCAAGGTCGCCAGCGAGATCGTCACCCAGCAGGAAGGCTTCTTCCGCCACGGCGTCTCGCACCTCAGGCCGCTCACCCTCCGCGCCGTCGCCGAGACCATCTCGATGCACGAATCGACGGTGAGCCGGGTGACCTCGAACAAATATCTCGCCTGCGATCGCGGCCTGTTCGAGCTCAAATATTTCTTCACCAGCGGCATCCAGAGCGCCGACGGGGGCGACGCGGCCTCCTCGGAAGCGGTGAAGAGCCGCATCCGCGCGCTGATCGCCGCCGAGGATCCGGTGAAGATCTTGTCCGACGATCAGCTCGTCGACATGCTCAGGACCGAAGGCTTCGACATCGCGCGCCGGACGGTCGCCAAATATCGCGAGGCGATCGGCCTCGGCTCATCGGTCCAGCGTCGGCGCCAGAAGGCGATCGGCCGCGCGGCGTGACGGGAGAGAGACTATGAAGGCACTGGCAAGCATCGCCCTCCTGCCGCTCGCGCTGGCCGCCTGCGGCGACGTCGCCCCGACCAAGGCCGAGAACGGCATCCGCGTCGCCAATCCCGACAGCGACCGGATGAAGGCGGCCTCGCCGCTCAACCAGCGCCTCGCCTTGCTGCGGGCGATCCACGACACCGGCAATCGCTGCCACCGCGTCGTCACCGGCGGCTATCAGGAATATTATCGGGGCCTGGAAATGTGGGTCGCGCTTTGCGACGACGGCAAGCATTGGGCGGTGTTCATCGCCGGCAACAGCGATATCCAGGTCCGCGACTGCGCGCAGAGCGCCCAGCTCGGCCTGCCCCTCTGCCGCCCGGTCGCCCCCATGCCCCCCGACCCGCTCGACCCCGGCTCGAATGCGATGGGCAACGAGGTCGGCAATGTGGTGGGGAACGGCGCCTGACCCCCTCTCCCCGCCGGAGAGAGGGGGTCTAGCAATTCTCGTATTTCCAGTGGCGTTTCTTGCCCTCGGAGAGCCACTCGACGGTCGTCGCCAGCCGCTGGGCACGGGTCTCGTCGCGCTTCGCCTCGGTGACCCATTCGACATAGTCGCGCTGGCAGCTGGGCGGGAAGCCGTCGAACGTCGCCTTGGCCGCTGGCACGGCGTCGATCGCCGCGCGCAGATCCTGGGGCACGGTGAAGGGCGGCTTCTTCGCCGTCGATCGCGCCGGCTTCGCGCCCGCGTCGATCAAGGCCATCGACTTTCGGGTGAGCTCGACAAGGGCCTCGCGGGGCGGCAGGTCTTCGAGCGCGGTCAGCCGGCCGAACTGCCCCATCGCCGAGCGGCTCTTCTCCTCCTGGCGCAGCATCGAATCGTTCCAATAGCCGAAAGTGGCGTGCGCCTTGAACGCGGCGAAGCCGGCCAAAATCTTCCCTTTGTAGAGGAAGCTCGGCATGCTCCATTTGAGCGTCTCTTCGCAGTCCGGGCAGGCTTCGTGGACGATCGAGCGGAGATGGGTGAGGATCGGCTGGGCGAATTCGGCCTGGCGCGCGATATAGGCATCGACTCTCGGGTCGGTCTTCATGCTTTCACCTCCTCCCGGCCCGATCATTGCGCCATCGCCGCGATCTGGCAACTTCCCGCCGCGCCGCCCGTTTCGCGCCCGAGGAGAGGCAAGATGGTCGGACGCAATTTCTGGGCGGTCGCTGACGGCGAAGAGTGGGTGGTCTACGAGGAGGGCCTGCCCGACCGGACCACGCGCCATGCCGGACGCGACGAGGCCTGGGCCGTGGCGAACAGCCGCGCCGCCGAGCTCAAGGGCGAAGCCTTTCTCCAGGACGCCGACGGGACCCTGCTCGACCGCGTCTGGCACGGCGACTTCCCGCGGGAGATCAAGCCGGTCTAGGGATTAGGGATTGGGGGTTAGGGGCAGGGCTCGGGCAGCTCGGCCGCCGCCCTCGCGCGGGCGCGGCCGAGGCGCAGCCCCTCCGCGGCGAAGATCGCGAGCGCCGTCCAGATCGCGCCGAAGCAGAGCGCATGCGCCAGGGTGAAGGGCTCGCCGAAGGCCAGCACCGCGAGCAGGAACTGGAGCGAGGGCGCGATATATTGGAGGAAGCCGAGCGTCGAATAGGGAAGGCGCTTGGCCGCGGCGTTGAACAGCAGCAAGGGAATCGCGGTGACTGCGCCGCCGAGGACGAGCAGGAAGGCGGTCGTCCCGCCGAACCCGGTCAGGCCGGTCGACCCCTGGTGGGCCCAGAGCAGCCCGGCGAGCGACAAGGGCGCGAGCAGCGCCGTCTCGATCGACAGGCCCTCGAGCGCGTCGACCGGCGCGATCTTGCGGATGAAGCCGTAAAGGGCGAAGCTCATGGCGAGCGACAGGCTGATCCAGAGGCCCGAGGCCGCGCCCCAGGCGAGCAGGGCGACTCCGGCCGCGGCGAGCAGCACCGCGCCGACCTGCGCCCGGCTCAGCCGCTCCTTGAGCAAAGCGACCCCGAGCAGCACGTTGATCAAGGGGTTCAGATAATAGCCGAGGCTGGTTTCGAGCACGTGGCCGTGGACCACCGCCCAGACGTAGATCAGCCAGTTCGCCGCGATCAGGGCGGAGGTCAGCATCAGGGTCAGCATGATCCGGCCGGCGCCGAGCGCCGCGCGGATCGCCGCCCAGCGCCGCCGGAGCGCGACCAGGACCGCGAGGAGGATCAGCGACCAGAGGATCCGGTGCGCGACGATCTCGATCGGCGGGACCATCCTCAGCAGCTTGAAATAGAGCGGCAGCACGCCCCAGACCAGATAGGCGCCGAGGCCGAAGAAGAGGCCCGCGCGCCGGTGGCTTTGGTCGTCCGTCATGCCGGGCGCCTAGAGGCCGCACGGAGCGGGTTCAAGGCGGCTATTGGCCTATAGGCCTAATACACTTAATATGCGCGGGACGGGGGCACGGAGGTCATGATGAAGGCACTCAGGCTGCTCCCCCTTGCCGCGACCGCCGCCGCGCTCGCGCTGACCGGCTGCGAAGCGAAGTTCGGCAACGACGTCCAGCCGCGGGGGAACGGCTCGGCCGAGAACAAGGCCGAGGAGGGCGAGGTCTCGATCAACGCGCCCGGCGTCCAGATGAAGATCAACATCCCCGAGGGCCTCCGCCACGAGGCGAGCATCCACGACGACAGCGGCCTCGTCTATCCGGGCAGCACGATGAGCGGCATGCATATCGAGGGCGGACGGGAGCGGCCCGGCGAGCAGGGCAAGTCCGAAGGCGAGGTCGAATTGCGCTTCGCGAGCACCGACGGGCCGGACGTCGTCGCGCGCTGGTATCAGGATCCGGCGCGGGCGCGCAATTTCACCATCGCCTCGGCCACGCGCGAGGGCCCGGCCTATGTCTTCGCGGGCACCAGGACCGACGGCGACGGCCGCTTCCGCGTCCGCCTCATGCCCCGCCAGGGCGGTGGGACGGACGGCCGGGTGCTGCTCGCCGACCGCGACTAGGGACGTAGGCGAAGATGGCCGAGCCGCTCGCCGACCATGACGAGGTGCGCGTCCATCTCGTCGCTGCCGCCAAGGCGGGCACCGCGCTCAGCTATGGCGAGCTGCTCGAGCATCTCGGCTACCGCTTCACCCGGCCGAAGATGCGCGCGCTCTGCGCGATGCTCGGCGATATCGACCGCGAGGGCGCGGCGCGGGGCGAGCCGGAGCTAGCGGTGCTCGTCGTCCGCCAGAGCGACGGCATTCCCGGCCAGGGCTGGTGGGTCGGCGGCGGCGGCCGCCTGCGCGGCTATGAGGGCCCGTGGGAAGGGCCCGAGGCGGCCCGCTTCATCCGCGAGGTGCAGGCCGAAACCTTCGCCTTCTGGCAGTCCCCTTATGAGACAGTGGCCGCGAAGCCCCGGCGTTAACCATATCCACTCACCCATCGGCCTAGGATTTCAGGCATAAGCCCGTTCCGAGAAAAGGACGCCTTATGCCGAACAGCGCCGCCATCCTGCTCCGCTCCGCCGCCTTCGCCGGCCTGCTCGCGCTCGCCGCCTGCGGCCGCGGCGACCAGAACAACCTCTCGGAGATCGACAACAGCCTGATCGGCAACGGCGCCGATCCGGCCCTCACCAGCGCGCTCGAGGACCAGATCCTGGTCGATCCCAACCTCGTCCAGCAGGCCCATCCCAACGCCGTCCGCCCGCCCGAGACTCCGGTCCAGGCGCAATATCCGGCCGACGGCACTGGCGGGAATGCCGGCGGCGCGGGAGGCGGCCAGGCCCGCCAGGCCGCGGCCGGAGCGGGCGGCGGGGCGCCGATCCCCAGCGCCTGCGGCGGGACCTTCGCCTATGGCAACGAATGGGCAAGCAGGCTGCCGGCCGAATTCCCGTCCTATCCGGGCGGCCGCGTCACCGAGGCGGCGGGCAACGACCGCGGCGATTGCCACATGCGCGTCGTCACCTTCACCACCAGCGATCCCTATAATCGCGTGCTCGAACATTATCGCAGCCTCGCCGACCGCGCCGGCTTCTCCGCCGAGCAGCAGACCCGCGGCGGCGACCAGGTGCTCGGCGGCACGCGCGGCGAGGCGGCCTATTATCTGATCGTCACGCCGATCCAGTCCGGCTCGGACGTCGCCCTGATCGTCAACAACGGACGCTAGCCGCCGGCTGCTGCCTGACGGGCGGCGCTCGATTCGGTTTCCGCGAAAGCGGGTTCATATCCTCTTGCCAGCCTCGCAAAAGAGGCGGAGAAATCGACGCGGCAGCCGCCCGACGATCGCTGCAGCGGCCGGGCGGCCGGCCTTGTTCGTGGCAGACATGCAAGACAGGAGGGCAATCATGTCGCGGATCACCAGCATAGCTTTGATCGTTTCCGGCGCGGCGCTCGTCACGGCAGGAATCGCCTGGAGCCGGACGGGCAGGGGCGCCCGCGGCGGCGACGCCGCGCTCATCCGCAGCGCGATGTCGGCCGCGCCGCCTTCCGTGGCGCGCGGCGCGGCGATCATCGCGGTGGGCCCGAACGGGACCATGCGCACGATCCGGCGGGGCAATAACGGCTTCACCTGCATGGCCGACAATCCGGCGACGCCCGGGCCCGACCCGATGTGCATGGACGCCAATGCGATGGAATGGGCGATGGCCTGGATCGGCCACCGGACGCCCCCCGCGAACACGGTCGGCCTGATGTACATGCTGTCCGGCGGGACCGATGCCAGCAATGTGGATCCCTATTCGGAGCGGCCAAGCCGCCGCGACCGCTGGGTCCAGACCGGCCCGCACGTGATGGTCGTCGGCTCCGAGTCCCTGCTCCAGGGCTATCCGTCGGGCCCGTCGCCGGACACGTCCAGGCCCTATGTGATGTGGGCGGGCACGCCTTACGCCCATCTGATGATCCCGGTGCGGTAGATGCCGGCCTGAGCCGGCTCGGACGCCTCGATCGTTGCGCGCGCCCCTTCTTCCGTCCCCTGGATGGGGAGGGCCGGGGTGGGGTGAACTTACGAGACCCGCGCCGGATTTGATGGGAAGCCTGGCGCGCGACTCCGGGCTCCACCCCTCCCAACCCTCCCCATCCAGGGGAGGGCTAGCCTAGCCGGCACTGGCGAAGGCAGGCGGGGGCCGCTACATCCGCCGCCATGCCCAACCTGCTCATCGTCATGCTCGGCGGCGCGCTCGGCGCCGGGGCGCGCCACCTGGTCGGCGCCGCGGCGCTGGCGCGGTTCGGCCCGGGCTTCCCCTGGGGCACGCTGACCGTCAACCTCGTCGGCGGCCTGCTGATGGGCCTGCTCGCCGGCTGGCTGGCGCGGGCCGGCGGCAGCGAGGCGACCCGCCTGTTCCTCGCGGTCGGCGTGCTCGGCGGCTTCACCACCTTCTCCGCCTTCAGCCTCGAGACTTTCCTGATGATCGAGCGCAGCCAATATGGCGCCGCCGCTTTCTATGTCGGGACCTCGGTGATCGGCTCGGTCGTCCTCCTCCTCTTGGGTCTCTGGGCCATGCGGACCGCGTCGTGAGCGCGGCCGACCAGGTCCGCCAGCTGCGCGTCGGCGAGGAGGATGACGGCATCCGCCTCGACCGCTGGTTCAAGCGCAACCTCCCGGAGGTCAGTTTCGGCCAGATCTCGCGCTGGGCGCGGACCGGCCAGCTTCGGCTCGACGGCAAGCGCGCCGCGCCCGGCGACCGGATCGAGGCGGGCCAGACCGTCCGCGTGCCGCCGCAAGGCGAGGAGGCGCCGGCGCCGAAGAAGGCGGGCCCCGCGCGCCCGAGGCTGAGCGACGACGAGATCGCCTTCGTGTGCGCGCTGGTCATCCACCGGGACGCGGCGGCGATCGTGGTCAACAAGCCGCCCGGCCTCGCCACCCAGGGCGGCACCAAGACCCATGACCATCTCGATCGCCTGCTCGACGGGCTCGCCGACGAGGGCGCGCCGCGGCCCAAGCTCGTCCACCGGCTCGACAAGGACACGTCGGGGGCCCTGCTGCTCGCCCGCACCCCGCGCGCCGCGGCCTTTTTCGGCAAGGCCTTTTCGGGGCGCACCGCGCGCAAGGTCTATTGGGCGATCGTGGTCGGCGTGCCGGCGATCGAGGACGGGATGATCGAATTGCCGCTCGCCAAGCAGCCCGGCACCGGCGGCGAGAAGATGCATGTCGACGAGGAGGAGGGCCTGCCCGCGCGGACCCGCTACCGGGTGATCGAGCGGGCCGGCAATCGCGCCGCCTGGGTCGAGCTCCAGCCCCATACCGGCCGCACCCATCAGCTCCGCGTCCATATGGAGGCGATCGGCCATCCCGTGCTCGGCGACGGCAAATATGCGGGCCAGGACGCCTTCCTCACCGGCGCGATTAGCCGCAAGCTGCATCTTCACGCGCGCCGAATCCGCATCGATCATCCGGACGGCGGCCGGATCGACGTCACCGCCGACCTGCCCGACCATTTCGCCGCGACCATGAAGAACCTCGGCTTCGATCCCGCGCTCGGGGACCTGCCGCTCGACGAGGTCAAATTCTCCGAAACCCCCGAGGGCAAGCGGCGCGCCGCCTCGGCCGCCGCCAAGTCGCGCCGCCGCGAGCGCAAGGGCGAGCGCCGCAGCCGGGGGCGCGGCTGATGCATCCGAACCGCGCCTTCGCCTGGGAAGACGAGGAGGCGATGCTCGCCTTCCTCGCCGACATCGCCTTCTGCACGATCAGCCTCGAAGGCCCGGTCGTCGCCCACGCGCCGGTGGTGGTGGCCGGACCGGACCGGCTGCTCTTCCATCTGTCGCGTGGCAACAAGGCCGCCGCGGCCGCGGTGGAAGGCACCCGCGCGATCATCTCCTGCCTCGGCCCGGACGCCTATATCAGCCCCGACTGGTACGGAACGCCGGACCAGGTGCCGACCTGGAACTATTTGAGCGTCGAGGCCGAAGGCCCCCTGCGCCGGCTGGACGAAGCCGAGCTCGCGAGCCTCCTCGACGCGCTCAGCATTGCGCACGAGCGCCGGCTCGCACCCAAGCCCGAATGGACGCGCGCCAAGATGAGCCCCGGCCGCTTCGAGGCGATGCTGAAGGCGATCATCGGCTACGAGCTCAGGATCGAGGCGCTGCGCGGCACGCGCAAGCTCGGCCAGAACAAGAAGGACGAGGAAAGGGCCGGCGCCGCCGACGGGCTGGCGCCGTTCAACCCCGAGCTGGCGGCGCTGATGCGCCGGGAGAGAAAGTCATGACCCCGCAGGACGAAGAGAGAATGTGGCGCAACCGGTTCATCATGATGAACCTGATCCGCATCGGCGGCACGATCGGAGTCCTTCTCTCGATCCTGCTCTGGCAGAGCGACACGTTCGTCCGCGGCGGCTCCTTCCTCGGCTTCCCGCTCGCGATCCTCTGCCTGCTGATCAGCTTCTTCGGGCCCAAATATGCGGCCGGTCAGTGGCGGACGCCGCCGGAACCGTGAAGCGTTTCTACACGGCCGCGACCGTCGGCGAAGGCCGCCTCATCCTGCTCGACGGCAAGAAGGTGAAGACGCCCGGCCGGCGCGACCTCGCTTTGCCGAGCGACGCGCTGGCCGAAGCCGTCGCCGACGAATGGAATGCCCAGGATACCGAGATCGACCCGCGCGCGATGCGGATGACCGGCCTCGCCAATGCCGCGATCGACCGGGTCGCGCCCGACCGGGCGGCCTTCGCGCGCGGCCTCGCCGCCTACGGCGAATCGGATCTGCTCTATTACCGCGCCGAGGCACCCGCGCCGCTGGTCGCGCGCCAGGCCGAATGCTGGGATCCGATCCTCGCCTGGGCGCAGCAGAGGTACGACGTCGTCTTCGAGCTCGCCTCGGGCGTGATCCACATGGCCCAGCCGCCCGAGACGCTGGCGCGGCTGAATGCGGCGGTCGCATTGCGCGACCCCTTCGCTTTGGCCGGGCTGTCGCCCTTGGTGACCGTCTCCGGCTCGCTGCTGATCGCGCTGGCCCTGGCCGAGGGCGCGCTTCCGCTCGGCCAGGCCTGGGCGGCGGCCACGCTCGACGAGCAGTGGCAGGCGGAGCAATGGGGCGAGGATGCGGAGGCCGCGGCCGCGCTCGCCGCGCGCCGCCGCGACTTCGAAGCCGCCGCCCGCTTCCTCGCGTTGCTTTAGCTCTCGGTCGGCGTCTCGGCGGCTTGCGTCTCGGCCGGAGCCGCCGCGGGGGCCGCGGGCAGGAACCAGCGCGCGATCACCAGCCCGGCAAGGATCCACGCCACCGATTCGGCCACGAACGTGTAGATCCAGAACCGCCAGCCGAAATGGTTGAAGATCGGGCTCGCCAGGAATTCCCAGGTGGTGAAGGCCAGCGAGAAGAGGATGACGAGCCGCGCCGTCCCCGCGAAGCTGCGGCCGCCGCCGCCCACCGCGGCGAGCCCGAAGGCCAGGAACATGCCGGCGACGAGCGCCACGATCCCGCCCGGCAGCAGCATCGACATGTCGTCGGGGGAGAAACGGGCGGTGTTGAAGAACACTGTCGCGATCGGCCCTTGCGCGTAGAGCAGGCCGCCATCGGCGGTGTGCGGGTTGGGAATGATATAGGCGCCGGTGCCGCTCGTCGTGAGATTCTGCGCCATCGCCAGCTGCACGGCCGCATTCTGGGCATCGGACGCACGGTTGAAGGGCAGCTCGCCAAGCGGCGAGCCCCAGAAGATGAAGCCCACGACGAACAGGATCAGCCCGCCGACGATGCCGCCGATGAATGTCCGGACCATGACGTCCTCCCCCTCTTTTTCGTTGAGGGGGAAGCTTAGCGCAAATTGCCGGTCAAGCGAAGGTCAGCCGATCAGCTCGCGGACGAAATCGGGGAGGAAGACGCGCCGGGTCGCCTTCAGCCGCTCCGCCTTCAAGATGTTGTGGACGAGCTCGCGGCATTTCTCGGCGTCGTTGTTGATCAGTACATAATCATATTCGGCCCAGTGGCTGATCTCGGCGGCGGCGCGGTCCATGCGGCGCCGGACCACCTCCTCGCTGTCGGTGGCGCGCTTCCTGAGGCGCCGCTCCAGTTCCTCCATCGAGGGGGGCAGGATGAAGACGCGGACGATGTCGGGATCGACCTGCTTCAATTGCTGCGTGCCCTGCCAGTCGATGTCGAGCAGCACGTCGCGGCCGCCCTCGATGACCTTCATCACCTCGCTCTTCAGCGTGCCGTAGCGGTGGCCGAAGACGTTCGCCCATTCGAGGAAGGCGCCCTCCGCGATCATCCGGTCGAACCTCTCGTCGCTGACGAAATGATAGTCGCGCCCGTCGACCTCGCCCGGCCGTATCGGCCGCGTCGTCGCCGAGACCGACATGGCGACGCCGTCGTCGCTCGCCATCAGCATTCGCGCGATCGTGGACTTGCCCGCGCCCGAAGGGCTGGAAAGGACGTAGAGCAGGCCTCGCCGCTGGATGGCGCTTGCGATTTCCATGGCCGCCCCTGCCTTGACCCGCGATTGAAGGTCAAGAGCAGACGAATGTGAATTATGCGCTAAGATGCGGTCATGGGGCGGATGGTCGCGTTGCTGAGGGCGGTCAATGTCGGGGGGCGCAAGCTGCCGATGGCGGAGCTGCGCGCGCTCTGCGCCGACCTCGGCTGGAGCGACGTGGCGACCTACATCCAGAGCGGCAATCTCGTCTTCACCGCGCCGGGCAGGGCCGAGGGGATCGAGGCTGAGCTGGAAACGGCGATCGGGAACGCTTCGGCCTCGATGTGCCGGTGATCGTCCGCAGCAAGGCCGAATGGGCCAGATATCCCGGCGTCAACCCTTTCCCCCAGGCCGCCAGGGACGCGCCGGGCAAGCTCCACATCCTCCTTTCCAAGCGCCCGCCCGCCGGGGATGCCGCCGAGGCGATCCAGGCGCGCGCCAAGGCCGGCGAGCAGGTGCGGCAGGCGGGTGACGCCCTCTGGCTCCACTATCCGAATGGCGCCGGCACGTCGAAGCTCACCCCGTCCCTGATCGACCGCGCGCTCGGCTCGCCGGGCACGGCGCGCAATTACAACACCTTGATGAAGCTCAAGGAGATGCTGGAGGGATGAGGTGCCGGGTCTTGGGCTGGCTGACCCTTGCAGCATCGGCGTTCGCCGTCGCGGCGGCGGCGCGGGCTGAGCCGCCTCTCACCCTTCGCGACATCCGCGCGCTTCCGACGCCGGCCTTGGCGCTTCGGCTGCTCGGCCCGGAGCGCGGGGCCGATATCGTGCGGATCGAAGGAGTGCCCGATGCCCGCGTGCGCGCCTCCGTGCTGCAGGTCTTTCTGTACGCGCGGCCGGTGCCGCTAGGCTCGAACTATTGCAGCCAGCGGCGGTACTACCGTGCTCTGGCCAGCGCGGCGTCCGGGGAAATCGGGCCATTGAGGCGCGGCCAGCCGCTGCGCATCCTGGCAGGCTGGGAAGAACCCACGCTCGCCCGCGCCCCCGGCTGCCGGTTGGCCGCCGGCCAGCGTTTCGCATCGATCCGCGAGCCCGATGTCGCGATGCGTGCCCTCGACGATCTCGCCTCCGCGCGGGAGGCCGCGCGCGCGACGGGGCCGATGACGCCCCTGCAATTGACCTGCCGCGACGAGGTCGCATGGGATCCGGATCGCTGCCTCGCCGGCGGACGGGAGGTGCTCGCGCAGCTGCCGCTCGAAGGGGCCTGCCGAGTCGATGCGGTTGACGGCGACTCGCAGGTGGTCGAAGTCACGCTCTGCACGGGCGGACCTCTTTGGGAGCTTCGTCTTCGCGCCGCGGGACCGGCCCCGGTCCTGTCGATGCTCTGGAAGGATTCCACAAACTATTGAGCACGACCTCCGCCTCCGTTCCGCTCATCCCGCGCAAATATTGGGCGGTCGCCTTCGCCATCGTCGCGGTGATGGCGGCGGTCGAGCTCGCCATGGGCCGCCACGCGATCTGCACCTGCGGCACGGTCAAATTGTTCGTCGCCACCGTTCACGGGCCGGACAACAGCCAGCATCTCGCCGACTGGTACACGCCGAGCCACATCATCCACGGCTTCCTCTTCTATCTGCTCGGCTGGCTGGTCCTGCGCCGGATGGAACCCGGCCACCGGCTGCTGCTCGCGGTCTCGATCGAGGCCGCCTGGGAGGTGCTGGAGAACAGCCCGATCATCATCGACCGCTACCGCGAGGCGACGATGGCATTGGGCTATAGCGGCGACAGCGTGATCAACTCGGCGGCGGACGTCTGCTGGATGATCATCGGCTTCGGCATCGCGCGGCGGCTGCCGGTCTGGGCGACGGTGGCGCTTGCGCTCGTCTTCGAGCTGGTCACCCTCATCGTCATCCGCGACAATCTCTTCCTCAACGTGCTGATGCTGGTCTGGCCGGTCGAGGCGATCCGGGTCTGGCAGGGCGGCTGATGCGGCGGCTCCTTCCCGCTCTGCTCCTTCTCGCGGCCGCGCCCGCCCAGGCCTCGGAGCTGTTCGGCGGCCTGCTCGCGCACGACGTGCACCTGCCGATCGACAAGGGCGGGTATGAGGACGGCGTCGAGCTCCAGCTCGGCTGGCGCGGCGAGCGCCTCCGGGCGCTGCATTTCCTCGGCGCGCCTTCGCCTTATGTCCTCGCCTCGGTGGTGCCGGGGGGCGGCACCCATTATGCCGCAGCGGGGCTGAGCTGGCGGCTCGGGCGCGGGCCGGCCTATGTCCGGCCCGGCGCGGGCATCGCGGTCAATACG
>Ga0070686_100001772_pt1 | contig 12060 bp, 9 predicted proteins | sample KBSS23LmetaG_FD_65654 | JGI IMG/M metagenome (GOLD analysis project Ga0070686, IMG submission 65654) | Switchgrass rhizosphere microbial communities from Kellogg Biological Station, Michigan, USA - KBS S2-3L metaG | ecosystem: Host-associated > Plants > Roots > Rhizosphere ...
CTTCAGCGAGGCATTTCTGAAAAAGGCTCGCTTCCTCGACGTCCCGATCCGGCGCGGGCGCGGGAATTTCCGCGTTCGAAGCCGAATAATCGTTCCACCAACGCTTGTCGTAAACCAAATCGACATCCCCGAGCCGCAATGTTTCGCCGCCCAGCAACACCGCCAGTTCGACGCGCTGGCCCTCTACGAAAGTGCCGCCCAGAGAATCCAGATCGCGCACAAAGAGCTTGCCGGTGCCGTCGTGGAGGATTTCGCAATGAATGGAGGAGATCGAGGCGTCGGGCAAACGATAATCGTTTCCTTCGCCGCTGCCGATGCGGTTGGAGCCGGGTTTCAGAGCAAAAACAGCTCCCCGCACCAGTCCGGTCTTGATCTTTAAGATCGCCATACCTCCTGAATTGCTAGAGCCATTAGAGTGCCTATCGGCAAGAAATTGTCACGACTTTAGTAAGAATTTTTTTGCATTTCGAAAGGAGGCCGCTTTTCTGAAAACCAGGGCAGGAAAAAATGGTGGGTTGGCGGGGACTCGAACCCCGGACCAATGCCTTAAAAGGGCACTGCTCTACCGACTGAGCTACCAACCCACACATTCCGTTTTCCCAACGGAGCGTCGGAAACTACGCGATGCCCCTCCCCCCCGCAAGCAGGATTTCTTTCCGAGCGGTTGCGATTTGCAAAATCGGAAATTCCCAATCAGTCCAGGCTTGCCTTGCCGCAAAGCGATTGCAGCCTCCTCCGATTTGCTGTCCACGAAACGGCTCGAAAAAAGAAGGACCAACATCGTGAGCCTCTTCCCTCCCAATGACCGGCCCCTCCATCCTTTCTTCGAACCATCCGAGCGTCTTTCTGGATTTGAGCTTTTCCATCAAAGCCGAGTTGACTTTATATTCATTATGACTACCGTTTTCCCGCTGCTTGGACCACCGCCAGCCGAACAGTCGCCGCACAACATTACCGAAAGCAATCCGCGAAATTGCGCGCAATTCGTCTCCCGAATAGACCGGGCCCCGAATTCCCCGCAAAACCCTCAGAGCCGGTCGCCCTGATCCGGACGCCTTTCCCCAACCCGCGCCCAACCATGATAACAAACAACATCCATCCAATCCTCGCGCCCGGAATGACCCAGGCACTCCCGTCCCTCCGGTCGCTTCCGTCCTTACCGTCCCTTTCCCAAACCCCCACTCCCCAAAAAGTAGAAAACTCCCTCCAAATACCCCAACAGGCGGGAAATTAACCATTTTATGGCGGGAAAATGGCGGGAAACTGCCGAGAAATAGCCGGGAATATGCCGGGAACAACCCGGGAAACAGCCGGGCGCCAGCCGGGAATTCCCGCCACATCCGACCACGCGCTAAAATCTGAAACCTCGAATCTCCAATGGGCCTTGCAAAAGCACCAGCTTGAAGCATTGCCAAGAGGATCGGCCGAGCTAAACCGGGGCTCAAGATCGGCCATGCGGTCTCTTCGACCGAAATTGCGAGGAACGCTTGTCGAGGGGAAGGAGGCGCTTTACGCTCCGCGCTCGATGATGAATGCGGAGTTGTTGGCCAAGGCGAAGTCGTTCGGGTTTTCGGACCGGCAGATCGCCCATTTGACCGGGCAGACCGAGGATGCGGTGCGCGCGGAACGGAAGCGGATCGGCCTGGTGCCGAGTTACCGGCTCGTGGATACGTGCGCGGCGGAGTTCGAGGCTTACACGCCCTATTACTATTCTACTTATGATCGCGGTGACGACGAGGTGAAGGCTTCGACGAAGCAGAGGGTAATGATTTTGGGCGGCGGCCCGAACCGCATCGGGCAGGGGATTGAATTCGATTATTGCTGCGTGCATGCGGCGTTTGCGTTGAAGGAAGAGGGCTTCGAAACGTTGATGGTGAATTCGAATCCGGAAACGGTTTCGACCGATTACGATACGAGCGACAAGTTGTTTTTCGAGCCGCTGACGCTGGAAGACGTGCTGCATATTTACGAGCGGGAAAAATGTTGGGGCGCGATCGCGCAGTTCGGCGGGCAGACGCCGTTGAATCTCGCGCTCAGTTTGCAGAAAAACGGCGTGAACATTATTGGCACGTCGCCGCAAAGCATCGAGATCGCGGAGGATCGGAAATTGTTCGCGGCGATGTTGACGAAGTTGAACATTCCGCAACCGCCGAACGGCCTGGCGACGAATGAGGCGGAAGCGCTGCAGGCTTCGAAGCGGCTCGGATATCCGGTGCTGGTGCGGCCGTCGTTTGTGCTGGGCGGGCGCGCGATGCAGATCGTTTATAGCGACTCCGAATTGCAACATTACATGCGTTTCGCGGTCGAAGCGTCGCCGGAGCGGCCGGTGTTGGTGGATAAATTTTTGGAAGACGCCACGGAGGTGGATGTCGATTGCATCGCGGACGTGGGGCAGTTCAAGAATCCCGCGGACGGCACGATCGTCATCGGCGGGATGCTCGAACACGTCGAGTTCGCGGGCGTGCATTCGGGCGACGCAGCGATGGTTTTGCCGCCGCATACGTTGAGCGAATCGATCATCCGCACGATTCGCGAATACACCCACGCCATGGCCCGCGAATTGAAGGTCATCGGCCTGATGAACGTGCAATACGCGGTGAAGGACAACATCGTGTATGTGCTCGAAGTGAATCCGCGCGCGTCGCGAACGGTGCCGTTTGTGAGCAAGGCCATTGGGCATCCGCTCGCGAAACTTGCGGCCAAAGTGATGTCCGGACGGACGCTCAAGGACCTGAATTTCACCAAGGAAATTTGGCCGAAGTATTGGGCGGTGAAGGAATCGGTCTTTCCGTTCAACCGCTTTCATGGACAGGACATTTTGTTGTCGCCCGAAATGCGTTCGACCGGAGAAGTGATGGGGTTGGACGATGATTTGGGGATCGCTTATGCCAAGTCGCAGATGGCCGCGAACTCGCCGTTGCCGCTCAGTGGAAAAGTTTTTATCAGCGTCAGCGAACCGCACAAAAAAGATGTGGCGGCCATCGCGAAGCTGTACGCCGATCTCGGTTTCGAATTGGTTTCGACGGCCGGAACTGCCGCCGTTTTGGAAAAGGCGGGCTTGAAAGTGCAGCGCGTTTACAAACTGACCGAAGGCCGTCCGAACACCATCGATCTTTTGAAGAATCGCGAAATTCAATTGGTCATCAACACTCCTTCCGGCCAGTCCCCGCGCACGGATGAAGTGAAAATTCGCACCACGGCCGTTTACACGGGCACGCCGATTATGACGACGTTGAGCGGAGCCAAAGCGGCGGCTCTCGGAATCGCGGCGCTGAAGCGCAGCGGCTACGGCGTGAAAACGATCCAGGAATATTTCTGATCCATTCAACATCATTATGAAACCAACCTTTTTTCTCGTCCTTGCGCTTTTGCTCGCGCGGGTGACGACGTTCGGCGCGGCGGATTCCGAAGATGGGTTCACGCCGATTTTCGATGGCAAAACGTTCGAAGGTTGGAAGACATCGATCGATAACACCAACACCTGGAAGATCGATGACGGCGCGTTTTTGGCGAGCGGACCGACGGCGCATATTTTTTATGTGGGGGACGAGAAGCCGTTCAAGAATTTCGAGTTGAAGGTGGACGTGCTGACCGTGACGAATTCGAACGGCGGCATTTATTTTCACACGGCGTATCAGGAAAAGGGATTTCCGCGCGCGGGCTTCGAATGCCAGGTCAACGTGAGTCACAGCGATTGGATCAAGACGGGGAGCCTTTATGGCCTGGTGAATATCGGGATGACACCCGCCCAGGATAATAAATGGTGGACGCAGCATATCATCGTGCGCGGGCGCAAAGTGACCGTGAAGATCGATGGCAAAACCGTTCTTGAATATAATGAACCGCAAGGCGCGCAAAGTGGCACGGGCAAGAAATTGGGCGAAGGAACTTTCGCGCTGCAGGCGCACGATCCCAAGAGCGTGATTCGCTACAAAAACATTCGCGTGAAGCGATTGGATTGACGCAAAAAAAATGTCGGAGGCCTTGGGGGCTCTCCGACAGCGGATCGAAACCGAAACGAAAGGCCGCTTACCTCGGCGCTTCGTCTTTCAATGGAGAGCCTTTAAGCGAGATCGGTTCTTCGCCGATGGTTCCCGTGCTCGCGGCTGCCGGCGCGCCGACCGCGTTCTCCACGCGCACACCGGCGGGCGTGTAAATCATCTGGCGCGTTTCGCCGTCGCGCGCGTAGGAAACGATGTAAACGGGCGTCAGGCCGCGCATGTCCATATCGATGCGGGTGATCGCCTTTTTCTCAACCTGCGCTTCAATCGCCGCGCGCGCCGCTTCGGGCAGATCGCCAATCGTGACGTCCACGCCTGTGTTCGCGATGCCAAAGATATTCGTTTGCGTGCGCGAGATCAGGCCTTCTTTATTGATATACATCCGATTGCGAAGGCCATCGCGATCAACGGAATCAACTAAATAGGCAGGCTTGGAGTCGAGGTTCGTGAGGATGAGCGCCTTGATTGATTTCGGGTCCACGTGAGTCTCGATTGTGTCGCGCACCGCCACGGGCAGCGTCGCAAACTCAAGCTTCGGCGGTTGGTTGGTGACGACCAGGGTTGGCGTCGGCGTAGGGATGTCGGCCGCGAGACTGCGGTTCGCGCGAACGATCGTTCCGTTCTCGCTCACCTGCATCGTGGATGTGCCGTTGTCGCTACGCAGCGTGATGTCGTAAAGTTTTCCGCTTGCGCTGTCGGCCTTGTGAATGCGCGTGATCTCCGCGTAGGGCATTTCTTTTTTAACGGCATTGCGAACCGCGATCGGAAGGTCTTCCACGCGCACGTCGTTGGTGGCGGCGGGAGCTTTCGCCAGTTGAGGACGGGACGCGGTCCGAATATCGATCGGCTGGCCGTTGGCATAACCGCGATAAGTCCCCGCGCCGTTTGGACCCGCCATGAAAGTAATGTTGGTCACGGGAGCGCCGGCCGCCTGCGCGGTAAAAGCGCCTTGAACGCCCGCGGGCAATTGTTCGAACGCGAAAGGCGTGCCGACAAAGCCGCTGTTCGGAATAATGGCGGTATTATTCGGAACCACGCCCCCGACCGTGGTGGTGGCGAGCGAACCATTCAGCGAAGAAGCGATGGCGGGAACGCCGGTCAAAGCCATTTCGGACGTGACGCCATTTTGCGTCACCATCGCGCGAAGAGTGGTTCCAGCCGGCGTCGTTTCCTGAATCACGTTGCCGATCTGCGCCCCCGCGGGAAGCTGCGCGGTGATTGTGTTTTGCACGGCGGCGGGCAAGGAATTGAAAGGAACGGAGGTGGTGGTGGCCGCGGTGTTCGCGGCTCCAGCGGTATTGGCGGTCGTGGTCCCCAGGCTGGTTGTCGTTGTGGGAGCCTGGCCTGGCAACGGCGTTTGCACTGCGTTAGGTGAAGTGGCCGTGGTTGTGGTTGGCTGGCCATTGGCGCCGGTTAAATTGGCGTTGTTGATCGTTTGAGCGGGTCGGGAAGTCACGCCCACGCCCGCGCGGGAAGAGGTCGATCCTTGCGAAACAGCGGCCTTCGCGCCTGACGCCGCCGCCGAGGCCGTTCCGCTGGAGGACGCTCCAGAACTGCCGGCGGTTTGCGCGGCAGCGGTGAATGTGAAAATCAGCCCGCAGGCTCCGACGATTCGAAAGATGCTCCTTTGCATAAAGCAACAAACCACCGGGCGGTGCGACCGACAATGATTCCGCGCCCTGAAGCCCCGCTCAGGTTCCAACCGGAATTGAAGCGAGGCCCGGACCGTCCGGCGTTATCGTTGTGGTGGCACGGAGAATCAGGGAGCGCCCGTCGTCCGGGCGCGGTAAGTTGGAATAACGAAAGGAAGTTTATGAAAAGCAGCTTGCATGATCGGGCCAAAGGAATGGGGCATGAAGTGAAAGGCCGAATGAAAGAAAGCATCGGTCGCGCCAACAACGACCCGAATCTGGCGGACGAGGGAGCGGCGGAACAGATCGCCGGACGCGCCCAACGAAAACTCGGCCAGGTCAAGAAAGTTTTCGGCGGATAAACCTGCGGTTTGCAGTGGGGTCCGGTCTGTTTGATCGGGCCTTTTTTTTGCGCCTTGAGCAAATGCCCCGAACGGAAAAGAATGCGGCATGAAACCTTTGCCGCTGCTGCTCCTGGCGCTGGTCGGGAATCTTTTTTCCGCCGCCGCCCAAACGGACCTCTACACGTCGTATCTTCCGGAAAAAGAGAATGCGACGGGCGCCGGGGTCGTGGTAGTCCCGGGAGGCAGTTTCCTGATTCGTTGCGAAGACCAGGAGGGAACGCAGGTCGCGAAGTGGTTCGCGCGTCATGGAGTGGCCGCGTTTGTCGTGCATTATCGTTTGATCCCGACCTTCACCTTGCGGGATGAACTCGATGACGTTCGTTCCGCGATCCAACAAGTGCGCGCCAAATCGGCGAGCTACAATATTTCCTCGAATCGGCTGGGCGTGATCGGATTTTCGGCGGGCGCATTCCTGGCGGGTGAAGCGGCGGTCAAACCGCCGCCCAACGGTCGTCCCGATTTTCAAATTCTCGTTTACGGGGCGCCCGGCGGAACGAACGATCCAATCACCGGATTCAATCGTTTTTACTTCGATCAACTCGGTCGCGAAGCCTGGAACGAGACGGCGCCGACCACGTTGGAACAAATCAAGACGGCGCCGCCGACTTTTATGTTTTGCACGGGCGAAGATCGCGGAGCCGCGCGACGGATGGGGGAATATCATCTCCAATTGATGCAGCAAGGTGTTTCGAGCGAGGCGCATTTCTTTGCGAACGGCCTGCACGGTGTTGGCTTCGCGCAAGGCGATCCGGTCCTTGGGGTGTGGCCCGATCTGATGTTGAATTGGATGCGGACGAAAAACATTTTGGCGCTGCTAGAGCCGCTCGCGATCAGCGGCACGGTGACGGTCGGAGGCCAACCGCTGGAACTGGGTTACGTTACTTTCACGCCAACCGCCCCGATATCTGCGCCGGCTCGCACCGCCTATGTCTTCAATCGCAGCGGACCCAAAGGCGGATTTCAACTCCCAGCCGGGCAAGGTCTCCAACCCGGTGTTTATCGTATTGAGGTTCACCAGATGGCCATGAAATGGAACAGCGTTTGGGCCGAGCCGTTGTTGAACCGGCTGCAAGCCAAACTGAACGGGGGCGAAAAACTGACCGAGGCCGAGATCGCGGAATGGAAAGCGTGGGCGGCGCCGCGCAAATATGAAGCGACGCAGCCGGATCATTTTAGTTATCCCGCCAAAATCAGGACGATCGATTCCAAAAACGCCGCGAACCTGGAAATCGAAGCGCGTTGAAAATGGGGATTGTTCTACGGGCCATCTTTTTGTTGTGCGACCCGCGCCTTGATAATCCTGCGCACCAGCGTGACCGGCAATGGCTTCTCGGGTTGAAAACGAATCGTCCCTTTGCTCGTGTCGAAATTTTTTAACTCCGCGTCAAAACCCTTCAACGCGGTTCCGGGAAAAAACGAGCAATGTTTTTTCGCCGCGGTGAAGCCGGCCAGGTAGCGCCCGTTTAATCGAAATCCGGGAATGCCATAATTGATGCACTCTTCCGCCCTGGGAGCTGCGGCCCGAATCGTTTTGCGCAGTTTTTCCAGAACCGTCCGTTGCGCGTCATTCGCGATTCCCGCCATAAACTCGTCGATCGTTGTCGCTTTGGGCATAAGAATTTCACTTCGTGGTTGCTTTGATAATCAAGGTTGAAGGGAGTTTTTTCACGAACCTCTTAACGATGGGACTGGACTTTCATCCATTGAAGGTCGCGGTCCATTGCTTTCTGATCTTCGGGGTTCAAAAGTTTCGCTTTCGCGGCGGCTTCGGGAGAATTGGCGACGGTGAGGATGGCGCAGGCGCGGGGAAGGTTTGGTTTTCCGTGGGTTCCAGTTTGGTGAAGTTTGGCGAGTTCGAGAAGGGCGGCGTTGTCGCGGCGCGTGAAGGCGTTTTCGAACAGGGTTTGCAGGAGTTCAATCGCGTCCTTATTTGGATTTCGCGATAGTTCGAATTTGCGGTTGAAACCCCCGTTTTGTTCCGGTCTAACCAGTCTGACGCGATAGTAGTAATAGGCAGAGACCAGCAAGTCGATTTCAGTTCCGGTGCCCAGGCGGAAGCGTTTTTCGAGTTCCTGGGCGGCGTCCAGATTGCCGATGCGGGCGGCGGCGCGGAGGAGGGCGATTGGTTTGTCGGCGTCATTGCGCGGTTCCCCGATGCCCGTGGCGTAAACTTGAGCGAGGTCGACCATGGCGTCTGAATATCCGCCATCGGCCGCTTTGCGAAGCAGTCTCAGCGCTTTGTCGTAGTCGGGGCGAAAGCCACCGTCGAATGCAATCACCGCGAGCCTGAGTTCGGCTCTTGGAAACCCCATTTCGGCGGCGCGCGCGGTCAATGCGGTTGCTTGCGCTTCCGGAGTCTCAGAATCCTCCGCCAGCCAGAGCATAGCCTGAGGGAAGCCCAGATCGATTGCCTGTAGTCTGAGTTTTTTGGATTCACTTTCGTCCTCCCCATAGAGTTTGTTCGCGAGAGCCATGATCGCGTAGGGGTTTTTCTCCGCAGCAAGTCTCCTGAGTTCCTCCGTCGGCTTGTCCCACCAATCGCTCTTATCGCCATCCCAAAGCGCGCGCCAGTCCACGGGTTCGGCGCTGAACGCGACCGTCGATGCGAAGAAGGCGAGGAGCAACAAGATTTTTTTCATTTGGCGGAAGCGTTTTGAGAATTCGCCACCAGGCGCATGGCCTTCGAAACAGCGAGATCGATTTCGCTTTTTGGAATGGTCCAAAACCCGGGGATGAAGGTCTGCCCAAACAAAAGACCGTCTGGCGTGTTCAAAACCCAGGGATAACGGAAACCTCGATAAAAGGCGTCGTGCAAAGTCTTTCGCATCGGTTCGTCCAACTCGAGAGGCACATCGACGGGACCGCTGGCGGAGAGCGGGTAAAAGAGTAATCTCCACTTTGCCAAATCTTTTGGGTCGGCCTGCTCGCCCTGGCATAAGAGAGCTGGGATTGATTCATAAAGGAAGGGAGAGCCGTGCAGATCGTACAGGTCCAAAACCCAGCGATTGGTTTGGGAACGATAGAGCGCTGGATCGGTCTTTGAATGAACGCCCACGGCAAGGTACTGCACATTCGTTTCCGTGGCCGGCAGGCAATGGATCTGCGAAAAACCGTCGAAGTTGCCGGTCCGGAAAAAGGCGGCGTCATCGCGGACGATGCAATGGAGATTGGTCAGAGTGGTGAGAGGCGTCCAATCTCGATCGTTCAAAGAATAGGCATTTCCGTTGATGAAAGCGCGCAAGGACCGATTCGGACCAGACCCGAGCGGGGGGTATGACAATATCGGAAACGCATCGAGCAAAGTGGCCGACGGACGACGGCGTGCGCTGGCGAGCAAGCGCGCGCTGCCATCCTGATCGAGTTCATAAATGCTGTCGGCGTCGCTGAGATAAAGCTGGCCGTTGACCAGGTAGAGGTCGGGGTCTTTCACGGGCAGTGTCTGTGAAGTCCAAGTTCCACCGCGCAGGCTATGACGAAACAAGTTGGAGCCTTCGACTACGCAGAGTTCATTGGAAGTGACTTCAAATGTTTTGAAGACGCGCTGTTGGCCATTTGGAAATGGGGAGATAAACCGGAAGCGAAAAGCATTGGTTGGCAGTGGGATCATCTGGCGCGACTTGTTTCTTAGGTCGAAGCTGAAGATTTCCGCAGCGTGATCGTGGGGTTGCTGGGTTGCTCCGTTTATGCGGAACCAGAATTTGCCGTTGCGAAAAATTGGCGACTCGAACTCAAATCGGACCCAGTTGGGATCGAAGGTCGCGAGAGAGGTAAATACGGAAGCTTGCAGAGGCGGGCTGTGGGTGACTGCAACGATAACCGGCGCGTTCGTTCGGGGTTGTTGGCTGGGGGCCAGTGTTTTTGGGGTGAGTAATCCCCAGTTGGAGTGCAACGGAACGCCAAGATGATCCACCGACCACTGCTGCGATTCCAAATCTAACGCCTCAATCTCTTTCCTTCGAGCTGGGTCGTCGATGCCTGGCGAATGGAAGAAAACTTGAACCATATTTAGAAGCGCGATGCGATTTTTTCGCGGGCCGATCTGGTCCCAATGTTCTTCAAGGAAGGCGATGAATTTGGCGCGCTTGGCTTTGTATTGTTCCCAATCGCGTTCGGCGTGGAGGTCCCAAACGCGGCCTTCCATTTGGGCGAAGACGTTGGTGGAGGCGCAAAGTTCCTGGACAAAGGAATCCCAGACAGCCACGTGGCGTTTGCGGTCAGCCCATTTCCAGCCGCCTTTCGGCGGAGGCACTGGCGGGAGGGATGATTGACTCGTGAAAAGGCGCCGTATGAGGGGAAAGCCTTCTTCGGGAATCAAATCTCGATACACAGAAATGGCTTGTTCAGGGGTCTCGGAAAAAATTCCGGTATAGGTGGCGGTGACCTGAAAGACATTTGTCCGACGACTGAAAGTGTGGAGTTCATCCCGATTTTTTTCGAGGTAGGACGTGTCGGAAAAAGGAGCGCGTACGGTGGGATTTTTCAGGGCGATGGATTGGATGTTTCGGCACATGCGACGCCACTCGGCGAGTTGGTCTCCCTTTCCTTCGCGAATCTCGACCATGTAATAAAAGGTGGTCAGCAGCAGACCGCTTTTATCGAGCATTTCGGCGGCGGCGGGCAGAACGTCCTTGTCCGAGACGGCGGCGGGATCGCGGGAGAGAAGGTCATTTAGAATGGTGACGGCGTTGATGACGGTGGCGGTGCGTTCCGGCAGGGGTGGGTGACTCGGGAGAATTGAGGAGGCCGCACCGCCGAAGCCGAGGGTCGGATCCCAATCGGCGCGGTCGCGACCGTATGCGAGGGCGCGGGTGGCGGCGACGACGGGGGTTTGGAGGCCGAGAGCCCAGGCGGAATCGGCGGCGGCCTGGGCTTCGGGATACATGCGCCAGCGAAGGGCCCACGCGGCTTCGTCGGCGTGTTCCTGCGCTTCTTTTTTGGGATCCCAATTGGATGCGGCCCCGACGTGGACGGAGGTCAGGATTTTTTGGACGAGTTGTTCGACGACGGCGGCAAGGTTGGTCCGCGCGCCGGCGGCATCGATGGTTTGGGCGCTTTTATCCGGCGCAATGAGGCGCAGGGATACGGTGGTTCGATCGGCTTGGAAGCCCTCTTTGTTAACGGCGCCATCGAGAAGGTACGCGCCGGACCAGAATTGTTCGGTGTTGGCGGCAAAATCTTTTTCGAGGGCAAGGTCGAGGAGTTTTCGGCGTTCGAGCAAAAGGAGGTTCGTTTCGCGCGCGAGCCGCACCAGCAAGAGGCTGGTCAATTCGCGATCCAAAAGTTCGGACGCGGAATTTGCGCTGGGCGAGCGCAAATTCAAGACGGCGATGGGAACGACTTTGGCGCGATCGGCGCCGAGTTTGTGGCAAACGGAAATGAGTTTTGGCGAAACGACTTCCACCCAGCCGCCCAGGCTTTCGGAGGTGGTCCCGGCCTGGAGCGAATAGAGAACGGCGCCTTCCTTGACGCTCACGAGGCGCAAATTGAGGTTCCGGTTTTCTTTGGGGCCATTTGCTTCGAGGAACAGAACGGAGTCAGCGCCGAGAATCTGGGAGGCGGCCAGGAAGGTCGCGGTCGGCGATCCGCTGAGGGATTTTTCTTTGACGATTTTATCGAGCGCGGCGCGTTCCAAAAGGGCGAGCGATGAATCTTTGGAGAGCGCTGCGGTGAACAGCGAGCCCGCATCCGCCGCGCCCGCGGAAGTTTCGACGATCGCCAACTTTACGGGCGCGGCGAGGGTCGAAAACGCCGTGAGGAGGATTAAGATGAATCGCAATAACATCGCGCGCTTTGATTGGGAGCGAATTCATGTTTTACATCGTTGGCGGGAATAGCAATGGAAAAGAGACCATGCGAATCAGCCATCGTTACCTTAGCGGGCGGGACTGGGAGCGGGGTTTTCTTGAGGGCATGGAAGGATGGAAAGGAATTCGATTTGGTCGAGTTCCTCGCGGAGTTGGAGTCGGGCTGCGCTCGAATATAAAGTGAAAGCGGAGATTTGCTCGGCGCTCCAAAGTTGGTTCT
>Ga0070686_100001774_pt1 | contig 12050 bp, 8 predicted proteins | sample KBSS23LmetaG_FD_65654 | JGI IMG/M metagenome (GOLD analysis project Ga0070686, IMG submission 65654) | Switchgrass rhizosphere microbial communities from Kellogg Biological Station, Michigan, USA - KBS S2-3L metaG | ecosystem: Host-associated > Plants > Roots > Rhizosphere ...
GTCGCCGGGATCGCCGTGCACCGTCACCTCGAGATAGCCTGACGCGTTGTCGTTCGACGCGCACTTCGCGGTGAGCAGGCCGGGCACGCTCACCCACGGTGTGTCGATCTTCTGCTCCGGCGTCACCCACGGTTTTGCCGGGGCGTTGCTGGTGATGGTGCGGCCGGTCGCGTCGAGATACGCGTGCAGTTCGCCGCTGCCGCCGCCGAGCGCCGCGGGGTTGGTGCACGCCGCGACCAGGTTCGCGTCCGGCACCTTGCCGAACAGCGTGTTGGCCGGCGGCGCGACCGTCGAGCGGAACGACGCGTAGGTGATCACGCAGCCGATCTGCGATGCCGATCGGCACAGCGGCACGTGCTGGAACGATCCGCCGACGTCCTTGCCTTTCGGGACGGCGAGCGTGGTACCGAGCAGAATCGCCGACAGCATCCGCGATTGGATCGGCTTGCCGTCGATTTCTTCCCGAATCAGCCGGTTGAGGATGAACGATCCTTGAGAGTGGGCGACGAGCACGAATCCGCGGCCCTTGTTGTCGTGCTGCAGGTAGTAGTTCCACGCGTCCTTGACGTCGTCGTACTGCAGGCCCTGATCGAGCGTCACCGCAGCGCCCGGCGCGAGCATCCGGCGCAGCCCTACCAGCGTCACCTGACGATACATGGGCGCGTACGGCTGGCACTTCGATCCGAACCGCGCGAACTGCTGCTTGACGACGTTCAGCTCCGCCGGGTCGGCGGTCATGTCGCTGTTCGGCGTTGGATCGGTCGAGACTGTCGGGTAGACGTAGAAGCAGTCGATCGGCGCTTTTGGATTAGCGGTCCAGGTTTCACGCGTCAGCTTGCCATCGGCGGCGACGACGGTGGCGGTTTCGTCGACGGCGCAGGCGTCCTTGCCGCCGGGACGGCACAACCAGGTCTTCGGATCGCTGTAGTCGTTCGGCTTCGCCGGCGCGCTCTCGGCCGCCGGCTGCGCCGCGGCGGGCGGCTGCTGCGGCGCGGCAGACAGGCCTGCGGCAGTGAGTGCCATGAGCACGACGCGTGTCAACACACAGACCTCCTCGTGAATCGGCAGATGCTACCACGGCTACAATCGATGCGGAGTTGCTGATGCCCTATCAACGACCGACTGCCGCGGAAGGCATGATCAATCGCGTCATCGGACTGCTGCCGCGCATCGGCATCGGTCCGCGCTACATGGTGCTGCTGCAGGTCCGCGGCCGCAAATCCGGACGCATCTATTCGACGCCGGTGAACCTCCTCGACCTGAACGGCCGCCGCTACCTGGTGGCGCCGCGCGGCGATACGCAGTGGTCGCGCAACGCGGCCGCCAGCGGTGAAGTGACGCTGGTGCGCGGCCGGCACCGCGAGACGGTCAAGGTGAAGCCGATGGCCGACGCGAACAAGCCGGCGATTCTCAAGGCGTACCTGGATCAGTACGCGTCGGCCGTCCAGCAGTACTTTCCAGTCGCTGCCGGCTCGCCGCTCGCCGCCTTCGCGCCGCTGGCCGCGAACTATCCGGTCTTCGACATCTCGCCAGTTGGCTGACAGTGACCAGACGCGACATTTCCGGCATCGCGCCATTCTTCATCGTGAAGAACGTGCCCGCGGCGCTGTCGTTTTATCGCGACCGTCTCGGGTTCGAGATCACGTTCCAGGGGCCGCCTGACGACATCTTCTTCGGCATCGTCGAGCGCGGCGCCGCGATGATCATGCTCAAGGACGTCGGAGTCGATCCGCTACCGAACCCGATGCGGGAACCGGGAGCGCGCTGGGACGCGTACCTTCACGTCCACGATCCGGACGCCCTGGCAGCTGAATTCTCGTCGCGCGAGGTCGCGTTTTCCGAACCACTCAAGGACACCGAAGACGGTTTGCGCGGGTTCGAAGTGAAGGACGCCGACGGCTACGTCTTGTTCTTTGGCCGGCCTCGATGATGAGCGCCACCTGCGGGTGCGTTTTTCTCCATTCAGCGTAAGATGCCCGCGTGAAGAAGCACATCCTCCTCCTCATCCCGCTCGTCGTCCTGCCCGTGGCGCTGGCGACCTCGCAATCGCGCGATGCCGCGCCGACGGCGATCTATGAAGGCGCGCGGCTGTTGATCGGCGACGGCAGCGTGATCCCATCGGGTGCCTTCGTCGTTCAGAACGGCCGAATCACTGCGGTCGGTGCGCAGGGCAAGGTGGCGGTGCCGGCCGGCGCGGCGCACGTCGATCTCGCCGGCAAAACGGTGATGCCGGCGATGATCAACGCGCACGTGCACATCGGCTACGAGGGCTACACGACGTGGGGCGCCGAGAATCACACGCCGCAGAACGTGCTCGACCACCTGCAGCGCGAAGCGGTCTACGGCACCGGCGCGGCGCAGTCGGTTGGCAGCAGCCCCGTCGATCAGTCGCTGCAGATCCAGAAAGATCAGCAGGCCGGAAAGTTTCCGCCGGCAGCGCGCTTCTTCTTCATGCCCGGCATGGCGGCGCCCGGCGGCGGCCCAGACGCCGTGCTCCGCGTCGCGACCACGAAGCTGCACGTGATCAACGAAGTATCGACGCCCGAGGAGGCGCGTGCGGCCGTCCGCCGGCTCGCCGACAAGAAAATTCCGCAGCTGAAGCTCTGGTACGACGACCGCCGCGGCACCTACCCCAAGCTGACGCCGGAGACGATGCAGGCGATCATCGACGAGGCGCACAAGCACCACATGCTCGTCAACGCGCACGCGACGACGCTGCCGGATCAGAAAGCGGTGGTGCGCGCCGGCGCCGACGTCCTCGTCCACATGGTCCAGGGCGAACAGATCGACGACGAGCTGATCGCGATCCTGCGCGAGAAGAAACCGTACTGGGCCACCGTGATCGGCCTCGGCGATCACCAGGGCGTGTGCGACCACGATCCGTTTTTCGAAGAGGCAATGCTGCCGGCCGTCGTCGAGACGATTCGCGCCAACAAGCAACCGGGCGGGCTGACGGCCAACTGTGCGCCGCCCGGTCCGAACGCGGCGCGGCGCGAGGAGATCATGGCCTACAACTTCCCGCGGATGATCGGCGCTGGCGTCCGGCTCGTGCTGGGCACCGACACCGGGATCATGCCCGGGCATACGTTCGGTACCGGCGACCACGTCGAGCTCGCCCGCTGGGTGCAGCTCGGCCTGAAGCCGGCGGACGCGATCGTCGCCGCGACGTCGACGCCGGCGCGCCTGCTCGGCATCGCCGACATGGGCACGCTCGCCGCCGGCAAGAGCGCCGACTTCGTCGTCCTCGAGGCCAACCCGCTCGACGACATCCACAACACGCGCAAGATCACCGGCGTCTACCTGCGCGGCCGCGCGCTCGATCGCGCCGCGATGCTGGCGAAGTGGAGGGGCCGGACGTCGTCGCAGTAGGTCGAGCAGGTCAGGCAGGTCAGGCAGGTCGGGCGGGTCGGGCGGTCCGGCGGGTTCGAAAACGGGTAATTAGGCACGCGTAGGTCGACCCTTTCAGGGTCGACTCGAGGGTGACAGACGTGATGCGAAGGTTCGGACCGGTACTCGCGATCGCGGTATTCGCCGGCGCCGCACTGGGCGCGCAAACCGCGCGGACCCACGAGCTGAAGCTGCTGCCCGAGAACGTGCACTGGGGCTACTACGATGCCGCCGTGAAGCCGGTGCTGCGGATTGCGTCCGGCGACACGGTGCGCGCCGAGGCAATGCTCGCGCGCGGCCTGCCGCGGCTGCGCGCTGCCGGCGTGAAAGACGACGAGATTCCCGAGGCGCTGAAAGTGATCGAGCGCGCAGTGACCGAGCGCGGGCCGGGTGCGCATCCGCTGGCCGGACCGATCTTCGTCGAAGGCGCCGAGCCGGGCGACGTGCTCGAAGTGAAGATCGTCGGCTTCGAATTCCTCCACCCCTACGGCGTCAGCGGCTTCATTCCCGGCAGCGGCACGCTGCCGGACGATTTTCCGTACGCGAACTTCCGCCTGGTCCGCTTCGACACGCGCGCCGGCACGGCGGCGTTCGCGCCTGGCGTGACGCTCAAGCTGGCGCCGTTCTGGGGATCGATCGGCGTGGCGCCGAACCCGCTGGTCGGTCGCATCTCGAGCGGCCCGCCCGGACCGCACGCCGGCAACCTCGATAACAAGGAACTGGTTGCCGGTTCGACGCTCTACATTCCGGTGCAGGTGCCGGGCGCGCTCCTCTCGATGGGCGACGGCCACGCGATGCAGGGCGACGGCGAAGTGACGCTCACCGCGCTCGAAACGTCGTTGCGCGGCACCGTGCAGGTGACCGTGCGCAAAGGTCTGCGCGTGCGCTGGCCGCGCGCCGAAACCCCGACCCACTACATCGCGATGGGTCTGCACACCGACCTCGACGAGGCGGCGAAGCTCGCCACGCGTGAAATGGTCGACTTCATCGCCGCCGAGAAAAAGTTGTCGCGCGACGACGCCTACGTGCTGTGCTCGATCGCCGTCGACCTCCACGTCACGCAGCTCGTCGACGGCACGAAGGGCGTCCACGCGATGCTCGCCAAGTCGATCTTCTCCCGCTGATCCGAGCCGCCGCGTCCACACGTGCAACAGTGCGCATGTGGCGGACGCGAGATGACGCGCGCGCGCCTGACGAATCGCGCTCGCCATCGCCCCGAATTGATAGACAGGCTCGTGATCAATCCGCACAGAACTGCAACGTGAACGCGAGCGGAAGCGGAAACATTCAGCGATCCCGTGGCTTTCGCCCGACCTCCGTCCGCTGGTATACGCCTTGCCCTTATCAGCAGCCGGAGGTGCGAGTATGCGACTCGCGAAAATCGGTGCGTTGACGGTCGCGGCGGCGTTCTGGACGACGGTGGCGGTTGCCGATCAGCGGCACGGCCACGCGCCAGCGCCGACGCGGGTGACGACGTCCGGTGCACCAAAGGCCCAGAGCACCAGCACGCATTCAACGAGCCATGGACCGGCGACCAAGTCGCCGACGACAACCAAGTCGCCGACGACAACCAAGTCGCCGACGACAACCAAGTCTGCGTCGCACGCGACCACGCATCGCGAAACGGAGCACCATGAGGTGGAGCACCACGAGGTGGAGCACCACGAGGCGGAGCACGCGACGAGCACGCACGGCAAGTCGCCGCGGACGACGACGACCAGCGGCACGACGACTGGTGGCACGACCACCGGTGGAACGACGACTGGTGGGACGACCACCGGTGGAACGACGACCGGTGGGACGACCACGGGCGGGACGACGACCGGCGGAACGGTGACGTCGCCGATCGCGACGAAGATCAAGTCGCATCCGCAGCTCGCCGCGAAGGTGACCGCGATGCTCCCCGCCGGCATGACGATGGATCAGGCGGCCAGCGGGTTCCGGAACCAGGGACAGTTCCTGGCGGCGCTCAACGCGTCGCGCCGGACCAACATTCCGTTCGCCGATCTGAAGACCGCGATGGTCACCAATCACCAGAGCCTGGGGCAGGCGATGCACACGCTCAGCCCTGGGTCGACGACCGGCGGCACGACGACCGGTGGAACGACGACCGGTGGAACGACGACCGGCGGGACGACCACTGGCGGCACGACGACTGGCGGGACGACCACCGGCGGTACGACGACCGGTGGGACGACGACCGGCGGCACGACGAGCGGCGGCACGACGACCACCGCGACCACTTCGAAGGCGGCGCCCAAGCATGGCAAGAACAAGCACTAACCCGATCACGACGAGCACGCTGCTGCTGAGCGGCGTGCTCGTCGTTTTTTCCGCGTCAATCCTCTCAGCGCAGGGCAAAAGCAATCAGAGCCACGGCAAAGGCAAGCCGCCGAGCAGCAGCGCGCTGCCGATCGCGGCCGCGCCGCCGCCGGGCATCGGTGCCACGCCGATCCCGTGGATCGACGACGCCAACCTGATGCCGTCGGGCGCGATGTCGATCGACGTGTCGATGAGCCGCTGGCAGGGCGATGACGTCGGCGAGACCACGCTGCCGGTGGTGAATTTCGCGGTTGGTCTCACTGACCGGTTTCAATTCGCGGTCAGCGTGCCGCGCATCGTCGGCGACGAGGCGGCCGGCGTGGCCGGCGGAATCGGGACCACCTTTGTCAGCGGCAAGTACCTCGCCTACGTCAACGAGCGCGGGGTGAAGGTTGCAGTGGCGCCGACGCTCGAGCTGCTCGGCACGAACGTGCTGACATCACTCGGTCCCGACGAGAAGCGCGCCCAGATCGGTCTTCCCGTCTCGTTGGAACTCGATGGCGGCGGCCGCCGCGCCTATTTCTCGAGCGGCTGGTTCTCACGCGGCGTCTGGTTCGCCGGCGCCGGGCTCGGGCTGCAGGTGCGGCCGCGGGTGGGCGTCTCGGCATCGTTCAGCCGCTCGTGGACGAGCGCGTCGGCCGATCCGGCACTCGGCGTCTCGCGTGACAAGGCGGAGCTTTCAGGAGGCGTGGGTGTGGCGCTGGCGCCGCACGTCAGCGTGTTCGCGTCGGCGGCGCACACCGTCGCGACGTCGCCGGAAAACGGCGCCGGCGCAACGGTGTCGGCCGGCATGTCGTTCTACATCCCGCCGTCGGTCAGGGTCGGCGCGGCCCGGCCGCGGCCGTGATCGACCACCGCTCCCGTAGTGTCCGGCTTTAGCCGGACCGCCGAGGTCCGCCTGAAGGCGGACACTACGGGAACAATTACATGCACTACGCAGTGCGATGGAGGTGGCGGCGGATGTCGCGGTTGAGCGAATGCAGCTGCCGGCGCACGCTCTTCAGCGCCGCGTGATCGTTCGACTCGACGGCTGCCTCGCGCTTCTTCTTCAGCTCGCGCATCAACGCTTTGATCGCCGACTTGTCGATGCCGACGGCCTCGGCGTGTTCGTGGACCGGGATCCCGAGCGCGCGGCACAGCGCCGGCAGCAGGTGATCCTTGTTCATCTGCGAGTAGCCCTGAACAGCATCGTGCTGCTCGACGGTCTTCGCGATGTCGCGCAGTTCCTGGATCGTCTTCGTTTTCAGCTCGTGGTAGGTGTAGGCCATCGATGTCCTCCCCTCGGGTTACTTCTCGCTGATCGGTTCGAGGTTGAGCCGGCGCGCCAGTTCGTTGAAGCGCGGCAGGTAGGTGCCGAGCACCTTCTGCAGGCGATCGGTCTCGGCCTTCAGCTCGGCCTGCAGGTCGTTGAAGATCGGCTCGGCGTTGCCGATCGGCCGGCCTTCTCCGCTCGTCACCACACGGAGCAGTGACGCCAGACGGTTATTGGTGCGGATGGGGAAGTTGAGCGGATCCTGATTGCTCTGGTTCCGGACCTGGTAGACATCCTCTTCGACGGCGCTCATCTCCCTGGTGAACTGCTCGGCAATCGCCTTGACGTCGGCGCTGTTCGACTTCTGGACGCGGTCGGCGAGCTCCTTCTTGATGCGGCGGATCTGAATGACGGCGTCGTTCGCTTCGTTCACTTTGTCGCGGATCCGGCTGGCGAGCTCGAACTGAGCGCGCATATCCTCGTCGCTGATCGTCGACAGCGGATGTTTCTTCACCGTAATCGGCTGCGTGAAGGTCTGGCCGTCGACGGTGAGCCGCGCCTGGTAGGTGCCGGGCAGCGCCAGCGGACCGTTGGTCGTCGCGCCCCACAGCACCATGCCGGGAAACGGCGTGACCGGCGCGTACTGCAGATCCCAGATGAAGCGCTGCACGCCGGCGGCAATCGATGGCGGCGGCACGCGGCCCCGCCCGCCGCCTTCTTCATCGTCGGGCGGTGGCGGCGGTTGTTCGGCATCCGCGGTCGTCGTGCTGGCCGCTTGGCCCGTCCGACCTGCCTGACCTGCCCGACCCGCCTGACCTGCCTGACCTGCCTGACCTGCCGTGTCCGACCCACCTGACCCACCCGGCCCGCCTGACCTACCCGGCCTCTGCGGCAGTGCGCCTTCGAACGTGCGCACCACGGCGCCGTTCGCGTCGAGAATGTCGAGCGTCAGCTTCTGTGGCTGTTTCTTCAGCCAGTAGGTGAGCTTCGCGGGATACGCGTTGCGGACGGCGTCGCCCGGCTTGAACAGGTACACCTCGGTGGTGCGCGGCGGCGCCGCGAACTGCCGCAGCGGCTGGACGTCGTCGAGGATGTAGAAGCCCCGCCCGTGCGTCGCGATGGCCACATCGTTCGCCTCTACCCAGATGTCGTGGATGGGCGTGTCCGGCAAGCCGTTCTTCAGCGGTTGCCAGTGATCGCCGTCGTCGAACGACACGTAGAAACCGTGCTGCGTGCCGGCATAGAGCAGCCCGCGCTGCGCGTGATCTTCGCGGATCGCGTGCGTGTAGTCGGTTGCGGGAATGCCGGACACGATCTTCGTCCACGTGCGGCCGAAGTCGTGGGTGCGATACAGGTAGGGCGTGAAGTCCTCGAGCAGCGGCTTCTTGACCGCCATGTAGGCGGTGCCGGCATCGAACGCCGATGCATCGATGATGCTGACGCGGCCGAACTCCGGCATGTCCTTCGGCGTCACGTCGGTCCAGTTCCTGCCGCCGTCGCGGGTGACGTGGACGACGCCGTCGTCGGAGCCGGCCCAGATCACGTTGACGTCGGTCTTGCCCGGTCCGAGCGCGAACACCGTCGCGTAAATCTCCGGGCTGTTCATGTCGTGGGTGATCGGCCCGCCCGAATCCTGCATCGTCTTCGGATCGTGCCTGGTGAGATCACCGCTGATCTTGTCCCACGTCTGTCCGCCGTTGGTCGTCTTCCAGACGTGCTGTGACGAGGTGTAGAGGAGGTTCGGATCGACCGGCGAGAAAATGATCGGGAAGGTCCACTGCCAGCGCTCGACGACCGACGCCGAGTTCTCGCCCGAGAAGAAGCGCGGATATGGATTGACCTCGCGGAGGTCGCCGGTGCGCCGATCGAGCCGGGTGATGAAGCTGCCGTTGTTCGAGCCGGAGAAGAACACGTCGAGGTTCTTCGGATCGGGCGCGATGTAGCCGTCCTCGTTGCCGCCCACCGGATAGAACGGCTGCTGATTGCCGCCGCCACCACCGCCGCCGCGCTGCGGCAGGCCGTTGGTGCTCGGCACGCACAGCGTGCTGTTGTCCTGCTGCGCGCCACAGACGTGATACGGCGCGTGCTTGGTCGTGATCACGTGATAGAACTGCTCGGTCGGAAAGTCCTGGCGCGTCCACGTCACCGTCGGCTTCTCTGCGACATCGTAGGTGATCGCGCCGCCGCCGTCGTTGCCGATCACCACGTGCTTGCTGTCGTCGGGATCGATCCACAGATCGTGGTGATCGCCGTGCGTGCCCTGCCCGATCTGGGTGAACGTTTTTCCGCCGTCCACCGATCGGAACGCGCTCGTGTTGAGCGCGTAGACGGTGTCCTTGTTGTTGGGATCGGCGAAGACGTGGGTGTAATAGAACGCGCGCTGGCGGATGTTGCGGCCGGTGTTGACCAGTTTCCAGGTCGCGCCGCCGTCGTCGGAGCTGAAGAGGCCGCCGTTCTCGTTTTCAATCAGCGCATAGACGCGGTTCGAGTCGGCGCCGGAGATGCCGATGGTGATCTTGCCGACCAGGCCCTGCGGCAGCCCGGGGTTGCGCGTGATCTCGCGCCACGTCTCGCCGCCGTCGGTCGACTTGAACAGCCCGCTGCCCGGACCGCCGCTCGACATCTGGTATTCGATCCGGTACGCCTCCCAGAGCGCGGCGAACATCACGTTCGGGTTGCGGCGATCGATCTGCACGTCGACGGCGCCGGTCTTGTTGTCGCGAAACAGCTTGCGCTGCCAGGTCCGGCCGCCGTCGCTGCTCTTGTAGAGGCCGCGCTCGTCGCTCGGCGTGCCGTAGCGGCCGAAGTCGGCGACAAAGACGATGTCCGGGTTGGTGGGGTGGATGCGGATCTTCGAGATCGCGTCGGAGTTGGAGAAGCCGACGTGCGCCCACGTCTTGCCGGCGTCGGTCGACTTGTAGACGCCGTCGCCCGGCATGATGTTGCCGCGGATGCACGATTCACCCATCCCGATGAAGACGACGTCGGGGCGCGACTCGGCGACGGCAACCGCGCCGACCGATGAGCTGTTGATCTGGCCGTCGGTGATCGGCGCCCACTTCATCCCGCCATCGGTCGTCTTCCACAGCCCGCCGCCGACCGCGCCGAAGTACGCGACCTTCGGCTGGCCTTTGACGCCGGAGACAGCGATCGATCGGCCGCCGCGGTCGGGCCCGATGCTGCGCCACTTGAACGACGACAGGATCGCCTGATCCAATGTCTCGGGCGCGGCCGCCTGCTGCGCGGACAGATCGCGTGGTTCGCCGATGTGCCACAGGGCGGACAGGATGAGCACGGCGGCGCAGGCGATGAACGAGCGATAGCGGAACAGACGCACCATGACGGCAGGGCCCTCCAAAAGCACTCAGTCTACCTGACGAGCGACCGAGCGATCCGTGTCGCTTTTACCTTGCCGCCACGGCCGGCACAGCACGCGGGCGGAAATTCGTGACCGCTTGCTTGCGCTTCAGACTTCGTCTGTCGCACCCCTTTGGCCGCCGTGTCCATGGCTGATCTCTTGCTAACCCGCTAACCCCGTACGTAGGGGCACGCGTTCAGCGTGCCCATCGGTCGGCCTGAAAGGCCGCCCCTACGTGACAGCGGTTCCGATCTCATCCCCACGCCACGACTGACCTGTCGGCAAAGGAGCGGCGATTATGCGGAGCACCGTCCGCAGCACACGTGCAGCTGTTGCCCTGGCCACTGTCCTGATTGCGCTGAACCTCGGCGATACGCGAGGGTCGGCCGCGCCCAATCATCGACCCGTCGCCGGATCGCCGTCACCGGCGTTCGGCGATCTGCCACTGACGTTCGTCGCGAATCGCGGTCAAACCGACGCGCGCGTGCGCTACGTCGCGCATGGACCGCGATACGCCTTCTACCTGACGCCGCGCGACATCGTGCTGACGTTCCTGAAGGGCGGCCGCGTACCGAGCGGCGACGGCCACGTCCTGGCGCTGCGCTTCGTCGGCGCGAACCCGGCGGTGACGCTGGATGGGGAACGGTCACAGGGCATCGTCAGCTACATCCGCGGATCAGATCCGTCGAAGTGGCAGACCGCGCTGCCGGCCTACACCGAGGTCACGTACCGCGATCTGTGGCCGCACGTCGATCTGCGCGTCGAGGGACGCGCCGGCGTGCTGAAGTACGAATTCCACGTCGCGCCGGGCGGCGATCCCGGCGCCATCCGCCTCGCCTACGACGGCGCGGCGTCGCTCGCGCTGGCCGATTCCGGCGAGCTCCTGATCGGCACGTCGATGGGCACGCTGCGCGATGCGGCGCCGGCGTCCTATCAGATCGTCGATGGCGCGCGTCTGCCGGTCGAGAGCCGGTATCGGATCGACGCGAGCGGTGATCGCCGCGTCGGATTCGGCGTCGGTACCTATCGATCCGATCGCGAGCTGGTGATCGATCCGGGCATCGAGTACACGACCCTCCTCGGCGGCGCCGCCGACGATCAGCCGGGCGGCATCGCGGTCGACACGGCCGGCAACGTCTACATCACCGGGTTCACGCAGTCATCGGACTTTCCGGTGACCGCCACCGCGTTCGATCGCGCCGGCGCGGTGCAGACCGCGGTCGATGCCTTCGTCACCAAGCTGAATCCCACCGGCAACGGCCTCGTCTACTCGACGTTCCTGGGCGGCAACCAGGACTTCGACTGGGGACGGCGCATCGCCATCGATGCGGCCGGCAACGCGTACATCGTCGGGCAGACGAAGTCGGGCGATTTCCCGACGACCACGGGCGCGTTCGACCGCGCCCTGGCCATCCCGCCGAACTGCCCGCGCTGCTTTGCCGACAACTACGATGCGTTCGTCACGAAGCTCAACGCCAACGGCACCGCGCTGATCTATTCGACGTATCTCGGCGGAACCGACTACGACGATCCGCGGGGCATCGCGATCGACAGCGCCGGCAACGCCTACGTCACCGGCGAGACCGCGTCGATCGACTTTCCGACCACGGCCGGCAGCTTTCAACCGACGCATCACGGCGACTACGACATCTTCGTCACCAAGCTGAACGCGTCCGGCGCCGCCCTCGTGTACTCGACGTTCGTCGGCGGCACGCTCGTCGACGACGGCGA
>Ga0070686_100001776_pt1 | contig 12047 bp, 6 predicted proteins | sample KBSS23LmetaG_FD_65654 | JGI IMG/M metagenome (GOLD analysis project Ga0070686, IMG submission 65654) | Switchgrass rhizosphere microbial communities from Kellogg Biological Station, Michigan, USA - KBS S2-3L metaG | ecosystem: Host-associated > Plants > Roots > Rhizosphere ...
CGCAGCGTCGATCTGTTTCCGACGCTGTTGGAGCTGTCAGGCGTACCGGCGCCGAAGAACCGGCGCGTTCTCGCCGGCCGCAGCCTTGCAGCGGCGATGCGCGGCGGCAACCGCGCCCTCGACGAAGCACCCGCGTTCGCCGAGTCGCTGACGCCGCGCATTCACTACGGCTGGAGCGATCTCCGCAGCGTCCGCGACGGGCGGTGGAAGTTCGTCCTGGCGCCCCGACCGGAGCTCTACGACCTCGCGCGCGATCCGGGCGAGCGCCACGATCTGGCAGCCGACGAACCGGCGCGGGCGCGGGCGCTGCGGGCGGCGCTCGAGCAGCAGCTCCGCTCCGAGGAGTCGGCGCTGTCGGCTGGCGCGTCGCGGCCCGGCGACGTTCCGCTCGACCTCGTCGAGCGCCTCGGCGCGCTCGGGTATGTGAGCGGCGGAAACAATCCCGCCATGGCGGGCGCCGATCCGAAGGACAAGATCGACGACTACAAGGTACTCAACGCGCTCCTGCACGAGGGACTGCTGCTGTTGCGCGACCGCGACTACGACGGCGCCATTGATCGTTTCCGCGCGCTGTCATCGCGCGGCATCGACAGCTTCGAATCGCACTATTACTACGGGCAGGCGCTCGTCGGACTCCGCAGGTGGAAGGCGGCGGCGGCGGAATTCGAACGCGCCATCCCACGGCTCCCGGGGTTCGCGGCGTCGTACCTGATGCTCGCGGAGTGCGATGTTGCGGCCGGCGACCGTCCTCGAGCCATCGACGCGCTGACTCGCGGCGTGGCGGCGGTCTCGACCGACCCGCGGCTGCATCGGCGGCTGGGTGAGGTGTATCGGGACGCAGGCAGGCTGCCGGAAGCGCTCGGCGCGTTCCGTCAGGCAATCGCGAGAGACCCCGGCGACGCGTCGCAGTGGAACTCGGTCGGCATGATTCTCGGCGCTGGCGGCGAGCTGGGCGAAGCCGAACACGCGTTCCGGCAGGCGATCGACCGCGATCCCCGCGAGCCCCGCTACACCTTCAATCTGGCGCTGACGCTCGACCGGGAACACCGCGCCGACGAGGCCGTGACCTGGTTTCGCAAAACGCTGGAACTCGATCCGAACTTCAGCGAGGCGAGAGCGAGACTACAACATCCCTAGAGCACGAAAGCCTCAAGCCTCAACTTACTTGAGGCTTGAGGCTTGAGGCTTGAGGCTTGACGCTCTTCTCAGAACTTAATCCGTGCTCCCAGCTGAAGACGTCGCGGGTAGACGTACCGTGACGCGACGCCGTACGACGCCGCCTGGTCACCGCGGCGGCTCAGGACGTTCTCGCTGTCATCGGTGTTGGTCAGGTTCAGCGCGTCCATGAACAGATCCAGCGCCGTGCCGGCGCCGCCGAACTTGAACGTCTTCTGCAGCCGCGCGTCGATCAGGTTCAGACTCGGCACGCGGCGCGTGCCGTCGAGCGGCTCCATGTAGATCGTCGGATTGCTGGGGAACCCGAGACCGCCGACACGAATCTGCCGTGCCCACGGTCTGCCGGTTTGATGCTGCACGTTGCCCGAGACCTGGAATCCCAGAGGCAGCCGGTAGATCACTTGCGCCTTTGCGACCACTGGCCGATCGCCGATGAGCAGCGCGTCGGTGTTGACGAAGTCGTTCGGACCGCCGTTGGTGCCGCCGCGGCCGATCGTCCCGAACGTGCCCGACGTGCCGGTTTGCGCCGATGCCGGACCCAGGATGCTGGATGGCTCGCGGCCCTCGGACTTCGAGAGCACCAGCGACAGCGTCCCCTGCCAGTTGTGCGACATCCGCTTCGTGCCGGTGATCGTCACGCCGTTGTAGCGGCTGTACAACCCGGGAACGTTCGTCATCTGGAAGATGCTCTGGCTGAACGGCGAGGTCAGTCGGAAGACCGAAACTGTCTTGCCGCTCGCGTCGACGCCGCGGTTGTCGACATAGGGCACCTGGGTGTACTGGCCGCCGATATCCTGCCAGCCCGGATAGTCGTAACCGCGTTTGTGGACGTAGTTGACCTGCAGACCCAGGTTGTTCGCGACCTCCTGCTCGACCTGGAAGATCACCTCGTGCGAATAGGGATCGCTGTAGCCGTGATCGATCGTCAGTCCGTCCGCACTGCTGACAACCTCGAAGTTGGTCCGTCCGCCGGACGGCGTGATGTCGAAGAGGTACTTCGGCGCCGTCGAGGGAATCGCGGCCGTGAAGTCGTTGAGGAAGATCCCCCGGTACAACAGGCCGTAGTAGCCCTTGACGACGGTCTTGCCCGACTCGTTCACCTTCCACGTCGCGCCCACGCGCGGCGACACGACGTTCCAGTGATAGACGTCGTCGTTGCCCGGCGAGAACTGGCCGGTTGGATTGGCGTTCGCATCGAGGATCGGAAACGACGGGTATTGCGCCTGACTGTGGTCGTAGCGGAGGCCCAGATTGAACGTGACGACATTGCCGAGACGGTAGGTGTCGTCTACGTAGGTTCCGAGGCTCCGAATCAGGCCACCGTTGTGATACGGCAGCCGCGTGTAGCCGTACGACTGCTTGCCGCCGACGATATAGATGTAGTCGTTGACGCCGAGGATCGCGTCACGGCCGCCGTCGCTGAACTGAACGCCCAGCTTCACGTCGTGGCTGCCGCCGAGAAAACTGTCGGCGAAGTGCGACAGCTTGCCGCTCACGCCGGTGCGCCACGTCTTCGCGTCGCCCCACGACGAGATGCCCCCGGTGATTTGACCGGTGTCGTTGTCGATGTAGCGGGGCTGGACGCGCGGCTGGCCCTCGATGATCGGATCAGTGGAATCCTTGCCGTAGTAACCGGCGAGCCGCGCTTCGACGAACGTCTTCTGCGACAGCACGCCGGTGTAGACCAGGTTCGGCGTCGGGTTGTCGCCGTGGCCGATGTTGACCGTGCTCGGCGCCGTTACCGCCGAGGGCACGCCGGGGAAGCTCCAGTAGTCGTTGTGGTACCCGTGCATCAACCGATGGTTGTCGGTGATGTTGTAGTTCAGCTTGTAGAACACGCGGCGCGACGTCGACTTGGCCGGAAACGCCGGATCGGTTCCCGGCTGCGAATCGTAATCGTTCTGATACTCGAACGATCCGAAGAACCAGAACTTGTCCCTGATGATTGGGCCGGTGATCTGGTAGGTCGTGTCGATCCACTGATCGCGGTTGTATGGAAGTCCTCCGGACGGACAGTCCGCCACCCCCTGGCATTCCTCGGCCGCGGTCGTGTTCCGGCTGGTGAGGTTCTGCGACTGATGGTAGTAAGTGGCGTCGCCGTGGAACGCGTTGCCGCCCTGACGGGTGACCACATTGAAGACCGCGCCCATGACGTTGCCGTACTCGGCCGAGGCGCCGAGTTGCAGCACCTCGATCTCCTGGATTGCGTCGGCGTTGGGCCACGGCCACGCGGTGCCGCCGGTCGGCGCGGAGAGATCCGTGCCGTCAATCGCGTAGACGTTGTCGTTCGTCGTGCTGCCGAGAGTCGTTGCGGAGGTCGACGATCCGACCGTGGACGTCGCGCTCACGCCGGGCGCCGAGTTGACCAGGTCGAAGAACGAGAAATGCCTGATCGGCGCCGAGGCCACCCACTCCTTGTTGTAGTTGGTGCTCACGGTCGTCGACGCGAGGTTGACGACGGGCGACTCGCCCGTGACGGTCACCGTCTCGCTGAGGGTGCTGACTTTCATCGACACCTTCAACTCGATGACGGCGCCGACGCCGACGGGAATGCCCTCGCGCCGCAGGCTGGCGAACCCCTGAATGGTGTACTCGAGGGAATACTCGCCTGGAGGGAGCGCCGGGAACCGGTACGCGCCGGTCTCGCTGGTGACAACGGTCGGCGCGCCGGGTACCCCCGACCCGCGAATCGTGACCGTGACACCGGGTAGGACGGCGCCCGATTCGTCCGTGACGGTGCCGACGATCTCGCCCGTCGTGCGCTGCGCGAGCGCCGGCGCTGCGATGCCGACCAGCACGAGCAGCAGGAAGACCTGCCGTATCACGCGTCGCCGCATGCTGTCTCCTTCCCTTGAATCTGTCCGCGATACCTGTCGCCGACCCTGGGACAACAAAGAAGACGGCCCGAACGTTATGAACCTGAAATTTCGCGAACTCTACGCTTCGCGATGTGCCCTGTCAAGGTTGCGCGCCATCAAAATTTACAGAAGCGGCATGTTCCAGCACGCCATCACGGCCGCGCGCGACCGGACGCGATCGGTTTGGTCTCCGAGGCGCGCTGGTCAATCAGCTCGTTGACGGCGCGATACGCCTGGTCGATGGCTTGATCGGTGTACGCCGCCGCGGCGGCGTCGGAATTGGCGATCGCAATCCGTCCGAACGGCTTGCGGCCGATTTCGCACGGCGACTGGCCCTGGGGCCAGTCAGGATCCCAGAGCGGGTTGTACTCGTACGCGTAGCCGTGCGGCCAGCGGTTGACGGTGATCGCGTCGATGTCGCGCGCCGGATCGAAGCCGCCGTCCTTCAACACGCGCGCGAGCTGATCGCGGATGCGCCGCTCGAAGGTCTGGAACGTCGTCGTGAGCAGCTCGACGTGGCCGGCGCGTTGCTGATCGCGCGCCGGCAGGCCCGGCTTGCACGGCGTCCGCGTCATGCGGACCAGGATCGGATCGTCCGGCGACTTCGGCGTCGGATCGTAGCCGCCGATCACCGTCGGCACCTCGAGCCTCGCGCCGGTGTGATACATGCCCGGCGTCGTCGCGCCGCTGATGCCGAGCGTGTGGAACGCTTTCCAGTTCCTCAGCGCGACCGTCGTGTAGACGAGCGGCACCTTGACGCCGTACTTGAGCGCTTCTTTCTGCCGGTCGGGCAACTCCGGGCAGAGGTACGGAATCATCATGTTCCAGCAGGCGAGCACCACGCTTTTCGCCCGCACCACCTGCACCTTCTTCTCCCGAGCGTAGACGACCTCGACCTGCTGCGCCGACGCCGGGGATCCGTCGTGGCGGACGCGCACCGCGGTGCTGCTCAACCGGATCCGGATCGGCGACGACTCGCGATCGAGCAGGCTGTAGTCGACCTTCGCGAGCACGCTGTCCGCGGCCGTCTTTCCCGGCAGCGCGTCGGCAATGAGCGCGCGAACCAGCAATCGGGCCACCGACGCGTTGCCGTCGGGGAAGTGGAAGTTGTAGCGCGGCTTCGGCGTCGCGTCGCCACGTGCGGTGAAGCTCATGCGGCCGGTCGCCGCCGCGTCGAGGTTCATCCCGTCGAACCCCGGATAGTGATACGCCCAGCACTCGAGCGCGCCGACGGCGTCGATGCCAATGCCGTACAGGCCGTGCGTGCGCGGCTGATAGAACGGGATCACGCCGGGATGGACCTTGACGAACTCGAGCAGGAATGTCTTGTAGCTGATTCGCGACAGCTTGTCCTTCTTCTCGTCGTTCGACAGGCCGGGCATGTAGTCGACTCTCGCGGTCTCGAGGCGCGCGATGTCTTTCTGCACCTCTGGAGCGAGCGGTGTTTTCGCGAGGAAGTCGGTCCACGTCATCCCGGAGTCGCCGCGCCCGCGCCCCTGGCCAGGCGTGCCCACGACCAGCCGATCGGCGCCGAAGGTCTCCTTGTCGAAAAAGTATGAAGGCCGCAGCGCCTGGAAGATCGAGCGGTCTGCGGCTTTGCCGGCCGCGGCCGCGAGCGCCTCCGGCTCGATGCCGAGCGCCGACATGAGGCCGCGCGCTTCGCTGCTATATGGGAACGGCGACTCGATCCCGGCGGTGCCGCCGTTGGCGATCCACAACCGGCCGCCGGGGCGGAACTCGTTGCGCTTGGCATGGCCGCCGAAATCGTCGTGGTTGTCGAGGATGAGAATCTTCGCCGACCGGTCTACTCTCGCGCGGTAGAAGTACGCCGCCGCGAGCCCACTGATGCCGCCACCGACCACGACGAGATCGTATGTTTCCTTCGTGTCGAGCGGCTGGCCGGCGCGCTGCCAGAATCGACCGTCTCGTAGCGCGTGCGATGCGTCGAACGATCCGTCGTGGCTGCCGCGCATGCCCGTGAGCGCCGGCGGGTAGTATCCGGCCGCATCCTGCGCGAATCCCGCCGCCTCGAGCAGCAGTTCGCCGCCGGGGACGTCTCGCACGATCGCTGCGCCCATCGTCGCACCGATGCCGATCGCCACGCCGTTGAGGAAATCACGGCGTGTGATCGGCCGGTCCAGTCCCAGGTCGCGATCTGCGCGCGCGCCGTCGTCGTCGTTCTCGATGGTCATGCAGCCGCCTCACGTGCGGTTCGCCGTCCGCGTGTGAACAGGATCCAGCCGAGCGCCGTCGGTGCGACGACGCCGACGATCATCTTGATCTCGAACACGGCAACGCTCGTCACGTCGGCCGTCGGCAGGAAGGCCGCGACAAGGCCGACGAGCGTCGCACAGCATCCGACGACGCCCGCGGCACGTACCGCGACGCCGAGACGCGACGTCTTGAGGAGCGCGACGAACAGATACACGAACGGGATCAGTTGAATCACGACGGCCGACTTCAGCAGCACCTGGTAGGCCTCGGAGACGCTCGATCCCGCGAACGAGAGCGCCGTGAAAACGGCCGCCAGCACGGCGCAGGTGATCAATGCGACGTGCGGCGACTGCCAGCGCGGATGCACACGGCCGAGCGCCGGCGGAAGCGCGCGCGTCAGGCCGGCGACGAACGGAATTCGCGCCGAGCCGGCGAACCACGCCGACGCGGCGCCGCCGGTGGCGAGCCCCATCACGATTGCCAGCGGCACGATCAGCCAGCCGACGTGCGCGCTGTCCGCTCCCGCAGCGACGGCCTGCATCACGCCTTGAATGACCCCGAGCTGATTCACGGGCACCAGCCACAACACCGCACCGGTCACGAGCACGTAGGACAGAATCGAGACGACGCCGGCGATCACGATCGCCGGCGCGAGGTCGCGCCGCGCGTCGCGGATCTCATCGCCCATCGTCGAGGCGAGCTCGACGCCGACGAGGGCATTGCACATTACCGCGAAGCTCGCCGCCATGTCCCAGCTGACGGCGGTGAGCGCCGGAGCGCGCGCCGCGACGCCGGCGGCCTTCGCAGCGCCGGCGGCAGCGAGAACGATGCCGACGCTCAGAAACGCGCTCGCGCCGCCAATGTTCTGAATCCATTTGCCGATCGTCAAGCCGCGGATATTGGCGGCGGCGATCAGCGCCAGCCAGCCGAACGATACCGCGGCCACGAACGATTTCTGCGCGACGAGGTCGGCGGCGCGTGCCGGTCCGCCGGCGAACGCGAAGATGCCCGCCATGTAGATCAACAGCACCGGAACATAGAACAGGTTATTGGTCCAGTAGCACCAGCCGCACAGGAAACCGTGCAATTCGCCGCATTCGCTGCGCGTCCACAGATAGATCCCGCCCTCCCCGGGATAACGGCGCGACAGAGCGATCACCGCGATCGCTTCGGGCACGAAGAAGGCCGCGAACGCCAGCGCCCAGAGCGCCAGCGACGACCAGCCGTACACCGCAACCGGCGGCACGTTGTTGATGTTGACGATGGCGACGACCTTCAAGAGCACGAGGTCCCACCGGCCGAGCGTCCGCGGAACGGACGCTGGCGCGCTCACCCCTCGGCTGGTCGCAGTCATTCACCGCTCGTAGACGACACGGCCGGCGACGAGCGTCATCTCGACGCGGATTGCCGACAGGTGATCGGGATCGGTGGCGGTGGGATCGGCTGACAGCACGGCGAGATCGGCCCATTTGCCCGGCTCGATGCTGCCGCGATTCGATTCGTCGCCGGATGCAATGGCGCCGCCCATCGTGTAGGCACGCAGCGCTTCCGCGATCGTGATCGCCTGCTCGGGTGCGATCGGCTGTCCGTCGGCGTCGCGGCGCGTCACCGCCGCCTCGATGCCGGCCAACGGGTTGTCGTCCTCGACCACCGGCGCATCGGACGACAAGGCGACGCGCACGCCGGCATCGAGCATCGCGCGGATCGGATAGGTGCGCGGCAGGAAACCGTCGGGCAGGCAGTGGCGGAAGTTGCGGCCGAGCGCGCGGATGAAGATCGTCTGCGGCGCGGCGATGACGCGCAGCCTGGCCGCGCGCCCGACCTGGTCCGCCGTCGGCACGCCGAAATGTTCGATGCGGTGGGCGAGCCCGCGCGGGTGCGGCCCGAGACCGCCGTAAATCCCGAGCACCTGATCGATCGCGACGTCGCCGATCGCGTGGGTCGCGATCCGCCAGCCGGCATCGTGCGATTCGCGGCACAACGCGCCCAGCTCGGCGTCGTCGAAGCGGAGGACGCCGTGGTGCGGCGCGTGGCGATAATTCACGCTCAAGGCCGCCGTCGCGCCGCTCAAGCCGCCGTCGGCGAGGAACTTGACGGTGTCGACGCGGAGCATGTCCGAGACGACGCGCTCCGGCAGCGCGACGGGCGCTGCCTCGCCGTCGATTGTCCGCAGCGGCATGACGTTGACGCGCGCCGCCAGTCCGCGGCCGGCATCGAGCGACCGGTACGCCGACAGCAGCGCCGGCGAGACGCCGCAGTCGGCCGTCGACGTAATCCCCAGCGAGAGCTGGTGGCGAAGCGCGGCATCGATCATCGCCTCGTAGTCGGCGGCGCTCGGCGGCGGCAGCACGCGGTTGATGAGGCCCATCGCCGTTTCGTGGAGCAAGCCGTTCGGTGCGCCGCTCTCGTCGCGCTCGATCGCACCGCCGGGAGGCGCCGCGGTGTCGCGGGTGATCGACGCGCGCGCGAGCGCGACGCTGTTGACGGCGTAAATGTGTCCGCAGGTGCGGGTCAGCACGATCGGGCGATCGAGCGATGCGCGGTCGAGGTCGTGCCGCGTCACCATCCGCCGCTCGACCAGCGCCGCCTCGTTGAACCCGCGGCCGAGCACCCAGCTCGACGGCGGCAGGCGATCGCCGGCGCGGCGGACGTCATCGACGATCCCGCCGACGCTGGTGGCGCGGCGCAGATCGAGCATCGACGTCAAGAGGTGCCCGATTTTCCAGACGTGGGCGTGCGCGTCGTTGAAACCTGGGATGAGCGTGCGGCCGCCGAGATCGATCCGCCGCGTGCGACCGTTCGCCGCGCGCGACAGATCACCGTCGTCGCCGGCGGCCATAATCCGTCCGTCGCGAATGGCCACCGCCGTCGCCATCGGCGGCGTTCCCTGCGTCAGCACCCGGGCGTTGTAGAGCAGCAGGTCGCTCAACCCGCATCACCCTAAGCGGGCGCGCCCGCAGGCGTGACGCAGACGCTCTCGATCGCGCGGCCGACGACAGCCAGCCCCTCGCGCAGCATGTCTTCGGGCATGACCAGCGGCGGCAGCAGGCGAACGCAGTTGCTGTAGAGACCGGCACGCATCACGACGACGCCGCCGGACACGGCTTCGCGGACGATTTGCAGCGTCTGTTCCGGCGCGATCGGCTCCCTGGATCGCCGGTCGCGCACGAACTCCACCAGCATCATCGGTCCGAGCCCGCGCACGTCGCCGACGACCGGAAAACGTGCGGCCCAGCCGCCCATCACGTCGCGCATCACGTCGCCGAGGCGCCGCGCGTGCGCGAGGAACGCGGGACGGCGCATCATGGAAAGGACTTCGATCGCGGCTGCGCACGCCACCGGGCTGCCGCCGTAGGTGCCGCCCACGCCGCCGAGCTGCGCGGCATCGAGGATCTCCGCGCGACCGGTGACCGCGGCGATCGGCATGCCGGCGCCGAGCGACTTCGCGGTGGTGATGAGATCGGGAACGATGTCGTAGTGTTCGATCGCGAAGAGACGACCGGTTCGCCCCATGCCGCACTGGACTTCGTCGGCAATCATCACGATGCCGTGCTGCGTGCACCGCTCGCGGATGCGGCGGAGGAATCGTGCCGGCACCGGCACGAACCCGGCTTCGCCCTGTACCGGCTCGATGATCATCGCGGCCACCGCTGCCGGATCGACCTGCGCCACGAGCGCCTTGTCGAACTGGTGAATCGCGATGTCGAGATATTCGTTCTCGGTGAGCCCCTGCGGAATGCGATAGAGATCCGGGACCGGCAGACGCACGATCTCCGGCGCGAACGGACCGAAGCCGGCCTTGAACAAGCCGTACTTGCTGGTCAGGCTGAGCGTCAACAGCGTCCGCCCGTGGTATCCGCCTTCGAAGCAGACGATCGTCGGGCGGCCGGTGTACTTCCGCGCCAGCTTGACGGCGTTCTCGACCGCTTCGGCGCCGCTGTTGGCGAGGATCGTCTTCTTTGCGAACGTGCCCGGTGTCGCCTCGTTCAACAGCTCGGCGAGCCGGACGTACGGCTCGTAGGTGGTCACGAGCGCGCAGGTGTGGATGTATTTCGCCGTTTGATCCTGAATCGCGCGCACGACGCCGGGCTCGGAATGCCCGACCGCCGCCATGCCGAGGCCGCCGGCGAGATCGACGAGCGTATTGCCGTCGACGTCGAAGATCAGGCCGCCGTCGGCGCGTTCGACGACGACATCGGTCGCGCGGCCCAGGCCGGCGGGCGCAGCCGCGGCGCGGCGGGCGAGCAGGGCGCGCGCCCGCGGTCCCGGAATCTCGGTATTCAGCCTGATGTGCGACGCTGCGTGCTGCCGTGACGCGCCGCGGACCGGCTTGTCGGCGCCGAGCACCAGCAGGACGCTGTAGTTGTCGCACACCGGATCGTTCAGGTAATTCTCGAGCAGCGCCCGCGGCTCGAAGCCGACGCCGATCTGCATCGACAGCGTCGAGTCCCTGATCGTGCCGTCGACGACGCCGCGGTAGTAGGCCTGCGCCGGCATGCGATCCTTCATCGCGCCGTAATCGCGGATCATCCCCGCGGTGACCTGCCCCTTCAGGCCAAGGCGCCACACCGTTTCCTGCCTCGCCGCGTACAGCGCCGTGCCCAGCCCGCGGCCGCGATACGCCGGGTGCACGCCGAGGTCGGCGCCGTAGAGCCAGTCGCCGCGCGCGTCGTGCGAGGTGAGCCAGCCGCCCTGGATGATGTCGGCAAAGGTGTGGTCGATGTGCTCGAAATCGAATGGCAGGCGCAGCGTCGTCGTCGCGCCGACGACCGTGTCGCCGTCCAGCACCACGAACTGACCGTCGGGAAACAACTCGAGATGCTTCAGGTAATGACGGTGCTTGAAGCGCTCGGCGTCAGCGAGGGTGGGGAAGCAGACGTGCTGGAGTTCGTCGAGCTGCGGCGCATGCTCGGGCCTGGTGTGAAGCACAACGAGACCGTCGGGGAGCTTGCGGTAGTACCACATGACGCGGGAGAGCAGACTGTTTATCCAAACGGTGCGACGTGTCAACAACACGGGAACGCGTGGCGCGCGCCGCGCCGATCGTGTCGTGCTTCGGACCACGCGAGCGTCCGCTTACGATTCTGCCGCGCGGCGGTGCGCAAAACGTGTCGCGGCTCCGCTGCCGACTCGACGATTCCGTAACCCGATCACCGGATCGGAGATCGCCGGGTTGATATCGCGCGTGAAATGAGCGCACACGCGCTGCCACGACGGTGAGCCACTGATCACCTTTTTCCGGCGGCCGGCTTGCTTGTTCGCGCTGCGGCCCCCGGAACCCTCGACGCCCTCGCCTCGCGCGCGTCGTTCGTGCGATCAGGAAGGATTCGCGATGTCGAACACCTACCTCCAGGCCGAAGAATTCTCCTACCTCGTGCTCGTCGGACGCCAGTTGTTCGCGATGATCTTCATGCTGGCCTCAGCCGGCCATTTCACGCCGGCGAAGATCGCGCTGGCGGCGGAGCACGGCGTGCCGCTGGCGCCGGTGCTGGTGCCGATCTCGGGGGTGATCGCGCTGCTCGGCGGCTTGAGCGTGTTGTTCGGCTACCGCGCGCGGCTGGGCGGGTGTCTGCTGGTCGTCTTCCTCATCCCGGTGACGTTCTTCATGCACAACTTCTGGGCCGCCGCCGACACGGCGACGTTTCGCCTGCAGCTGTTCCAGTTCGTGCGCAACCTGGTGCTGCTCGGCTGCGCGTGCCAGCTGGTCCGGGTCGGCGCCGGCGCGTTGAGTCTCGACGCGCTCGTCGAGGCGTCGACGGTCGAAGCCGACGGCCTCGCATAACCGTTCGTCCGATCCCA
>Ga0070686_100001778_pt1 | contig 12039 bp, 15 predicted proteins | sample KBSS23LmetaG_FD_65654 | JGI IMG/M metagenome (GOLD analysis project Ga0070686, IMG submission 65654) | Switchgrass rhizosphere microbial communities from Kellogg Biological Station, Michigan, USA - KBS S2-3L metaG | ecosystem: Host-associated > Plants > Roots > Rhizosphere ...
CATTCAATCGAAGTTGTTCAACTAACTGACTAACCAACTCACCCTCAGGTGTTGCTTGCAGTTGTGCCGTGCTGACCTGCTGCACCTTCTTAGTAGCCGCCGCCTTTTGATTCTCGATTACGCTAAACATGTCCGCTTCGGAGAAAAGATATTGTCCTCTCATCTGTTGGTTGTACCCCTTTCTTCAGGTAACAAAAGGTCCTTTGCGTTTATCCCTTCGGCCCAGGACCGGCACCCGCGCCACTAGCCTTTGGTCGAAACTTGTCAAGTTCATTTGCGCGCACCGCACCCACGGCCGCAGTAAGAACCTCCGGTGGCAGTGCCCATACATCTGCCGGATTTCGACTGCCGGCGCGGTAGAGTGCAAGATATTCGCCGCGTGTCAATGTTATGGGTAGCTGAAGCAATTCCAGCGCCTCCGCAGGAAGACCCGTTTCGAGTTGTTTTAGAATTGCTTCGACTGATTCCTCGCTTGGTCCTCTATCCACAAATAATACTGTGGCGATTTGATGGGCAGCTCGCAGGTGGAAGCGCGTCGTATCAGCACAACTTCGGACGTCACCGTACCCGACTGTGTTGTACATGTTCACGCTGTAATTCTGTTCAATGCTGTCCATTGGAAGGCCGTGGGTCCACTCCCACAATAGCAATGCACGTTTACAACGCGCGTAGTAGTCGAAAAAATCGCGCGCGTTGCGTTGCAACATCTCAACAATCCTCGAGCTGTATTTCTGAGCAGCATTCCTGGGCCAGCCCGATTCGGAGGGTGCAAGTCCTTTTCCGGCCTTCGTCCGGGTCTTCATCAGTGGTACATACACGTCATCCAACTCAGGAAGTCCTTGAATTAAGGCCATCATCTGTTCGATGGTAAGCTCACTATCCTGGACCCCACGGAGCAATACAATCAGTCTCATCACCGAATTAAAATTCAGTGCCGAACGCCCGCACACCTGCCCGAGGAGACTCAATTGCACGTGATGTCCTTCCTCCTCAATTAAGCCCAGTCTAATCATTTCTTGAAACAGGTTACTAAGCCGCTTTTCCATGTCGGCTTTCCAGTCCGGATGGCCTTTCACCGCTAGGTAACCGCCGTATGTGTTCAAGAGCAGGCGGATCGTGTCTTGTCGTTCGATACGTCCCACCTGCGCGAGCAATCTGAGTACCCAGGTCTCCACCTTTTGCGGATCAAACGACGAGGTTAGTGCGTCAAGACCGCCCTCCACATACCGCCGAAATAAAGTTTCCCGCTGATAGCTGTTGTCGGCCAAAATTATCGACTGACCCTCTTCATTAAAGCCGAGTCGTCCCGCTCGCCCTGCCATATTCTTGTATTCAGCCACGGTGAAAGAACGACCGTCCTCCCCCACAAACTCCTGTTCCGCCAGAATTACAGTTGAGGCTGGCGTGTTTATTCCAGCGGCCACGGTGGTAGTTGCGGCTAGCACCTTCACGTTTCCGTTCGGATCCCGAAAAGCTCGTTCAACAACTTCCTTCTCCTCCGGAAAAAGGTTCGTGTTATGAAATGCAGTCCCACCGGCCAGGCAACGGCGGAGCCGAGTCGAGGAGTTGGATAAATCGTGCGCAGGCAGAGCCGCTAAAGCTTCATTAGCGGGAGGAAGCCCAAGCTCATCTGCCAGGTAAGCCGCGCAACCCTCAGCAGGGCCACGACGATTGCGAAAAATAATTACTTGTTCTCTTGCGTTTTGTTGAAGTAACGCTTTCACCAGCGGGACGATCACATCTTGTGAGCCTGGCTTCTCTTTCCGTTGTCGAACCGCTCCCGACAGCAACAGCTGCTTTGTTTTCACGACGCCAGTCGTGTCCAAGTATTGTAGCGTGCCGCTTCTATCAAGCACTCCCTCGACTAGCGGCACTGGCCGCTGATCAGTCACTAGACTCTTGCAACGAAGCCAGTCATCAAAGTGATTAATATTTCCAATCACTGCAGATAAAGCGATGAGCTGAGGCGAAATCCCTTTCTCGCGTGCTGCCAGTAGATACGTCATCAACAGTTCTACGCTGATGCCTCGTCGTGGATCTGCGATAAATTGCGCCTCGTCAACCACCACCAAACCAAGCTGATTCAGCACCGCCGGATTGCTCACTGCCAAGCCTAAAAACATCTCGTAGGTTAGTAAGGCCAAGTCATACTTCCCGCGCACGAAGGCACTCGCAGCGTCGACGCGATCGCCGGTACACCTAATTACGCGTACTCCCAGTCTTTGGCCATACATCAGTGAGAATTGATCATACTTTTCGTTAACCAATGCCTTATAAGGGAGCAAGAAAATAGCTTTACGTCCGTCTACAACCGCACGGAGACCAGCCATTTCTCCGATAAAGGTCTTCCCTGAACTTGTGGGAGCGACAACGAGTAAAGATTGGCCATCGAGTATCCGGTAATCGTTAACAGCTTCAAGTTGAAGTTCGTTTAGTCCTCCCTTAAACCAAGACCCCCATTCACTAAGAACATCCGCAGGCAAGCCGAATGCAACCAACTCTTCGACCGCGCCGCGGATCCGAATCCCACGGAACTCTGGAAATACCGAGAAGTAATTCTTCCCGGCCCGTAATGGAGGGATCGTCAGGCCGCCTTCGACGTAGCCGAACACCACCGGCGTCTGCGCGACACCCATTCTCTCGGCTTCCGCCCTCACCCGAGCCATTACTTCGTCCACAATCCCTGCAAGGCTAATGGTAGTTTCAGCTTTCTGAAACGCATCCAACAGCGCCCACGTAAGCAGTCCGTGCCGAAGTGTGGGATTCTCATATGCAACTTCGTTGACGTTAGCAGCGGAAATCAAAATGCGACCCCTGCCACCAAGCTCCTTCAAAGGAAATACAGGATCGCGAGAAATAGGACTCGTTTCCAGAACGCGCGCCGGCGCCCCGCCGCTGAAGCAACAGTCGAGAATCAACAGCACCGCCTTAGCTTTCGACGACTTGAAGCGAACAGCTATCTCTTCCATTGAAATGGTGGTCTGAGCCAAGTCATCGATCGCTGTATCGTGAGTGACAATCCGATGATCGTGAGTACCATGACCAGAAAACGAAAGGATGACCGTATCGTTGGGTCCGGCAGTACCTAACGTTTCATCTAGAGCTTGACGGATTGCGGCCGTCGTCGCGTTGCTGTCAATGAGTAGCTTCGCTGCGATTTCCGGAATCGTGTCGCAGAAAAGTGCCCAAACCGCCTTGGCGTCTCGGGCCGCGCCGGTTAGATCGCGTATTTCTGCATCCTGATGTTTATCAATCCCGATAAAACTTGCACACAACATTGAATAACCAGTCCTTAATGCTTCTTATCTACCGGCGGGTGGGGATCCTTTCCATAGCTGTCCTTGTCGCGAATTTTGTTCTTCCGATCATGGATCACCACCTCCGATTTGTTGGCCTTCGCCAATGGGGTCGCTGCCTTGATCGCCGCACTTTGAGTCTTGTGAAGACTAGAAGCGCGCTTATCGCCTTCGCCTTTGACCGCCCAGGATTTGTCTCGTCTATGAGTTACATGTATGTTTTTCTTGGTCATAATTCCTCTCTAGTCCTCCAGGTAACTGAGCAGTTCCGAACCCCGTTTCAAAACTCTCGAAATTACGCCCTGCAATTGAAAATCACGGTCCAGAATAATAGGCTTATGTTTAGGGCTAGTGGATTCGGGCTTTAGTAAGAAATAACCCTCACCTTGCACCAGCCGTTTGATCGTCGCCTCCCCGTCGATCAGCGCTACGACTACGTCTCCAGATCGAGCTGTCGATTGTTGCCGCACCAAGAGCAGATCTCCGGTTTCGATCGTCTGCTCTTTCACCAGCGCTTTGTTCATCGAATCACCACGAACTCGAAGTAGAAAAAAGTTTGCGCTGGCGGGCTTGAGATATTCTTTGGGCAGCCTTACCCATCCTTCGATGTTCTGTTCTGCGACCATCAATGGACCAGCCGGTGCCTCGCCTACTAAAGGAACACTCGACGTTTGCGCATCCTGGCTACTCGTTTTCACCAGCCTCATACCTCGCGCCCCGGACCAACGCTCAATTTCTCCCTCGTCCTCGAGCCAGCGTAAATAGCGCAACACTGTTCGCGTCGAGCCCACCTTGAGCACATCTCGCAGCTCAGCAACTGTGGGCGGTAAACCTTCATGCAAGATCCAGCGACGAATCGCCGAAAGCACTTGCTCTTTACTCAGAGCTTTTTCTCTCATTTGTTGTGTCGCCCATAAAGTCACCTCTGTTTCCCTGTTATTCTAAGCCGCTTTTGCCCAGCGTCAAGCTCGCCCGTGTTTTTTCTTCACTTACCCTGCCGCAAGGGGTAGTATACACAGCGTCGGAAATATCAACCTGGAGTAGGCCGATGGAATGGCAATATCGAGCGATTGAACTTAAAGGTAGAGGCGCTTTCGGCGATGTTTATCAGGTCGAAGACCTGATTTGGCGCAGAACCCTAGCCAAAAAGGTACTCCGGGTTCGTAATGAAGAAACCCTGAAGCGGTTTAAGCGCGACGACGCAATGCTCAGGAAGTATGCCGCTAGCCCGTATTTTGTCGATTTGTACGAGAGCGACGTTGATGGCCCACATCCATACCTTGTTCTTGAATACGCACCTCTAGGCTCATTGCAATCATCTGTCGGCAGACTCACCGACTGGAAACGAGGCGCTCGCTGGCTTCGAGATATCAGCCACGGGCTTGAAGAAATGCACGTCAATGGCGATATGCATAGGGATATCAAACCCGGGAACCTACTGCTCTTTGAGTACGATCGCGAAATTGTGAAATTCACGGATTTTGGCTATGGCCTGAAAGCTGATACCACCGGACCGTTAACAAACTCCGTTTTTGGGACTATTGGTTATGCCGACCCAAAGGCCATACAACGCGGAGCCTATTTTCCGGAAGCTGATATCTATGCCGCTGGCCGCACAATGGCAGCGCTCTTTACCGGTAGTCCCCAGCCGTCTCTTTTTGGCTCCGTGCCGGGCCCAACAGAATTCCGCAGCCTAATCACCCGGATGATGAGTCCTGTGATCGAGAATCGTCCGAACCCCCGCGAGATTTGTCTAGTCCTTGACAAGTTGCTCGCTCCTGCGGAGCGACCGGTTCTGTCATTGCCAACCATTAGCGCAGGCAGTCTCGCAAAGCTCGGAGTTGCCGCAATCGCAGCCTTCGTCTTGTGGAACTCTAATGATTGGGACGACATCGTGGGACGATACAGAAACGCCAAAGGACAATTTGCTTCCAATTGGCTTTAAGGGGTAAACCATGACCGCCAGAAAAATTCGGAAAGACTCGACCGTAAAGGCAGCAGAAAAGAGATTAGGTCTCAAGAACGCAATACGAAATCTGGATGGGTCCAATGCGCGCAGCGACAAGCTCATCGGCACTCTGAGAAAGCAGCAGGCCGCACAAAAGAAGCAAAAAAAGAAGTAGGCGTTTTGACAATCACGCGTGATTCGAGTTTACAAATGAATTTCATTGCGCTTACGCGACAAATTGAGCGATGTATCTCGAGATTGAGCGTTCAACACCGTCTCGAGCCTGCCTCCGTTCTCACCGAATACGATCTTAAGTCGCAACTCCATCAGCTTCTGAATTACCTGCCTCCATGCCGCAAACCTGGCTTGACTCCTAGGCAAAGACTGCCACGCGTGTCGGTTCACAGTGACCTCTCATGGTTTGACGAAGACGGCTTGCTTAGAATTAGACCTGATATCACCATGCTCGAACCCGAGCATCTCCAACTACCAGACTGGACATCACGTTGCGTCCTTGATCCGTTCTCCGGCTGCGGCTATCCGTTTCCCAGAGGTAGGCGCTTGCCCAGCAAACAGTTTGCATTCTCAGGAGACACAATTACTCTCGAATTGAAGTTTGCCAGAAACGGAATTGACAATGCGATGGCCAGGCTAATCCGGAAAGACTTTCAAAAGATGAACCGGCTTTTTCAGATCCTCGACGACCGAGGGGAAGGTGATAGTAATTTCAGTTACCTGGTGATCTTTAACAGACTGGAGCAACCGCCCTGGCAAACACCCTTAGCAGACTTTTTCCGAGACCATATGATCGGTGCAAGGCACCGGATTATTTACCGGACATTGAAACAAGCTTCTAAACCCTACTTTCGCTCAGGACGCATTAAGTCATCGACCTTGGTGAGGGATAGTAACTTTCGCTTTCCGTTCCGCCAGTGAGAGATACTGCTCAATGTGATTCTCACCAACAATTCGCCTACTGCCAATCTGATAAAAACCCAGCTTTCCCTTTTCCATCAAACGGTAAACCGTGGTCGCGTGAACCCGAAACCTCTGCGCAACTTCCTTGATTGAAAACTTTGCCTCCGTCGCTTTCGTCATGGCCTAGAGTTTTGGAAGTAATGGTTCAGCCTCCCCCGAGCATCCGACAAGGCACTGGCCGACCGCCGGCAATTGGTCTTCAAACTGCGAATCGTTGGTTAAACTTCTTGGACTTTCGCTTTAGGCTTCGCCTGCGACAGGTAGTCATTTTTTCCTTACGACTCGTCGTCGCCCCATCCGCTAACCCCGCTTTCCCCGTTCCATTGCCTGTATACGGTCTTTTCCTTGTTCAACCCTTTCCAAATACTTCATGATGTGTTCTTCAGAGAAGCGCAACGTCCGGCGGGCACGGTAACAGGCCAACCGCTTACGTCGAATCTCACGCATCACTGTGGAGCGGGAGATGCCACCACAAAGCTGCCTGACATCCTCAACCGTGTACTTCGCTCGCTTGCGCTCAAGTGTCGGGCTAGTCTCCACTTGCTTCGATGCCTTCCTTTCCATGCTTCTCTCACGCACGAATATCACGAGTTTTTTTTCAACTCCTGCCCGTTTAGACCTCGCTTCCTGACTATGGTTTGTTTGTCTCTCGATTCCTCTCTAACGCTTCAACCTCACTACGAAGAAAACGAATTGACCTGCCCAAGCGAATAACCCGCAGGCCGTCAATCGCGCTCTTGCTGTGGTAGATCGCGCTCGTTGAGACACTCCACCGCACGGCCAGCTCCAACGGCGAAATGTATCTTCGCTCAAACGCTTCCGTCCTCTTCGATCTGCGAGGGATCTTCGGTGGTCTCTCTGGCATTTGCTCGATTGATCCCTCCGGGCCGGCGTAGCACTAGGACCGTCTATCCGCAGTTGCCTCACGACGAATGAGGGCTAAGTAATTCCGAAAATCTGTCTCACTGATAATTCGGCGTCTTCCTATTTGGCAGTACCCGAGTTTCCTCCCATACAACAAGCGCTCGACGGTCGAGCGGTGAACGCTGAGTTTCGCGGCTATCTGGTCGATGGAAAAGTGTTGCTCAATCGGTTTCGCGGGCTCGGGCTTTTTCGTCATCTTGTCAGGATAGCTTGATCGGAGAGACCGTTAGTGAATCGCTTTCACAGTAGACCGGCGCTCAGCAAGGGAGAGATATTCTTGAAGATGGCCTTCACCGATTATGCGCCGGCTTCCTATTTGATAGTAGCCAAGCTTGCCGCTATTCATAAGGTTTCTAACCTGCGTCTTACTGATACCGATAACGGCCGCTGCTTTTGCGATCGTGAACTTTGGCTCGGCTATTCTTGACGAAATGCTCATCGACAAATTCTGTTTGGAAACAGTGCAGCTGGAACTACTCGTCCTTTACCCCATACATTTGCTTTGCGTCTTCACTATGCATGAACCACCAAATATAGCTTACGAGAGGCCAACACATTAACAGCGTTGGCGCTGAAATCAGCGCCAATTTCCTACCCACGGGCTTTCGACGATGCATCGCAATCGCTGTGGACCAGTACAGTAATGTCATTAGGGCGACGAAAACCAAGAATAGAGCAGCCCACATTCGCTCCTGGTGACGTCTTATGACCAGTGCAAGGACCCACGGCGCTGCCAGAACCACAAGCGTCCCCAGCGCACCGAAAGCCGAGAAAATGGAGACCAGCGTCTTATTGTGATCCTGGGCCGTCATCGCCGTTTGCCTTTTACTATCCGCCGAACGTGACCTTTGCTATCTTATGCAGCGTTACTCTTTGACAATGATGATCCATCAGCGCTGCAAGATCTCTAATGCTGGACGCTGCCGGTAAGAGCCTTCGACTCAAAATATCGGCCAATCATCAGTCAGCGCGCATTTTAGGGACGTACATCCCTAAACGCAAGGGGCATTGTTCGGCGATAACGATTGTTGTCTCAGGAGGCGATTCCTGAGATGGCAGCAAAGCATAGTAAGCATGCGAGACCGACTCCCAAGCGAAAAAAGCCGGCCCGACTCGCCACGAAGCTCCTGACTATTCGTCAGCGTCTGAACTTGTCGCAGGATGGGATGATCAGGCGCCTCGGCCTGGAACTTGAAATCGAGCGAGACTATGTCTCAAAATACGAGCGAGGAATTCTTGAACCAACACTCAATGTGTTGTTAGCTTATGCTCGGGCCATCTCAACTTCGGGCCACGGCGAATTTCTTGAAACACTGATTGATGACAAGCAGAACCTCCCACTGAGACTCCCAGCAGACCCAGACGGTCAACTGCGTGCTATTCGCGCGAAGTCGATCGGCGCGCGGAAGAAAATCAAATCCTGATTTTAGGAAAGACACTTTGATCCAAATTGACGCTTTGGATCGCAATAGTTCACCCGGCCGCGAAGGGTAAACCGGCTGTATGGATAGATTCGAAGATGACGTAATTTTCGACATCGCAGACATTCATGCTCCGCAATACACCGCATTCCTCAAGTTACCTGGTGCATTCGAACACCTGAAATCTCTGCAGGACCGCCTGGAGGAAGAGGAGGAGTGTCGGGGCGGACGTAAGCGATATTCGTCCCATGTTTTTCAGACACGCCTCAATCCGCCGTGTTACCGAATGTTGCAAGACTTCAACGGCATCAGAAAACTTTGTAACGAACTCGATCTTGACTTACTTAATAGGCCCGAGAAGACTTTCCTTTCTAAGCTAATCGCCGGCGGCGACTATACCTGGGCAGCTGATCAAAATTATGCTCGATATCAAAGATATACCGTCGAGGTCTTTGGTTTCGCAATGACATTGCCTGCGCTGATTGACGGCGCCAAACGCCTGAGACTTCCTGATCGACGCCAATATGCTACGCCTCCGAAATATTGGTATGAGTCACCCTTCGAACTCGTTCAGATCTGGCGGACTCGCATTTTCCGTTCCGAGCTGTTCACCCCATCACTAACTAACCCATTCACACCATATAGACCAAGCTTTCCGTATCTCGAAGAGCGCTGGCACCCTAACCTTGCACCTGTGACGTTCGACTATAAGGGCTTCGACAAGTTTGTCGGTCGCCCAAGCATGCATAGTGAATTCCTGGCGGATACCTACAAAATCCTGATGCGAGCACCTACCGCTTCTGGTCGCCCAAGACGTTATGAACCGCTGTTAAAATTTTATCTTGAAGCGAGAAAGGTGTATCGCCAATTGTCAGCGAAAGGCAACAGGCCTTCGCCAAAAGAAATCGCCTTGCGAATGAACCTCAGCAAGAGCTCATTCAATCGATACTGGGCGAGGACAAAAATTCGCTTGGAAGATGCTCATGAAACCTTCAAATCTGATTTGATACCGCCGCAGATCCTTTCACACCGGTTCAATCAATAATCGAATTAGGCTGTTTCAGCCTAATCGGATCCTAATTCTCTGGCCCTCCGCACCGCTAATTTGTATTTAAGTGGTAATGCCATCAACGTTTTACAGTCGAGACAGCTCTGCCCAGGCTTTTGGTATTTCTGGAACTCAATTCTTCAGGCGAAACCAGCGAATTGAGGTATAAGAAATCTTCATGAACAAGGCTGAACAGAATTCAGAATTTTGCACGATGTCCTATGCGGCCGAACGCACCGGCCTCGCACTGAAAACCTGGTATCGAGGTGGGGCCGGCACCGATGGTGTTCGTCGCGTAAAGTTTGGTCGCTCAGTTAGGCTCATGCGTGCAGACCTCGAAAAGTTCATAAGCGACCGTGTTGACCGAGCTACCGACCGCACCAAACCCGAGGCCGGATAACCATCAGACTCGGTGCATAACTTTTGAAGGATTTTGAAGTTGCCTAGCCTTAACAGTTCGAGATTTGGGAGGACACAACATTAGGCGGATGATCACTGGGATGACCAGTCAATAATCTCGGCATTTTGCCCTGATAAAAGCAAAGGCCTGAAGCGCGGCGCCAACCACATGCTTCAGGCCAATTTCATTTTAGCTCGCCTTGCGGCGGGACAGGGTTCGTGTTTTTCCGAGCCGGTTCATATTTTACACAAACATGTCACTTCTTCCAACAAAAGTTTTCAGACTCTCGAAAAGAGGAATCTTGTTCAGTCGACGTGGGAGAATCAATGGAATTACTGATCGGTAAAGTTGAGGCCGACACCGCTTCTCTACATCGAGCCGGAGCAAAGCGGACGATTTTTACTTTTTTTGGTGACGGCCTGATTATTGAGCTTCCTACTCGTTGGCTACGCAGTATTTCCTTCGAGCCCAGATATTCTCCGCTCACAGTTAATCAGTATGCCCACAATCTGAAAGACCTTCTCTCTTGGCTTGGGGAGGTTGAGTGTTACGAGACTCTTTCTCTCGACAGCGCTTTGAGAGTTATTACGCGCCGCGACTTGCAAGAATGGATTCTGGAAAGAAAAGCTCAGCTCGGAGCAAGTACGCTTCGGAATAGAGAGATTGTGGTGAAACTCTTTCTTGAGTGGCTTACCACTCAAGAGGCTGGGAAGGTCCGTAGCCTTGACAACACGCCCTACAAGACTAACAAGTTAATTTCAGCAGCTCCGCAGAAACGAAATCCAAAGTACATTTCTGTAGAGATGATGATTCAGCTTCTTGCTGGTTATCACAACGAAAGCGAACGATGCTTAGCTCATGTACTGTACGATACAGGCCTTCGCATTTCTGAAGTTGCACGCCTCCGAAATCGAGACCTCCCTCGAGTCACTCATTATCCTGATGGACTCAAGTATTTCCCATTGAGCGTTCAAGGATCGAAAGGACGGGGCGGCCAGATCAAGAAACGCCAAGCCCTTATATCCAGCCCGGTATTGGCAAGAATTAGCAGATACCATAACAGTTCCGAGTATCGCTTTTCGCCTTTCTGGTCCGCCATCGACCCGGACAAACCGGTGTTTCTCTCAGTGAACGGACGACCGATTTCCCCAAGAAACGTGAGAGGTCAGCTGAACCTAGCCGCTCGCCGTGCAGACATCGACACGCTCCTGTTATCTCCTCACAACCTTCGGCATGGTGCCGCCTTTTCGATCTTGACCTCTGAGCTTGGCAAAGACTACTTCGACAAGCTTTTTCTAGTTCAACAGTTGTTGGGACACAAATCGATCACCACCACTGAGATTTACACCGTTGTGCCGCCGGCTGTATTGGCGAAGCTTAACTCCGATCGCGTCGTTACTGACAAGTACGGCGAGGCAAAGCGGATCTACTCGGCGACGTACCTTCCGTTGACAGGCCACGTTGAAGTGCGAGGTCATCGGAATTCTTGAAGTGATTTACTCATCATGATCATTGCTGGAGGACCGCTTGTCCGTGACACTCAAAAGTTTGCCGTTTGACGAAAAAAACCAGCTCGATTTCGACGAGATGACAAAACGAATTCGAACCGCCCTCGATGCCATACGAAGGAACAAGTCCTTAAAGGCGACCCAGAGCACCTTGGCCAAGCTCGCCCAGTGCTCACGCCGCACCCTAAGCCTTAGACGCTGGCCAGTTGAAGAACTAAAAAGAATCAAGAGCCAACGCAATCCGGGGCCGGTCGAAAGTGAAAGCGTAGCTTCCGCTAAACGAACCTTAAAGGCAACGCACAATGAAGCTCTATTGATCGGTCAGGTTAGGACGTACCAGGCCCAAAACGGAACATTGTTCGACCGGATACAGGGCCTCGAAGAAGACAAGTCGAGATCGGCTCTGATTCAAACAACTCTTGAAGCGCAAATAAGTGCAGCCAGGGAAACCATTCATGAATTGGAAATGGAATTGCGAAGGACAAAGTTGAAAGTCGTGAAGGCTAAATAAATCGG
>Ga0070686_100001779_pt1 | contig 12028 bp, 6 predicted proteins | sample KBSS23LmetaG_FD_65654 | JGI IMG/M metagenome (GOLD analysis project Ga0070686, IMG submission 65654) | Switchgrass rhizosphere microbial communities from Kellogg Biological Station, Michigan, USA - KBS S2-3L metaG | ecosystem: Host-associated > Plants > Roots > Rhizosphere ...
CCGCCGAACTTTGCGCAACGGAATCCGTTCCGCTCTGAACGATCAAATGGATCTTCAGCGTCAACATGCGTGAACATGTAAGGTGCCTGGTTCCATGAGGCCCCGAGAATGTAATGTCGAGCGGCCGGCGTTGCATCTATTGCGTTCATACACCACTCACGAACGTTACCGGCCATGTCGAAATTTCCGTACGGGCTCAGTCCATTACTTGACCCGACTTTGCTAGGTCCGGTTCTGTTAAACGTGCTGAATCGCAGAACATCAGAAAACTGCTTCAAGTCGGCTGCTTTGTACCAGTGATAGTTCGTTGGCAACTCTTTTCCGCGAAAAGCAGCGTACGCAGCAGCTTCATACCAGTTAACTCCACTGACTGGATAATCAGCCTGCCCTTCTGGATAAGTTCCAAACTGCCAAGTTGATGGTCCAGCTCTGCCGGTTGAGTCGCGCAACTGTGACGCCGCATCTTCCCACGAGAGTTCTTTCCCACCCTTCATCAATGGATATTTCCAATACTCATGCTTTTGATAACCACCGGAATCCACGAACTCTTTGAACTCCTTGTTGGTGACTTCGAATTTATCGAGTAAGAAGTCGTCAAGCTTCACTACGGGCAGTCCACGAAAAATAAAATCACCGCCGGGCACTGCAACCATTCCCGCTGGCACTGTACCCGGCGCATGCAACACAAAGGTCACAGGAAAGTACGGATGAAAGGCACCTTCTGCTGGATCGAATCCTTCTTTCGTGACTTTCCAACGAAGATGAGTTGCGGGAACAGGTTTATTCTCAATTGGTGTTTTGCCGAGATAGATCCATTCTGCATCGACGTTTGGGTATCCCTTTACGTAAACGTCGGCGCCGGAAGGAGTCGATGTAACAGAAACGGGTTTCTGGTAGTGACGTTTTAGCTCCATCAATTGCGGATCGCCGGGTATGTAAGATTCGGCTTTGTTTCCGAGTCGAAACGCACCGTCAAAATCGTCCCCTTTTACCAGCCGCGAAATTTCTGGGATAGCCACGGTGTGTGCCCAGCGTTCGTTATATGTTTTCAGACCAAACCAAACTGCAATCGCACCGATTACGAGAAGCACAACCAGAGCGGGAATAAGAATTCGTGGATTTCGAACAAGCGAAGACAGCGACAAAGATGACGCAAACCGATAGGCGAGCAAGTCTTGTCTTAATTCAGTGGCGGATGAGTAACGCTTGGCGCGATCTTTTTCAAGACACTTTGAGACGATGCGGCGAAGGTCGGGCGACACATCAGGCCGGATCTTCTTTAGAGGTGGCGGTTCTTTGTGAACGATCGCGTTGAGAATTGCGAACACGGAATCACCCCGGAAGGGTCGCTCTTGAGTGAGCATCTCGTACAAAACAATTCCAAAGGAAAAAACATCCGTGCTCGCATCGAGAGGTTTGCCCTCGCCTTGTTCTGGCGACATGTACGCCACGCTACCCATGATTACTCCGGTCTCAGTTTTTGTTTGGGTTAGCGTAGGAGCGCTTGGATCTGATCTAAATGATTCGATTAGTTTTGCCAGCCCGAAGTCGAGAACCTTAATCTGACCCGCAGTAGTCAGCATGATGTTAGCGGGTTTGATATCGCGGTGAATTATCCCGGCCTCGTGAGCTGCAGATAACGCAGCGGAAATCTGCAGCGCATATTCAACTACGTCATCTATCTTTATTCGCCCACGCGAGATTATCTGTTCGAGTGACCGTCCCTCGATGTGCTCCATCACAATGAAGTCGACGGGTGTGGGATCAGATCCACTTGGGACAACCGTATCGATGTCGTGAATAGTGATGATGTTCGGGTGTGTGAGAGCGGAGGCTGCCTTCGCTTCACGAACGAAACGACGCTTGCGCGCGGCATCAGCCATTCGTTCCGGTGGAAGAACTTTTATGGCAACTGGTCTGCCCAGGTGAGTGTCGTGAGCCCGATAGACGACGCCCATACCACCAGCGCCAAGTTTCGCCTCGATGCGGTAGTGGCGCAGCGATTCTCCAATCATACGTGTAACCAGCCGTGTTGAAGATCGTGTAGGTTGCGAAAATCTGCCGCAGATTTAATCACTTCACCGCGAAGCGATCCAACGATTTCGGTAGATTACACAGATTCTGGATATAAAAAGCTGGGGATTTGTATCCACCAACGGGCCTTCTCGTTGTTAATTTTGATCGGTGTAATCTGTCGAAATCGGTGGATCTGCTTTCAATCGGCAATGAATTATTTCTTTACTTCCCGCGGTTTCGAACCGCATAATACGACCCCCTCTGCCGGAACCCAGAGACAGAGGACCAACGACAGCGCGGGCCCCAGCCCGCGTTTCGCATGAGGAGAGTCAAATGAGATCTATTTGGAAGGGTCACATACGCTTTCTACTCGTCGCAATTCCGGTCCGCGTTTACAACGCCCTCGAAACCAGCGAAAAGATTTCCTTCAATCAGCTTCATCGCGACGACTTTGGTCCAATCGGCTACGACAAGCGTTGCAAAAAATGCGGCGAGGTCGTAACCAACGAGCAGATTACGAAGGGCTATCAGTACGAGCCTGATCGCTGGGCCGTCGTCGAACCGGATGATATTGCCAAGATCAAAATCAAAACGACGAAAGCGGTCGACATCATCGGCTTCGTCGATTCGTCTGAAATCCCCACGACTTTCTACGATGCACCGTACTATGCGGGACCAGACGGACCAGTTTCAGAAAAACCTTACGCGTTGTTACGCGAGGTGATGAAACAAACGGGCAAAGTCGGTATCGGCAAAGTGATTCTTCGTGACCGCGAAGATCTCGTAGCAGTGTTTCCGCATGGCGATGGCCTGGTGCTACAAAAACTTCATTATCCTCATGAACTGCGAAAGATGGACGACGTTCCTGATATTGAAGGAGCGCAGAAGCTAAACAAGAATGAACTGAAACTTGCGACGACGCTCGTGCAAGAGATGACTACGACACTCGATGAGATCGACACGACTGACAATTATCACGAAGCGCTGAAAAAGCTGATCGATTCGAAGATCAAAGGAAACAAGGTCGTAGAATTTGAGGTTGAAGAACTTCCCAGACTTGATATTATGAGCGCGTTGAAAAAGAGCTTGCAGCAATCGAATCGCAAGCCGATGGTGAAAGCGCCAGTGAGTGCGACGACTAAGAAGAAGCCGCAGATTTCACTGGTGAAGCCGAAGACGACAGCCAAGAAGCGAAAAGCTTCGTAGTTTTCTTTTGGAGTGCGCCAACTTGGCGGCGCTTTGAAAGCGGCGACAGGTCGCCGCACTCCAAAGTGCGGTCTGTCCTCGTTGATGAACGAAACTAGCAATAAGGTAATTTCATTCCCCTCACCTGTCCCTTCCAAGGCAGATTATCAACGTGTCAAATCTTCTTACTCCGTTAAGGAGATCAAACAGTTGTTTGGTCTGAGCGAGAAGACTATTCGTCGTTGGACAGAACAAGGAATCATCCAGGCATCGGCAACTTCTGAAGGCACCGATTTAATCTACGATTTCCAGGCACTCACGCAATTTCGTCGCATTCGCGAACTCCGATCGCAGGGTCATAGTCTTCGCCAAATTGAAGCGGAGTTGCAGGGACAACTGCACCTCTTTCGCACCGAACCGAGTCGCGTGTCGCGTTTGTTGACGCCATTTGAAGAGGCCCTGCTCTTACACGAGCAGGGTGATCCATCGGCCGTGGAACATTACGTCGAAGCAATCAACGCAGGCGATAACGTTGCTGAGGCGTACTGCAATCTCGGCATCATGAACCTGGAACAAGGAGCACTGGCAAAGGCTCTTGATAATTTTACGCTGTCATTAAAGAACGATCCGCGTCACGTTGAGGCGCACTACAATCTCGCCAATCTCTACTACGACGCGGGCGATCTACAGTTAGCAAAGCTGCATTATGAAGTGGCTGCGCAGATTGAGCCGGGGTTCTCTCTCGTCTACTTCAACCTCTCACTCGTCTATCACAAGCTCGGCGATTTGAACGGCGCACTCGCCGCGCTTGAGCGGTACCGTCAACTCGAACCTGAGGACGAAGATATCGAAGTCCTGAATCAGCTTTTGAAAGCGATCCAGAACGCGATAAAGAAGTAGCAGCCGCAGATTTTCACAGATAACCACCGATCAGATTAACCAAGTTGCGATCTCTATGATTTCTTATCTGTGCTGATCCGAGAAAATCTGCGGCCTACAACTTGGAAACTCGGGCGCATTCGACGTTTGCTCTTAAGTACTACGTATTTCGGATCGTTCACCTTTCTTGCGATCCAGTACTAGCCAGGTGGGCAGTTCCCTCCTGCCCACCGTTTAATCATTGAACAGGCGCAGACAGCAGGAGCACGAAGCTTGGTCGCTATCCATCAACCGACGTCCTGTTCTATAATCAGTCGTCTCCAATTTCCGATTCCCCGCTGTTACCGAACAAGGAGGTTCCCCAAAAGTGAAAGATTCCCCTGACGCTAAGTGTCGCATTCTGTGTGTCGACGATCACTTTGACACTTCTCAGATGTTGCAGACGCTTCTTTCCGAAGAAGATTATGAAGTGAAGGTATGCGCGACAATTAAAGAGGCTTGCGAGTTCGCTACTTCACACGAGTTTGATTTGTATGTCCTGGACAAACGACTGCCCGATGGAACAGGCATAGATCTTTGTTCGATCTTGAACGAACTGACTCCGAATATTCCCTGCCTCTTCTACACCGGCGATGCATATGAAATTCATCGACAGGAAGCAATGGCAGCGGGCGCAGCGGCGTTTATACCGAAGCCTAACATCGACGGGCTAATCGATGCTGTACGTCAATTGTTATCCGAGCGTGAGTGTGCGACGGCGTGATGTTCGACCGGTAAATGTTCATCGTCAACATGTAATAAGATTCAGCTAAAGAACGGGAGCGAAGCGACAGATTCCGTTTGGCGAACATGTAGCCACATTGAAATCGATCGCTTTGCCCCCGTTCTTTAATTAATCGCCATCTAGATCACGACAAATAGGAATCACCTCTGCTTGACTTCCCTTTTTCGCAACCTATAATTCTTTTTCCGCTACGGGCCGATAGCTCAGTTGGTAGAGCAGCTGACTCTTAATCAGCGGGTCGCAGGTTCGAGCCCTGCTCGGCTCACCAGATCACTCAGTGAGTAAATAAACAGAAGAGGACAGCTTAGCGCTGCCCTCTTCTGTTGTGTTGCTGGTGTTCTTGGTAATCTTCAGTGACCGCGGTGATTTCTTGCGTCTAAGCTCTCAAGCAAACTAATGAACGAAATCAGCTCCTCAGGATTCAGCTGGGACAAGGAAGTGTTTGACGGAGGAGTTGAATCCGATCTCAAGGTGTCCCAGTAATGATTATGAAGGGCAATCTCAAGATCGTTGGTCAGCGGTTTCGCCGGATCAAACGCAGGCGCGGTAGCAATATTGGTCCGCATGAGACTGGCGTAGACATTCGACTCCGCCGCACTGATCCATAGGATCCATTCTGTCGGCAGTAGTACTTTCTTTGCCGACCACCAATTACTCACGGTGGTCACTACGTATTGGATGGTCCATTTCTCATCATCCACAACGCCATCTTCGATCTGACCAATTTCGCCGTCCACTGCCATGACGTGGTAGCGGCTCACCATTTTTGAGCTTCGCAAATGCTCGTCGTATGCTTCCTGGAATGAGTGCGTAAGGTAATAGGGCAAGCCCAGATAGAGAGAGTAATCATGTGGCTGGACGAGGCCTTCGGGCTTGTGCGTACTAATGTCTTCGCTTTCCTGCACCTGTCGTTTGGTGAATGCCGCATTAATGGTTTTGGTAGTCTCGTCTACTCCAGTAATCGCGGAGGGTGACATTAGTACTTTCTTACCGTGAAGCCAGGTGCCAATGTCGACTACGAAGTATCTGATCTTCCAGTCCCTATCGTCGAAATAGAATTGCTCCAGATGACCTATGTCGCCATCGGTCGCGTGAAGTCTATACGTTCGCAACTCTCTGAGTTTTCTTAACATGTTTCTGCCACCTCCAAAGCATTTCCACGGCGAACACAGAAGCCACACCGTCGATGGAGTTTGAGGGAGAGCGTCGCTAAAACTGAGGGAGAACTCGGCAGTTAGTTTGATGAAACTGTACACCCGCCCGCGAACACTATCAATCGAAGACAAACGCCAAGCGCCGTGGAAGGTAACCAATGAAAGGGGCCGACATGGATTTGTGCACATATGGTAATGGAGTTGCTACGGCTGACTCTTGACTTTGGGACGCCACAAAGTTTAGCTTCTTGCCCATCTCAACCAACTCTGGATCGCAACAAGGGGGTTCCCGATGTTTAGATTGCTTGTTGTTCTTTCTTTTTTGGTAGTAGTGCCTTTGGTCAAGGCCGACCCTGTAACTTTTGATTTCGGCAGTGTCGTGGCCTTACAAAATGGTGGAAATTCAAGCGTCAACCTGAATACCCCAAATCTGTTACTCGCGCCTACATCAATTGATCCGTCCGGCGTCAGATCACTCAACGTTAGCTTTAATCTCGTTGTGGATCCGGGACAAACCTGGGCAGGTGTCGTGAGATACGATTGGGTGCTGAACGGAATAACCTCAACGACCTTCAACACGAATTGCGCCCTTGGCTGCACGTCGCAGTTTATTCACGGAGCGGGCAGTTTCCTGGATTACACAACGCCGTTCTTCGTTCCGACGCCAGGATCGGTCACAATTTCCGTTATCAATAGCGCGAACGTAGTGCTTGGATCTCAGTCCTTCTCGTTTAGTATTGCTGAACCAGTTCCTGAGCCCACAGCATTGCTTCTCTTTGGAAACGGTCTCGGTTTGTTAGTCTTCTTTCGCTCTGCGATCACCCGGCACCGCCGATAGGTGAATTACTCGTGCCTTAACGCATCAACTGGATTCAACTTCGCTGCCAGCATCGCAGGCACTAATGTCGCACCGACAGCGACGAGCGTCAGCAGTGTGGCTACCCCAAGAAACACGATCGGATCCACTGGACTGACGCCGAACAAAAATGCTGAAGCCAGGTGTGTTGTTGCTGCGCTCAGCAAAACACCAATCACGATGCCGACAACCGCAAGGCTAATTCCCTCTTTCATTATCAGTCTTAAGATCTCTTTGCGATCCGCTCCCAGCGCCATGCGAACGCCAATCTCTTTTGTTCGCTGACTGAATGAGTAAGACGTAACTCCGTAAATTCCAATCGACGCCACGACGAGTCCAATCAAACTCAACAAACCTAGCAGTGCTGCGCCGGCTTTCAGAGGTAGTAGTTGGCCGTTCAAAACATCCTCGAGCGTCTTGAAGTCGAATATCGGAAGATTTCCACCGAGTGCTTTTATTTCTCGTTGGACCACACTCATCATCGCCCGGGGTTCGCCCGACGTTCGCACTATGAGCGATACGGTATTATCGAGGTCCTGATAAAGCGGTACGTAGAGATACGGCTCGGCTTCTTTACCGAAGCCGTTGTAGGCTGTGCTCCTGACAACTCCAACAACTTCGGAAACATCCGGTCCTGTTCGAAGCGTCTTTCCCAGAGCGTTTTGACCTGGCCACAACGTGCGCGCGAGCGCTTCGTTGACGATGACGACCTGGCGTGTCGTGTCGTCGTCAGTTGCTTCAAACGGTCGGCCTTGCAGGACAGGGATGTCGAGGGCCTTGAAATAGCCATCGGCAACTACCGCTTGCTGGACACGCATGGACTCTCTGCCTTCTGCCCTAACAAAGGTCATGGACCGGTCCATAGTCAGCGGAAGCACGTTCGTTAACGTCGCCGCTTCTACCCCCGGCGTGGCGACGACTCGTGAAAGTAGCTCGCGATAAAAAGCCTTGTTGTATTTGATCGAGTATCCGTACTGTGTCGGATTGAGATTGAGCAGCAGCATTCTGTCGGTTTTGAAATTCTTAGTTACGGTCTCACCTTGTTGAAAGCTCCGCAGACAGAGACCTGTCGAGACCAGCAAAACCAGCGAGGCAACAATTTGTATAACGACCAGTGCACGCCGCAGATTAATCCTTCGCCGACCACCGGGTGACATAGCATCACCAGCCAGCGACCGAACCGGATCGAGACGGAAAGTATTGAGCGCCGGTAACAATCCAAAGATCAACGCTGTCAGCAATGAGGCTACAGACGAGAACAGCAACACTCTCCAATCAATTGCTATTCTTGAGGAGAATCCAACATCAGGCGGCAACAATCGAATGACGCCGCGCATGGTCCAATAAGCAAACAGTAATCCGAGAGCACCGCCACCGATTGAAAGCAACAGCGCTTCCGTCAGCAGCTGCCGCACAATCCGTTCGCGACTCCCACCCAATGCCATCCGAATCGCAAACTCTTTGCGTCGCACAATTGCGCGCGCCAGCATCAGACTCGCGACGTTCACGCAACAGATCAAAAGGATAAGACCGGCCACTGCGACGATTGCGACTCCGATTGGTATTGCTTCGTACAACGCCGGATGTATGGCAGTCACCGACGATAGAGTTACTTTCGAGACTCCTTGCGGGACTTTAGATCCATCCTGCAAACGAGCGTCGATGGTTGTCATCATCGCTTCCGCTTGCGGAAGTGTGACGCCCGGCTTCAAACGTCCAATCATCTGTAACCAATTGTGACCGGGATCGAGCCGTCCTTTGTCGACCGACTGCGTAGGTGCTGTCGGATTGTTCGACTGTAGTTTCTGATCACCCTCGCCCGGGTTGATTGTTTTGAGGATGTTGGCCCATTGCACAATCGGCATCCAAAGATCGGTTGACGCGGCTGGATCTGTCCCTCTGAAACCTGCAGGAGCGACCCCGACGATCGAAAAGCTGTTGCCGTTCACGCCAAGCTGTTTGCCGATAATCTCCGCATCGGCATTGAAACGACGTCTCCAAAGGTTGTCGCTAATGACAACCGCTGGCTCTGATACAGATTGTTCTGGAGCGGTAAAACCCTGCCCGCGTTGCAGGTGGATATCGAATACAGAGAAATAATTTACGGAGACGACTTCTGACCTGACGTCCTGCGTGTGTCCACCGTCGGTCAGCAGCATCGGTGGAGCAGAATACGCCGCCAAACCAGAAAACACTTCGTTCTGCTTGCTGAACTCCAAATATCGATCGTAGGAAACGTTCCTGTAAGAATTATCGCGTGAGGAAGCAAACACATAGACCAAGCCATCGCTGTTCGAGACTGACAGCGGCTTGAGCATTATCGTATTCACAAATCCAAAGACCGTTGAATTGACACCGATGCCGACAGCTAACGACAGCACCGCCACCAATGTTAGTCCGGGTGTCTTTAACCACATCCGCAGGCCGTACGACAGATCTTTAAACAAAGAGCGCATGATTGTCTGTTCTCCTTGAATACCGAATTAATGGAGCGTGAGCGGGTTCGAATGTTGTCGTTGATGCGATAACGGAAAACTTACAACGGCATTTCAAGTGACTCTACGCTATTTACAGAGTCGCAGTTCCGAGGACCCGGCTTTCATTTCTCTTCCAACAGACCTAAGCGAGTTCACCCTCTCATTCACCCCAGGCTTTAGCCTGGGGCCGACAAGCCGCGGATGACAGAAACCGTTTCAACGGTTTCTCACCTGGCAATCGTGGATGACATACCATGCGAGAAACCGTTGAAACGGTTCAGCAAAACCATTCCGCCTCATCCCCAAGCTAAAGCTTGGGGAGAATCAGAAGTACCTTTGCTCAAAGATGTTCACTTAACGTCGTCAATCCAGATCAGTCGCACCCCAAAAACGCTCGCCGTTTCGTTTCCACCCGTCGACTGAAATCGCACCGTCATTTTCTTCTTGTCCTTCAACAACTCGGAAGGAATCTTGTACTCAACATCGAAGAAATGTCCGGCAGCACTTCCCGGCACGCTTCGTTCGATCTTCTGCTGACCGACACGTTGACCATCAACCAGAATGTCGAAGCTGCGGTTGGCGCGTTCGAGCGTGAAGTACGTGACTAAGAGGGCGGGCGTCTTCGCGGCATTGACAGGCAAGTCGTAAGAGAACCACTTCTTGGCGCGCCGTGCGCGTCGTCCATTTGTTCCATCTGTCGACGTATCTTCGCCCTGCTGGTTGAATTCTTTTTCTTTCTCCGCGTCGCCCGGCTGCACGAACACGGTCGTCATCGAATCGATCTTCTTCGTTCTCGCAGCTTCCGCGCCGATTTCGGCGAGTCGTTTGTTCCATGTATCAGCCGTATAAAGGTCCCAATATATCGAGTACGTGCGACGATGAAGTCGATAGAAAGGCACCAATTCGATCTCCTTCTGCGATCGATCCGTCAGACGACCTATTCCTACGGTGCGGAAGTTTCCGGCCGTATCTTCTGGCTTTAGCCATTGATCGATCGGTCGTGACTCAGTTACGAAAGAAGGAATGGGATCAGTCGAACCACCACGACGCTCGGGGCCGAGATCGCCGGCGAGTACAAGTGGTCCCCACATAAGAGCTGCCCTGTTTGGATTATCGGCCAGTCCTTCAACACGCAACGATTTCGGGAGAGCGATCGTGACAAGGTCGCCCGTTTTCCATCTTCTCTTCAATGCAACGTAGGTTCCGGGCCCCGACACGTCCTTAAACGGCTCACCATTAACGCGAATCTCAAATCCGTTCTCCGCCCACGATGGACGGCGCAGAGCGAGGGTAAACTGCTTTGGTTGTTTCAGCGTCAGTTTGAGCGTGGCCTTCTCACCTTCAGGGAAGTCGGTATCCATCGCGAATTGAACTCCGGCCGATTTCCAGTTTGCGGTAGACGGCACATATAAATTTACCCAGAACCGATCAGACGATTCATAGTAAATTCCATCGCCGTGCAGGCTGTGACTCTCCATTCCACTGCCAACACAACAAGTAAAGCTGCGAAACATGTCCTGGTATTCGTGCCTGACTCCCTGACCAATAGGCACCATGTAACACGTGCGGCCGTCTTCGGGATCCATTGACGCGAGCACATGATTGAATAATGCTCGCTCTTCAAATTCTGCATACTTCATCTCAGGCTTGATGGCAAACAGCTGTCGCGTCATTTTGAGCATGTTATAGACGTTGCAGCTCTCGTTGGTGCGGCCATCAATGCGTTCACTCAACTCATCAGGTGGACCAAAGTACTCATCCTTGCCGTGACCTCCGGTTGCATAGGTGTGATCGTTTACAACTGCATCCCAAAAGAACTCAGCAGCCACACCGTCTGCTTTATCGCCAGCGTAGATGTAACGCATTAACACGCCGAGCAGTTTTGGCACCTGCGTATTTCCATGTAAGCCAGCGAGGTTGTCTTCACGTCGGGAAAGCGGATCGACAACGGCTTTGTGATCGAATCGGTGCGAAAGATTCAACCACCGTTTGTCTCCTGTATCGGCATAAAGATCGACAAGCACTTCATTCATACCGCCAAACTCGGTATTCAACATCCGCTGAATCTGATCTGGATTCATCTTCAGCAGAATGCCTTCGGCCCACGCTGCATATTTGATCTCTAACTCGAGCGCGGCCCGGTTCCCGGCATAACGATACGCATCACGTAGTCCGGCATAAGTTTTATGAAGGGTATACCACGGCGACCAAAGACCGTTTAGATCAAAGAAAGACGAACGAATGTTTCCGGCAGACACCTCCGCAAACTTTTCTCGCACGCCCTCAAGCGCACTTAAAAAGCCATCGCCGTTCTTGTCTTGCACCTCCTTCATCTCATTCACGATGTAGTCCACCCGATCTTTGAACCGCTGGTCTCCAGTCGCGGCATACATTATCGACACTGCCGAAAGGTAATGACCGGCGATGTGGCCCGTCAGATTCCGACCATCGCCATCCCATCCTCCGTAACCTTCGGCGTTGGGCTTCAGTCCGGCACGCTTTCGATAGAACGCCAGCATTCGATCGGGTTCCAGCTTCAACAGGTACTCCGCGTTCAAATCCTGTGCTCGTTTGAGCGGCCCACCAGTAACGCGTACGGCCGACACAGGCAGCGGACGGGCAGCGTACGGCACGGCGTTTTTGATCTTCTGTTGCTGTGCATTAACGAGAGTTACCG